>OODR01000001.1_pt1 | contig 354795 bp, 282 predicted proteins | sample 1671741 | NCBI WGS metagenome assembly OODR01 (sample SAMN06348187, study PRJEB24527) | human gut metagenome | biome: human gut; feature: ankylosing spondylitis patient; material: feces | host: Homo sapiens | place: China | collected 2015-10 | reverse complement strand
TCCTCATTTGTCTTCGCAAACGCCTTATTGACAGGCATTACGAAGACATTTGTCCCTTTTTATTCGTCTTTTCCAGAGATTTTGGCTATCTTTGCCTCACGTCACAAACGGAGGGGCAAAAATGGCAGACGATTATTTAGGCAGAAAAATGGAAGAGTACATGGCCCGCAAGGCATCGGGGCAGAGCAACCGCAGGCCGCTGGCGACATTGGGACGGTTACTGCTGAAAAACCGCAGCCACCGCGGTTACGACACCGGGTTCGTCGTACGCGAGGATCAGCTCCGGCGCATGATCGAGGTAAATACCAGGATCCCCTCGGCGCGCAACCAGCAAGTGCTCCGGTTCCGCCCCGTGCTGGCGGACGAAGCCCACAAAGTCCTGCCGCACATCCGCCTTGGCGGAGCCCTGCCCGCACTCCGCCTGCCCTTTCCGGGTACCGAGCCGAATGCCTTTATCATCATCTGCTCGACGGTCGAAGAGAACCGCTACGTCGACATGGATTTGGGCATCTCGGCCCAGAGCATGCTGCTCCAGGCAGCGGAGATCGGCCTGAACGGCATCTGCATCGGCGCATTCGACAAGGAGCGGATCAAACAGGAATTCCACCTGGCCTACGAACCGCTGCTGATCCTCGCCGTCGGCAAAGGCATCGAAAAGATCGAATTGGTGCCCATAGGCCCCAGCGACAGCCACACCTATTACCGCGAAAACGGCACGCATTACGTCCCAAAACTCCGCGCCGAAGAGTTGACAATCAAGGAATGATCCGCCCGTCGGTTCATTCGACCGCCTTCCACCATCGCCCGGGACGTTCCACCCCGGTGAGGGGATCTTCGGAATAGGTAATGCGGCAGGCCACACCGATGATGAACTCCTCGGGAACAAAGCCTAAATAGCGGCAATCCTTAGAATTGATTACATTGTCGCCGCAGAAGAAATAATAGTTTTCCCGGAATTCATAGGTCGAGATCGCCTCGCCGTCGAGCCGCAGGAGGTTCCCGTCGCAGGTCAGCGCCCCGCCTGTCTCATATTCCACGACAAGTCGGTACAGCTCATAATTCAGTGAGTCGAGTTCGACCCTGTCGCCGGCACGGGGAATATATAGAGGTTCCATATTTTTGATCGTCCACCCGTAGCGCCGGTCATCGAAAGGCAAGGCGCGCAGTACGTTGGGCGGCAACAACGAATCCGGAATCGCAGCCAGCCGTCCCTGCTGCACGGCATCGCCGATAACCCCCTTGTAACGATTATTACAGAAATATCCGTTCCGGATGGCAATGCTGTCGCCGGGCATCCCGACACAACGTTTGGCATAGACATAGTTGATCCGGAACTCTATGCGATCCCGGTCGTACCCGTGCGGGGCATTAAAGACCACCACGTCATTGACACGCACCCCTCTGAGGCCAGGCATGCGGAACGAACGGAGCGGAACATCCTGCCGGAACTCGAGTTTGCTGTAAATGCGGCTCCCGGCAAGCAGTTTATTGACCAGGATCCGATCCCCGGGCAACAAGGCCGGCATCATCGACTCCGACGGGACGACGAACTGGTCGCAGCAGAAAATCCGCACGAGCAGCCATCCCGCGAAAAGCATGCAGGCACTTGCGGATACCCAAAAGATATAGTTGAAAACCCGTCGCATATTACTCCCGTATTTCGCCCGAAGGGGGCATTTCCAACAATTTGCGCAGTTCTGCCTGCATCTCCCGCGTCTGTACCGATTCGACCTTGGGCTTATGCGCAATGACCCGGCATGCCGTGGCGAACGCCTTTTCCGTCTGCCCATCCGCAAGGTAGAGTTTCGCAAGCAGGTAAAGCGGGTAAACCCGATCCGGGATCATACGGTGCGCATGGAGATAGGCCAGCTCGGCAGCCGCGACATCCCCCAACATTTCGTAATTTCGCCCCGCGATATTCCAGAACATCGGGTCGCTGCTGATCCGCATCCCCTCGCGCAGGATTTCATTGCTTTGCCGGTAGCTGCCCGTTTTGTGCAGCGCATAGCCGTAGTCGTATAAAAACCGAAAGTCGCCCTGCAGAGCGTCGTGGTAACGGGGCCCGTCTTCGACCAGGTAGTCGTACCGTCCGGAATTCGGCCAGATGCGTACCTCGCTCCATTGCCGCCGGGCTTCCACACGACGAGCATAGCGGCTGCACAATCCCGTCCAGCATACGAGACATCCCGCAAGTGCCAGCAACACGACGACATGCCCCCGCCCGGGGATCGGGACAACCCGTTTCGAGCACGTCCCGGCAAGCAATACGACGAACAGCAGCCGCAATGGCAACACGCCCCACGGATAGGAGAAGCAGGCGAAAACTGCCACTGCCAGCAGCCCGTAACCGAAGGGCGCCCCGCGCCTGAGCTGGCTCACGATTGCGCTTCCCGTTATCAGCAACAGCAAGACAAGACCTCCCGCCCCCGTTTCAGCGCCTGTTTGCAGGAATTCGTTGAATCCCGCCTCGGGGCATCCGGCGACCTGGGTTTCGGCTTTCGGACGCTCTTCCGAGGCGAAGTAACGTGCTTGTTCTTCGCCGAACGCGCCTGCGAAATTTCCGATCCCGGCCCCGCAGAGCGGATGGCGGAGCATGATCTGCGTGTCGATCTTCCACATCAGCAGGCGTCCCTCGGCCGAAGGGCGCTTGATATGGTATGCCCCGGCCCCGACGCCCGCGAGGAGCAGCACAGCCAGCCCCGAAAGTACCCCCACGCGCAACGGATGCGCACGGTAAACGTACCGGAAGCGTCCCCGGACATTCCACACGCGGAATGCCAAGGCCCCGCAGCCCACGGCGGCGGCGACCAGCGCGGCCCTGCTCATCGACGCCGGAAGGACGACGACCGTCATCAGCGCCGCAACCCAGCCGAGCAGGTAAGGCGCCACGCCCCACAGCAGGACTCCGGCACGCAGGCGCCGCAGCGAGCCCCACGTTCGCAACGCCCGTTCGGCAAACCGGTATCTGGCGACACAGGCCGCGGCACACACGAATACGGGGGCGATGAACCCCGCATACGGGCCCGGGTTGAAAAGCGTGCCGGTTATTCTGAACAGCCCGTGGTTGGACTGCGCGAACCCGTAGATCTGACGGATGCCGACCCATGCTTCATAAATGCCCAGTACGCATAAAAGCATGAGCAGGAGTGTCATTGTCCGCCGCTCGGCCGTAAAGATGATCCGCAAGGCGGCGTAGAGCATCGCGGCCTGCAGCAACTCGTCATACCTGACCGCCGAAGCCAACCCGGGCCACAGGAACCTGCCTGCCGTAACCCAGCCCAGGAACAAGATCGCATACATATCCGTACGGTTCACATACAGGCGGGGCAGGTAGCACAGATAGTAACAGGCCGCCAGGGCTGTCAGGGCCGCGGTCGCCCGTAGCGACAGGAGGACATTCCCCTGCAACTCCTGCACGGGCATGTCGAGCGCAGGAACCAGCAGGAACCAGGCGGCGACCACGAACAGAAACGCCAGCGGATAACGCAGGAGCGGATGTGGGCACCGCGTCATGGCAGGTTGCAGGTTTTACGCCGCATCGGCAGGAAAACCGGCAGATAGACGACCAGGGCCACGATCGAGAACAACGTCCCGCTGATGGCGGCCATGGCGAATGCGAACCAGAAAACCTCCTCCGGGCCGTCGTACAGGAACGGCACCAGGCCCAGCACGGTCGACAGGATGGTGAGCATGATGGGAATGATCTTGTGGTTATACGCCTTCAGGTAGAGCCGGATCCCATGCTGGTGCGAAACATCGGCCCAGTTGTTCTGCTCGTTGATCAGGTAGATGCCGGCGTTGACCACAATACCGCACAGCAGGACGAAAGCGGCGAACCCGCCCTGGTCGAAGACGAAATCCGACCAGCCGAACGTGAGGAACACCCCGATGAACGAGACGGGGATCATCAGGATGATGACGACGGGTTTGCGCAGGGATTCGAAGATGACGGCGCACATGGTATATATTATCGCGACGACCAGCAGTATGAGCCACACCTGCAGTTGTTTCTCCTCCTGCCAGAACCCGGACGACGGCGAATCGACCCGAAAACCGATGGGCAGAATCTCCTCGTTGAATTGCTTGACGGTACGTTCGATCAGCCGCCTCCCAAGTTCGTACGACCCGATGAAATCGTACCCGACCAATATCTGATACGACTGCCTGTCGCGGCTGATGGAGACGCCCGTGCGCTGTTTTTCGATGGATCCGACCGCCGCGAGTTTCGTCTGCCGCGAGTCGATGCGTACCTGGGCATTGGCCACATGCCAGCGGTCGAAACGGTCGCGGTCACCCGATTCGAGCACGACCTGCTGGAGTTCCTCGCCATTGTAAACCGGCGACAGCCGCGATCTGAAAAGCATCGTACTGAGCATCCCGTAATAATCGGCCACGTCGAGCCCCGCGGCGGCGATTCGTTCGTCGTCGTAGCGGATGTTGAATTCGTTGTGGGGCAGCGACCATGCGTTGCCGTCCATGATCTCGGGATTGGAGACGCGGCGGTTCCGGGACAGGGTATCGATCAGCGCGTCGGCATAGGCCGAGAGCTGGTCGTAATTGTAGCCTTTGAGCCGGAACTGGTTCGAACGGTAGTTGTTGACGACGTTGTTGTTGAACGTGTTGTCGTCGATGCCCCGGATGTACCAGGTCGCGCCGCCGAAGTTGATCGCCGCGGAGGTAAGCTCCTGTTTGAGCATCGCCGGGAACGGGCCGTATTCGAATTCGGGTTTGAACGTGATCTCGATCTGTGCGTTATCGTAGGAGGTGATGCGCGTGCGGAACATGTCGACCTGATCGAAACGGCTGATGTAGTTTTCCATATGCCGCACGACCTCGTTGAGCTGCTGGACGGTACACCCTTCGGCCATTCCCGCGCTGACATAGAGGCGTTTCTGCTCCGGCGTGCGGAAATTATCGTACCGGTTGGTCGCGGTGCGGAACAGGTGCAGCGACGACCCGAAGACTTTGTCGATCACGGGACGGTGTTCGGAAACGGCCTGGCTCCCCATGATGCCGTTGTAGGCTTCGGCCCATACGGAGAGCTCCCTGTCCTTGCTTTCGGCGATCTTGTCGGGCAGCAGGAACGTCGGGATGCCGAACCCCCATACCAGCGCCACAACGAAGATCCAGCGGTGCCTGCGTCCCCAGGCGATAAACCACCCGTACCCGCGTGAAAACCGCACGACGAGCCTCCGGCGGCGCACGGACGCACCCGTCATGCTGCGCCCCAGCGGAAACTTATCGAGCAACGACGGGATGAACAGCAGCGCGACGAGCAGGGATACGACCAGGTTGACGACGATCACCAGTGAAAAATCGGTCAGGTTGGCCTGCTGCTCCTCGGGCAGCAGCCATACGATTCCCAACGCGCCGATCGTCGTCAGCAGCGCCCCGAGGATGGAAACGAATATCCGCCGGTCGCGGTAGTAGCTGTAATGATCGACCATGATGATCGACGTGTCGATGATGATCCCCAGCGAGACCGTGATCCCGGCGAGCGTATAAATATGGATATCCAGCCGGAGCAGGTTGTAAAAGACCACGGCGACCAGGATATTGACCACGAGCGTCGCCATGATGATCAGCAGATAGCGGAAATCCCGGCTGACCAGATAGACGAACAACAGCAGGATGGCGACGCAGAGCAGCGCGCGGACGTAGATTTTATGCAGTTCCCCCGAGACGTACTGCGAAGCGTCGTAGGTCAGCGTCGCGGACAGTTCGGCCGGGAAGGAGGCTTGAAGGCGCTGCATCTCCGCCTTGACCGAAGAGGCGACCTTCAGGATATTCGTGTGCGGATCGCCGACCACCGAGAGGTTGATCGTATTGAGGCCGTTGATGCGGAAATAGCTCGTCGGGAGCGCTTCGCGCCAGCGCGCCGTGGCGAAATCGCGCAGGTAGTAGATGCGGCCGTTGCGGCGCGCGACGGGAATCTCCCCGAAATCGAGCCCGGCACGGTTGCGGAGCTTCAGCACGATGCTCCGCTCGCTGCCGTCGGCTTGCGGGAGCGCCGTCATACCGATCACGTCGCTGCGGAAATAATTCTGGAATGCCAGGGCAAGATCCGAGGCCGTGATCCCGGCGGCCTCCATTGCCTTGGGGAGGAACGTGACGACCCATTCGAAGGGGGTGACACCCGACAGCACGACCCGCCCGACCCCCTCGACCTGCGACAGCGGGGTCGAGACGTGGGCCGTCACATACTCTTCAATGCGTTCGGAGGGCAGGTCGGCCTTGATCGTATAGACCAGCGTCTCGGATTCGCGGCTGCCGGAGGTGGCGAGCGAAATATAGGGATAGGAAATTTCCTGCGGCAACTTGCCATAGAGATTCCGGATCGCCGACGCGACTTCGAAACGGGCGGCTTCCATGTCCGTTCCCTTACGGAATGCGACCGAGATATTGCCGTAGCCCTTGGCCGAGCGGGAGGAGACGTTCTCGCACCCCGCGACGGTCGACATGGCGCCTTCGATACGCGAGGTGGCGCTCTGCTCGATCAGGCGCGCCGAGGCGTCCGGCCAGGAGAAATAGATGTCGATCCTTCGCCCGGCCTCCGACGGCGTATACTGGATATTGAGCATGGGCAGCATGGCCGCCCCGATGACCGCCAGCGCCGCCATGATCAGCAGCACCGAAAATGCGGGGATGCCCCTCCGCGACGGGGGTATGGGTCGCGGGACGTTCATCGGCGGGGTCGGTAAATCTCGTAATAAGCCAGCGGGATGAAGAATACGCTCACCAGCGTACCCACAATCATTCCGCTGATGATGGTCAGCGACATCGGGAGCTGCAGGTCGGAGCCCATGTCGCCGTGCGACAGGAACGGCGCTACGGCCAGGATCGTCGTGAGCGAGGTCATGACGATGGCTTTCAGGCGCCTCCGCCCGGCCTCCATGATGGCATGCTTGAGCCCCATGCCCTCCCGCCGCAGCGTATTGATCGTGTCGATCTTGAGAATCGAGTCGTTGATCACGATGCCGCAAACCACGATCAGTCCGATCATCGACATCAGGTTCAGCGTCTGCCCGAATGCCCAGAGGACGACGAGTGCCCCGAAGAGGTCGATGACGATCTCCGAGAGGATGATCCATGGCTGGACGAGCGATTCGAATTGTGCGGCCAGGATGAAGAACAGCAGCAGCAGGGCGACGGCAAGCACCCCGGCGAGCTGCCCCACCATGCCGCGGTTCGAAAAATAGCTGCCGCTGAAGCTCACCTCGAAATGCCCGTCCTCCGCCACACAGCCCCGGATCGTGCCGATGACGGCCGGGACATCCTTGGCCCGGGGCGCGAGGTCGAGCGGGTAATAGTTACCCTCGGCCCCGGCCACGACATGTTTCAGGTCGCGGGTCATTGTCTGGCGCATCAGGATGCCGACCGGGATTTCAGCCTCGGGGGTATGGATGAACGTATTGCCGAGCAGATCGTCCAGGCTGCGCAAGTCGTTGCCGATCACGACCGGCAACGATTCGTCGCCCGTGGTAACCGAGAAAAGCGTATTCTCGTTGAGCGCATTGCGCAGCGCGGCTATGAGGTCGTTGTAGGTCACGCCGTACAACGCCATCCGGTCGGGCTGTGCGATGTAGAGAATGTCCTCCTGCATGGCGACCGGCGGGATTTCCTGCCCCGGCAGCGCATCCCGTATGCGGCCGAGCAGCCGTTGCAACTGTTCCGGGTCGGCACTGCGCCCGGTCGTCGAACGCAGGCGTGCGGTGAGCACGGCTTCCCGCTCGGCGAAGATCATGTCGAATACGTTGCCCGAAACGCCGAACGAACAGCGGGCCGCAGGGGCGTTCGCCGCCAGATAGCCGCGGATGGCATCCTGAACGGGTGCCACGTCGTCCGGTTCATGGCACTTGAGGTAAACCGTGGCCTCGGCTACCCCGTTCTCCTCGGTATGCGAAAGGACGAACTGCTGGACGCCCGCCATGACCGTGGATTGAAGGATGCGATCCCCCAGCGAGGCGACGAGGTTTTCCGTCCTGCGGGCGTTCTCCTCGGCCGAGATGCGGTCGTTCCAATCGATGCGGACTAACATGTCGCTGTAAGTCATCGCCGGCAGCCGTTCCTTGTCGATCACCCAAAAGAGTCCCGCCAGCCCCAGTACCGCGACGACATAAATGCCCCACATCAGCCCGCGACGGCGGAAAAACCATTTCAGGATGACGTCGTACCTGTCGATGATCCGGTCGAAGGAGAAGAACGCGAGCCACGGCGTAGGCCGGAAGGCCTGCTGCCGGCTGTACCACCAGCGGTAATAAACCGGCAACAGTGTGACGGAGACCCCGTAGGCGACGAACAGCGTGATGGCTACGGCCATCGCCTGGTCGTAGAAGAGCGCCCCCGCCATGCCGTTGAGGAAGATCAGCGGGACGAATACCGCGCAGGTCGTCAGCACGGACGACAGCATGGGAACCATGACTTCCTTGGTGCCCTGCGTGACGGCACCGGCCAGCTGCTCCCCGCGTATCCAGCGGGCCGTGATGTTGTCGATGACGATGATCGAATTGTCGACCATCATACCGATGCCCAGCACCAGTCCCGACAGGGAGATGATGTTGATCGAGATATGCAGCAGGTAGAAAACCAGGATCGAGATAATCAGCGTCACGGGAATGGTCAGGATCACCAGCATCGGCGACTTCATGTCGCGCATGAAAAAGAAGATGATGACGCAGGCCAGCAATGCCCCCGTGATGATGTTGTTCACCAGATTCGAGATCGAATAATCGAGCAGTTCGGTCTGGTCGCGCGTGACGGTGAATTCCACGTCCGGATAGTCGTAACGGAACTGCCGGAGTTGCTTGTCGAGCTCGTCCTTGAGCTTCGACATCCGGGCGTCCGCCTGCTTGACGACCGCCAGCGACACGGCGTTGCGGCCGTCCGAAAACACCATGCCCTGCCGTTTGCGGGGATGCTCGACGACCGCAGCCAGTTCCTTGAGGCGGAACAACCGGCCGTTGATTTTCAGAAAAATATCCTCTATATCCTTCCTTCCGTTTATCGCCGACCGGAATTTCACGTTGTACTGGTATTCCCCGTCCCGGATGGCAAGGCTCCCCAGGGTTACGTTCGCCCGGCGCAACGCCCCTTCGACGGCGGCGATGGTGATGCCCGCCTGGCGGAGTTTCGCCTCGTCGGGAATAACCAGCAGCTCCGGGGCAACGGTGCCGCTCAGGTCGACCATAGCCACCTCGGGCAACTGCTCGATGCGCTTGGTGATGACCTGCGAAGCAAAACGGCTCAGCGCCGCGAACCGGTCGGATACGGGATGCCGTTCGTCCCGGTGCCCGGCCGGTTGATCCCCCCGTACGGTGAGGTTGATATAGAAGGCCGGGATGTCGGTGACGCTCGCCTTGATTACCTTCGGGCGCTCCACGTCGCGGGGCAGGGAGGTCGTCGAACGGTCGATCTTCTCGTTCACTTCGATGAACAGGTAGTCGATGTCCGAGCCCTGCTCGAAGGTCAGGCGGATAATGCCGTTTCCTTCGCGGGCCTCGCTGCGCAGATCGGTCAACTGCGACAACTGGATGAGTTGTTGCCGCAGCGGGGTGATGACGGTTTCATCCAGCTGCCGGGCCGAAAGCCCCTGTGCGGGGATCTGCACCGTGATATACGGCGCGTCGACGTCCGGCACGAGCGACACAGGCAGCAGGCGGCTGCTGACAATGCCCAGAATGAGCAGGACGACGGCGATCATCGTCACGGCGATAGGCCGGTCGAGAAGTTTGCGTAACATGGGTGCGGTGTTATTGTTCCCTGCCGAGCGAGACCTCCGAGCCTTCGGCCAGATTCAGGTTCCCCGAGACGATCACCAGGTCGCCGGGGTTGAGCTCCGCCCCGCGATCCAGATTCGCTTCGACCACATACTCCCGGCTGTTGGCCAGCGAAGTATGTACGTAAGTCCATTGCGCCCGGCCGTCTTTGTAGCGGAAGAGTACCTCGAGATTGTCGCGGATGACCACCGCGCTCTTCGGCACGACCAGTTGCCCGGGCACCTTTTGCCGCACGGCCACCCGGACGTTCATCCCGTCGGCCAGCGTGCCGTCGTTGACGACCTCGGCATCGACCTGCACCTGTCCGTGCACATCGACCGAAGGGTTGATCGCCGTAATGCGTCCTTTCACCTCCTTGCGCAGGTCGGCGAACGGGCTGACGCCGATCTCCTGCCCCGGGCTGAGCAGCCCGTATTCGGATTCGAGGACAGAGAAGCGGACGTTCAGCCGGCTGTCGTCCAACAGGGTGCAGAATTCGCCTTTCGATTTCTCATAGACCTGTTGTTCCACATCGGCGACCTTTCCCGCAAAGGGAGCCCGCAGGGTACAGTGAGCCAGGCTGCGGCGGGCGCTGAGCAGCGATGCCGTGGCATCGGCATACCCCGAGCGGATGCGTGCCAGCTGCATGACCCCGGCCGGAGGGGTGACCGTGTCGCCGGCCTGATACCCCTGTCCGACCAATACGTCGTAAAACCCCAGCCGCGCCTTGTCCAATGCCAGCTGCGCCTTGTGCAGCTGAAGGGCGTAGTCGCTCGTATCGATGCGGGCGATCGGCTCCCCGGCGCCTACGCGGGATCCGTTCTTCGCATCGATCGCCGCGATTGTCCCCGAAACCTCGAAGGAGAGCGTGCTGCGCTTCGAGGCTGCCAGCCGTCCGTTGCTGATCAGCTCCCGCATGAAGTCGCGCCTTTGCAGCGTATCCACCGTGACTTCGTTGCGTTCGATGCGGTGCTGCATGCGATCCTGTGCCGCATCCGTCTTTTCGTTCTTCGTTTTGCCGCAGCCCGCAAGGAGCACCGCACAAAGCAAATAGGGGTAGTATTGTTTCATGGCAAGGGTTATTCTTCAATGAGGCGGTCGAACTCGGCGCCGATATCAGTGTGGGAAATGAAGTCGTAAAGGGTCTTGCGGCGCAGCGAGTAATAGTAGTTCCAGAAATCGGCCAGTGCCGACACGTAGGTCTGGCTGGCCTGGTCTTTTTCGGTCTGCGCCGTATTCATGTCCGTAACGGACACCGTCCCCCGCCTGAAATTCTCCATCGCGATGGCATAGCGGCTTTCAGCGACCTCCCGTGCCCGGGCGGCCACGACGCACTGGTTCCGCTGGTTATGGAATTGTTCGATGAGCGTATAGATTGTGTGCCGGTAATCGGTTTCGTCCTGCTCGATCTGGTTGCGTACCATGTCGGCCCGCGCCTTGGCCATACGGACGCGCCCCTTGCCCATGCCCCAGTCGAAAAGCGGGATGGAAAACTGGAGTCCGATGACCTCCTGGTCGAGCAGGTTCGAATAGGCCGTCCGGAACTCCTCGCCGGTCTGGGACAATCCGAACCGGGCATTTATCGTAGCCGTAGCGCCCCGTTCGGCCTTGGCCTTGGCGATGCCCGCCTCGGCATTGAGCGTCCGCAGTTGGTTGCTGGCATTGAACGACGAATTTTCCAGGGCCTTGTCCAGTACGGTCGCATAGTCGACCTCGATGGCGGGGATACGGTCGTCTAACACCGGGTCTATATCGACGTTCTCGCTGTAACGCAGGTAAGAGTTGAACCGCATACGCTGTTCGCGGACGGCCAGTGCCGTGTCGTTGATCGCCAGGCTGTCGTTGAGCATGCGCAATTGCAACTGGAGCAGCTCGTCGTTGGTGATGCTCCCCAGTTTCAACCGCTCTTCGGCGATGGAATAGAGGGATTTGGTATTGCCGTAGTTCTTGACGGCGATGGTATGCCTGGTTTTGCACAGCAGCAAGCTGAAATAGTAACTCACGGCCTGCACCGTGATGTCCTCCATGGCTTCGATGTAGGTGCGTTTGGCCAGTTCGTACTCTTTCGGGGCGATCTTCTTGTTCCACCTGAAGCTGTTGTAGGCAAAGAGCGGCTGGGTATAGGAAAGCGTGATAGGCTGCGAATAATAGGATTTCGATTCCTTGGGGGCGAACTGGTCGAGGCGGTTGAGCGACGAATAGAGCCTGAGGGTGCCGCCCGTGAGGGTGATATTCTGCTGGATGGCGAGTCCCAGTGTGTTTTGCAGGTTGTAGTTCTCCAGATAACGCATCTCTCCGGTGTCGTAATCCTGCAACAGGCGCAGCGAACGGTCGAAACTCAGCACCTCGCCGCTCAGGTTGAGCGACGGAAGCCGGCTCGCCTGGTAGGAGCGGAACGACCAGTACGAGGAGAGAAACGTATATTTGGCGACCATCGCGGCGATCGAATGGTTTTGCGCCGAATAGATCGCCTTGTCGAGCGTCAGGCGGAGCTGAATCTGAGTCCGGCTCGCAACCCTCTCCCGAACCGAATCCGGCGGCAAGGGCAGGGCTGCCCCGGATTGCGCCGGGGAAGAGATCGCGATACCTGCACAAACGATAAATATCAACGTACTTCGTACCGATATGAATTTCATAGGCTATTACAGTGAGATCGTGACGCAATCGGGTATATTACACAATACTATTATAAATCAGGAACCATCCACTCGCCATAAAAACATTCCGGGCCGCTGCAATCGCACGACAACCGATCGACGGCAAACGAACCCGGATTTATTAAGTACTATGTATTATTCCGCATATAAATTTAAATCAAAAAAATGAGATTTGCAACTATGCCGGAATAAAAGTTCGGGAAGGAGATAGATCGGGTTGTTTTAGGCGTCTCGAATGGCATAAGGCACCGGAGCCCGCTCGGTACAGCGCCTTTGCCATCTTTTCTGCCTCATAAACCCCGGAATAGCTATTTTCCCGGGACAACCCGAGGAAAACAGATCGCCCCTTCCCGCCTCACCGATTTCCATTTTCCAAGACGGCTTCGCCATCCACAACCAACGCATTGACCACCGAGTCATCAACGGATCTGCTCCGTTTGCAAGCATTTTTGACTTGCAGCACAGAATGCGCACAGTTGTCGCCAAGTAGTTTCCCGGTTTGACTTCCGGCTTAACCCGGCAGCTGAAAAACGCTGAAATACACGAGAATAGCACACATAAAAAAAGACAGCTGCATTTCTGCAACTGTCTGATTTTCATTGGTGGGAACATGCGGATTTGAACCGCAGACCTCCTGCTTGTCGAGCAGGCGCTCTAAACCAACTGAGCTATGCTCCCGGAACAAAAAAACCACTTGCATTACTGTAAGTGGCTGATTTTCAGTTGTGGGAGCTGAGGGATTCGAACCCCCGACCCTCTGCTTGTAAGGCAGACGCTCTGAACCAGCTGAGCTAAGCTCCCGTAGTGAATGGCTTGGGACTGCAAAGGTAATTCAAAATACATGAACTCCAAATTTTTCATCGAAATTTTTCATTCTTTTTATCACCTACCCTGCAGGCGTTTCTGAAAGAACCTTACGCAACCCTCGCGCATCTGCGCCTGAACAAGGACTTGAACCTAGGACCCCATGATTAACAGTCATGTGCTCTAACCAACTGAGCTATTCAGGCATTCGGAAATCGGTTTTTCAACCGTTTCGGAGTGCAAATATATAGCAAAATTTCATTCCCGCAAAATTATTGCACGATTTTTTCTCAAAAAATGTACCTTTGCATCATAGACACCAATCAGCACCATGACGGCACGACGACATATCCTCCTCACACTCTTGGCTCTTTGCGCTTTCGCAACGGCGGCGCAGGCACAACTGGTCTTTACCCCCGACACCTGGGATTTCGGCACGATCCGCGAGACCGACGGCCGCGTGAGCCATACCTTCACGGGCGAGAACCGCAGCAATACGCCCGTGGTGATCCTCGACGTGGTCACCACCTGCGGCTGCACGGTACCCCAATTCACCAAGCGTCCGATCCGCCCCGGCGAGAAAACCACCGTCAAGGTGACATTCGACCCGGCCAACCGCCCCGGCGCCTTCACCAAGGAACTGGGCGTCTACTCCTCCGAGCGGAAAAAGGTCGCCACGCTCACCATCCGGGGCAATGTCACGCCGCGCATGAAATCCACCGAGGAGCTCTACCCGGTCGATGCGGGCGGAGGGCTGCGGCTCTCCACGACCCTCAACGCCTTCTCCTACATCCGCCCCGGGCAACAGGTACAGTCCGCCATCGGCTATGCGAACACCTCGGGCAAAACCATCCGGCTCGAACTGCGCCCGCTGGAATCGAGCGGGCTGCTGACGGTGACCGCCCCGCGCGAGATCGCACCGGGCGAACAGGGATCGATCAACGTTGCCTACCTCATCCCCGAGGCCGATCCCCGCTACGGCACGCTGCGCGACGCCCTCGAGGTGCGCGTCGACGGCCGCACCAACGGCACGGCAATCGTCACCCACGGCATCGGCATCGACCGGACGCCAACAGGCGCCGAAGGACAAAACGCCCCGAAAGCACAGATAATCGAAAATATTATTAAATTTGGCCCGGTAAAGCATGGTGCCCCCAGGCAGGAACGCACCTTTACGCTCTCGAATACGGGCAGTGCCGAACTGGTCGTGCGCGCCGTCGAAACCAACGGCAGGATCGCCACGACGCTCGTCCCCGGACAACGCATCCCGGCGGGCAGTTCCTTCACGGCGAGGGTGTCCGTCGACCCGGGCGAACAGGATTTCGGCGTGCTGACCGATTTCGTGATGATCGTCACCAACGACCCGCTGCGCCCGATGCGGCGGCTGAGGGTGACGGCCATCATCGAAGAATAACGACAAAATGCGGCTCCCGCCCGATGGCAGCGGCCGGAAAAAATATAGTAATGTACCCGATACTTGAAAAAAGACTCCTCGCCGAGGGCATCTGGCTGATGCAAGTCCTCGCACCGCGCGTCGCACATTCGGCGCAACCCGGGCAGTTCGTCATCGTCCGCGTCGACGAACACGGCGAACGCATCCCGCTCACGATCTCGGACTTCGACCCCGCGCAGGGCAGCGTCACCATCGTGACGCAGGCCATCGGCGCCTCGACACGCAAAATATGCTCGCTGGATGCGGGCGATGCCTTCGCCGATTTCGCAGGCCCGCTGGGACACCCCTCGGAATTCGTAACGATGCAGCCCGGCGAGCTCCGCAGGCGGCACTACCTCTTCGTAGCGGGCGGCGTGGGCACCGCCCCGGTCTACCCCCAGGTCAAATGGCTCCGCGAGCACGGCGTCGCGGCCGATGTCATCATCGGCGCCAAGACCCGCGACATGCTCATCTATACCAACGCCATGCGTGCCGTAGCCGAAAACCTCTACATCGCCACCGACGACGGTTCGGAAGGGTTCAAGGGGCTCGTCACGCAGGTCGTCGAGGAGCTGGTCGAAAAACAGGGCCGGCATTACGACGAATGTGTCGCCATCGGGCCCATGGTCATGATGAAATTCGTGGCGCTCACCACGAAAAAATACGGGCTCAGGACAACCGTGTCGCTCAACGCGCTGATGGTCGACGGCACGGGCATGTGCGGCGCCTGCCGCGTGACGGTCGGCGGCAGGACGCGTTTCACCTGCGTCGAAGGCCCCGAGTTCGACGGCCACGAGGTCGATTTCGACGAAGCCATGCGCCGGCAGGGCATGTACCGCACGCAGGAACAGCGCGCCGCGGCCATCGAGGCCGAACGCGCCGCCGGGCACCAATGTAAAATAGGACTGGATAAATAGACATTGTCCGGGACGCACACCCCGGAAATCCCCAAAGTATACACGACAATGGCAAACAAGATACCGCGCGTCCCCGTGCGCGAACAAGACCCGCAAATCCGAGCGACCAATTTCGAAGAGGTCTGCTATGGCTACGACCTCGACGAAGCAAGGCTGGAAGCATCGCGCTGCCTGCACTGCAAGAACCCCCGCTGCGTGGCAGCCTGCCCCGTCAGCATCCGCATCCCCGACTTCATCGGTGCCCTGCATACCGGTGATTTACAGCAGGCCGCCGACATCATCGCCGGTGACAGTTCGCTGCCCTCGATCTGCGGCCGTGTCTGCCCGCAGGAGAGCCAGTGCGAAGGCTCCTGTATCCTGGGCATCAAAGGCGAACCGGTCGCCATCGGCAAACTCGAACGCTTCATCGGCGACTGGAAGCTCGAACACGGCGCCGCCGCGGCACAGGCCGCACCCCGCAACGGGCACAAGGTCGCCGTCATCGGCAGCGGCCCGGCCGGGCTGGCCTGCGCAAGCGACCTTGCGAAACTGGGCTACGGAGTGAAAATCTTCGAGGCGCTGCACAAGGCGGGCGGCGTACTGGTCTACGGCATCCCCGAGTTCCGGCTTCCGAAGGAGCGTATCGTAGCCCGCGAAATCGCCGAGGTCGAAAAACTGGGCGTAGAGATCGAGACCGACGTCATCGTCGGCCGTACCGTGACCATCGACTCGCTGCTGGACGAAGAGGGCTACGCCGCCGTGTTCATCGGCTCGGGTGCCGGGCTGCCCCGCTTCATGGGTATCCCGGGCGAGAACCTCAACGGCGTGGTTTCGGCCAACGAATTCCTCACACGCGCCAACCTGATGCACGCTTACGACCGGGACTACGACACCCCGATCTATGTCGGCAAACGGGTGGTGGTGGTCGGCGGAGGCAACGTGGCGATGGATGCCGTACGCACGGCCAAGCGGCTGGGCGCCGAGGCGACGATCGTATACCGCCGCAGCGAGAAGGAACTCCCGGCACGCGCCGAAGAGGTGCACCATGCCAAGGAGGAGGGCATCTGCTTCAGGATGCTCACCAACCCCACCGAGGTGCTCGGCGACGAGCGCGGCTGGGTGACCGGCATCCGGTGCGTGGAGATGGAGCTGGGCGAACCCGACGAAAGCGGCCGCCGTTCGCCCGTCGTAAAGGCCGGCTCGGAGTTCGGGATCGCCTGCGACGTAGTCATCATGGCACTGGGCACCTCGCCCAATCCGCTGCTGGCCGCCACGACCGCAGGGCTCGAAACCAACCGGCGCGGCTGCATCACCGCCGACGAACACGGCGCCACATCACGCGAAGGGGTTTTCGCGGGCGGCGACGCCGTGACGGGAGCCGCCACGGTAATCCTGGCAATGGGTGCCGGCCGCACGGCGGCAAAGGCCATCGACGAATATATCCGAAAACGTTAAACCTTTAAAATACCATACGAACGATGAAACGCATGAAAATCATGGTCGCGGCCATCGCCCTGTGCGGCCTGGCAGCCTGCAACGACAACACCCCCAAGAGCTTCACCGGCACCATCACCGATGCGTCGATGAACACCGTAACCGTCGAAAACGCCGAGGGGACATTCACCTTCTCGACCATGGACGCCGACAAGAGCGAGGCCAACGGCCTGCTGCTGGGAGCGCCCGTCACGGTCAATTACAGCGGCAAACTCGAAGAGGGCGCGGCCGCCTCGAAAGTGTCTACCGACCCCACCTATGCCGAGGCCGTCGGAAATTGGACGATGCCCGACCCGATCGACCCCGACGGTGTCATGGGCATCCGGATCATGGTCGAAGGAGAGGCGCAGTCGATCAACATGGCCACGCTGCGCTACGCGTCGTGGGAATTGCAGGGCGAAGCCGGCAAAATCCTGCTCAAGGGCGTGAGCGAAGGGTCGGGCTCCCCGATCGAATTCACCGAAACGGCCACCATCGCCAAGGATGCCGACGGTATCTATACGCTGACGGTAGAGGGCAATGGCGCCGTCTACACCAAAGCCAACGAATAGCCGCAGCCCCCTGCGGTCACACGCGCCTTCCGCAATCCCGGAGGGCGCGTTTCATTTGCCGGAGGGCGGCCCCGCAAACAGTTCCGGGAAACGGCTTGTCCAAATAGGTTTTATTCGTTAAATTTGCATCCGTCAACCACACTGCAACTATGGCCAGAATACTCTTCGCAGCCCTGCTGCTCCTGTTCACCCTCCCGGCCGCGGCACAGACGCCCGGCGACTCCATCGCCTTCGTCACCGCCGACTGGCATACCACCGACCTCGGCCGGGGTGCCGCGTGCCGCCACGCCCAGGTCGAAATGTTCGGCTCGCGGCAGAGCATCTCGGTCGTCAGCTACCCCGTGCGGCACTTCGCCACGCAGATCGTACAGCTCGACGGCAAGGGTGAAACCACGGGCCGCATGGGCGAAGCCGCCGACGCCACAGCAGCCATCAACGGCAGCTATTTCAACATGAAAACCTTTACGCCCATCACCTTCGTGATGGTCGACTGCCGGGTATTGGGCCGCACGACACCCGGCGAACTCATGCGCACCAACGGCATCATCGCCATCCGGGACAAACAGGGGCACGACGTCGCCATTTTCGCCTGCGACACCACCCAATACCCCCGCATAGCCCGCCGCTACCGCGCGGCGCTCGCAGCCGGGCCCCTGCTGGTCAGCGGAGGCAAGATCATCGAATACGACTCCGGCGACAGCTTCTATACCCACCGCCACCCGCGTTCGCTGATCGGCAAGCGCCCGAACGGCGAGGTGGTGATGGCCGTGATCGACGGCCGCGCCAAAGGCCAGGCTGCCGGCGCTACGATCGCCGAAACGGCTTACATCGCCCGCCTGTTGGGGCTCACGGACGCCCTCAACCTCGACGGCGGCGGTTCTTCGGCACTCTGGACAGCACAGGAAGGGGTGGTCAGCCACCCCAGCGACAACCGCCGCTTCGACCATGCCGGCGAACGCGCCGTACCGAACGGCATCGTCGCCCGTCCGCGGAAATAAAGGGACAGTCCTGAAAAGTGCCCGGCACAGCCCCCCCCCGCAAACGTCACAAAAAAACAGCCCTCCGGATCCGGAGGGCTGTTTGCATATCCACAGCAAACCTATTTACCGACCATTTCGGCCACCCGCTCCGCAATCATGGCGGGCGTCACGGCATACAGGCAGCGGTAATCCCCGTAACGGCACGGCTTGTTCCCGAAGACCGAACAGGGACGGCATTCCATATCAGCCTGCAGGATGCCGCGCGGGTCGCAACCATAGCCGAAGAACCCCAGTCCGGGATGGGTAGCACCCCATACCGACACTACGGGCGTCGCCACGAGCGAGGCCATGTGCATGACGAGCGAGTCCATCGCCACCACGCAGTCCAGGTTGGCGATCAGGTCTAATTCGCCGTCCATCCCGACCCGTCCGAACAATGCCGTCACATTGGGGTACGCACGCTCCATTTCCCGTGCGAACTCCGCTTCGGCTCCGCCTCCGCTGTGTATGAACACCCGCTCGTAGCGTTCGGCCAACAGGCGCACCGCCTCCCGCCCGAGCTCCGTGGGATAGGTTTTCCCCTGCTGCGCCGAAAAAGGCGAGAAGCCGATCCAGGTACCCGTCTTCTCCCCCATCGGGTTGGAACGGCAGCCCCGCAGGGCCGGCACGGGGTCGTCGAACACGAACCCCAGTTTGCGGAACACATCGCAATAGCGGACGACGGTATGCTTGGCGGGCTTCACGCCGCGGCCGCCCTTGCGGATAAACTCCTTTTTCTCCTCGCGCCCCTTCTCGATGGCCGCCACGGGGACTCCGCGCAGCCACAGGGCGGTGCGGAACATCACCGAACGCAGCACGCCGTGCACGTCGGCCACGGCATCCACCCCCAGGCGCCGCGCATCGGCGGCCAGGCGCCACATTCCCCGCAGGGAGTGGTGCACACCCTTGATATCTACATCCATAAAACCGAGATCGAGCCCTGTAAAAAAGGCTCGAAACACGGGTCTTGTCGCTACCGTCACCCTCAGGTCGGGATAGGCCTCCTTCAAGGCCCGCAGCGCATGCGCCAGCATCGCCACATCCCCCATCGCCGAAGTCCGGAAAACGACCAGATGACGCGGAAGTCTCTTATTTTTTCTGCCCATAAAGCACCGGGTTCAACGCCGGGTCGTTATACATCTTCATCTGCTTATAGGTCTTCATATACTTGCGGCCGGCCTCGATATCCCCGATCAGCTCTTCGATCGCCCCCGAAAGGTCGACCTGCTGCGCCAGCAACACGTCGAGTTTCTTGCGGCACGCCGCGCGGTGGGCATCGCCGACGTCCGTACGCTCGGCTTCGCATGCCATGTGGTAAATCTTCAGCGCCAGGATCGACAGACGGTCGATCGCCCACGCCGGGGTCTCGGTATTGAGCCTGGCGTCGGGCCGGGGTTCCACGTCCTTGTATTTATCGAGCAGGTACGAGTCGATATATTCCACCATATCGGTACGATCCTGGTTCGACTTGTCGATACGGCGCTTGATGGCCAGTGCGGCCACGGGGTCGATCTGCGGGTCGCGGATGATATCCTCCAGGTGCCACTGCACGGTGTCGATCCAGTTTTTATGGTATAACAGGTGTTCGAGCGAACCCGGCTCATAGGGATTTTCGATCGGATGATCCACATCGTCCCACCGATGGTAATCCCCGATGGCGCGGTTGAAGATCTTGTTTGCGGTTTCGGTAAACATAGCTCAGCAGTGCATTTTATATTGTAATTCTCGTGGGAAAATCATACCTTTGTCCGTAAAGATTAAACAAAGATAATGAATTTTTCCAAAAAAGCAATATCGCTCGCAGGAATCCTTTTGATAGTCGTACAAAGCCTCCCGGCACAGGTGCGGCAGACCCGCGAGGAATATATCGACCGCTACAAATCCATCGCCGTGGCCCACATGGAGCGGTACGGCATCCCCGCCAGCATCACCATGGCGCAGGGCATCCTCGAGTCCGACTGCGGCAACAGCTGGCTGTCGCTGCAATCGAACAACCATTTCGGCATCAAGTGCAAACGCAACTGGACGGGCGACAAGGTCTATTACGACGACGACGCCAAGGGGGAGTGCTTCCGCAGCTACCCCTCGGTCGAGGCGTCGTACAGGGATCATGCCGAATTTCTCGATTCGCAGCCGCGCTACGACTCGCTGTTCGCCTACTCGTCCGACGATTACAAGAGCTGGGCGCGGGGGCTCAAAGCCGCCGGCTACGCCACGGCACCCGACTACGCGCAACGGCTCACGCGCATCATCGAGGAGAACCAGCTCTACCTGCTCGACCGGCCCGACGGCGAGCGGCTCTACGCCTCGCGCATGGGACGCAAGGTAACCGACCCCGAAGGGTGGTTCGCCGACCAGAGCAGCGTCGAACCGGCCGCAGGAGCTTCGCCGGCCATCGACCCGGACAACTACCGCGTGACGATCAACGCCCACAACGGCTACAACGTCTACCAGACCAACGGCGTACACTACGTGCTGGCCAAGGAGGGCGACACGTTCGAAAATATCGGGCAGAAGTTCCGCATTTCGGCTCGCAACCTGCGTAAATTCAACGACCTGAAAGACAAGAAGGCACAGCCGCTGACCGGCGAGGTGGTCTACATCGAGCGCAAAAAGAAGCGCTGGGAGGGCAATGCCCACACCCACATCTGCCGCCAGGGCGAAACGGCCTATGCCGTAGGCCAGTCCTACGCCATCCGCACCCGTTCGATCGAAAAACTCAACCGCCTCAAGCCCGGCAGCACGCTCGAAAAGGGGCAACAGATACGCATAAAATAAAAACAGCATAGCATGGAAACGACACCGCTCAGGAGCAAGATCCTGGATACGATCATCCGCAAGTCGACCCTCAAGCAACGGGTCTTCGACAACACCTTCGCAGCCTTCAACGAACTGAAGGAAACGCTGTTCGAAATGGCATCGGAGATGGACGACGAACTCGACGGCAAGCTCGACCGCCGCGTCAGGCTCGAATACCGCGACCGCGGAAAATTCGAGGCGCAGCTGCAGGTGGCCAACGACATCCTCATTTTCCAGATGCACACCGACGTCTTCGAATTCGACGCCAACCACCTGATCTGGCAGAACCCCTACGTACAGTCCGACCGCGAAAATTCCTACTGCGGCCTGATCAACATCTACAATTTCCTCTCCGACTCGTTCAAGTTCAACCGCAACGCCGACGAGGGATACCTCATCGGGCGTATCTTCATCAACCGCGAGCGCCGCTATTTCGTCGAGGGCAAACAGCAGACCTCGATGCGGGCGATGAACTTCGGCAAGGCCGAGATCGACCGCGAAGCCCTGATCGGCATCCTCGAACCGGCGATCTGGTTCGCCCTGAACTTCGACCTGCTGATGCCGCCCTACGAGGACAACAAACGCGTGACGGTCGACCAGTTCAACACCAAGATGGACAACTCGAAATTCGTCACGGGCAAACGCCTCGGCTACGATTTCGAAGTAGAGGACATTTAAACCCGATTCCCACGTGAAGGCACAACTTTTCACACTCCTCGCAGCCGCAGCGGTCGGCACAGGTACGGTACAGGCTCGGGGCGAATATGCCGAGATCGCACGCCTGCGCTCGATGAACGAAACCGTCCGCGGCATCCGCTCGATGGCCGACGGCGAACACTATACCATCCTCGAAGGCAACAACATCGTCCGTTACGGCTACGCCGCGGCGGGGCAGGGCGAGCAGATGCTCCCCAAGCCGACGGCCAACCTCGTCGTCACGGACTACGCCTTCTCGCCCGACGAACGGCAGATACTCATCGCCTCGGGCGCCAGGCCGATCTACCGCCATTCCTACACGACCGATTATTTCCTGGCCTCGGGCAACAGTCTGATGCCCATACTCCGCGAGGCCGAAGCCCCGCGCGACGCCTCGTTCTCGCCCGACGGCAAGCTGATCGCCTATTCCGACCGCAACGACCTCTATGTCTACGATACCGCGGGCAAGCGCACGCGCCGCATCACCGACGACGGGGCGTGGAACTCGGTCATCAACGGCACCACGGACTGGGTCTACGAGGAGGAGTTCGGCTTCACCAGAGCCTATGCCTTCTCGCCCGACAGCCGCCGCATCGCCTACCTGCGTTTCGACGAATCGGAAGTGCCCCTGATGGAAATGATGCGCTTCGACGGCAAGCTCTACAACCAGGCCTACTCGTTCAAATACCCCAAGGCCGGGGAGCGAAATTCGACGGTCGAAGTGTGGGTCTGCGACCTTGCGACCGGGACACGGGAGCGCATCGACACGGGCGGCGTGACCGACCAGTACATTCCCCGTATCGGCTGGACACCCGACGGACGGCTTTACTTTTTCCGCCTCAACCGCCGCCAGAATACCTTCGAGGTGATCCTCTGCGAGCCCAACGGCGCCCAGCGCACGATCTACGACGAACGCTCGCAGCAATACGTCGAGCGCGTGGATGACAAGACCATTACCTTCATCGACGGCGACCGCTTCCTCGTACGGCAGGAGGGACACACGGGCTACATGCACCTCTACCTTTACAGCATCCGCAAGGGTTTGCTCGCCCAGGTAACCAAAGGCGACTGGGAGGTGACCGACGTGGTCGGCACCGACGGCAAACGGGTCTGGTACCTCTCGACCGAAACCTCTCCGCTGCGCCGCAACCTGTACAGCGTACGGCTCGACGGCAAGGACAAGCGCCGCCTGACGACCGGCGAAGGCTACTACGCCATCGCCCCGAGCGCCGGGATGAAATACTACATCTCGACCTTCTCCAACGCCACGACCCCCAACCGGGTCGAGGTCTGCGACAACGAAGGCAACCCCATCCGCACGCTGGCCGACAGCCGCAAACTCCGCGAAGAGCTGGCGGTCGTACAGCGCCCCGTCCGGGAGTTCTTCACCTTCACGACCGAGCGCGGCGACACGCTCAATGCCTACATCGTCAAGCCCCGCGGCTTCGATCCCTCGCAGCGCTACCCCGTGCTGCTGACCCAGTATTCGGGGCCCGGCTCGCAGTCGGTAAGCGACCGCTGGTCGCTCGACTGGGAGGATGCGCTCACGGACAAAGGCTACATCGTAGTCTGCGCCGACGGCCGGGGCACCGGGTTCCGGGGCGAGAAGTTCAAGAAATCGACCTACGGGCGCCTCGGAGCGCAGGAGGTCGAAGACCAGCTCTCGTTCGCCCGCTACATGGCCGCGCAGCCCTACGTCGACCCTGCGCGCATCGGCATCTACGGCTGGTCGTACGGCGGGTTCATGGCACTGGGCTGCGCGATGAAAGGCCACGGACTATTCCGCATGGCGATCGCCGTGGCTCCCGTCACTTCGTGGCGCTACTACGACTCGATCTACACCGAAATCTACAACAACCTGCCGCAGTACAACGCCGCAGGCTACGACGACAACTCCCCGATCAACTTCGCCCGGATGCTCGACGACACCAAGACCCGACTGCTCATCATCCACGGCACGGCCGACGACAACGTTCATTTCCAGAACAGCGTGGAGATGGCGCGCGCCCTGAACCGCTGCGGCAAGCAGTACGACATGATGGTCTACCCCGACCAGAACCATTCGATGCAGCCCGACGACACGGCCAATGTCCGGCAGAAGATGATCGAATACACGCTCGAACACCTTTAAACCGCCATACCCTGAATCGCCATCGTCGTCGCCTGCCACCGCGTGGTTGGCAGCGGCGGCGCTTTGGTCGGCTATGCGGGCGGACTGGAGGCCAAGGCCTACCTGCTCGGCCTCGAACGGGAAACCGAGGGCTGAAAAACCGCCGCCCTGCAAACGGGAAGACGGGCGGCAAACTTCCCGACTTCGGAATGCACATTCCCAAAAGCACCGCGGAAGACCGCACGAATAAAGGAGGGGGCACTTGCTTTAGCAAGTGCCCCCTCCTTACCCATTCCCGTCCGGCTAAAGCCCGAACGAGAATACGTTGATACTGTCGTAAACCACGCTGAAGACACCCAGCAGCAAGACCCCTGTCATGCAGAGCGCAAGGCTGAGGCGCGTATAGCGGTCGCTGCGCAGCGGTGCGATCGGCTCTTCGTTGGGCGTAATGTACATCGCCTTCACGACCAGCAGGTAGTAATAGAGCGAAACCACCGTATTGACCAGCGCGATGAACACCAGCAGGTGGAAACCGCCCTTGAATGCCGCGGCGAAGACGAAGAACTTCGAAAAGAACCCGGCAAAAGGCGGGATGCCCGCCAGCGAGAAGAGCGCCAGGGTCATCATCAGCGCCAGCTTGGGATTGGTGCGGTAGAATCCGTTGTAATCCGCCAGCGCGACCTTGCCGCCGCTATGCTGTTCGACGGTCGAAATGATGCCGAAGACGGCGAGGTTGGCCGCCATGTATACCAGCACGTAGAACACGAGCGAAGTCATCCCGATGGCACTGCCGCCGATCACGGCCAGCATGATATACCCGGCCTGCGAGATGGACGAGAAGGCCATGAAACGCTTCAGGTCTGTCTGCCGGATGGCGAAGAGGTTGGCAACCGTGATCGAAAGCATCGTCACGGCATAGAGCAATGTCTGCCACTGCCCGACCATCGGGCCGAAGACCTTCATCAGCACGGTCATCAGCACGAACGCCGCCGAGGCCTTCGACACGACCGAGAGGTAGGAAGTCACGGCCGTCGGCGCACCCTGGTAGGTATCAGCCGTCCAGAGATGGAACGGCACGAGCGAAATCTTGAACCCCAGCCCGGCGAAGAAGAAGACCATCGCCATGACCTGCAACGGCGACCCCGTAATGCGCGCCGCCATATCGCCGAAGTAGAGCGTCCCCGTAGTCCCGTAGAAGAACGAGATGCCGTAGAGCATCAGACCGCTCGCGAACAAGGCGCAGAGGATGTATTTCGCACCCGCTTCGGCCGAATGGTGCTTGTACTTGTCGAACGCCACCAGGCAGGCCATCGGCACCGAAGCCAGTTCCATGCCCAGGAAGAAGAGCAGGAAATTGCCCGCCCCGACCATGAAATACATGCCCAGCAGCGTCGAAAGCAGCAGGATGTAGAATTCGCCCTGTTTGTGGGCCGTGTCGTCGCGCCGCAGCCACGTACCGGCCTGCAGGCAGACGATGAGCGCCCCGATGGCCAGCACGCTCTTGACGACGGTGTGCATCGGCACATAGCAGAACATGCCGCCGAATACCTCGCCGGCCGTCCCCGGAACGACATTGGCCAGCACCTGCACCGCGAGCAGCCCGCAGGCCACCGCCGAAAACCAGCGTCTTCCGCGCTCCCCGGCAATCAGGTCATAGAGGAACAGCAGGACGATCACCGCGATGAGCGTCACTTCGGCCTGCATGTACGAGAATATATTGCTGTAATCCATAGTCGCTTAATTCATTAAGTGTGTAATGATCTCCGAAACGCTGCCCCGGATCATGTCGCTCACCCACAGCGGCGCGAGCCCCATGCCGGCGATGGCGACGACGAGGCAGACGACCGACAGGCGTTCGTCCCACGTGGCGTCGGAGAGCCTGAGATGCGCTTCGTTGGTACAGGTGCCGTAGAGTATCTTCCCGACCACCCGCAGGATGTAGACCGCCGTGATGACGATCGACGTGCAGGCGATGATCGTCACCACACGGTGGAACGTGTCGTTGTCCATGAACGCGCCGTTGAAGATCGTCATCTCGGCGACGAACCCGCTCAGGCCGGGCAGGCCCAGGTTCGCCAGGCCCGCGATGACGTAGCCCACCGCCAGGAAGGGCATCACCTTCATCAGCCCGCTCAGTTCGCGCACGTCGCGCGTATGCGTGCGGCCGTAGATCATGCCGATCAGCGCGAAGAAGAGCGCCGTCATCAGGCCGTGGCTCAGCATCTGCAGGACAGCGCCCGTACCCGCCGTGGTGTTCATCATCAGGATGGCGAACAATACCAGCCCGCAGTGCGACACCGACGAGTAGGCGTTGATGTATTTGAGGTCGGTCTGCACGCAGGCCGCAAAAGCGCCGTACACGACCGAGATCGTCGTCAGAACGATGAATATCCAGCTCAGCTCGTGCGCCGCTTCGGGCATGAGGTACATCGCCACGCGGAAACAGCCGTAGCCGCCCAGCTTCATCAGCACGCCGGCATGGAGCATCGACACGGCCGTCGGCGCCGAAGCATGGCCGTCGGGGCTCCACGTATGGAAGGGGAACAGCGCGCCCAGCACGCCGAATCCGACGAAGACCAGCGGGAACCAGATATATTGCTGCGCCAGGGGAATGTTATGCAGCTGCGCGATCTCCAGGATATTCATCGTCGTGGCTCCGGCACCGAAGTAGATGCCCAGGATGCCGATCAGCAGCAGCGCCGAACCGCCCATGAGCATCAGTGTCAGTTTCATGGCGGCATACTCCTTGCGGCCGCTGCCCCACACGCCGATCAAGAGATACATCGGAATCAGCGCCACCTCGTAGAACATGAACATCGTGAAGAGGTCGACTGAAACGAAGAACCCGAAGACGCCCACGCTCAGCAGGCAGAACCAGAGGAAATACTCCTTGACCTGCTCCTTCATCCGCCACGAGGCGAACGTCCCCGTAAACACGATGATGGCCGACAGCAGCAGCATGGCGACCGAAATGCCGTCTACCCCCACGGCATAGTGGATATTGAGCGGCGCATACCACACATGGCTTTCGGTAAAGAGCATGGCGGCCTGCTCGCCCGCCTCGCGCAGACCGAGGTAGCGGAACACCAGCACCACCGCCAGTGCCAGCAGCAGCGAGGAACCCGCCACCATCACGGCACGCACCTGCCGCGCGGACTTCGAGAGCCAGAGCCCCAGCATCATCAGCACCGGGATGGCGGGAAACAGTGATAACATATTCATAACAGCTACAGTTTAGCAGATTAAAAGCAAGAAGATCGTAAGTCCCAGCGCACCGCCGAGGAACCAGATGCAGTAACGCTGCACGCTGCCGCTCTGCATGTCGCGGATCACGTATGCCGCGCCGTTGGTCGCCCGCGCCAGCATGTTCATCAGGCCGTCCACCACATGGCGGTCGAACCATGCGACCGGGGCCGAGATGCAGGCGAAGATCACCCGGTGGGTAACGAACTGGTAAACCTCGTCGATGTAGAAACGGTGGTAGGCCGCCTTATGCAGTCCCCTGAAGCGCGCTGCCAGGGCATTGGCCGCCGTCTGGCGCTCGCGCAGGTACATCCACGTCGCCAACGCGATAGCCGCGGCAGCCACACAGAGGCTCACGCCCGCCACACTGCGGTCGATATGGATCGTGTAGGGCATCCCGTCGCTGCTGACCAGCTTCCCGAAAGGAATGAACCCCGCCACGCAGGTCACTGCGGCCAGGAACACCAGCGGCAGGGTCATCGTCAGCGGCGCCTCGTGCGGCCTGTGCGCCGCATGCAGTTCCCGGTTCTCGCGTCCCCAGAAGATGTTGTAATAGAGGCGGAACATGTAGAACGCCGTCAGGCCGGCGATCCCGGTCATCACCCACCCCATCACGGGGCTGAAGGCGAAGCACGCCGTCAGGATCTCGTCCTTCGAGAAGAAACCGCTCAGGGGCCAGATGCCCGCGATGGCCAGGCAGGCCACGAGGAACGTCGCATGCGTCACGGGCATGTACCGGCGCAGGCCGCCCATGGCCGACATTTCGTTGGAGTGCACGGCATGGATGATGCACCCGGCGCCGAGGAACAGCAGCGCCTTGAACATGGCGTGCGTGAAGAGGTGGAACATCGAGGCCATGTACCCCAGCCCGCCCGTATGGGGATCGGCCGAGGTGCAGACGCCCAGCGCCACGATCATGAAGCCGATCTGCGAAATGGTACTGAACGCCAGCACACGCTTGATGTCGCTCTGCACGCAGGCCACGACGGCGGCATAAAGCGCCGTAAAGGCCCCGATATAGGCCGTCCAGTGCAGCACCTCGGGCGCATAGCCGACAAAGAGCGGGAACATGCGCGCCACGAGGTAAACGCCCGCCACGACCATCGTCGCGGCATGGATCAGCGCCGACACGGGCGTCGGGCCCTCCATGGCGTCGGGCAGCCAGATATGCAGCGGGAACATCGCGCTCTTGCCCGCGCCGCCGATGAACATCAGCCCCAGCGCCAGCGGGATCATCGCACCGGCGGCAGCCAGCAGCTGCACGTCGGGCGTGAAGGAGAACGTCCCGGCATAGTACCCGTAGAAGAGGATGCCGACGAGGAACCCCAGGTCGGCGAAGCGCGTCACGATAAACGCCTTCTTCGAGGCCGCGACGGCCTCCTTTTTCGTGTAATAGAAACCGATGAGCAGGTAGGAGCTTACGCCCACCAATTCCCAGAAGAGGTACATCTGGAAGATGTTGGTAGCCACCACCAGCCCCATCATGCTCATCGTGAACAACGACAGGAAGGCATAGTAACGCTGAAACCCCCGCTCGCCCTTCATGTAGCCCAGCGAGTAGACGTGCACCATCAGCGAGACGGTCGAAATCACCACGAGCATCATCACCGAAATCGGGTCGAGCAGGATGCCCAGGTCGATATGCAGCGTCCGGCTGATCGGCAGCCATACCGTGTTCCACGGCACGAGCGTGGGGAACATCCCCGCGGCGTCGCGCCCTGCGGAAAAATACTCGAACGCCGTACAATAGCTCAGCAACGCCACTACGGCCAGCACCGCCGTGCCTATGGCGCCCGCGACGACGGGCTTGAGCTTCATGCCGGCCAGCCCCAGGAAGAGGAAGCTCAGCAGCGGCAGCAGCAGGATAAGGATCGTATATTCCATAACAATCGTTTTTTCAGAATCGTTACCACTTCATCTCCCGCAGGCTCTTCACCCCGATGTTGCGCAGGTTCCGGTAGATGTTGATGATGATGGCGATTGCGACGGCCGTTTCGGCGGCGCTGATGCCGATGGCGAAGAGCGTGAAGAAGAATCCCTCCAGCTGTTCGGGGAACAGGAAGCGGTTGAATACGACGAAATTGATATCGACCGAATTGAGGATCAGCTCGACGGAGATCAGCATCGCCAGCAGGTTGCGGCGCGTCACGAACCCGTAGATTCCCACGAACATCATGATCGTGGAGAGGACGAGGTAATATTCCATGTGTATCATAGTCGTACTCTTTTTAGCGTTTGCGTGCGATGAGGATTCCGCCGACGATGCAGGCCAGCAACAGGATACTGATGACCTCGAACGGCAGCACGTAGCCGTATTTTCCGCTGCTCATCAGCGCGTGGCCGATCGTCTGCACGTCCAGTTCACCGTGGACGAAATGCGACGGCATGAAATCGTGCCGGAGCGTCACGTAGAGGCATACCCCGAGGCTCAGCAGCGTCGCCGCCAGCCCCACGAACAGCTTGTAGCCCTTTATGTCCTCCGACTTGTCGCCCTGGCTCGAGGTCAGCAGGATCGAGAATACGTACAGCACCGTGATGCCGCCGGCATAGATCAGCAGCTGCACGGCGCCCAGGAACGAATAGTTCAGCTGGAAATAGATGCCCGCCGTACCGAACAGCACGAACAACAGGTAGGTCGCCGCGCGCAGGATACGCTTGGTCGTCACGGCCAGCACGGCACTCACGGCCGTAAAGACCGCCAACACCGTAAAGACGATTAATTCGAGTGTTATCTCCATGGCTTATTGTTTGTTCAGGGTTTTGACCAACTTGGAGCGCGTGTATACCGCGTGTTCGAAATCGGTCGAGAAACGGATGGCCCCCGTCGGGCAGGCGTTGACGCACAGATGGCAGAACATGCACGACCCCAGGTCGTACTGGTAAAGCACCAGGCGGCGTTTCGACTTGCCCGTCTCGGGATCAGTGACCATCTCGGTGGTGATACGGATGGTTTCGTTGGGACATGCCGACTGGCAGAGGCCGCAGGCGATGCACTTGTTCTTCCCCCCGGCATCGTGGGGCATGGTCAGCTCGCCGCAGAAACGGTCGAACATCTTGAGCGTGGCCCGGTTCTCGGGGTATTGCTCGGTGACCTTCTTGGTGAAGAACTCCCGCCCGGTCACCTTCATACCCGTCAGCAAGGTTCCCAACCCGTGGAAAAGTCCTTTGATATAGCTACTCATGACTAAAAATGCAGTTTAAATACGACGACGATGACCATCAGCAGCAGGTTTGCCAGCCCGATCGGCACCAGGTATTTCCATTCCAGCGTCAGTATCTGGTCGATACGCAGGCGCGGGAAAGTCCACTTGATCCACATCAGCAGCCACACCACGAAGAACGCCTTGCCGAAGAACCAGACGAAGCCGGGGATGTAGTCCATGGCGGCATTGAAGCCCTCCCAGCCGGGGATGTGCAGCGGCATCCATCCCCCGAGGAAGATGGTGGCCGCAACGCCCGAGACGACGAACAGGTTGACGAACTCGGCGACGTAGAACAGGCCGAAGTGCATGCCCGAATACTCGGTGTGGTACCCTGCCGTCAGCTCCGACTCGGCCTCCGGGAGGTCGAACGGCCCGCGGTTGACCTCGGCGTTGCCCGCGATCAGGTAGATCACGAAGGCGACCAGCGCCGGGACATGCCCCTTGAAGATGAACCAGCCGTCGGCCTGGCGGGCGACGATCTCCGAGAACTGCATCGTATCGGTCAGCACGACGATCGTCAGGATCGACAGCCCGATCGACAGCTCGTACGAGATCATCTGCGCACCGCTTCGCATGGCGCCGATGAGCGAATACTTGTTGTTGGAGCTCCACCCCGCCAGCAGGATGCCGACCACGCCGATCGACGAGGCCGCCATCAGGAAGAAGACGCCCACGTTGAAGTCCAGCACTTCGAGCCCCTTGTTCACAGGCAGGCAGGCGAAAGCCAGCACCGACGCCAGGATGACGATGTAGGGCGCGAGGTTGTAGAGGAACCTGTCCGAGCGGCGGATGGTGATGATCTCCTTGGTGAGCATCTTGAACACGTCGCAGATCACCTGCAACGTTCCCCACGGCCCCACGCGCACGGGCCCCAGGCGGCACTGGAACGCCGCGCAGACCTTGCGTTCCATGAAGATCATCAGGATGGCGATCACCGCGTACATCAGCAGCAGGCAGACACCGACGATCACGCACTCCAGGAAGACCGCCAGCCCCACGGGCATCAGCGACGTGAGCAGCCCGTGAACCCAGCTCGTTACTATACTAAAATCAAACATATCTGTAAGTTTTTCCTTTTTTATCCCGCTCCCGCCTCAAGGGGAGGGGCTTATAAACCCGGAAGCGACATCCGGCTACCTGTCTATATCGGGCACGACGTAGTCCAGCGTACCGCCGATGGCGATCAGGTCGGCGATCTTCGTCCCCCGCGCAATGGTTTCTAGGCACGACACGAGCGGGAGCCCCGTCGAGCGGAACTTCATGCGGTAGGGAGACTTCTCTCCGCGGCTCTCGATGAACACCCCGAACTCCCCGCGGCTGCCCTCGACGGCGGCGTAGTAACTGCCTTCGGGTATGCGGATCACGGGCTTCATCTTCAACTGGTATTCGCCTTCCGGAATGTTGTCTATCAACTGTTCGATGATATTCATGCTCTGTTCGATCTCACGCATACGCACCATGTAACGGGCGAAACAGTCGCCCTCGTCGTAGAGTACCTCCTCGAAATCCACCTTGCCGTACATGGCGTAGGGGTGGCGCTTGCGCACGTCGCACGCCCAGCCCGAAGCCCGCCCCGTACCGCCCGTGGCACCGAACGAGACGGCGTCTTCGCGGGTCAGCACGCCGGTGCCTTTCAGGCGTTCCCGGGCGATGACGTTCCCCGTGAACACCTCCTGGTACTCGCGCAGCGTCGGGCGCATGTAGGCGATAAACTCCTTCACGCGCCGTACGAAATCGGGATGGATGTCTGCCTGCACGCCGCCGATCGTATTATAAGTCTGGATCAGGCGCCCGCCGGTGGTCTGCTCCAGAATGTCGAGCACCTTCTCACGGTCGCGGAACCCATAGAAAAAGGCCGTCAGGGCCCCCATATCCATGCAGAGGCAGGCAAAGAACAGCAGGTGCGAGTCGATACGCTGCAACTCGTCCATGATCGTGCGGATGTACTGCACGCGCTCGGACACCTCCACACCCAACCCCTTCTCGATACACATGCAGAGCGCATGGCGGTTCTGCGACGCCCCGAGGTAGTCAAGGCGGTCGGTAAGCGCCAGCGTCTGGGGGTAGGTCAGGCTTTCGCACATCTTCTCGATGCCGCGGTGGATGTAACCGCAATGCACGTCGAGCTTGCGGATGATCTCGCCTTCGAGCGACACGCGGAAACGCAGCACGCCGTGCGTGGCGGGGTGCTGCGGGCCGATGTTGATGACATATTCGTCCTCCTCGAACAAGACGTTGCGGTGGCGGATGAAGCTGCCGTCCGCCGTCAGTTCGAAGCTCGGGGCGCTGTCCTTCGACACTTCGTTGGTCATGCGCAACGGGTTGAGCCCCGGGTCGTAATCCTTACGCAGGGGGTACCCCACCCAGTCGTCGCGCAGGAACAGGCGCCGCATGTCGGGATGGTTCAGGAAACCGATGCCGAAATAGTCGAAGACTTCGCGCTCGTTGAGTTCCGCAGCCTTCCACAGGTCGCAGACCGAAGGCAGCCCGCACTTCTCGCGGCTGGGGGTCAGCGTCCGCAACACGACGTTCTCGCCCGTCGCGGTGGCTTCGAGGTGGTAGACCGCCCCGAACCCCTCTTCGCCCCAGTCCATGCCCGTCAGGCTGCGCAGGAAATCGAATCCCTCCGCCCTCAGGCGCGCAGCCAGGGCGTGAAATTTCTCCACCGGGACGGTAAACATCCCGTCCCCGGCCGCCGACCACACGGCGCCGGGTTCCCAGGCCGTTATTTTTTCGTTGATATTCATTGTTTTTCTCCTCCTTCCACGTTCAAATCGTTCTTTTCGGCCGTCAGATCCCGGCGAAGCAGCTCTTCGTACTCCTGCTTGCCGATCTGCTTGTTCACCCCGCCGAAAAACCGCTGTAATTTCACTTTGCGCTGCAACTGCATCAGCCCGTAGAGCATCGCCTCGGGGCGCGGCGGGCACCCGGGGATATAGACATCGACCGGCAGTATCTTGTCCACGCCGTCCAGCACGTGGTACGATTTCTTGAACGGGCCGCCGCTGATGGCGCATCCCCCGACGGCGATCACATACTTCGGGTCGGCCATCTGGTCGTAGAGGCGCTTCAGGACAGGGGCCATCTTGTGGGTGATCGTCCCGGCCACCATGATGAAATCGGCCTGGCGCGGGGAGGCGCGGGCCACTTCGAACCCGAACCGGGCAAAGTCGTAGCGGGCCGCCCCCACGGCCATGAACTCGATCCCGCAGCAGCTCGTGGCGAAAGTCAGCGGCCAGAGGCTGTTGCTGCGCCCCCACTCGATCAATTCGTCGAGGCACCCTACGATCACGTTCGTACCCTCGCGGCGCAGCTCGGCCGCCATCTTTTCGAGGTATTCGTTGTCATTGAAATCCTCGTATTTCATTGCCTTTATCTCAGGCTTCCTTATTTCCATTCCAAAGCTCCTTTCCGCCATGCGTATGCAAGGCCCAAAACCAGTACGACCAAAAAGAAGAGGATGCTCACCAGCCCGTAAATCCCCAGATCCTGGACGACCACCGCCCACGAAAAGAGAAAGACGGTCTCCACGTCGAACATCAGGAACAGGATCGCGAACAGGTAGTACCCCACCTTGAACTGCATCCACGACCGTCCGCGCGTCGGGATACCGCACTCGTACGCCTCGCCTTTCTGCGGGTTGTACGAGCGCGGCGATATGGCGCGGGCGATACCCAGCGCGACTGCGACCAGCGCAATAGCCGTCAGGATGACGACCACCAATAGCGTAAAATACATAACTTATCGTTTTTACGAATTTACTCGGAACACGAAAACACGAACGCATCTCCGGGAGAAAAAATCCTCATCCGGGAACATGCGGCAAAACGGGAACGGGAACAGCGGCTAAATCAGGATACGCCCCAGCGAAAAGACATAATAATCGACCGGCTTGGGATGCAGGTCGAAGCAGTCCGAATAAGCCGGACGGCAGGACAGCCCGCGGGCCGACGCCATGGCCCGGGCATCATGGCGCAGACGGACGATCGCCTTCTGGGCGGACGGTTGGACGGGATTTTCGATCGGAGCGTCGCAGGTGAAGACTGCCGCCGTGAAACAATTGTGTGCCGGAACCGGCGTCCGGAGAGTGGACTGGCAAATCCGGTCGGGCTGCGAAACTACCCTACCGGACTGAACCTGAGCGCCATCCAGGCTTCCTGCCAAGACAAAAAGCAAGATGAACAAAGCATATTGAATCCTCTCCAGCATTTCGACCTTACTATTTTCGTGCTGCGAAGATACACTCTTTCGCGCAGAAAACGGAATCCATGGACGAAAAAACGTACATAATGATGAATTTTGAGTACAAAAACACCCATAGCCGGATTCAGGTAATACTCCGGAAACAAGCCCGGCGGATGGCAACGAGCCCCGCCCGGTATATTCCGCCCCGGCAACTGCGAAAGGCCGTGCCCGGAAGGTTTGCCTGCAGCACAAAAGAAAATGCCGCCCCGAAAACCGGAGGCGGCATTTCCAACAGAAACAAACCCTTATTTCTTTTCGTAACGGTCTGCAACGACCTTCCAGTCGATGCGATCCCAGAGGGCGGCGACGGCGTCGGCGCGACGGTTGCGGTAGTCGATGTAGTAGGCATGCTCCCATACGTCGAAGCACATCAGCGGCTTCATGCCGTGGCACATCGGGTTTCCGGCGTTCTGCTCCGTGACGATGGCCAGCTTGCCCGATTTGTCCTCGGCGAGCCAGGCCCATCCCGAACCGAAAAGACCGACGGCAGCCTTCTCCATCTGGGCCTTGAACTGCTCGAACGAACCGAAATCCGCGTCGATGGCCTTCAGCAACGCCCCTGTCGGACGCGCCTCGCCATCGGGCGAAAGCTGGTCGAAGAAGAACTCGTGGTTCCACATCTGCGCAGCGTTGTTGAAAATCGCGCCGTCGGCCGAAACGACGATGTCCTCCAGCGGCTGCCGGGCGTAAGGCGTATCGAGAATCAGCTCGTTGAGTTTATTCACATACCCCACGTAATGTTTGTCGTGGTGGAAGCGCAGCGTCTCTTCGGAGACCTGCGGTGCGAGAGCGTCGTAAGCATAAGGCAGCTCCTTGGGGGTAAACCGTGCCTGTGCTGCAATGTCTGTTGCCATAATAGGTAAAATTAAAAGTGAAACAATGAGGTTGAACTTAATCATAGCCATCCCGTTTTAGTTTGCTTCGAGCGGTTCGAATGCCCATTTGCCCTCGTTACAGACCGGGCATACCCAATCGTCGGGCAGGTCTTCGAAAGCCGTACCGGGGTCGATGCCGTTCTCCGGGTCACCCGACTCCGGGTCGTAAATGTATTCACAGACGGTGCAACGATACTTTTCCATGCGGTAAAAAAGTTTAAGAAAATCCACACCGGCCTACACAAATATAATACCGATGTCAAATATCTCAAAATATTTTTATAATTTTGAGGAAAAGAACAACAATTTATAACCTAAAACGCTCTTTTCTATGACACTTCCGTATGCAGAACCTTACAAGATCAAGATGACCGAGGCCATCCGCACCTCCACCCGTGCGGAGCGCGAAGCATGGATCCGCGAAGCCCGCTACAACCTTTTCAAGCTGCGCAGCGACCAGGTCACGATCGACCTGCTGACCGACTCGGGCACAGGCTCGATGAGCGACCGCCAGTGGGCGGCCATGATGACCGGCGACGAAAGCTATGCCGGGGCCTCGTCCTATTTCCGGCTCAAGGAGACGATCGAAAGCATCTTCGGGATGCCCTATTTCCTGCCCACGCACCAGGGGCGTGCTGCGGAGAACGTGATCTTTTCGGCACTGCTCAAGGCGGGCGACATCGTCCCGGGCAACTCCCACTTCGACACCACCAAAGGGCACATCGAATTCCGCCGCTGCCACGCCGTGGACTGCACGATCGACGATGCGGCCGACACCCAGAAAGAGTTGCCGTTCAAGGGTGAGATGGACATCGCCAAGCTCGAAAAGCTCCTGCGCGAGAACCCGCGCGAGAAAGTCCCGTGCGTCGTGCTGACCATCACCAACAACACGGCCGGCGGCCAGCCCGTGTCGATGCGCAACATCCGCGAAACGGCCGAAGTCTGCCGCCGCTATGGCGTACCCCTGCTGCTCGACTCGGCCCGCTTCGCCGAGAACGCCTATTTCATCAAGACCCGCGAGGAGGGCTATGCCGACAAGACCATCAAGGAGATCGTCCGCGAAATCTACACCTATGCCGACATCATGACCATCTCGGCCAAGAAGGACGGTGTGGTGAACATGGGCGGGTTCGTGGCCATGCGCAGCGAAGAGCTCTACAGGCAGGCCATGACCTTCAGCATCATGTTCGAGGGCTACGTGACCTACGGCGGCATGTCGGGCCGCGACATGGATGCGCTGGCCGTGGGGCTGGACGAAAATACCGAATACGAACAACTCGACGCCCGCATCCGCCAGGTGAAACTGCTGGGCGACCTGCTCGACGAATACGGCGTACCCTACCAGCGGCCGGCCGGCGGACACGCCATCTTCGTCGATGCGAAAAAAGTGCTCCCCAACCTGCCGAAGGAACAGTTTATCGCCCAGACGCTCGCCGTGGAGCTCTATTTGGAGGCGGGAATCCGCGGCGTGGAGATCGGCTCGATCCTCGCCGACCGCGACCCCGATACGCACGAGAACCGCTACCCGCGGCTGGAACTGCTGCGCCTGGCGATTCCGCGGCGGGTCTACTCGGACAACCACATCCGCGTGATCGCCGCGGCCTGCCGCAACATCTACGAGCGCCGCGCAGAGATCACCACCGGCTACCGCATCACCTTCGAAGCCCCGATCCTGCGGCATTTCACCGTGGAACTGGACAAAATCTGAACCCGAAGATGCGTCCGCCGCTCCACCGGACAGCATCCGCGGAATAGAATATAACGAACCGGGCAGGGAAAAACCCTGCCCGGTTTATTTTCGTCGGCCGCAACGGCCCGCCCCCGAAGTCCGCAACCCGAGTCCATCGCCCGGGAACAGAAACCCCCGACGGGCCCGCAGCCGCAGCCCAGCCTCTATTGCAGCGATTCGGGAGCCGGAATCAGGAACAGCAGCCCGATTAGTGCGATCAGGCATACCACCACGATCAGGATCGTCTTTCCCCAGTTCCGCTTCTTCGTCCCCGGCACGACCGTCTCGTAGCCCGCAAAGGCTTTCGAATCCGCCTGTTGCGTCGCCGCGGGTTTCGCACCGCCCAGGCGCGCCATCTCCTGCTCCATGCGTTTGGAGCGGTCGGCCGACATCTCGGCCTGCTTCCGGCGGAGGGCCTGCGCGGCGGCCTGGCGTTCGCGCTCCAGCTTCGCCTCGGCCTCGCGTGCCTCCTGTTCGCGCCTCGCCTCGGCCTCACGGGCTTCCTGCTCCTTGCGCGCCTGCTCGGCACAAAGGTATTCGATATACTTCCCGGCACGGAAAACATCCACGAAGACAAAAGTCTCCATCGGGGTGTATTTCTCCTCCAGCCGGATATTTTCGCGGACAAGCCGCTGCAAGGTATCGTAGACGGGCACCAACGGCTTGGAAAGGTACTCCCGCCGCACCGACGAGGCAAGCTCTCCGGCACGTCCCAGCATCGAGGTCTCGAACGCATCGAATCCCCGGGCAAGGTAATAGATCGCCTCGGCCAGCCGGATGTCGTCCTCGCGCTGGCCGAACACCGACCTCAGGCGGTCGACCGCAGCCCCGCCCTTGGGCGACCCGGTGTTGCAGTAGCCCAGGAATCCCCAGTACCGCTGCCAGTAATCGTCGGTCAGCTCCTCTTCATAGGCCTTCACCGACTCCTCCGGGCAGACGACCGCCCGCGCGAGGAAATACCAGTAGTCGGCCTCGTAGTTCGACGAATTTTCGTGCAGCACGGTGAGGGCTTCGAGGCTTTTCTGCGCCGGTTCGGGCTCCGTCGCCGTGATCAGGCGCGACACGGCCGCTTCCAGTTCGGCACGCTGCACGGAGGTGAGCTCGGCAGATTTCCCAGCGGGCTTTTGCTGCCGCGCCCTGAGGATCGAAGCCTGCGTCGCGGCGTCTATCTGCAACCGCTGCGCTTCGGCATCCAACTGCTGCTTGCACGCCGCATCGAGCGGCCCGGCCCCCGTCGTCCGCACGACGAACGCACGGTACTCCTCGCGCGCCTGCTGCTCGCAGTTCTCGCAGCGCTTCGACGCCTCGACATAATATTCCAACGCCACCTGCTTGCCGCACTTCGGGCACACGACACTGTGGTCTAAGTAGATACGCTTGCCGGAAACCGCACACACGATCGTCGTGTGCGAATGATCCTCGGTGATGTTGTTGTGGATCGTGATGTTCGACGCCTCGTATTTCTCCTGCTTGCCGATGATCGTACTTTCATTGATCAGGTTCTTATCGCCGACGAGCGGCGCGGCTTCCGGCGCCTCGGCCGCCGGCGTGCGCTCCACCTGCACCGCAGCGCAGTCGCAACCGCACTTGTGGCAGAAGCGGGCTGTATCGGCGAGTTTATCGTAACCGCACTTGGGACATGTTTTCATGCTTGTTCGTTGTTTTCTTCGGTTTCACTATCAGCCTCATCCCCGGCAACGGCCTGCTCGACCGCCGAGGCGACCAGCCACCCGTGGCTCATGGTTCCCGTGACGACGACCTCCTGCCGGTCGAACGGCACGAAATAGGGGTCGTCGGTCGGCACCGCGCCTTCGCGGCAGAGCTTCACGACGCTCATGTCGTCGTCACGCACCAGAAAGGCATAATGCCCTTCGGATTTCGACCCGGCATTCTGCAACCGGATCAGTATTACTCCCTGGTATCTCTCCATGGCCGTGCTCATTTGAGATCTCGCCCGCAGTTGGCGCAGAAACGCACGCCCTGCACGGCTACCGTACCGCAGTCGGGACATACCCGCCCGACAGACTGGGGAGCCTGCGCCTGGGGCTTCGCGGCCGCCTGGTGGTTGTTGCGCGTCGCATATTCGAGGGCACTGTCCTGCGTCTTGTCCACGCGGTCTTCCTGGCGTTCCATCCGTTCGCGGTAACGGTCGCGTTCGGCATCCTTGTTCTGGACGATGTGCCCGGTCATGGTCGTGGCCATATCCTTCATCTCGCGCATCATCTCCAACATACGGTCTTCGTGGCGCTGCGAGTCGGCGATACGGGCATCGGCGGCCTGCTGCACCTGTTCGGCGTTCTTTCCCGCCGAGAACGACTCGGCGAACTTCACCGCGGCCTGCGAATCGAGGTTCTCGCCCGCAGCCACGGCCATCAGCTGCTCGGCCGTCATCCGCGCCTTCTTGTCGAGGGCTTCCTGCTTCAGGCGCTCCATCTCGCGCTCGTGATCCAAATCCATCTTCTTGTCCTCGCGGTTGAGCTCCTTGACCTTGCGCAGGCGTTCGATCTGGGCATCCATCTCGGCATTGTCCAGTTCCATCTCCGACTGGCGGTCTGCCCGCTGCAGCTCGCGCTCCCGGGCGCGGCGTTCGTCGGAATACTCGTCCTCGCGCTTGCGATGCGCGAGCGTCAGCTCCTGCAACTCCAGCCCCTGGCGCATCTGCTCCACGGCGATCTGCCCTTCGCCCGCCGTGCGGACTTTCTCGAACTCGATCTGGTCGCGCAGCTGCATGAGCTTGATCGCCTCGCCCCGGCGGTAACGGCGCTCGGCGACGTCGATGCGCAGGTTGTCGACATCCTCTTCGCGCAGCAGCCCGGTCTTTTCGATGTCGGCCAGTGCAGCCTCCACCTCGTCCTCGCTGCGGGCATCGCGGATCCGTTTCTCGCGCGAAAGCACGGTGTAGAACTTATCCAGTTCGTCGTCGGCCAGCAGGCGGTCTTTATTGACCTGCTGCAACCCCTCATAGAGCTGCATGTCGCTGCGTGCATCGGCAATAGCCTGCGAATTGGTCTCCGCAGCCAGGCGGTTGCGGAAATCGTTGGTGCGGCGCAGGTAGTCGAGTTCCTGCTCCGAAAGGTAAAGTTCGCGGCTCAGGCTGCGCAGGCGTTCCAGGTCTTCGTTCGAAGCCGCCACTTCGGCCACGCGCTCCAGCGCAAGGCCGTAGAACTGGTCGCCGGAAGCGGCAATCCTGGCCGCGATCGCCTCGGCGACCTCCGCCGGGATCGACGTGCCTTCGATCTGGCGATCCTGCATCACGGCCTGCACGGCATTCTGCATTACGGGCTGCAACTTCTCCGCAATCCTGCGGGTCGTGGCGACGGGCTCGTCCGTCAGGAAATATTCGGCGAAACGATTGAAGTCTGCGATACGGAAAATCACGCGCAGGCCGACCTGCAAGTCCAGCAGTTTCGTACGCACGGACATCGGCCTGAACTCGGCCATATCCTCGGCCGTTCCCGAACCGAATACCAGCGAGAAACTCTTGTCGAGCTTGAGCAGCAGTGAGAAAGCCTCGTGCCGTTTCATGCTCTCGATCACGGCATCGAGCGAGCGCTGCCGTTCGGGAGCGTCCTTGTCGTCGAACTTGTCCTTCACGCGGCGTCCCAGCAGGGCGTTTATCAGGAAACGGCCGCTGCCGGCCACCAGCCCCGCAGCCCCGCCCGTACGGCTTTCGAGTACGCGCTTGAGCTCGTCGGGATCTACGAAATCGTAGATGCCCCCGTGGATTTCGGCCAGCACCTTGCCGTTGGCCTTGATATACGCCGTCGTGCCGTCGTTTACGATCAGCCCCTGCGCCGAATCGTAGCGGATAAACTCCGATTCATTGACCCGGCAGGCGACTTCGCCTTTCTGGATATTCCAGAAAATCTTCTGTTTCACCGTGGCGAGCTCGCCGCCTCCGGCAGCCTGCCCGTCCGGCGCCTGGGGCGCCTGCGCAGCGGCGGGTTCGACCGCAGCGCCGCACGTCGTGCAGAACCTTGCGTCGGGCAGCATCGGGGCATTGCATTTCGGGCACACGGGGCCTGCGGGCGCAGCGGCGACGGGCGTACCGCACGTCGTGCAGAACTTCGCATCCTCCAGGAGTTCGGAATTACAATTCTGGCATTTCATAGTAGTCGTTCTATTTGGTTGATATGATTGATTTCACGTTTCCGTTCAGGTCGGCGGTCGCCGTATGGCAGCTCTTTATGGTACCGTCCGTCTGCAGGTAATTGAAGGCATAAAACTCGTCGCCGTTGCCGTATTTCATGCGGGTGACGGTCGACAGGCTACGCGGTTCGACCCCCAGCTGTTCGTACAATTGCCGGTCGACAGCGGCGCGGATGAGCGACAGGTTGCGGTCGACGGCGCTGCGCACCCGGTCGAGCAACGAGGCCGGAGCGGCTTCATAGACGCACTTGCGTTCGACGACCGCGTTGACTGCGCCTTTCGCCAGCGCCTTCACCGCCCGGGGATGCGCCTTCGCCCCCTCCCGGCGCACGCCCACATGCAGAAACGGATCGCCGAAAAGGTTGAACTCGACGATCGTAAGTGCTTGGTGGGGCGTAAAGTAACCGTCGTTATAATCGAAGAAGCTCTGCCGTGCCATGTAGAATGCCTCGCCGGCCGTATACCCCTCGAGCAATTTGGCCATATAGACGTTCGTCAGGCGGTCGGCATTGTCCAGATCGGCTGCCGAACTGCTCTTCGAAGCACCCCACGCGATGCGCGACGACCCCAGGTAGAGCAGCGTCATGTCGCCCATCGCCGCGAGCAGCATCGTCTCGCCGCGGCCGTAATCCTGGAATTTCCCGCCATAGCACGCCTCGGTCACCACCACGTTCGGTTTCTCGGCGGACGCCAGCTGCCGGGGCGTGACTGCCTCGTAACATTGCTGCTGGTAGGAAGCATAGAAACTGCATGCGGTCGGGGCATCGCTGCCGTGCAGGTTGAAATAGTAGAAGTCCGCACCCCGGTCGAAAACCTTGTCGACGATCGAACGCTCGACGCAGGGGCTGACAAAAAGGTTCTGCGTATAGATACGCTCATCGAGCCGCACGTCACCCCGGAAGAGTCGATTGCGGCGGAAAGGCTCGCTGACCGAAGCCGAGGCCGAAAGCCACGTGAGGTCGGTCTGCCCGTAAGCCCTGCCCACGGCCATCGAACCGGGGGCTTTGGCCGCACGGCGCAGGTATCCGGCCAGGTCGTCCAGCGACGCGTCATGCGCCAGCGGCAGGCGTCCCGCATGGAAATATTGTTCGTACTGGAAAATTTCGGCCGTCCCCAGCATGGGGTAAGTCCGCTCGCCCAGCAGGTAGGCATAAGGGATATCGGAGTCGATGTCCGTATCGCTGTAATCGGGATCGGAGATATACTGCGGCAGGACGGGCATGGGAATGACATCGGCGCCTCCGACGATGAACAGGTAGTTGGTTTCATCGTCGGCCGTGCTGCGCCCGAAACGGTAATAGTCCGCCAGCAGGTAACCGTGTTCGACCCACGAATCGGCCGGTGAAAGCGCCACGGCGCGGTTGCGCCCGGCCTCGGGGTTGCGAAAAACATAGTCGCCGGCATCGACGATGCGGTAACGGATGCCGTGTGCCGCCGATGCTTCGGCATAAGCGGCGAGCAACTTGCGCACCGTCGCGGCATCGGTTCCGAATTTGCGGGCCAGAGCCTGCAGGTTGGTGAAGATGACGCCCTCGGCCATAGGCCCCGCCGGCTCCTTCGAGCCCGCGGCCGCGCCGCTTCCGGCCCGGGCGTCTGCCCGGGCGCTTGCGGCGGATGCCGCCCCGCATCCCGAGGGGTTTGCGGCGCCATGCGAGGCCGAAGCCGCCGGGGTATCGCCCGCAGCCCGGACAGCCGGGGCAACGGGTGCCGCATCTGCCGCCGGGGATGCCGTCACCGGGCGGGCGGGGAGCCTGGTGCCGCAGCCCCCGCAGAAAAGGTCGTTATCACCGCATTTCTTTCCACAATTGGGACAAAACATCGCGAATCGGTTTTAAAGGGTTAATCAATCCGGACGACTTGGGCCGGCGTACGCTTCAGGTCGGGCATCGCCTCGCCCACGCCGGCACCGATATAGGTCGCATCGCAGATTACATAGCGTTTGTTGCCGAGCTGCATGTAGTCGCCCTTCACCTCGCCTTTGAAGCATACCGCCGCGGCGATATGCGCCGGATAATAGAGCAGCACGACATCCAGCCCCAGCAGATCCTTGACCAGCCGCGCAAAGAGGATCGAACGGTCTTCGCAGTCGCTGTACGGATAGTAGTACATCTCCTCGGCGAAGAGTGTCCGCTCGATGCCGAACTGTGCTTCGTCGGTCTTGTAGGGGAAAGCCCTGTGCAGGTAGTGCAGCAGCAGTTCCGCCGCCTCGCGCTCGCCCTTCCCGGCCACTGCGGCGCGCAGCAGGGGATAGAGTTGCCCGCGCACCGGAGCGGTAAGCGCCGTGGCCGCATAGACGCTCCAGTGACAGGGCGGATAATTCGTATAGAAATCCATCAGGTTGCGGTTTACCGTCACCGTCGTCGAAACCACGCCGTCGAAATTGCGAACGACGGGCGCCGCGGGTTTCTGCGCGAAGAGGGGCGGCGCGGGCATCGCCAGCGACAAAGGCCGCTCCCCGGGGATCGTGAAATTGCAGATATTGTACGACGCGGCCCGCGGGACATCGTCCAGGATATAAAATACCTGGCCGTCGATATTGAAATAGGGACGGGCATAGACCTGCCCGTCGGTGGCCAGCAACAGAAACAGCCGGCCGTCGCCGCGCGCCATGCGCACTTTATAGCCCGCCTCGGCCATCAGGAACGATTGCAGGACGACCGATTCGTTCGTTTTGGGGCCGCAGAATCCGTCGGCGAGTGTCCGCACAAGGTCGTAATAGCCCCAGTCGTTGAGCCCCAGCGCCTTTTTCAGCGCCACGCACTCCGCCGCCACGGCATCGTATGAACCTCGCGAAACGCCTTCCCAGGCATTGGCCACGCTGTTCTCCTGCACCGAGGCGAGGTTGAAGCGGTGTTTCGCAGCCAGCGATACGGAACAGCCCGTGCCGTAGAACGTGAACTTGAAGGGACGCGAAACGTCCACCGCCGGAGCCGCGTCGTCCGTCCCCGCGGCGGGTTTCCGCCCCTGCTGCACACCGTTATCCCCGGCCCCCTTTCCCGCGGCGGGTTTGCCGGGAAGCATAGGTGTTTCCGCAATCCCGGGCGCATCGGGCATCTCCGGAGCCGGCTCGGGCAGGTCGACCACCTTGTCGTAAGGCATCCTGTCCTGCGTCGGCACAGAGGGCGCATCCGGGCGTTTCATAATGGGGATGTCGGGTTCCCGGCGTTCGGGCACGGGTACCGGAGCCTCGGCGCGGAAAGCCTCCCAGCGCTTGCGCATGAAGTCGGCGCACGCCTTGCGGTAGTTGTCCCGGAATTCGGTATAGGCCTGCCTGCGGCGCGCCTGGTATTCCAGCAACGCCTCCCGGCGGGACTGCGCCGGCAGGGGAAGCACGAAAAGCAGCGACAGCAACAGGGTCAGATAGCGTTTCATAGGCGGAGCGGTTACGGGTAAAAGACGGCGGCTTCCCTCGTCCGAGGGGAGCGCCGTCTCTCGATTGGACATGGTGCCGGCCAACAGGGCTACTGCTGCGAGAAAGCAGCCATCTGCTCCTCGAAGATCTTTTTGAACTGGGCGCGGTCGAATTCCAGGTTGAGTTTGGCATCCTTGGCGATCGCATCCTCGATGGCTGCCTCCAAGGCAGCCTTGGGAAGCTGCATGCAGACATAGTAACGGAACGAGCCGTTGTCCTGGCGAAACATCTTCTCCTCGACGACCTGCACGTCGCGCAACTGCTGGCCGACGGCCGTGTAAGCCAGTTCCTGATACTGCGACTTGTGCTCGGCGGAAACGCCCGTATCCTGGTTCTTCACATAGTTCTCGATGACGAGCTTCACATCGGCCTGGATGGCCGCGGCAAGATCCTGGCGGCAATTCTGCATGGCGATCTTTTGCGCCGTGCTGCGCTCGGTGCTCACGCCGTTCTGCACGGCACGGTAATATTCGGCATTGCTGCGGTACTGTGCGCCGCTGAGCGGAATAGCCTCTTCGACCATGCCCGCAGGGGCAGCGGGCCCGGAGGCCTTTTTCGACGAACTGCACGACACGGCGCCGGCAGCGAGCAGGAGAGCGATAGCTCCAATAAGGGTTCTTTTCATCTTTCGGATTATTTGGTTGTAAGTTTATAGTGCAATGTAAAATCGGCTTCGGAGGCCTTCCCGTCGGCGGGATTCCCGAATCCGATGCTTCCCCTGAGTACGTCCACCCCGTCGGTTGCGGGGCTTATCGAGCCTTGCGCCTCGAACGTTACGCTGCAATCGCCCCCGGCGAGCTGCGGGGGTTCGATCCTTTCAGCTACGATCCGGGCCCCGTCGGCCGGGTTGAACAGCACGATCCGCCGCACCTCGGCCGCCGTCCCGCTTACGCGCAGCTGCATCGTCCCGCGGATCACCCCGCCGGACTGTTCGATCCTGAGCGTGCCCTTAGGCCGGACTGAAACGGCGTCCCCGGCCGGATTGAAAAAGATCGTCTGCGACACGCGCGCACCGCCGAACAGGTAGAGCACCTCGATCTTGTTGATATCGGTCGGCGAAGCGTACTGCGGGTCATAGGAGAGCAGGTAGCGGCCGTCGCCATAGGGCTTGACGGCCATCTCCAGCACCGATTCGCTTTTCAGGCGCGGCTGCACGGCGGTCGTGGCCGGACGGCCGTCGAGCCGCAGGGAATAGACGCACTCGCCCGGCGCCTCGGACTCCACCTCGATCGACACGGCATGGTACAGTGCCCGGTAATTGCGCCGCAGGGTCTCGACATCGCCCTTGCGGGTGGCGTCGAAGAAATAGTCGTACAACCCGTCCAGCTCGTTTACCGCCAGCTGGATACGGTCTATGTCCGTAATCGTGCCCAGTTCGCGCCGCAGCCGTTCATACTCGGCCTGCTTGGCGTCGTCGATGGCCACGAAAGCCTCGATCAGCTGCCGCCGCGTCTGCTCCGGGAAGGGGTACAGCACCGAATATTCATAGCGGTAGGTCTTGGTCTTCTTGCTGTATATCCGCTCCCAGTAGACCGCCTCGGCGTTCGAGAGGGTGATATCGTTCAGGTAGGGCAGCTGTCCGGCCTCGGTCATCAGCACCGACGAATAATCGCTCATCGCCGAGACCAGCTGGTCGCGCGTGATCTGGCGCGTCGCCATCTTCTCGGCGGACGAGACATTCACGGCCACGGCATTGACGATATACTGCCGGATCGAGGCCATGCATTTCCCCGAGGCGGCGGCAAGGGTCTCCCCCACCTCCGTCACCGCAAAATGCGACCGGTCGGAGCTGCCGATCCATGCCGGCTTCCGTTTGCTGCTCGCCTCGACGACCTTGTCCTTCTGGGCAAAAGCCGCCGCCGAGATGCAGAGTGCCGCCAAAAGCAGCGAAATATGTAATAAACGCTTCATCGGGTCACTTCGTTAGGGATTTAACCTTTTGCGTATCGGAATCGTAGCGCAGCGACACCTTGCCGGCAAAGGCGTCGAGCGCAACGGCATCCTTCTTCGCTTTGTAATGGCCGGCGATCAGCATGGCGCAATCGGCATCCCCGACCTTGCCCTGGCAATGGGCGAAGAAAAAATCCTCGGCCGCAGCGCCCTGCCCGTCGGCGAGCATGGCACGCACGACGGCGATCCGCAGGTCTTTGCCCGCATATTCGTCGTCGCCGGCCGCGTCGGCGTAGCTGTCGCGCAACCTGACCCACTCGGGCTGCGCCGCATAGGCGGCCTGGGCCTTGCGGGCCGCATGGTTTCGCACGGCCAACGCCCCTGCACCCGCAGAGCAGCAAATCAGCACGACGGCCGCAATGACCGTCACCTTGCGGCGGTTTTGCGCATGCGCCGACGTCTGCCGTGCAAGGGCGTCATCCAGCCGCAGCTGCATGGCATCGAGCCGGGCCAGCACCCCGGCATCTCCGGCAAACCGCTCCCGCACGGAAGCGGCATCCTCGGCAAAGACCCGCGCGGCGGCCCTTACGACCACTTCGCCGGCACTCAACCGCAGTTTCCCCTGCATACGGGCAAGCAGCGACACGACCAGCGGCACCAGCGCGACGGCGGCCAGCAGGTAGAAGATATTGGCACCCGTAGCGACCCCGGCGAGCAGGCAAAATACTAGCGCCGCAGCGCACAGCGCAGGGAGCATCTTACGGGCCGTATCGCCCAAGGCGGGCAGCGGCACGGCATCCAGCCCGGCAAGCCCCTCTTCGAGGCTCGCGAGCATCAGCCGGGAATCCGCCCCCGCACCGGAGGCAATATCGTCGACGACGGCCCCGACATAGTCGGCGCCGCAATCCGGGCACAGGTGCTGCGAATCCTCCATTCTATTTCCGCAGACAGGACAGGTTTTCATCGTACTTCCAGATTAATCAGACAATCGTTCGATCAAAGTCCGAAGAGCCATTCGCCCAGCGACTTGCCCTTCTTGGCAGAGGACTCGGCACGCTCGGCCTTGAGGCTCTGCGCCTCGACGGCAGCCTCCTGCTGCGTCCGCGCGCGCATTGCCTCGGCATCCATTTTCCGCAACTCCTGCTCCATCGCCGCGGCTTCGGCCGCCGCAGCCTGCGCATCGAGGCGGTTGAGGAACCGGATCACCTCGCCGTAGTTCGGGCTCACGGGGTTGCACGCACGGCACAACTCCAGCGCCCCGTCGATATCGCCCTGGCGCACCAGAATATCGGCCTGGGCAACGGCACGGGTCACCTCGCCGGCGAGCAGTTTGTCGTAGACCTGCACCTTGAGCTCCTCGACCGCCTCGTATTCGTCGACACTCTCGGGAATCACGGCCAGCGCCGCCATCGCATCCTCGTACTCCTCACGGGCGACGAGCGAGTTGACCTTGGCGAGTATCTTCGGCATCTGGCGCGTATAATAGTCGGCGATGCCCTGCTGCACGTCACCGATCAGCTTGGCGAAACGCGCGTCGTTGACGTTCACCTTATTGATCAGCGACCGCATACAGGCTTCCATGCTTTTGCCATTGGCCTGGAGCGATATGGTCTGGCTGCCAAAAACCGTATCTTCGAAGAGATTTTTGACCGACAGGGTCAGGTCGGCACGCAGCACGTGCAGCGTGGTCATCCCCGTATCGACCGCCCCGTCGTCGGTGATTGTAAGCGTCGGCGTGACGACGAAAAGCCCCGCGGCATCGGCCATGCCGTTGCGGGTGATGATCTTGCTGATCTTGTTTTTGAGGGCCGCGGCGTTGTTGTCACCGAGCTGCGCGGTCGTCTCGTCGTCGATATAGGCCGAGAGGTCGATTACGGCCTGGGCCCGGAGCGACAGCGCGGCCAGCACGAACACCAGCGAGAACGATAGTTTACGAAGCAGATTCATGGTCTGTTGTTTAGTAGATGATTACGTCGATGGAATTACCCGTGATCGTACGCGACACGGAGAGGTTCAGCCCCTTGAGGTACTGGTATAGCGCCAGTGCGAAATCATTGACGTCCGACTGCATCCCGTCCTCCATGGAGTTGTCCACAAAAATATCGCTGAAGGCCAGCAGCGTGCTCGTGCGGCCCTGCGTATGGTACTTGCCGTTCTTGGCATGGCGCTTCACCCACGAAACGAGGATGTCCGACAACGGCATGATGTTGTTGATCTCGGTATCCATGTTGATGGCCGATCCGGGGTCGATCGTAAAGCGCACGGCCACGCTCTGCCCGGTCGAAATCTTGGTCGCCATGCGTGTGGATATCTGCTTCATGAAGTCGCCGACCATCGCCTGCGCCATCACGCCGCACAGCACGTCGGCCGTCGTGCGTTTGCGCCCCGAAATTTCGGATTTGGTGGCCAGCGTATTGCCCGTGGCGATCTCGATCGCCTGCAGGGTCAGCGACACGCGCACCCCGCCGTCGTTCACATCCTGGTTGATATCGACGCTCACCGAGACGTCGGCACCCGAGTTGATGAGGATCGCATCGTCGAGCGACATGCCGTCGCCCATGCGCACCTGATAGGTATTGGCGTTATTGAGCGACGTCAGCAGGTCTTTGGTCTCCACGCCCTGCTTGATAAAACCTTCGTTGACCTTCGAAATGGCCATGCGCATATCCGAATTGTCGCGGATGGCCTCTTCGTAGGACTGGCCGCTCTTGCGGAAGGGCACGACCATCACCGTCGGCATGGCGATCATCTCCTGGGTTTCGGAGAGCGCTATATCGGCGGCATTGCGCCCGATGATACCGTTGTTGACCAGGTCGCGCTCGAGCGATTCGGTGTAGAGGTCGATCGTCGCAAAGACCTGGATGTCCTTGGCGGCGGTCTTGTTGGTCTTGTCGGCGATGGTGCAGCTGCGGATGTAGTTGGCATAACGGGTCGTCCCGAGCAACTGTCCGACATACTGGGCCGCTCCGGCCGAGGGTTTGCTGCCCAACAGGGGTTTGTTGTCGTTCAGGCCGTCTATACCGTTATATAAATAAGTGTAGATCACCGATTTCTTCGCCATCTCGATCGCCTCCTTCTTCGTGCGGGCGATTCCCGAACACTCCAGCGTAGCGATCTTTCCGGTCGTGCGTTTCAGGATGGCATCGGTCGTATAATTCTGTGCGGAGGCGGGAAAAAGCGCCGACAAGAGAACAACGATGACTGACAATACGGACTTCCTAAACATCTGATAAATATTTTAAGTTTGAACGGATAAAATCCCCGGGGTACCGTCAGCGACACCCCGGAGATCGTTTCCAGAAGAATTATATGCGGTAAATTTATGCACCGACGAGCCCTTTGAAGAAACCGCCCGCCGCCGTCCCCTGCTTGTCGAGGATGACGACCAGCTTGTCGCCGTTGTTGAATTTCTCCTTGATGGCATCCTCGCCCGAAGCGACCTGGCATTTGGTAACGCCTTCCATCACCTCGACGGCCACGATGGTGCCGATCTCCGACTTGGTTACCTTCGGGCCGATCTTACGCTCCAGGAATACCTTGAAACGGGTCTTTTTGGCAACGCCCATCTCCGTACCGCCCGAGATATAGAGCTCCTTGACGCGGCCTTTCTTGTCGGCCTCGCCCAGCTCGAGGATATAGGTCTCGAACTTGAAATGCTTGTCCACGAACCCGACCATGCCCTTGCGGAGGTCTTTCATCGCGTCGTTGAATGCACCGTCCTTCGAATCGGCGTCGATACCCGAAACCGAAAGGTCTTCCGAACCGATCATGGCGCCGTCGGCAATGTTATATACCTTCAGCGAATAGGTCACCTCGGCCTTGTTGTACATCTTGCCGTCGATATCCGACTTGAACTGCGAGAACGAAACGTTGTTGGCCTGTCCGATGACGACCTTCTTGGCGCCCAACGCCTTGTAGGCGGCTTCGCTTTCGCTCTTCCAGTTGGCATCGTTCACCACGTCCTCGACGTTGCGGTCGGCATAGAGTTTCGACAGCGTACCGTCGGTCAGTGCGTCGACGATGTGGAAACGGCCACGGTCGGCAAAACCCGACAGGACGGCCGCCCGGATGTTGTCACAGGCTGCCTGGCTGACAGCGGAGGTGTGCGTAAAAGGATTGATGATGACAGTCTCCTTCGAAGGATCGTCCTGGGCAGAGGCGCCCAGCCAAACAAGCACGGCCACAGCGGCCAAAACGGTTTTGAAACAGTTTTTCATAAATATAGCTGAGATTAAAAGGGTTAGGAATCGCATGCTTTATGATGGGACATAGCTCCTACAGTCCCCCGCACCTGGGAACTAAGCAATAAATGTAAAATTAAAAAAAAGGAAAGCGTGGTGCTGTAGCTATATTTCAGAGTGGGAAGGTTCTTGCAAAACCTCGAGAATAAAATAAGCAACAGTCCCACGCCTATATCCGTAAACGGATAAGACGCGGAGAAATGCCGGCTTATTCTCTTCTCAGTATTAATTTGCAAGATTTACCACTCGAGAATAAACTTACACTTTCCGTGTTAGTCAGTATGTATCACAAATATAGTGAATATATTCGAAAAATACAACTTCGGCACCTCTTTTTCGGGACTGTCGCGACCCTAAATTACAATAAAAAATTCTAATTCGCTAACTTCAGGCCCAAAATGTGCCATACGAAGACCCGGAAACGAGCCGTCTCCGATCGCCGGCAGAATAAAACGCACACGCCCGTGCCAAGGGCTCCGGCAGCACGCCCTACATCGCCAGCGCCAACACCACGACCATCAGGGCAACGCACCACAGAGGCAGGTCGCAGCGCTCCCCGGACATCGCGGCATCCAGCGCACGGGAGCGCTCCAGATAAAGCAGGAAGAAGAACCACAAGGCACCATATACGACATTCCGGGCAATGCCCCGGATAAACATTTCGGTTCCTCCGTACAGATGCGGATCGTATCCGGAAAAGAGCAGCATGAGCAGCGCAGCGAAATGCAACACCACACGCAGCCCGGCATACCAGCGCGCCAGCGACAACCCGTAGGGGCTCCGGCCGACCAAGCCCCACAGCACGCAGACGGGCAGCGCCACGCCGGCCGCAGGGATCAGGAACATCAAAGCCGTGCCGCCGCCCAGCCGCCACGAGCCCGAAACGAACTGCATGAGCAGCCCGAACGCCCACTCCCCCAGCCGGGAAACGACATAAGCCCCGAACACCCACACCGGGCCGGGCAACTCAGCGATACGGGCTGAAAACTTGGATTCCATAGGGCACGAACTTTACGCCGGGAACAAAGGTATGAAAAAAAGGGAGACCCGCAGTCTCCCCTTTTCCTGTTTTTTAAATTTCCGGCCATCAGACCAGTGTCTCCAATATCTGCACGGCATTGAGCGCCGCCCCTTTTTTGATCTGATCGCTGACGCACCAGAACGTCAGGCCATTCTCGCAGGTCAGGTCTTTGCGGATACGCCCCACGTATACCGGCTCCTTGCCCGCGATGAACAGCGGCATCGGGTAAACTTTGCCCGCCGGGTCGTCCATCAGCACCACGCCCTGTGCCCTGGAGAAAGCCTCGCGGGCTTCGGCAACCGACACGGGACGCTCCGTCTCGAGCCATATGCTCTCCGAGTGGGCACGCATCACCGGCACGCGCACGCACGTCGCCGACACGGCGATGTCCGAATGCATGATCTTGCGCGTCTCGTGAAACATCTTCATCTCCTCCTTCGTGTAGTCGTTATCGGTGAACACGTCGATATGGGGAATTACGTTGTAGGCCAGCTGGAATGCGAACTTGCTGACCGTAGGCTGCCTGCCGGCGCCCAGCTCGGCATACTGCGCGACCAGTTCGTCCATCGCCGCGGCTCCCGCCCCGCTGGCCGACTGGTAGGTCGAAACGTGTACGCGGCGGATGTGCGAGAGATCCTCGATCGCCTTCAGCGCCACGACCATCTGGATCGTCGTACAGTTGGGGTTGGCGATAATGCGGCGCGGAGCGTCCTTCGCATCGCCGGGATTGACCTCGGGCACCACCAGGGGCACATCGGCATCCATGCGGAAGGCGCTCGAATTGTCGATCATAATGGCTCCGTGCCGGGTGATCGTCTCCGCAAACTCGCGCGATGTCCCGGCACCGGCCGACGTCAGGGCGAAATCCACCCCCTTGAAATCGTCGTTGTGCTGCAACAGCTTGACGGTAATATCTTCTCCGCGGAATTTGTACGTCCGTCCCGCACTGCGTTCCGAACCGAACAGCAACAGGGAGTCGATCCCCAGGTCGCGTTCCTCCAAAATTTTCAAAAATTCCTGGCCCACAGCCCCGCTGGCGCCCACAATCGCAATTTTCATGTTGATATCGTTAAAAAATGACCATCGTTCCCGCTCGGACGAACCGTACACGGAAACTCCGGAGGCAAATATAGCGATTTCGGGCCGAATAACAAAAAAGCGCGGCCCCGCCCCGCCGCGAAACGCGCGGCCGGCAGGATGAACAGCCACCTCAGGTTGTCTCGGCTTCCACTCCCGCCTCTGTGCCCGGCCCTGCATCCGTTTCCATCGCCTCACGGACTTTCTGTTCGCGGTACACCTTCGGCGTACATCCGAAACGGAGCACGAACCCCCGGAAGAAAGTACTGCGATTCGAGAAACCCGATTTGTAAATGATCTCGTCGATCGACAGCCGGGTGGTCACCAGCAGCTGTTCGGCCAGACCGAGCCGGTATTCCCGGATGATGCAGGCCGGGGTTCGATCGGTCACGCCCCCCAGCCTGCGATAGAAGTTGGGCAGGCTCATCCCCATCCGGTCTGCGATGAACTGTGTGGAAAGCGACGTGTCGAGGATATTGCCGTGGATGATCTCGAGCATCCTGTCCAGGAAAACCTTGTCTTCCTTGTGGAGCAGGTGCCCCTGCGCCAGGTCGAACGCGCTGTATGCCGAACGGCCGTAATCCTTCAGCGATTCATAACGGCGCAGCAACTGCCCCACGACGTTTCTCAGGTGCGCGATGTCGAAGGGGAAGGCCAGGCAGATGTCCACCTCCGACTCCAGTCCCTCGATCTTCATCCCGGAACGCGAGGCCGACGTCAGCAGGATGACCGGCACCTGTGCCATGTGCCTGCTCCTGCGGATATGCCGGATCACACCGGTCATGGCCGGATCGAGCGTCACCGCACTGCAAATGACGACCTGTGGCCGCAACGCTGCCAGTTGCTCCGCAGCCTGCCCGAGCTCTCCCATGACCTTAAGGTCATAGGCGCCGGCGAAGAGTTGCGCGAGGAACGAAGCCATGTCGGGGTCTTCGCACACCACGAGCATCGTCGGCAACGCATCGCGGGAGGTTACGGCGGAAACAGCCGGGGCGCCGGGCATCCCGAACTGCCGGTCGGAAGCCATGTCCACCTGCAGGACTGGCTGCGTTACCCGGGCGATCTCCAGTTCGGGAAACGACAACGTGACAGTCGTAACGTCGCCTTCCGATGCGATCCGGAACTCCCCGCCCAGCTTCGCGGCCAGGTTGTGGCAGATCGCCAGCTCCATATCCCCTTTCTGCGAAAGGCCGCCCTTGCCGCGGCTTTCCAGATAGTCCAGCAGCCGGTAACGGTCGGAGAGGAACTCGATCTGCCCCAGGTCTACGCCCTCCCCACGATTGGAAACCACGACCCGCAGCCTATCCTGTACAACGGATACACCGAAGAAAACCTCCCCGCCCGTCTCCGAGCGCCGGAAGGCATTGGACAGCACGATATTCAGCACCATGCTCAACGTACCGCGCGCCGAGGGGAAGAGCATACCTTCCCCCACCTCGGTACGGTAGCCTACCTTGTGTGTTTCGGCATACTCGGCAAAAGTCTGCACCAGTCCGTTGCACATCCGGGTGACATCGAGCAGCTCGACGTCGTCGGGACGATCCGCCGCCCCGGCCGCCCTGAGCTCATTAAGCAAACAGGTCAGATCTTTCAATTTCAGGGCATTGCGATGAATGAATCCCACCTGCCGGAGCACGAAGCCGTCGGAGGCCCCGCACTCCAGGATCTGCTGGCAGGAACCGTTGATAAGCGTCAGCGGCACCGAAAGTTCGTTGGTCAGGCTGGCAAACGAACGGATACGCGACTCGTAGAGCAGCTCTTTGGAGTGCTGGTCGTAAAGCGCCTGCCGCCTGTGCATGCGTTCACGGCGGCGGCGCTCCAGATAGCGCCCCGTGAACGCAGCAAACACACACGCGGCCGTACCATACACCACCCATGCCCAAGCGGAAGCATAGGGCGGCGGCAACACCCGGATCGCCAGCCGGCCTACGGGACTCAGCTCCCCGGTCATATTGTTCCGGTAGCGGACGTTGAGCGAATAATTGCCGGGCGGAAGGTTGGCGAAAAGCAGCCGGTTGTTATGGCGGTTGTCATTCCACTGGCTGTCGAACCCCTCGAGGTTATACAGGTACGAATAGTTGCCGCCGTTGATATAGTCCAGCGCCACGATCGAAAGACCGAAAGCCCCTTGCCGGTGGGTAAGCACCAGTTTGCCCTTGCGCATCAGCTTCGAAATGCTGTGATCCGTGCCGTCGATGGTCACATCCCGAAACCGCACCGGGGGCATATACCCCCGGTGCAGCGACTCGCCGCCCGAGACCACGACCAAACCGTTGATGCCGCCGAACAGCAGCTTCCCGGCACGGCGGTCGTAAAAATAAGCACCGTCGCTGAACTCCACGACCTCCAGCCCGTACGAAGCGCCATAGGCCACCGAACGGTGCGCAGCCGGATTATAGCGGACAATCCCGGCATTCGTGGCGGCCCAGACATTGTCGAGCGAATCGGCCAGCAGTCCGTGAATCACCCCGGCCTGCAACTGGTCGTGGGCGAACTCGACGGCAACCGCCCCTTCCCCGGGGCGGTAACACCCCATGCCGCACCCCGTTCCGAACCAGAGCGTCCCGTCGGAACAGCGCACGGCGACCGTCACGTCGTTCGCGGCCAACCCACGGCGTCCGTCCAGCGGGATCACCTCGCCCCGGCGTGCGTATTTATGGTATCGCACCGCCCCGATGCCGTGGTTGCAGAACCACAACGTCGAATCGGACTCCTCGCAGAACGAGAAAAAGAAATTCCGGCTCCGCTCCCGGCTCCCCAGATCCACGGACTCGGCCAGCCGGGCAACGGGGGCGCCTGCGTGGCCTGCAAGCTCGATGCGGTATACTCCGCTACCGATCGTTGCCGCCCACAGCACCCCGGCAGCATCCTCATGCAAGCCGTGTACATTCGCCAACTGCTCACAGCCCGCCAGGGCATGGATGCGTCCGTCGCCGTAGGAATAAAAGCACACCCCGCCGTCGCCCCCGATCCACAGCACACCCCGCCGGCTCGCGGCAAAGGCATAGACTGAATTCTTACGCAGGGCGGTATTCTCGGCTATAAAATTCCGGGTATTTTCCCGTCCGAACGCCCGCTGTGCATAGAAATCGCGGATGCACAGGATCCCGTCGTTCTTCGTCCCGACCCACAGGTTGCCGCGCTCGTCGACGAACAGCGCCTTGATCGGTTTGGTAAGCTTGTAAGGCAGCATGTCATAGGTTATGGAGCGTACCGCGATATCCCCGGCCGACTGGCGGAGCAGGCCGCTGCCGTCCGTCCCGATCCATACGATATCCTGGTTCCGATCCTTGAGCAGCGAGAAAACGCCGCAAGCGACATCTATCTCCCGCAGCGTATAGCCCCCAGATTCCGACCCGGAAGCATGGAGGCGCAACACCCCGCCCATTTCGAACGCCAATACATAGTCGTCCCCGTCGCGGATAACGGCCGCAAGCTCCCCGCGCCGTTCCAGTTCCTGCGCGAGCCCGCAGATGGCCGACGTCAACTGCCGCTCGGTATCGAAACGGCAGAGGCGGCCCGCACCGTCGACGAAATAGACCGTGCGGTCACCGTCATAGCGGACGAACGAAATACCGTTGCGCACCGGAATGTGTTTCCACGCCCCCAGCACCGCACGCCCCTCGGCGTCATAAACTACCGGAGCGCAGTCCATGCCGTCGCGCCGCACGAACCAGAGCACCCCGTCCGGGTCGAGGCAAATGCGCAATACATCGTCGGCATCGACTCCGCAGAGCGGTTCGAAACGCGACTCGGAGGCGACATACCCGTACAAACGCCCTTTATACAGGAAGAACGCCTCGTCACGGCTCCGTGCCGTATATTGGTAAACACGCGGGAAGTCGGCATGCAGTTCGGCGGTTCGGGCCCGTGCATCGACCCGGTCGACCCCATAGTTGGTGCGCACCCACAGGTAGCCGTCGTCCGTAGCGACGATCTCCTGCACCAGGTTACCGGAAAGCCGGAAGTTCCGGGCATAATGCCCGTCCCAAAGGTTCAGTCCGTCACAACTCCCGGCCCAGACATATCCGTCCGCATCCTGCGCAAGCGAGAGGATGGAACAATTCGAAAACCCCTCGCGGTGCGAGATACGGCAAATATTCTGGGACAACGCCGGTACCGCGACGCACACGGCGACCAGCAACAGATACCTCAGGTGCATAAGACGGTTAGATAAAAACATACTCCGTTTCCATGTAAAAATAGGGAAAAGAAAGCAAATCGGCAATAAATCAGGGCACAACAACCGCATTTCCGATATATAATCATACTATTTTCAGATGAATTCATACTCCACAAAGGATACAAAAACATAATTTTGTATAACCGGATATACTAAAAATTTACCGGCAGGACAGAACACCCATCAAAAATCTGGAAGCCATGAAAAATTTCTACTCGTTGCCGCTCCGCACGGGAGATTCGCGGAAAGTGTTTAAGTGCCAGATTTGTCCGGCGGCACAGGCCGCCTTCCGTATTTTCGCCGGAAACAACCTTGTATATAAGGGACCTTTAATATAAAGGCAATAAAAGGGGAACACTCTCCGCCACGCCGAATCCTCCGGTATTCAACGGCCACAGTCGAACTGCCGACCATCCTGCTTCGCAAACACCCGGACGGTTCATTGCCCCGGATTCGGCACCCTCCATCAACTCTACGAATGTCTGCTTACGGAAACCTGCCCACACAGGCGATCCCGTAATTTGCGGCTCCCGGAAAATCCGTTTGCCACGGCAAACCGCCGCCAGCAACCTTTCCGGCACGCTGCAATCTCTGCGAACCGTACACGGAACTCGCTCCCGTCTCCGTACAGGGAATGTTTGCTCGTTTTCAAACCCGGCCTGCAAAGGCCCCCATACTTAATCCTTTAATTAATAATTATTGCCTATGAGACGAAAGATCCTCCTATCGCTGATGGCAGTCTTCTTCATGGCGGCAGCGTCGGCCCAGACCAGAACGGTCAGGGGTACCGTTGTCGACGAGAACGACACCCCGGTAATCGGGGCGACCGTGATCGTGAAAGACAGCCCGACACTCGGCACTTCGACCGATGTCAATGGTGAGTTTGTACTCAAAGACCTTCCCGCCGGGGGGGGGAATTACAGGTTTCCTATGTGGGTTATAAGACCCGGACAATAGCCATCACCCCCAATGTCCGTATAAAGCTCGAACCCGATGCCCAGGCCGTGGAAGCAGTCGTGGTCACGGGTATGACCAAGACGGACAAGCGCCTCTTCACCGGGGCATCCGACCAGCTCGTCGCCGATGACGTGAAACTTTCCGGCATGGCCGACATCAGCCGCGGCCTCGAAGGCCGTTCGGCCGGTGTCTCCGTCCAGAATGTTTCCGGTACATTCGGTACCGCACCCAAGATCCGCGTCCGCGGTGCCACGTCGATCTTCGGAAGCTCAAAACCGCTGTGGGTCGTCGACGGCATCATTATGGAAGACGTGGTGGACATCGACGCCGATGCGCTCTCGTCGGGCGACGCCACGACACTGATCTCTTCGGCCATCGCAGGCCTGAATGCCGAGGATATCGAAAGTTTCAACATCCTCAAAGACGGTTCCGCCACCTCGATCTACGGCGCACGCGCCATGGCGGGCGTCATCGTCATCACCACCAAGAAAGGCCGTGCAGGCGTCAGCCGCATCAACTACACCGGTGAGTTCACCTACCGCATGATCCCCTCGTACAACGAATTCAACATCATGAATTCGCAGGATCAGATGGCCGTTTACGAAGAGATGCGCAAAAAGGGCTGGCTGAACCTCGCCGAAACGGCCAACCGTTCCGAGAGCGGCGTTTACGGCAGGATGTACAACCTGATCTCCGCCTCCCTGATGGAGAATACGCCCGAAGCGATCACAGGCTATCTGCGTTCGGCCGAATACCGCAATACGGACTGGTTCCAGGCGCTGTTCAACAACAATATCATGCACAGCCACTCGGTGAGCCTCACTTCCGGAACCGAGAAATCGTCCTACTACGCTTCGCTGAGCGCCCTGTACGACCCGGGATGGACGAAGACCAGCAAGGTTTCGCGCTACACGGCCAACCTCAACGCGACCTACAACATTCTGGACAACCTCACCCTCAACCTGATCTCGAATGCGTCCTACCGTAAACAGAAAGCGCCGGGAACGCTTTCCAGCACTACGGACGCCGTAACGGGCACCGTGAAGCGCGACTTCGACATCAACCCCTATTCGTACGCCATGAACACCTCGCGTACGCTGGACAAAGACGCCTATTACACGCGCAACTACGCCCCCTTCAACATCCTCCACGAACTGGATGCCAACTACATGGATCTGGACGTGGTGGACACGAAATTCCAGGCCGAACTGAAGTGGGAGCCCGTCAAGGGACTCGAGCTGGCTGCGCTGGCCGCCGTGAAATACAACGCGACGGTGCAGGAACACCACATTACCGACGAATCGAACCAGGCGACGGCCTACCGCACCGACTCCCCGACGACCGTGCGCAACAACAACCCGTTCCTCTATAAGGATCCCGACAACCCCTATGCCGTAAAAGAGGTCGTATTGCCGGTGGGCGGCATCTACGAACGTGACGACCGCAAGATGTACTCGTACGACTTCCGTCTTACGGCGACTTACAACACGACGATCAAGAACGCCCACATCATCAACCTGTTCGCGGGTATGGAGGTCAACTCGGCCGACCGCCACAACACCTGGTTCCGCGGCTGGGGCCTGCAATACGACATGGGCATGACGCCGTTCTACGACTACCGGATCTTCAAGAAGGGACAGGAAGAAGGGTCTAAATACTACACGCTGGGCGACACCTACTACCGCAACAACGCCTACTACTTCAACGGCACCTATTCCTACAAAGGGCGCTATACCGTGAACGGCACGTTCCGCTACGAAGGCACCAACAAGCTCGGCAAGTCGCGCAAGTCGCGCTGGCTGCCCACCTGGAATATTTCGGGCGCATGGAACCTGCACGAAGAGTCCTGGTTCCAGAAGGCACAGCCCGCGCTGTCGCACCTGTCGCTGAAGGCGTCCTATTCGCTCACTGCCGACCGCGGCCCGTCGACGGTGACCAACTCGCGCGTGGTGATCAACGCCTACACCCCCTGGAGGCCGTCGGCCGGCGACGGCGAATCGGGATTGAAGATCGAAGACCTCGAGAACTCGTCGCTCACCTACGAGAAGAAACACGAGCTCAACATCGGGGCCGACATGGGCTTTGCCAACAACCGCATCAACCTGGTAGTCGACTGGTACAAACGTAACAACTTCGACCTGATCGGCGACGTGACAACGCAGGGCATCGGCGGTATCATCAAGAAGAAGGGCAACGTCGCCGAGATGAAATCGAACGGCATCGAAATCAGCCTTTCGACCAAGAACATCAAAACCAAGAATTTCAGCTGGACGACCGACTTCATCTATTCGCACATCCACAACGAGGTGAGCAAACTCGAGACCTCGGTGCGCGTGATGGATCTGGTGGCGGGCAGCGGGTTCACGCTGGAAGGCTACCCCGTACGGTCGCTTTTCTCGATCCCCTTCATGGGGCTGAACGAGATCGGTCTCCCGACATTCCTCGACCAGAACGGCGACGTCTCGACGACCGGCATCAACTTCCAGGAGCGTGAAAACCTCTCTTTCCTCCAGTACTCGGGTTCGGTTGACCCAACCGACATGGGGTCGTTCGGCAACGTCTTCCAGTGGAAAGGGCTCAAGCTGAACGTCTTCATCACCTACTCGTTCGGCAACGTGGTGCGCCTCAACCCCGTATTCAAGTCTTACTATTCGGATCTCACGGCTATGCCGCGCGAATTCAAGAACCGCTGGATGGTAACGGGCGACGAAAAGAAAACAAACATCCCGACGATCCTTTCCCAGCGCATGTACCACGACAACAACAACCTGTCGCGCGCTTACAGCGCCTACAACTATTCGACGGCTCGCATCGCCAAAGGCGACTTCATCCGCATGAAGGAAATATCGCTGACCTACGATTTCCCGAAAAAGCTGATCTCGAAGCTGAAGTTCCAGAGCCTCTCCGTAAAATTTCAGGCGACCAACCTCTTCCTGATCTACGCGGACAAGAAACTCAACGGACAGGATCCGGAGTTCTTCAACACCGGAGGTGTCGCGGCACCGGTTCCCCGCCAGTTCACGCTGACCATCCGCATCGGCTTATAGTCCCTAACACTTCAAAGAGAACAACAAGATGAAAAAAAGCATATTCTATACGTTCGGCCTCGCGCTGGCTGCCATTGCCTTCGCGTCATGCGACGATTTCCTGGACAAGATGCCCGACAGCCGCGCCGAACTGGATACCGAAGAAAAGGTCGTCAAGATGCTGGTGTCGGCCTACCCGGACAATACTTATAACATGTGCGCCGAGTTCTCGTCGGACAACGTCGACGACTATGGTTCGATAAAGAGTTACAACCAACTTCAGGAAGAGCTCTACAACTGGCAGGAAGTAAGTTCGGTCGAAACCAATGAAAACCCCAACGCGGTATGGGGCGATGCCTATACGGCGATCGCCGCGGCCAACCAGGCGCTCGCGGCCATCGAGGAACTGGGCGGTGCCAAGACAGCCAAGCTCCAGGCCGCCAAAGGCGAGGCGCTCATCTGCCGCGCATACGCCCACTGGGTACTGGTCAACATGTTCTGCATGCATTACAACACCAACCACCCGGACGACCTCGGAGTACCCTATATGGAACACGCCGAAACCGAGCTGAACCCGAAATACAGCCGGGGAACGGTAGCCGGGGTCTACGAAAAGATGATCGAGGACATCGAAACCGGCATCCCGCTCATCGACGACGCGATCTACTCGGCTCCCAAGTACCATTTCAACTACAAGGCCGCCTGCTGCTTCGCATCGCGCGTCTTCCTGTTCCACGAGGACTGGGACAACGCCATCAAATACGCAAGCATGGCGCTCGGGTCGGATCCCAAATCGCAGCTCCGCGACCTCGATTACCTGGCCGCATTCCCGCGCAACCCGTTGAACGACATTTCGAAAGCGTACAACTCCACGTCGCTGAAGGCCAACTACCTTATCTCGACGGGACTTTCCAATGCCGGCGCGATTTTCTGCAACTACGGGAGCCAGAACCGTTACACGCACGGCAAGTCGATCGCCGCCTACGAGACGATCGAGACATCCGCGACCACGATGAGCCCCCTGGGCAGCAAGTACGGCTGGAAGCTCCGCACATGGGTATACGGGTCAGGGCGCTACCTGCTTCCGCGGGTGCCGTACCTCTTCGAATACTCCGACCCCGTGCAGGCCATCGGCTTCACCCACTCGCTGTTCGTGGTGGCCAGCGGCGACGAAGCGCTGCTCAACCGTGCCGAGGCCTATATCATGAAAAAGGACTATCCGGCCGCCCTGGCCGACATGAACATGTGGGCGCAGAACCAGCTCACCGCCTCTTACTACAAAGAACTGACCGAAGAGTCGATCAACAAATGGGCAGATGCCCTGGGCTACGACATGACGCCCAAGGATCCCGAAAAACCCGAGGACGACCTGAAGAACATGTATCGTACGGCCAAGAAAAAACTCAACCCGGGCTTCGTTATCGACCCCGGCACGCAGGAGAACATGATCCATGCGATTCTCTTCATGCGTCGCATCGAATTCATGCACCTGGGCATGCGCTGGTTCGACACCCGCCGCTACGGAATCACCCTTTACCGCCGCCTGATCGACCAGGACGAGGATACTCTGGTCAAGGTGACCGACACGATGACCGACGAAGGCGGTAACCGCGACCCGCGCCGCTGCCTGCAACTGCCGCCCGACGTCATCGCCGCCGGACTGACGGCCAACCCCCGGTAAAAACGATAAAAATGATTTTCGATTATGAAAAAGAACCTCATATATTTCCTCGTATTGCTTCTCTTCCCCGCGGTACTCGCAGCCTGCTCGGAAGACGACCTGAGTTCCACGAGCGTGATCCAGCCGCCGCAAGTCGTGCAAAACGATTTCGACCGTTGGCTCGACAGGCATTACCTCGCGCCCTACAACATCGAATTCCAATACCGCTACACGGACATCGAGTCGAGCATGGGTTACTACCTGACGCCCGCCGATTACAACCAGTCGATCGCGCTGGCCAAGCTGGTCATCGCACTCTGCCTTGAGCCCTATGACGAAGTGACGGGCAGCCGGGACTTCATCCGTGCTTATTTCCCGAAGATCATCTTCCTCACCGGTTCGCCGGCCTACAAGAGCAACGGCTCGATCATCCTCGGCACGGCGGAAGGAGGCAAGAAGATCACGCTCTTCAATGTGGACGCCCTGCAAATAGCCACGATCGACGCCAGCACGAACTACTTCAAGACGATCCACCACGAGTTCGGGCACATCCTCAACCAGACCAAGCCCTATACCACCGACTTCAAGGAGATCACCGGAACGCTCTATGTGGGCGATTCCTGCTGGGATACCTACAAGACGGATGCCTCGGCACTCCAGGTCGGGCTGATCAGCCGCTATGCAGGCTCCGAAGATACGGAAGACTTCGTCGAACTGATCTCGATCTACGTCACCCGCCCGCAGGAAGCCTGGGACAAACTGCTCACGACGGCCGGCGCCGACGGTGCGGCCATCATCAACCAGAAATTCGAGATCGTCCGCAACTACCTGCAAAACAGCTGGAACATCAACATCGACGAACTGCGCGAGTCGGTACTGCGCCGTGCGGACGAAGTCCCCGACATGGATCTGGAATCCCTCGACGACTAACTAAAAAAAACTGAGCCATGAAAAAATTAGCGATAATACTTCTGGGGCTGTTCCCCCTGGTGCTGAGTTCGTGCCTGAAAGAGGAGGAGGATTATTTTGACAAAAGCGCCAGCGCCCGGATCGAAGAGGCCGTCAAGAACGCCATCTCCGTGCTCGAAGGCGCGGAGAACGGCTGGGCCGTGAAATACTACCCCAACCCCACACAGACCTTCGGGGGGTTCAACCTTTTCTTCAAATTCGACGACGGCACGGTAACCGTCAGCTCGGAGATCGAAAGCGCGTCGACGACCGCCACCAGCCTCTATTCCGTAGGGCAGGAAGCGGGTCCCACGCTGGCGATCGACACGAAAAACGAGCTGATCAACTATTTCGCCCACCCGCGCAATCCGGACGGGTACGGGTCGAACTACAAGGGGCTGGAAGGCGACTACCTGTGGACTGTCCTGAGCGCAACACCCGAAAAGGTGATGCTGCGAGGTGTCAAATCGGGAAGCCTCTACACCCTCACGCCGCTGGAAACCAGCGACTGGGCATCCGAAATGCAGGCATACAAGAACGCTGCCTCGGACATGGAGTTCCCCTCTTATGTCTGCGTCGTCAAGGGCGACTCGCTGGAGTGTATCACCACCTCGGAGGGCAAGTTCCTCTACCGGAACCTCACGATCAGGCAGGAAACCGACAAAGGCATCGAAAGCTACGCCGCGCCGTTCATCTACACCAAGACCGGCATCGAGCTGTACGAACCGCTGACGATCAACGGAGTCACAGCCCAGAAGCTCGATCTGAAGGAGGAGTACTATTTTGCCAACGAGGACGATTCGTTCATCATTTCGGGCCCCAAACCCGTTACCTCGGACAATATCCTCACATACGGGGCGGTCGAAACGACCTTCAATACGGTCAAAGTGACTGTAACCCCATCCAATTCCGACACTTACTACGTGGCGGCGTTCCTGCCTTCGGAGATCGCAGGTTATACCGACAAGCAACTGCGGAACGCGATCTGCGACCTGCTTGCGGCCGGCGACCTCTACTCGGGTGAGAAAACACTCACGTTCAACTACCTGTACGACCAGGCGGAATATATCCTCGTCGGTTTCGGTATCGACGCAACGACCATGGCCTCAACGACCAAGATATTCCGCCAGAGCGTGACGACGGGCACACTGCCGGATACGATGGCCGACGGGTACAAGGCATGGCTGGGTACATGGACTGTCACATCGACCTCGTCCGAGAAATCGAAGACCGCGTACAGCTTCGACATCGAAATCCGTCCGAGGACGATCGACGGCACCTATCTCGTACGGGGATGGGGTTATACGGTCATCAAGGACGACTACGAAGTCGATGCGAATTACGTCAGTTCGACCAAAGGCTTCCAGTTGTTCAAACGCGAGGTCGGCACGCTCGGCGACGGCGGGGCACTGACGCTGCTCCCGCGTATCCTCAACCACCAGACAAACGCCTACGGGCTGCTCAACACGAGTGCGTACCTGCTCTACGCGAAACCGGACGGGGAAGGCAAGGGCAACATCACGGGCCGTGAGGGTTCGCTCTCCGGCGGCGGTACGTTCACGATCGTGTCCGCCGACTTCTGGAACGTCAAGAACGGGTCGAACTACTACTTGCAGGCCATGGATCCCTACACCTACCAGGATTTCTTCGTCGGGCCTTACACGATGGTACGCAAATCCACGGACTACGGGCCGTCGGGACGTTCGGTAGCCAACGCAATGGGCATCGAAGAACGGCAGGCCGCAACTGCCGTTACCATGCCCCACGACGTGAAGGTTCCCTTCCGGGCCGAAGAGTAACCCGGGGCAGGCTGCACGGCGGGACATCCCGTAAAGATGTCTCCCGGCAGGCTCCCCGCAGGAAAAAACGCGAAGGGGCGGATCTGAGATCCGCCCCTTCGCCATATCCATCGGCAACCCTGTCAATCGAAGAAATTGTCGTCCTCGGCGATCCCGGGCTCCGTAGGGCGTTCGTCGGGGTCGACCTCCTCGTCGCAGTCGTAGCGCGGCATCATCGCCGGGCGGATGAACTGGTCGGCGCGGCTCACGCCGAGGCGCCCGTCGTCATAGACCCGTTTCATGAAGTCGCCCACGATCGGCAGCGCCATCACGCTGCCCTCGCCGCCCGCCACGAAATGCACGGCCTGGTCTTCGCCGCCGACCCAGGCTCCGGCCACCAGTTTGGGCGCCACGCACATGAACCATGCGTCACGGTTCTTGTTCGAAGTGCCCGTCTTGCCGCCAATCTCCATGTCGTTGAGCCCGAACTGCCATTTCAGCCGCCCGGCCGTACCCGAGTTGACCACGTCCTGCAACATCGTCAGCATCGTATAGGCCGTGCGCTCGCTCACGGCATCCTGCGACTGGGGGATGAAGTTGGCGATGACGTTGCCCTGCCTGTCCTCGATGCGCGTCACGAAGATGGGATCGGTATGCACGCCCTCGTTGGCGAAGGTCGAGAAGGCGCTCACCAGCTCGAAGACGTTCGACTCCGAGGAACCGAGGCAGAGTGCCGGCACGGGGTCGATAAAGCTGCGTATGCCCATGTTATGGATAAAGTCGGCCACGGCGGCGGGCTGCTTGGCCTGCTTCATGATCCACGCCGAATAGTTGTTGCGGCTGCGGGCGAGCCCCCAGCGCAGCGGGTGCATCACGCCGTCGTACTCGACCTTGCCCGCTTCCTTGGGCGACCAGGCCGTACCGTTGGCCGTCTCGATCGTCACGGGCAGGTTCGGCACCATCGTGCAGGGCGTCAGCCCCAGGTGGTCGATGGCGAACGTATAGACGAAGGGTTTGATGGTCGATCCGATCTGCCGCTTGCCCTGCTTGGCCATGTCGTACTTGAAATAGCGGAAGTTGGGGCCGCCGACATACGCCTTGACATACCCCGTGCGGGGATCGAGCGCCACGAACGACGCGCGCATGATCCGTTTGTGGTGCAGGATCGAATCGCGCGGGGTCATCAGCGTGTCGCGCTCGCCCCGGTACGTGAAGACCTTCATCGAACAGGGTTTGTCGAACGCCGCCATGATCTGTTTCGCGCTCGCCCCGGCATCCTCCATCTCGCGGTAGCGATCCGAATAACGGATGGCATGCCGCATGATCCGCTCCCGCTCCTCGCGCGTCGCGTCGATGAAGAGGGTCTTCGTATTGCGGTATTGCGCGTCCATACGGGGCTGGATCACGCTCTGCATCTGCTTCTGCACGGCTTGTTCGGCATATTTCTGCATCGTCGAGTTGACCGTCGTATAGATCTTCAGCCCGTCGCGGTAGATGTTGTAGGGCGTACCGTCGGCCTTGCGGTTTTTGCGGCACCAGCCGTAGAGCGGGTTTTCCTCGTACTCCTTCACGGCCTGGTCGTAATCCCATTCGGTGTAGAACTGGTTGCGCTTGGGGCGCTCGGCGTTCATCACAAGGCGCAGCATCTCGCGGAAATAGGTCGCCGTGCCCTCGTTATGCGACACGGGCTTGTAGTTGAGCACGATCGGCAGGGCGCTGATCGAGTCGCGCTCCTTGCGTGTCAGCGCCCCGGCATCCTCCATGCGCGAAAGCACCAGGTTCCGCCGCGCGAGGGCGTTCTCGGGGTTGCGCACGGGCGAATACCGCGTCGGGGCGTTCACCACCCCCACCAGCACGGCCGCCTCCTGCACGTTCAATTCGTGCGGCTCCTTGTTGAAGAAGGTCTGCGCCGCCGACTTGATGCCATAGGCGTTCGAGCCGTATTCGACCGTATTGAGGTACATGGCGGCGATCTCCTCCTTCGTATAGTTGTATTCGAGCTTCAGCGCCGTGATCCACTCCTTGAGTTTCGACACGACGAGTTTCGACGAACGGACGATACGCCCCCGGTTGCGCACCGTGTCGCGCGGGAAAAGGTTCTTGGCCAACTGCTGCGTGATGGTCGAACCGCCGCCCTGCGACGTATTCTGCAACAGCACGGTTTTCACCGCCACACGTGCCAGCGAAGGGATGTCGATCCCCGAATGGGTGCGGAAACGGGCGTCTTCGGTTGCGATCAGCGCCGCGACGATCGGCGGCATGTCATGCCCGTCGAGCCGGATGTGGAATGCCGAATCGGCCGGGAAAAGGTCTTCGTACTGCACATAAGAACGGTTCTGCACGAAGAAGGAACCGATCACCTTGCCGTCCTCGGAGTAGATTTCGGTGGCCAGGTTGCTGCGCGGGTTCTCCAGCTCCTCGAACGAAGGCATGCGCCCGAACAGCCCCAGGGCCGTCAGCAGCAACATGACCGCCAGCAACGCAAAGGGTGCGAAGACCACCCCCCATATCCATTTTATCGTTTTCGGGCTGACGCCCGCCTTTTTCCTTTGTGCCATAGGCCTGAAATTTGCGCTAAAGATACAAAATTTATTACAATCAGAACGGCAGCCCCACGGCCGCGGCCCACCAGACGCCCCCGGTGCTGGGATGGTAGACCGACAGCTTGAAGGTCGACGTCGCCGACGCAGGCTGGCGGAAAGCATTGATGTCGAACACGATGTCGCCGCCGACCGACCATATCCGCCGCCAATCCATGCCTTTGCCCGCAGGGCGGCGGAACTGCGCGTAATCGCCGCCTGCGTTGAGCCGGATACGCTTGAAATAGAGCACCGACCCGATGCCGCCCTCGGGATACCACACCGGCAGCTGGTAGTCGAGCGACACGGCCGTATAATTGTTCGATACGATGTCCGCCGACGAGAAGCCGCGCGGGATGAGCCGCGTCGACTTGTAGCTCAGGGGCGCATAGCCCGCAGGGAACTTGTACCCGCCGACCGAAGTCTGGTAGGTGGCCGCCACCTTCAGCGAGTTGTGGGCGGCCAGGCCGGGCAGGTAGGCCTGACCGAAGAACGAGATCAGGTCGCTGAAATGCACGTTCGCGGGGTTGAACGTATACAGCGTGCTGAGCGTATAACCCCACCGGGGCGCAATGTCGCGGTGCGCCATGCGCACCTGGTCGGAATAACCGAGCCCGAACGAGAGTTTGTGCAGTCCCTTGCGGAAGCCGATGCGTTGGATATTGGAGATCTGCCCGCGATCCCATTCGATCTTGTCGAGGTTGGCGACCATGCCGTTCGAATAGTTCCAGCCGGCAGACACCGACAGTTGGCGGGTGTGGTACCCCCGCTGAAAATAGAGCGGCAGCGTCGCGGCGAGCCCTATGGAGTAGTATTTGTCGGGACTGGGACGCTTCTGGTAAATGGGATCGCCCGTCTGCGGATCGTACGACACCAGCGAATAGAAAAGCTGGTTGCCGCCGTACGATGCGTCCAGGTCGAGGTGCACGCCCAGCCCGAAGTAACGCACGCCGAGGTTGAAGAGCGACCCTTCGTTGCGGTTCCAGCCGTAGGAGGCATAAGCCTCGGTATTCGACAGCAGGTTCTGCGACAGGAGCGTAACGCCCAGATTGAGGTTGATATTATGCTCGTCCACGGCATCGAAGGGATTGAACGCCACGGGCATCCAGCTGTGTACGTTCACCAGGTTGGGCACCTTGCGGTAGCGCCTGGCGCGGAACGTACCGCTCTGACGCAGCGAATCGGCCCCGGTGAACCGCACCGTGTCGAGGTTCACCACGTCCCAGCGCTTGCGTTCGGGGTTCACGACGTTGAGCGGCAGCTTCGAGGGGGCGACCGGGATCAGCGTACTGTCCGCGACCCGCTGTGCGGCGACGCGGTACCCCCTGCGGTCATACGTGGTCAGCAACACCCCTTCGCCGTCCGCGGCGTCGTGCCACGGCGCCGGGGAAAACGAACCGAAGGCCGACGTGGTGATGCGGTATTCGCGGCGGGCCATCAGATCGTAGCAGTGTGCTTCGTCCCTGCCCGAGGCGATCGAGCCGTAATAGAGCTTTCCGCCGCCCGCCCTGAGGTTGCTCAGTGTGATATAAGCCCCCTCGGTGAGGGGGAACACCCCTTCGTCGTCGATCCGTCCGAGCCACATGCCCGCGTCGTCGGTCACGATGACATAGTAGGCCAGCGTCACGTCGTCCCACGCCAGCCCGTGTATCTCGGTATGGCGGGGCGTGCCGAAACGCCGCTCGGGCTGCCCGTCGCGCTGCACCACGACCGTATAAGTCCCGTCGGGATTATACTCGACCCAGGCCAGTTCCCCGGGTGCCGGCGTCGGATAGAGCGCATTGCGCCGCCCGACGAAAGTACGTGCCGTCCCCCGCTCCAGATCCATGTAGCAAAGCTGGGAGTTGACCCGCTGCTCGAAGAGCTTCGAACGGCGGTACTCCGTCCACCATACGCGCCCGCCGTACATCGCAGGGCGGGTCGAGACCAGCCCCGTATAACACACCGGCTCCTCGGCACCGGTACGGGTGTCGAGCCGCACGAAACGCGACGGACGGTCGTAATCGGTCTTGAGCACCAGCACCGTCGTGTCGCTGAGCGGCAGCGGCCACTGGTAGGTCGTGTAGTTTCCTTCGGGCATCGCCACGAGCGGCGCGGCGCTGTCCCCGGTTCGGGGCAGCGAATCCCAATGACGTTCCAACGCGTCGAAGGTCTCGCGGAAAAGCTCACGGACATTCGTGCCGTAATATTTTTCGAGCGCGATGCGGGTCGTGGCCAGCATATAGGGGTTGCGCGAACCGAACCACGCCACCCTGTCCCACACGTTCTCGTCGTAACGCGCATAGGCATAAGAACATATCTGGTATCCCAGTTCGTAATGGTCGGGGATGTAGTCGCGGTAGGATCCGCAGAACCACTTGTCGATATTGCGGCGGTCGCGGCGCCCCTTGTAATCGCGCCCCACACGCCCCATGGCACGGTAGCCCATCGAGAACGAAGGCTGCAACCCGCGGCCGAACGACGACATGGCGGTCTCCGACATCACGGCATCGCCCTCCATCGCCCATATCGGCATGCACAACAGGCCGATAGTCGAGCCCTGCTGCCCGAGGATATAGCTCAGGGCGCGTATCACGCCGCGGTTCAGGTTGTTATACTGCACCGCATGGCGGTATTCGTGCGCCACGAGCTGCTTGTACCACGGCATGGAATAGCCGTCGATGGCCGGCGAAGTGAGGAACTCCACACGCTTGGGCAGGTACATCACCAGCCCGTTCGACTGGAAATTCTCGGGGTGCATGACGAAGGGGATGCGCATGGGGCCGTGGCGGAACCCGTACGAGATGTCGGGCTGCACGGTGCGGATGTAAAACAGCGTGCGGCGTGCCACGCCCGACACGGTATCGGGATAGATCATCCGCACGTCGGGCGTGCGGATCGTGCTCCACTTCAGCCCCGCGGGGTCGGAACCCCACGTGTAATATTGCGCCCGGGCTTTCGGCGCGACGCCCAGGGCGCACAGGAACAGTGCGGTATACAGCAGCCTGCGCATCTCAGGAGCCGGCTTTTTTACAGCGGTAGCCGCCCTTGGCGAGGATCTCCACAACGCGGTCGCGGTGGTCGCCCTGGATGATGATCTCCCCGTCCTTGGCCGTGCCACCGACTCCGCACCGGGTTTTCAGCAGGCGAGCCAGCTCCTGCAGGTCGGCGTCGCACCCGACAAATCCCCTGACGAGCGTCACGACCTTGCCCCCGCGTTGCTTGCGGTCGAGCCACACGCGCAGATCCTGCTGCGCCGGGGGCAATGTCGCGGGCCCTTCGGCCGTGCCGGTGTCATATTGAAAATCAGGGTTGGTCGAGTAGACCATCCCGAGCCTCGCTTTCCAATCGTTGTCTGCCATATTGTTCGAATAGTAGGAATCGAACGTCCTTTTAGGACGTCTTATTTTGTGCAAAAATAATAAAATATTACCTTTGTTGACGTATGGCGAAAAAGTTCCGCGAAAAACTGCGCAAATTAAACCCGTTCACGCGCCCGGCCACGCTCGAAGAGCTGCCCAAACCGCTGCCGGCCAACCCCGACCAGCGGCTCGTGAGGGTTTATGTCGAAGGCTACGAGGACGTGGCTTTCTGGCGCGGCATCTTCGACCACTTCCAGAACCCCTACATGCGTTTCGAAATCTCGGTTCCCAACCGCGCCGACCTGCCCAAGGGCAAGAAGGTGCTGATGGGCATGATCCCCCGCTCGTCGGACGAACTGATCCTGTGCGTCGACTCGGATTTCGACTTCCTGTTCGCCGACCGTACGGAGCAGTCGCGCGAGGTCAACAACGCCCGCTACATGTTCCACACCTACGCCTACGCCACCGAGAACTTCCTCTGCTACGCCCCTTCGCTGCACAACATCTGCGTCAAGGCCACCAAGAACGATACCCGCATCTTCGATTTCGTGCGTTTCATGCATGAATATTCCTGCACGATCTACCCGCTGTTCCTCTGGTACGCCTACTCGGCGCAACTCTCCTCGGAGAACGTCTTTCCGCTCATCGACTTCAAGTCAGCGGTGCGCATCGGCTACCTCGACCTGGCGGACAACGGCGAAAAAACGCTCGAATGGCTCCGGCGCAACGTGGCCAAACGCGAGGAGATGCTCCGCAGGCGCAACCCGAAGATGATCGAACCGATGAAGGAGTTCGAGGAGCAGCTCAGGGGGCGCGGCCTGACACCCGAGAACGCCTACCTGTTCATGCACGGGCACACGCTGATGGACAACGTGGTGATGATCCTGCTGAACTCCGTGTGCGAGAAGCTGCGGGCGATGTCGATCGCCAAGATCACGGCTTCGAAGAAACAGGGCGTGGCGCTCAAGAACGAGATGGCGAACTACACCAACTCGCTGCGTTCGATCCGCGACGTACTGCTCGACAACGAGAACTACACCAAATGCCCGCTCTACAAACGCCTCCAGCGCGACATCGAAAAATACATCGCCCGCACGATCTGGAACATGAAACGCAGCGGCGCGATCCGCGACGATTCGACCTGGACGGTGCTGCGCAACATGCGGCAAGGCTCCGAAATAAAATAGCGAACCGGAAGCGGCCCCGCGGGGCCGCTTCCGGTTTTATACAGGCACGGCGCATCCGCCGATCCCCGTCCGATCCCGCCGCTAACTGCGCTTGCGCACCACGCGCACGGTGGACTGCGTCGCCTGCCGCACGAACACCTGCGGGCCGCGGGCGTATTTGCGCCACAGTTCGTCGGTATAGCCGCGCACGGTCAGCAACTCCATGTTCTCGGCCTTCATCACGTCGAAGCCCGCCTCGCGCAACGCCTCGATCGCCTCGTCGATATGCCACGAGTTATCGACGCACAGGCTCAGGTTCACGGCCGAGTTGTGGATCAGGTTGGTCTTGATGCGGAACCGCTCCAGCAGCGAGAAGATCGTGGCGAACTTCTCCTCCAGCACGAACGAAAAATCGCGGGAGCGGATCGTGAGCAGCACCTGGTCTTTCTTGAGGATAAGGATCGGCACGACGACCGGCGCCGACATGCCGCGGATCACGGTGCCCGGCTTGCGTTTGTCGCCGAAGGGACGCACGTAGAGCGGGATATTCTTGTTCTGCAGCGGCTTGATCGTCTTGGGATGGATGATCTGCGCGCCGCTGTATGCCAGTTCGATGGTATCGAGGTAGTTCAGCTCGGCAATCTGCTCGGCGTCAGGGAAAATCTTGGGGTCGGCATTCAGCACGCCGTCCACATCCTTCCACACCGACATCGACTCGGCGTCGAGGATGTTCGCCACCACGGCCGCCGAGTAGTCCGAGCCTTCGCGGCCGAGCGTCGTGGTCGTCCCGTCGGGTGCCCCGCCGATAAAGCCCTGCCCGATGAAGATGTTCTCGACGCACTCGGCCAGTGCGTTTTTCAGCAGCGGCTCCGAAGCCTCGAGGTCGACCCCCGCATCCTTGTGGCGCTGTTCCGTGAGGAAGCAGCGGCGCATGTCGATCCAGCGGTTCGCCACCCCGGCATAATTGAGGTATTCCGAAATGATGGTCGTCGACACCAGCTCGCCGAACGCCACAATCGTATCGTACCACAGTTCGGCATCGGCGGGCTTGTAGACCGTACCGACAGCCACGCGCTCCAGTTCGTCGAACAGGGCATCGACCTTCTCCAGCCGCTTGGGGCCGTGCCACAGGTCGCCGATGATCCCGGCATGGTACTCGCGCAGTGCCGCGACATGCTCCAGCGAAAGATCCTTGTCGCCCTTCTGCACCCCTTCGAACACCTTTTCGAGCGCATTGGTCGTTTTGCCCATGGCCGAAACAATGATGAAGAGGTTTTGCTCATCGTCGATAATCTTGCGCAGGTTGCGCACCCCGTCGGCATTCCTCACCGACGCACCTCCGAATTTATAGACTTTCATTATACCTTATTTTACTAACCTGACTAAAAATCGGCCGGTGCCTTCCATGGCCAGTGAAGGCAGCCGGCAATATACCGAAAACTACTTCGCAACGGGTTTATAAGGCACCTCGATGTTCTGGAACAGGAACGCATAGGTGTCCGCCTCCTCGTCGATACGCTTCGAAGTGGGTTTGCCTGCGCCGTGCCCGGCCTTCGACTCGATGCGGATCAGGATCGGGGCGTCGCCCGCCTGGCAATGCTGCATCTGGGCGGTGAACTTGAACGAGTGCGCCGGGACGACGCGGTCGTCGTGGTCGGCGGTCGTCACGAGCGTCGCAGGGTACTGCACGCCCTCGCGGATATTGTGCAGGGGCGAATACTTATAGATGTAGTCGAACTGCTCCTCGTTCTCGCTCGAGCCGCACTCCACGGCCCAGCCCCAGCCGATCGTGAATTTGTGGTAACGCAGCATGTCCATCACACCGACAGCCGGCAGGCAGACGGCATAGAGGTCGGGGCGCTGCACCTCGCAGGCGCCGACCAGCAGTCCGCCGTTCGAACCGCCCGCGATGGCGAGTTTGTCCTTCGAGGTATACTTGCTGGCGATCAGATACTCGGCCGCCGCGATGAAATCATCGAAGACGTTCTGTTTGTTCTCCAGCATCCCGGCCTTGTGCCAGGCCTCGCCGTACTCCGAGCCGCCGCGCAGGTTCGCTTCGCAGAAGACGCCGCCCTGCTCGACAAACATGATGGCCGAGGGACGGAAACCGGGCGTGCGGTTGATCTGGAACCCGCCGTAGGCATAGAGGTAGCACGGATTCTTGCCGTCGAGCTTCAGATCCTTGCGGTGTGTGATGAACATCGGCACCTTCGTGCCGTCCTTCGAGGTGTAGAACACCTGCTCGGTGGTGAACAGCGCGGGATCGAAATTCACTTCCGGGGCCTTGAACAGCGTCGATTCGCCCGAGGCGACATCGTACCTGTAAATCGTGGCGGGAGCCGTGTATCCGGACACCGAATAATAGATTTCGGCAGCCTCGTCCTCGCCTTTGAACCCCGAGGCGGTGCAGATGCCCGGCAGTGCGACATCGCGCACCGGCCGGCCGTCGAAGCCGTACTGAACGACCTTGCTCTGCGCATCCTGCAAATAAGAGGCGAAGAAGTATCCCCCGGCGGCGGTCACATTTTCGAGCAGGCTCTTTTCATTTTCCGGAATGACCGCCGTTACGCCCGAAGGGGCGTTCAGGTCGACCTTCATCAGCGCATAGTTCGACGCGTCCTTGTTCGTTATGTAATAGAGCTGGTCGTCACGGCACTCGACGAGCGCGTAATCGGCCTCGAAGCCCGGCAGCAGCGTGCGGAATTTCGGCTCGGAAACTTTCTTATAAAGTATCTCGGTTCCCGACGTACCCTCCGAAGCGGAGATGAAGAGCCATTTGCCGTCCTTCGAGGGCCATGCCGAGAAGTAACGCAGCGGATGTTCGGCATCCTTATAAATCAGCTTGTCAGCCGACTGCGGCGTACCGAGGCGGTGGTAATAGACTTTCTGGAACTGGTTCTGCGAAGAGAACACTCCTTTTTCAGGAGCGTCGTAAGCGCTGTAATAGAAACCTTTGGAATCGGGCGCCCACTCGGCGCCGGAGAACTTGACCCAGTTGATCTTATCGGTCGTGAACGTGCGGTCGGCGGTGTTCATCACACGAATCTCCACCCAGTCCGAGCCGGATTCGGCCACCGCGCAGGCGCAGTATTTCCCGTCCTTGGAAAAAGCCACCGACGAAAGCGCCACCGTCCCGTCGTCCGAGAGCGTATTGGGATCGAGGAACACCTCGCCCTCCGCACCGGGAGCCGTCGTACGGTAGAGCACCGACTGGTTCCGCAGCCCGTCGTTGTAGAAATAGTACCACGCATCGCCGTGTTTGGCCGGGATGCCCTCCTTGGGGTAATTCCACAACTGGGTCAGCCGCCCGCGGATCGCGTCGCGGAACGGAATCTGCGACAGGTAATCCTGCGTCACGGCATTCTGGGCCTTGACCCATGCCGCCGTCGCCTCCGAATTGTCGTCTTCCAGCCAACGGTAGGGGTCGGCGACCTTCGTCCCGAAATAGTCGTCCGCCACGTCGGTGCGCTGCGTCTCGGGGTAGGGCATGTGTTTTATCTGCTTCATGTGGTTGCAACTTGCCATCATCGCCGCAGCGCCCGCCAGGGCCACGGCCTTGCGTGTCAATTTCATCATAGCATTCCGGAGTTTGGGTGAATATCGTGGCAAAGTTAGGAAAAAATAAGAAACCACACGCATTTTTCCCCTTACCGGCCTACAAAAGGGTTATTTTTCACCCTACAAGCCGGGAAACCGAAGTTTTTGCGTAACTTTGGCTTGCAAAAACAACCGAAAATCATGTACAGCGAACTCAAAAAGATAATCGAACAGGCCTGGGAAAACCGGGAACTGCTCAGCGAAGAACCCGTACGGCAGGCCGTGCGGCAGGTGGTGGAACTGGTGGACAAAGGACAACTGCGCACGGCGGAGCCCGTCGACCCGGCCAAAAGCGAATGGAAAGTCAACGAGTGGGTCAAAAAGGCCGTCATCCTCTATTTCCCGATCCAGCCCATGCGCAAGATGCAGGCCGGGGAACTGGAGTGGTACGACAAGATGGAGGTCAAGCACGGCTACGAGGAGCTGGGCGTGCGCGTCGTACCGCACGCCGTGGCGCGCTACGGCGCCTACATCGCCCCGGGTGCGATCCTCATGCCGTCGTACGTCAACATCGGCGCCTATGTCGACACGGGCACGATGGTCGACACGTGGGCCACGGTAGGCTCCTGCGCCCAGATCGGCAGGCACGTCCACCTATCGGGCGGCGTGGGCATCGGCGGCGTACTGGAACCCGTGCAGGCCGCCCCGGTCATCATCGAGGACAACTGCTTCATCGGCTCGCGTTCGATCGTGGTCGAGGGGGCGCATGTCTGCCGCGAGGCGGTGCTCGGCTCGAACACCGTCATCACCGGCTCGACGCACATCATCGACGTCACGGGGCCGGAGCCCGTCACCTACAAGGGTTACGTGCCGCCGCGTTCGGTGGTCGTCCCGGGCAGCTACCGCAAACAGTTCCCTGCGGGCGAATACAGCATCACCTGCGCGCTGATCATCGGCCAGCGCAAGGAGTCCACCGACAAGAAAACCTCGCTCAACGACGCCCTGCGCGACTTCGGCGTATCGGTATAACCCCCGGTCTGCGAACCGCCCCTCCATGAAAAAGACACTGTTCCTGCTGACTGCCTCGGCACTGCTGTCCGGATGCCGCCCGACAGGCTTCCGCTATACCCTTACGGGACATATCGAGGGGCTGAACGACTCGGTCGCACTGGTCGAATCCGTCACGAAAGACACGCTCGCCGTGCTTCCCGCCCCGGACGGCTCGTTCCGTTACAAGGGGCGCTACGACGAACCGACGGCAGCCGCCCTCGTGCGTAAAAACGGACAAACCGCCGCGGTGCTCTATATCGAGCCGGGCAATATCCGCATCGAGGGACGCCTGAATGCCGAGGAGTCCAGCAACCACGACAAAATCGAGTACTATCCCTCCGGCACCCCGGCCAACGACGCTTTCGGGGCGCACCTGCGATTCGTGAACCGGGCGCTGCATGCCTACAATTTCGAAGACCACGACCAGGCCTACCGCGCCGCGCTGCTCGACAGCCTGATCGGCTCCTCGGCGCGCAACCTCGCGGCCAACACCGACAATATCTTCGGAGTGGCGATGGTCGACGGCGTTATCCATTACGACAAGGACATTTCGCGGGCCCGGGTCGATTCGATCGTCAGCCTCTTCCCGCCTCACCTGCGCACCTGCCGGCTGATGAAACGCCCCCTCGAACATATCGAGCGCGTGCTCCGGTCGCGGGAACTCGCCCGATACGTGGATTTCACGGCGAACGACGCCGGAGGCAACCCGGTCACGTTAAGCCAGGTCATGAAACGCAGCCGCTACCTCCTGCTCGACTTCTGGTTCGCCGACTGCGTGCCCTGCCGCAGCGAGATGCCGCATATCAGGACTGCCTACGAGGCCTATCACGACAAGGGATTCGAAGTCGTCGGGCTGTCGACGGACAAAGACGCCGGGGCATGGAAAAAAGCCATCGCCGAAGACGGGATGGCGTGGATTAACCTGACGGACGCCGACAGGCGTGTCTGCGACCTCTACTCCGTCACCAAATTCCCGACCAACTACCTGATCGACTGTTCGACGGGCGAAGTCGTCGCCCGCGAACTGCGGGGCAAGGCGCTCGCAGAAACCCTCGGAGAACTTTTCAAGCAATAACATGATTTACCGCATCGCAGAAACCACCTCGACCAACGACGACGCCAAGCGGCCGGAATACCGCCACGGCGACATCGTCTGGGCCGAACGGCAGACCGCCGGGCGCGGGCAGCGGGGGCATTCGTGGACGAGCCCCGAAGGCGAGAACCTCACCTTCACGCTGGTGCTCGAACCCGTGTTCCTGCCCGTCGGCGAACAGTTCCTGCTCTCCGAAGCCGTCACGCTGGCGCTTACGGACACCTTCGCCGCCTTCGGCATCGACGCCCGCATCAAATGGACGAACGACATCTATGTCGGCGACAAAAAACTGGTCGGCATCCTCATCGAACACAGCTATTCGGGCCCGACCCTCGCGCGGACGATCGCGGGCATCGGCATCAACGTCAACCAGCGTGCGTTCGACCCCGCACTGCCCAACCCCGTGTCGATGGCGGTCGCTAGCGGCCGCACGTTCGACCGCCGCGAGGTGCTCGAATCCTTCCATGCCTGCTGCATGGGCCGCTACGACCAGCTCGTACGGGGCGAAAAGGCAGCCTTGCAGGAAGAGTACCGGAAGCGCATGTACCGGCTGGGCGAAACACACCCTTACCGCCGCCCCGACGGCACGCTCGTCGAGGCCGTCCTCGAAGGCGTACGCCCCTCGGGCGAGTTGATCCTGCGCCACGCCGACGGCACGCGGCACGCATACCTCTTCCGGGAGATCGAATTCGTGATCGCCGGGAAAAGCTGAATTGCCATAATCATTAGAATCGATCGCAAAACTCCCGGAGGGCCGCACGCTCGAACAGGCAACGTCAATTCCACGGAGCAGGTTTCAACGCTTCATCCCCGGGATTGCGGGGCCCTGTCGGCACCGTCAAGTCCGGAATTTCAGGTTCCGATGACGGATATTGAAGGCGTATCTTCGAAAAGTTGACAAAACTCATCCCATGCATAAACTGCAATTTCCGGCCGAAAAGATTAACGTCCCATTTCACATATCGCTTGAGATTTTTTTCCAGCAATGCGAATTTGGATGGCGGAATAGCCAACATACAAGGAACATAATCTATTGTAAACGAAACTTCTTCCGTAACACCCGCTGGTGAAATGACATAACCTATTGTAAGAACGGCTTCTGCATCTGTTCGCAACAGTTCATACTCCTCCCGCGTAAAAGTCTCTGTAAAAGCCTTTTCCACACATCCGGGGATCGTATTCGCAACGGCGTATTCTTCGAATTCCGGTTCGATAGGGCTGCCATCCTTATAAACTTCCGGTGCATTTTCCCGGGTATTGGTTATATTGGCCAAAGATAGAATTACGCCCTGGTAGACAGAAGCCAAAAATGTAATCCCGTCTGCAGTAATACGATCCCGGCCCGTATAGTAATCCTGAGCGGAAACAGTTGATCCAAGCCCCAAAATAATAATGATGCTAAACACTCTTTTCATATGCTATTCATTTTTATATTCCGGACAATCCTCCATCATTTTCATTAAAACATCGACGTTCACAGCATCCTCGGAAAAAGGATATAGCGTAACATCCGCGTATGAACGGCTCATACTCCTTAGCAAGGACGCGGCATTCCGATATTCTTCTCGAAAATTATCACTTTTTATATTTCCGGCCATAATATATTTACTCAAAGTTCCAAATATCCGTCGCCCCTCGCCTTCACTGATATATTTACTGACTCCGTTCATATTCCCGATTTTCAACCGATACATATACCAGCACAGTTTGGCCTCGATCTCGTTATTGAGCCGCATGCCCCTGTACTCTTCGGGGGTTTTGCCCGAACATTGGTGCGTATGGAAAAGCTCTTCGAGCAAAGTGATATCGTCGAGCCGAGACCCCATCCTGATCTCGAAATCGTCCCATACGGTACCGCCTTCGAAAGTATAGGCAGTCGGGATCATCACCGAACTTCCGAAAAAACCGGTGCGGATCGTTACATTCCCCCGGATCGAACCGATAATCTTCCCGGCCATGCAATCCTGGCGCAACGAATCCAGCAACGGTTCCAGTTTTTCCCTGCTGTCGGAAGCAAGCATTATATTTTCATTTTCCCGATAACGGGTGTTGGCCGGACTTCCCGGATTAGAGGAGGCACCGCCACCGCCGCCACCGCTGCCCGAAGGGCCCCGATCCTCTTCGGTAGGCTTGACGGGATCCGTATCCGAACGCTCATATTTGATATGGTTTACAGGGCGCTTGGCAGAAACCACAACCGCCTCTATACCGCCGCCGTCAACCGGCTCGCTTTTCTCTGACTCCGCCTCCGCACGTGTCACCGCTGTTTCCCGGCTGCACACGACACTCAGGCCATCCAGCATTTCGCCCAGGCGGGCAGTATTTTCCGCCTGTGTCCGCGACTTATCGTAAAGGAACGCTTCAGCCTGGCATGCTCCTCCGGCATAACGAACCGCATGAACCGGAAATCCGTCGAGCGAGGTGTAAACCGCCAGCCCGGTGAAATCCCCCTTGGAGCCGCTGTTGAGCAGCCTGTCGTAGTCGTCGGCCGTGCGCCCCGCGGCATAGTCCGGATCGGGAACATAAAAACGCAGATAGCTGCTCATGACACCGCTGCGGGAATCCTTTACGACGACCAGTTTGTGGTAGATCGGGGTAAAACGCGGTTCGCCGTACTCGTCGATCCGATAACGAAAATAGCGGAACTCGCCCCGGACAGGCACATCGGTACTGGAAAGCACTTCCCCGGCCGAGACCGTCGCCAGCGACCAGTCGGGCATATAAGTCCCGAGCGTCAGCGTCCCCTCTTCACTCCCGGCTCTGGTCGGTGCCGCAACACGCTCGAAATAGCGGCGTGCCTCGGCCACGGACATAGTTTCCGGATTTCCGGCCTGCGCGGTATCATTCGCCGCATGATCGGAACAGGCCGAAAGGGCATACAGGACAACAGTACATCCTGCGGCAATCAAATAGGATCGTTTTTTCACAGGTTGTGGTTTCAGGGTTTCCGTCGTGACGTAAGTTGTTTTAAAATTAACAAATATTTACGACATCCCAAAAACTTCGGATACCCTTACGGTTATTGAGTTAAAAATATAACATAAATCCTTGCTGTTACGGAAATAACAGTTATATTTGCAATGAAAAAACCGCATTTGAATTTTAAACGATAACCACACCATGAACGTACCCGCAAATCTGAAATACTCGAACGACCACGAGTGGTGCCGCGTCGAGGGCGACACGGCCGTAATCGGCATCACCGACTTCGCACAGAGCCAATTGGGCGACATCGTCTTCGTAGACGTGCCGACCGTAGGCGAAACCCTCGCCGCGGGCGAAGTATTCGGCTCGATCGAAGCCGTAAAAACCGTGAGCGACGCATTCCTGCCCATCGGCGGCGAGATCCTCGAATTCAACGACGCCGTGGACGCCGACCCCGCCATCGTCAACAAGGACGCATACGGCGAAGGCTGGCTCGTCAAGGTCAGGATGTCCGACCCGGCCGAGTACGACGCACTGCTGAGCGCCGCGGATTACGAAAAGCTGATAGGCTAAACACAAAAAATAAAAAGCTATGTCTAAAGTTACAGTAGTAGGTGCAGGTGCCGTTGGCGCAACCTGCGCAAATGTGATGGCTTGCCGCGAAGTTGCGAGCGAAGTCGTCCTGATCGACATCAAGGAAGGTCTTTCGGAAGGCAAGATGCTGGACATGTACCAGTGCTCGACGCTGATGGATTTCGACACCAAGCTCGTGGGCGTCACCAACGACTATAAGCAGACCGCCAATTCGGACGTGGTAGTCATCACCTCGGGTATTCCCCGCAAGCCGGGCATGACGCGCGAGGAGCTGATAGGCACCAACGCCAACATCATGAAGGGCGTGATCGAGAACGTGGTGAAATATTCGCCCCGCGCCATCATCATCGTGGTCGCCAACCCGATGGATACGCTGACCTATCTGGCGCTCAAGGCGTCGGGCCTTCCGAAGAACCGCATCATCGGCATGGGCGGCGCACTCGACTCGTCGCGTTTCAAGTGCTACCTGGCCAAGGCTACGGGCGCCAACATCAACAACGTCGACGGCATGGTCATCGGCGGCCACGGCGACACGACGATGATTCCGCTCGTCTCGAAGGCCACCGTCAACGGCGTACCCGTTTCGCAGTTCGCATCGAAGAAAAAACTCGATGAGGCCGTAGCCAACACGATGGTGGGTGGCGCAACGCTGACCAAACTCATCGGCACGTCGGCCTGGTATGCACCGGGAGCCGCTTCGGCCATGATGGTCGAGGCGATCCTCAACGACCAGAAGAAAATGATCCCCTGCTCGTGCTACCTCGAAGGTGAGTACGGACAGTCGGACATCTGCATCGGCGTACCCGCGATCATCGGCCGCAAAGGCATCGAGAAGATCGTGAAAATCGACCTTTCGAAAGAAGAGGCCGAGAAATTCGCAGCTTCGGCCGACGCCGTCCGCAAGACCAACAACGTGCTCCACGAGATCAAGGCGATTTAATTCCGCGCTGCGACAGATACGAAAAACGTCCCGGAATCCGGGACGTTTTTTTATCCGGGATCGGGAGCCGCGAAAAAGCGCATGCAGCATAGCTGCATGCGCTTTTTCGTATTCCCTTCGGGACGCCGGACGGCCTCCTTTGGGGCATCCCTCTTTGCGGATCAGAAACTGAACTTCGCACCGACGAACCAGCTGCGGGGCAGCGACGGGCCGTAAATGTAGCCCGAATCGCGGTCTACGCCCTTGTCGAAATCCTTCTGGTAGGCGTTGAACAGGTTCTGCACACCGCCATAGAGCTGCATGGTTATCTCCTTGTAGATACGCACGTCGTACGACAGGCGAATATTCATGTCGAAGAACGACGGGGTCGAGACGGCCACGTCCTGCGCGACGCCCGACCCGGCCATGTGCTGCACCAGCATCGACCCGGTGCAGGTTCCCGACAGGTCGGCCGTGAAATTCCGCACCGGTTTGAACGACGCGGTGAAATAGCCGTAGGCATCGGGCGTGCGGAACATCCGGCGCACAGGCGGCACCTCTGCGTCCTCGCTCCAGAATTCGGGCTCCTTGTAACGGCTCTGCTGAAGCGTCACGCCCGCCTGCAACTCGAACCAGCGGGTAAAGGCCGCGCGCCCCTCGACATTGAAGCCGCGCACCGTGGCCCCCGAACCGTTGTAGCGTTCCTTGACCTTACCGCCGTCGGCCGCATCGTCCATGTCGCGCAGGGCGAACACGTCGTCGAGGATCGTATAGAAACCCTCGACCAGCAGGTTGGTCTGCACCTTCCCGAACGTATGGTAAAGATCGGCCGAGAGGCTCACGCTGTGCGAGCGCTCCTCCCTCAGGTCATCCGCCAGCCGGATGCGCACCCGCTTACCGCCCACGATGGCGATGTGCATGTCCTCATCGAACGCCTGCGGGGCCCGGTAGCCCCCGGCGTAGCTCACGCGCAGGTTCACCGCTTCCGACGGGTTGAAACGCACGTTGACGCGCGGGCTGAAAATCACATGGTCTACGAGGTTGTGCTTGTCGAGGCGGCCGCCGACAAGCAGCGACCACTTCCTGGTCTTCCACTCGTTCTGCAGATAGGCACCCACGATATGCACCGTCTGGTCGGTGTGGATATCATAGCCGATCGAACGGTCGCCCAGGTCGTCGTAACTGTACTCCGTACCGAAAGTCAGTTCCGAGGGCATGAACAGCAGCTTCCTGAACTCGTGGATATACTGCATCCCCGCCGCTACGGTCAGGTCGTGCGTCGTCCCGTAGGCATCGGGATCCTGTTTGCTGCCGTAGTAGCTCTTGCGCGCCGTATTCTGAAACGAGGCATAGGCATTGAAGCGGTTGCGGCGGTCGGGCGACGAGATGTCGAACGAAAGGCTGCCCCCGTCGATCGAATGGTCGATCTGCTCGGCGATCAGCGCCTCGTGGGGCGGCCGGTCGAGCATGTCGCCCCCGCGGCGGAATTCGTTGATATGGTGGTACTGCGCCGTGATGCGCGAATAGGCGCCCGTACGGAAGAACGTACGCATGCCCATCGACTGGCTGTTGATGACGGGCACTTCGGTGAAGCCGTCGCCGTCGTGGTCGTAGCCCGAACGGTGGCGGCTCTGGCCGAAGACGCAAAGCCCCGCCCGGCCGCTCTCGGTGACGAGCGAAGCATTGAGCATCGTATTGTTGTCATAGGAATTGCTGCCGCCGATCGAAGTGAGCGTATGCGACATCTGCGCCGAATTGCGCGAAGGCTCCTTCGTAATGACGTTGATCGTGCCGCCGATGGCCGACGACCCGAACAGCGCCGAGCCGCCGCCGCGCAGCACCTCGACCCGCTCGATCATGTTGGCCGGGATCTGTTCCAGGCCGTATACGCCCGTCAGGGCCGAGAATACCGGGTGCGAATCGACCAGGATCTGCGAATAATGGCCGTCGAGGCCGTTGATGCGCACCTGCGTGAAGCCGCAGTTCTGGCAGTCGTCCTCGACACGCACGCCGGGCTGGAACGACAGCCCCTGTGCCAGGCACGAGGCATTGGTCTTCTCGAACAACCCGGCGTCCAGCACGCTCACCAGCGCAGGCGCCTCCCGGCGCAGCCGGGCGGAACGGCTGGCCGATACGACCACCTCGTCCATCGAAATGCCGCTCTGCACCACCTCGAAATTCAGTTCGGCCGTCTGCCCGCGCCTGAGTGTCACCTGCTGCGTCTGCGAGGCATAACCCAACGCGCGGACTTCGAGCGTCAGCGCGCCCTCGGGCAGGTTTTTCAGGAAATAATGCCCCGAAGCGTCGGTCGTGGTGCCGAATGCCGTGCCCGTCACGGCGATGGTCGCATAGGGAATATGTTCATGCGTGTCGCGGTCGACCACATGGCCGAAGATATTGGCGTCGGTACTTTTCTTCGGCGCCTCGACACCAAGTACCAGTACACACCGGCACATGACGAGTGCCAGCAAAATATATTTTTTCATTGCTTGTCAGATAATAAATAGTATGGGCCGGGCTGCATGCACCCGGAATATGAATCAGGAAAATGGAGGGGATCGCCGGTTACGCGACAGGGGGCGCACGCAGCGAAATGCCCGACGCCTGCTCATAGAGTTTGCAGCGGGTTGCCTCGGGCAGCAGCACGGCCAGCATCTCTGCATAGAACGAGTGCACGGTCGGCGCGATGTCGAGGTAGGGGAAGAAATAGAAATCGTCGATGATACACCTGTCGACGATGATCGTATGGGCACCGTTGTCGGGCACCAGATCGCCGCAGTGCGCGGAGAAATGCGCATGGTCTTCGTTGTAGATATGCACCTTCTGCCCCGCGTAGGCCGCGAGCAGAACCAACAGCAGCAAAGCCGCATAGAGTCTTTTGGGTGCGTAGCGTATCATCTTTCCGAGCCAAAGATAGCAATAAAAAAGGGCCGTTCAAAACGGCCCTGCAAAAATACCCTAAAATGGGGATATATGTCGTGTCCACGTACCCGGATGCCGGGAGGCGGACGATGGGCGCCGCCACCCTGCGGATCGGGCGCCTCAGATGCTGATGTCGAGGATCTCGAAATGGATCGTCCCGGCAGGCACCTCCACGTCGACGCGGTCGCCTTTCTTGTGCCCCAGCAATGCCTTGGCGATGGGCGTACCGATCGCCAGCTTGCCTTCGCGCAGGTTCGCCTCGTGCTCGGCGACGATCGTGTAGGCCACCTCTTTCTTGGTGTTGTGGTTCAGCAGCGACACCTTGCTCAGTATCTGCACCTTGCTCTTGTCGATCTTCGACTCGTCGATCACGCGGGCATTAGCGAGCGAATCCTCCAGCTTGGCGATACGCATCTCCAGCAGACCCTGCGCCTCACGGGCGGCGTCGTACTCCGCGTTCTCCGAAAGGTCACCCTTGTCGCGCGCTTCGGCAATAGCCGCCGATATCGCCGGACGCTCGACGGAACGCATGTGGTCGAGCTCATCCTTGAGTTTTTTGTAACCCTCCGCTGTCAGATAAATAATCTCTTTTGCCATAATATTAAACGAGTCCGACGCACTTGAATTTCATAACGCTGCGAAAGATTCCGAACATGGGGCCCGTCGAACTCACATTAGGCATCCGCAGATGCCCGTCCCACATCCAAAATCCTCCTGTATTCCCCTTTGCAGCGGGGGAACCCTGTAAAACAAACAACGTAAAAAAATAAGAATCCTGACCGGTGAAGGCCAGAACCCTGTTTCCATTGTATACAGCAAAGATAAAAAGTTATTTTCTAATTTCCAAATCTTTTTTCGCGGCGCATGGCACGGAGTATGCGCCTCGCGCGGGATATGTATATCGTACTCCTGCTCCACTTAGCCTGGGCGCTCATGGCCGTCCCCGTCGTCACGCGCCAGCAACGCGTCCCCGCCTCGGCAGCGACCTGGCTGGCGCTGATCCTGCTGCTGCCCGTCGCCGGCACGCTGCTCTACATACTGGCCGGCTACCGCCGCAACGGCCCCGCGGCGGATTGCCCCGCCTGCCGCGGCGACCACCTCGAACAGATCATCGCCCACGGATGCGGCACACGCCCCACCCGGTACAACCGCGTCGGGCTGCTCCACAACGGCAACAACGCCTTCACGGCACTGATCGCCTCGCTGCAACGGGCCACGCGCTCGATCCACATGGAGTACTACATCATCCGCGACGACCGCATCGGGCACACCATCGCCGAAATACTGATCCGCAAAGCCCGCGCGGGGCTCGAGGTGCGGGTGATCTACGATGCCGTCGGCTCGTGGCGCCTGAGCCGCAAGACACTGCGCCGCATGCACGACGCGGGGGTCGAGACTGCGGCTTTCGAACCAGTTCGCTTCCCGTGGTTCACCACGCGCGTCACGCACCGCAACCACCGCAAGATAGTGGTCACCGACGGCAAGGTCGCCTACCTGGGCGGCATAAACATCGCCAAATACTACCTCGACGGGGATTACATGGGCAAATGGCGCGACGAACACCTGCGCGTGGAGGGCGACGCCGTGGCCGACCTGCAACGGCTCTTCATCGCCGACTGGGCGCGTGTACGCGGCGAATACCTCGACAGCCGCCGCTACATCGCCCCGCACGGCATCCGGCGGCGGCTGCCGATCCAGCTGGCCTGGGCCGAGGAGGGGCCCTCGCGGCTGACCATCGCCGACGCCTTTGCCTCGGCCATCGTCCGGGCGCACCGCACCATACGCATCTCCTCGCCCTATTTCCTGCCCCCTGCCATGTTGCTCGACGCGCTCCGGCTGGCAGCGCGCGGCGGGGTGCGGGTACAGGTGATGATCCCCTCGTGCAGCGACTCGCCGTTCACCGACCTGATTTCCGACTCCTACATCGGCGACCTGCTCGACGCCGGGGTCGAACTCTACCGCTACGACAACGGCTTCCTGCACGCCAAGCTGCTGATCGTCGACGAGGACACCGCCTCGGTCGGCACGGCGAACATGGATTACCGCAGCCTGCTGGACAACCTCGAAGTCACGGCTTTCATCCGCGACCGGAGCGTCGTGCGGGCACTCTCGGCCACCTACGACGACGACCTGGCCTCGTGCCGCCGGATCGCGCGGGAAACATGGCGGCCCGCGGCGTGGCGGCGCACATTGGGCGACGCGCTGCGGCTGGTCTCGCCCCTGATGTAGCGCAAGCCGCGGATCGGCATTTCCGCACCGGGCCCGGCGCGCCGTTCCCCTGATTTCCGTAATTTTTCCCTCTCGCCGCCTGTCTGACCCCACCGCCGGGCAGAGGCTCCCCTCCGTCCGCCACCGGCGCCGGAAGCACCTCCGGCCACGGATTCGGATGCCGCCGTGCGGCATCCCGGGAGGCCCGCGGGCCTCCCGCCCGGGCGAGAGCGGGAAATACGGCGCGGCACCTTATTGTTACGCACAATAATTTTTTTTGGAAATCGTTAATTTATGCGTAACTTTGCGCGATAAAGCGCCGTAAAAGATTTATCAATGAAGCAGACTTTTTTATACGCCGTGTGCGGGGTGATTCTGGTCACCGCATTTAGCGGATGCGCAGGCATCAACTCCCTGCTCAAAAGCGGACAACCCGAACTGATTTACAGCAAGGCGCTGGAGTACTACCAGAAAGAGAAGTGGTCGCGTGCCTCGACGCTCTTCGAGGGCGTCCAGCACTACTACATCGGCACGCCGCGCGAAGACAGCGTCTCGTTCTTCAACGCCCGCTGCAAGTTCAAGAACCGCGACTATGACACCGCCTCGGCCCTGTTCGACGATTTCCGCCGCAAGTTCGGCCGCAGCGCCTTCATCGAAGACGCCGAAGGCATGTACGCACTCTGCTTCTACTACCTCTCGCCCGGCCCCTCGCGCGACCAGACGATGACCGGGCAGGCACTGATCGCCATCAACGAGTTCATGTCGCGCTACCCTCACAGCGACCGCGTCGAGGATTTCAAGCAGATCAACGGCGAACTGACGCAGCGCCTGCACGACAAGTCCTACCTGAACGCATACACCTACTATAAGATAGGCCGCTACAAATCGGCCATCGTATCGCTGAAGAATGCGCTCAAACAATTCCCGGACAGCAACCACCGCGAGGAGATCATGTACATGATCGTGGACGCCAGCTACCGCTTCGCCAACAACTCGGTCGCAAACAAGCAGACTGACCGCTATCTCTCGATGCTCGACTCCTACCTCTCGTTCAAGGAGGAGTTCCCCGAATCGAAATACACCAAGGAGGTCGACCGCATGGCCAAGCACGCACGGGACTACCTCGACCGCAACAAGAAGGACGAAGACAAAGACAACAACATATAACAATGGAAATCAAGAAGAACATCCCCAACAACACCATCACGCGCAAGCTGGTGGATCTGGACAAGGAAACGGGCAACATCTACGAAACGGTGAACATCATCGCCCGCCGTGCCAACCAGATCTCGACCGAACTGAAGACCGAGCTCAGCCGCAAGCTCGCCGACTTCTCTTCGCCGACGGACACCATGGAGGAGACCTTCGAGAACCGCGAGCAGATCGAAATCTCGCGCTACTACGAACGCCTGCCCAAGCCCGCGATCATCGCTACCGAGGAGTTCCTCGACGGCGAACTCTTCTACAAAGAGAACAAAGAGGCCAAGGAGTCCTAACGATACCGCCATGAATTTGCAGGGAGGTGGCATACAGGGCCCCGGCGCAGGCACTGCCTGTCCGGCCGAAGGATTGGCCGGACGGCACATACTGCTGGGCATCACGGGAAGCATAGCGGCCTACAAGGCGGCTGTGCTCTGTCGTTTATTGAGGACGGCGGGCGCCGAGGTGCGTGTCGTGATGACCCCGCTGGCCAAGCAGTTCATCACCCCGCTGACGATGGCCACGCTCTCCAGGAACCCGATCCTCGTGGAGTTCTTCGACCCCGAGAACGGGGCCTGGAATTCCCATGTCTCGCTCGGCGAGTGGGCAGACTGCTACCTGATCGCCCCCGCCACGGCCAATACGCTGGCCAAAATGGCATGCGGCATCGCCGACAACCTGCTGCTGACGACCTACCTCTCGGCCCGCTGCCCGGTGGTCGTCGCCCCCGCCATGGATCTGGACATGTACGCCCACCCCACGACCCAGGAGAACCTGCGCCGGCTGGCCGGACACGGCGTGCGGATCGCCGAACCCGCCGAAGGGGAGCTCGCCAGCGGGCTCACGGGCAAGGGACGCATGGCCGAACCTGCGGAAATCGCCGCTTATGTCGGCACCCTCCTCGCCGCGGAAAACCCCGAAAAAAAAAAGCACCTGTCCGGTAAACGCTTCGTCGTAACGGCAGGCGCCACGATCGAAGCCATCGACCCCGTGCGGTTCATCTCGAACCACTCGTCGGGCAAAATGGGCTACGCCATCGCCGGAGCGCTGGCCGCGCGCGGTGCGCAGGTGACCCTCGTCACGGGGCGCACGTCGCTGCCGACACCTCCGGGCGTGGAGCGCGTGGACGTGCTCTCTGCCGCCGAGATGTACGACGCCGCGACCGGGGCTTTCGACGGCGCCGACGGCGCTGTCATGTGCGCCGCCGTGGCGGACTATACGCCCGACGCGGTTTCGCAGACCAAGCTCAAGAAGGGCGAGGGCGAAATGCACATCACCCTGCGCCGTACGCGCGACATCGCCGCAGAGCTGGGAGCCGCCAAAGGCGGCCGCCTGCTGGTCGGCTTTGCCCTCGAAACACACGACGAACAGGCCAACGCCGAGGCAAAGCTCGCGCGAAAGAACTTCGATTTCATCGTCCTCAACTCGCTGCGCGACGCCGGCGCGGGATTTCGCGGCGACACCAACAAGGTGACCTTCATCGACCGCAACGGCCGCGAGCCGCTGCCCCTGATGCCGAAGAGCGAAGTAGCCGGACGTATCGTCGACAAAATCGAATCACTGTTAAAATAAAGACCGCCATGTTACGCCGTCTGTCGGTTGAGAACTACGTGCTTATCGACAAGCTCGAAATGGAGCTGGATCCCCACCTGAACATCATCACGGGTGAAACGGGAGCCGGCAAATCCATCCTGCTCGGTGCCCTCGGCCTGCTGCTGGGCGCCAAGAACGACGGCTCGGCCATGAAGGACGCCGCACGCAACTGCGTGGTCGAAGGCACCTTCGACCTCTCGGGGCGCGACATGGAGGCTTTCTTCGCCGGGAACGACCTCGACTATGCGCCGGAGACTACCGTAACGCGCATGATAACCCCGACCGGCAAGAGCCGCGCCTTCATCAACGACCTCCCGGTGCAACTGGCCCAGCTGCGCGAATTCGGCACCCGCCTGATCGACATCCACTCGCAACATCAGAACCTGATCCTCTCCTCGGAAGAGTTCCGCACCTCGGCGCTCGACACCGTGGCCGGGAACGGGGAACTGCTCGCACAATATGCCGCGCAGTACACGCGGCTTACGGAACTGCGGCGCCGGCTCGCCGCCCTGCGCGAAGCCGCCGCCGACGGACGCCGCGACGAGGAGTGGCTCCGCTTCCAGAGCGAAGAACTCACGGCTGCCAACCTGCGCGAAGGGGAACAGGCCGCCATCGAGGAAGAACTGGCCGTACTGGAGAACGCCGACCGCATCGGCGAGGTGCTCACTACGCTCCGCAACGCCCTCGATGCCGACGAAACCGGGGTGCTCACGCTCCTGAAAAATTCCGAGAACGACCTGACACGCATCCGCGAACATTTCCCCGCGGCCGGGGAATACGCCGCACGCCTGCACTCCGTACTCGAGGAGCTGAAGGACATCGACAACGCCGTAGCCGCCGACAGCGAACGCCTCGACGCCGACCCCGAACGGCTGGCCAAACTCGCCGCACGCCTCGACGCCCTCTACGCCCTGCAACAAAAGCACCGCGTCGCCTCCGAAGCGGAGCTGATCGCAGCCCGCGACCGCTATGCCGCACAGCTCGCCGCCATCGTACACGGCGACGAAGAGATCGCAGCGGCTGAAAAAGAACTGGACGCAGCCGCACAGAAGGCCGGCTCGCTGGCCGACAGGCTGCACAAGGCACGCGCAAAAGCCGCCCCGGCCTTCGAAAAACAGATACTGGCGACGCTCGCACAGCTGGGCATGCCCGAAACCGTATTCCGAGTGGCGCTCACCCCGCTCCCCGACCTCGGGCGCACGGGAGGCGACGGCGTGGCATTCCTCTTCTCGGCCAACCGCAACGCGACGCCCCAGAGTGTCGAGCGTATCGCTTCGGGCGGTGAGCTCTCGCGTGTCATGCTGGCGCTCAAGGCCCTGCTTGCCCGGCGGATGCAGTTGCCGACGGTCATCTTCGACGAGATCGACACGGGCGTCTCCGGGCGCATCGCCGACGCCATGGGCGAGATCATCGAATCACTCTCCGCGACGTTGCAGGTCGTGGACATCACCCACCTGCCGCAGGTGGCGTCAAAAGGCGCAGCCCATTTCGTGGTCTACAAACGCGACGGGCGCACCGGCATCACGCGCCTGACGGACGAGGGGCGCATCACCGAGATCGCCAAGATGCTCTCCGGCAGCCGCATCACCGATGCCGCCATAGCCCAGGCACGCATTCTGCTGGGCAAATAACCGCACACGCAACTACCCGCCGGCCGGAACGAACCTTTTGTCCGGCGCACTTTATGAACTCCGTATATTGACCCCGACATTTACCGCACAATGAATGAATTGACGAAGATTGCGGCCGCCAACCAGCAGCGCGCCCGCGAGGTTATCCGCGACTCCGGGCTCGAAGCCGCATGGCGCTCCGTCGGCGCCGAACCCAACCTGGTCGGGTCGCTCCGCACGGGACTGCTGATGACGCACCGCGACATCGACTTCCACATTTACTCCTCGCCGCTGCGCCTTGCGGACAGCTTCGCCGCCATGGCGCGCCTGGCCGAAAACAGCCGCATCCGCAGCATCACCTTCAACAACCTGCTCGACGCCCCCGACCAATGCCTCGAGTGGCATGCCTGGTACGCCGATGCCGACGAGCGGTTATGGCAGATCGACATGATCCACATGCCGAAAGGTTCGGCCTACGACGGCTATTTCGAACGGGTAGCCGACCGCATCGCCGCCGTGCTGACCGACCGGACGCGCGAAACGATCCTCCGGCTCAAATACGAAACCCCGGAGGCGGAGAAGATCATGGGTATCGAATATTACCAGGCCGTACTGCGCGACGGCGTGGGCACCTACGCGGAATTCGAAGCCTGGCGTGCCGCCCACCCCGTGACGGGGATTCTGGAGTGGATGCCCTGACAAAAAGTGGAGCCCCGTCCTGCAAGGGAAGGATCGGAACCGGGAGCCGGGAACAGGGCCGGCAATGGCGCAACACACGCCGCCAGTATCGGGCATTCAACACCGTGCATCAGGCAATCCGGCATCCCCGGGGCACGCAGCGCATGACAACAAGCCCGCACATAAAAAAAAGCAACCCCGCAGGGTTGCTTTTTTCAATCGGCGACGGCACCGCAACCCGCCTCGGCCGCTATCGGCACGGGCTCAGTCAGCCCGGTATTTCCTGTTGGTGACGTCGATCGTCCGGGCTTCGAACAGCCCCAGGTCGGCGGCAGGGCAAGCATTCGCAGGGACATTTCTGCCATCGTAAATATCGGCAAAATCATAGCTGCTGTCCGTAGTCAGCCAGTTCCACAGCTCGGGATAAACCTCCTTGATATGCACCGATTCGCGCGGATAGTTGAACCAGTCGAACCCGCAGAGGTAGCCGCCGTTCTCGTCGACATACTCCGTCCCCGTGGCGGTGATCACCAGCCCGTAGGGCAATTTGTCCTTGTCGAACGAATCGTTCAGGTAGGCAGTCGACAAGGCATAGAGTTCCACGCCGTTATCCACCTCGATATACCACTCTACGCGCATCGGGCCGTTCCCTTCGATCTTCGACACGTCCCAGTTGCGGATCGTCGACCCCAGGTACTCCCCGACCTTGATATTGACCTTGTCGTAGGTGTTGAGCGTCCCTTCCATCGACTTGAAATACTGCGACCTGCAATCGGCACCGTCGGGGGTGATCAACCCCTTGAAGACACGCTTGCCGCCCTTGTAAACGACACATCCCAGTTTGATGGATTTCGTCGACCCCAACGCCACGGGCTGTACGCCGAACCCGAAGATATTCTGCCGGGTCTGGTACAACACATGGATGACCAGGTCGTTGTAATCGTAATCCCCGCGCCTGGAGTCCTCGAAACATACTACCTGGAACAACTGCGATTTGTTGCCTGCGAAATTGGGGTACTCATCGCGCGGGACGAACGTCGTCGTCAACCCCTCGTCCGAACGGGTCAGGGTCATCCGCGGCACCCAGATCGTCATGGGGCTTTCGGCCTCGGCCAGCGTCACCCCGTATGCCTTCACTACGGTGATGCAACCTTCTTTCACGGGGACATCGTACGTGCCGGCCGTTTGGTAATGGTCGATGTCGACGTCCACGGGACTGCCGGGACGGACATCGCCTTTCTCAATGCAGGAGGCAGCCAGGAAGGCCAGCATTAAGATGGTAATTTTCTTCATTGTGGGTGTGTTAGATTAATAAAATGGTTCCGCATCTCCCGTTGCACTTCTTCCCCACTCCTGGGAACCGATTATTTTGCTCGGACAAAGTTAGATATTCCCGCCTCAAATACCAAACAAATCAGCCAAAAACGCACTCAATACAGCCCATTTTCATTTTCAAGGCCCGCCTGCCGCACCGGCAGGACCTGAGGCTGTAATTTTCGCATTCGGCCTGCCGGTCATGGCAATGGCCTATCGCATCGACGGCATTTCGGACTGCCACACACCCGGCCCTCACACCCGGCTCATGGCTCCCGGGCGCATGAGCGACAAAGACGCAGCCGACACTACAAGCCCGGGCAATTCGCCGGGGCGCAGATCGGCTCGGCCGGCATATGATAGATGCCGAACCGCAAATGCGCGGACAGGAATAGCCTTGCGGCCAACGGAGCGCCCCCCCCCGGACGCAACCCCTTTCCGGCCAACTGCCCGCAGCGCCGGAAAATGCCGCTTCGACCGCTTCGCGGCAAAACAAAAACCGGAGCCTCTGCGAAGGCTCCGGTTTTCCATATTGCGAACCGATGATTACATCATGCCGCCCATACCGCCTGCGGGCATCGCAGGCATGGCGGGAGCATCGGATTTCTTCTCCGCCAGCACGCATTCGGTGGTCAGGAACATCGAAGCGATCGAAGCGGCATTCTCCAGCGCAACGCGCGACACCTTCGTCGGGTCGATGATACCGGCCTTCAGCAGGTCTTCGTACTTGTCGTCGCGGGCGTTGTAACCGAAGGCATCCTTGCCCTCCTTCACCTTGTTGACAACGACCGAACCTTCGCCGCCGGCGTTCTCGACGATCTGGCGCAGCGGCTCCTCGATCGCACGTTTCACGATCTGGATACCGGTCGTCTGGTCTTCGTTGGCACCCTTCATCCCTTCGAGAGCCGCCGTAGCGCGGATGTAAGCCACACCGCCGCCCGGGACGATACCCTCTTCGACAGCGGCACGGGTCGCAGCCAGTGCGTCGTCCACGCGGTCTTTCTTCTCCTTCATCTCGACTTCGGTAGCGGCACCCACATAGAGTACGGCCACACCGCCGGCCAATTTGGCCAGACGCTCCTGAAGCTTCTCCTTGTCGTAATCCGACGTAGCCTTGTCGATCGAGGAGCGGATCTGAGCAACACGGGCTGCGATCTCCTCCTTCTTGCCGGCACCGTCGACGATCGTAGTGTTCTCCTTGTTGAGCGTCACCTTGTCCGCCGTACCGAGCATCGAAAGGTCGGTATCCTCCATCTTCATACCCTTGTCGGTCGAGATCACCGTAGCACCCGTCAGGATGGCGATATCCTCGAGCATCTCCTTGCGGCGGTCACCGAAGCCCGGAGCCTTGCAGGCGGCGATCTTCAGCGTACCGCGCAGCTTGTTGACCACGAGCGCCGACAGCGCCTCGCCGTCCACGTCCTCGGCGATGATCAGCAGCGAACGGCCGCTCTGCGCCACCGGCTCGAGCACGCCCATCAGCTCCTTCATCGTCGAAATCTTCTTGTCGGTAATCAGGATGTAAGGCTTCTCGAGCTGTGCCTCCATCTTCTCGGGATCGGTCATGAAGTAAGCCGAGATATAACCGCGGTCGAACTGCATACCCTCTACGACCTCCACATGGGTCTCGGTACCCTTGGCCTCCTCGACGGTGATCACACCTTCGTTGTTGACCTTGGCCATCGCCTCGGCGATCAGCTTACCGATCGTCTCGTCGTTGTTGGCCGAAATAGTGGCCACCTGCTCGATCTTGTCGAAATCCGAGCCCACCTCCTGGCTCTGCTTGCGCAGGGACTCGACCACTTTGGCCACGGCCTTGTCGATGCCGCGTTTGAGATCCATCGGATTGGCACCGGCCGTCACGTTCTTCAGGCCTACGCCGATGATCGACTGTGCGAGCACCGTGGCGGTCGTCGTACCGTCGCCGGCATCGTCGTTGGTCTTCGAAGCGACCTCGCGTACCATCTGGGCGCCCATGTTGGCGAAAGCGTCTTCGAGCTCCACCTCCTTGGCCACCGTCACACCGTCCTTGGTGATCTGCGGCGCACCGAATTTCTTGTCGATGATCACGTTGCGGCCTTTGGGGCCCAGCGTCACCTTCACTGCGTTCGACAGCGCATCGACACCCTCCTTGAGCAGTTCGCGCGCCTCAACATTATATTTGATATCTTTTGCCATAACTTTATATTTTATATTCGTTCATAAGCTTATCCCCGGAGTCCCCCATTTCAAAGGGATTTTCAGAGGGAATGTAAAAATTTCGAGGTCAGGACGACCGGTTATCGTCAGATAATCGCCAAAATATCGTTCTGCTTCATGATCAGGTAATCCACGCCGTCGACCTGGATCTCCTGCCCGGCATACTTGCCGTAAAGTACCTGGTCGCCGACCTTGACTTCCATTTTGACCTCCGAAGTACCGGGGCCCACAGCGACTACTTTACCTGCCAGCGGTTTCTCCTTCGCCGTGTCGGGGATGATCAGCCCGCCGGCCGTTTTCTCCTCCGCGGGATTCGGGAGGACGAGTACACGATCCGATAATGGTTTTACATTCATAGCTTTTCAGTTTTTAGTTTATTATTGAATAGTTTGTTGCGCGTTAGCACCCATAGTCCCATCAATAGATGTGCCAACCGTTTTTTGGCAGACGCCAGGTGACAAAGGTACAGTCCGGCCTGCCATTTTGTCACCCGGGGCATTTTCCCGAAGATTTTTCACCGATTTTTTTGCACGGACAAAAAAAGTGTATTACATTTGCATCCCGATACGACCGTTCGACGGTCACACGGTGGATGTAGCTCAGTCGGTTAGAGCGTCGGATTGTGGTTCCGAAGGTCGTGGGTTCGAGCCCCATCTTCCACCCAAAATGGTCTTCGAAAGAAGACCTTTTTTGTTGGCAGACAGCCGCAAATCAGCGCAAACAATCCTGTATATCAACGACATGCGGGATTATTTCGTTTTCAGGCCATTGATAAAACGCTCCGAACAGCTTATCGGACGGGAAATGCAGAAGATCGGCCAAGTGTTCGCCGCGGCAAACTGAACGGCGGTAAATAAGGAACCGGGCATCGGAGCAGTTAATGGCTCCGATGCCCGGTTGCCTATCAAAAATCTACTCCGCACTTTGGCTACAGCAGTTCGGTGCCGCAGGGAAAGACCTGCATGGGGTACGGTTCAGCAACCGTTTCATGCGACAACTATTTTTCCGGCGTTTTATATCCGATCAGCCGGGGCTGCTTGCGGGCCTGCGGGGTTTTGACAGACAGGGCGGCGATTGCCTGATAGATATTGTCCAATTCCTTGCGCATATCTTCCGACAGATCGTTTATGGCTTCGGCGTTGTCCTCGTCGGTACGCTCCAGCAGGGCCAGTTTCGCGCGGATTTCGGCCAGTTCTGCCGTGACGGTCGTCGTCGTAGCGATATAGTTGCGCATGGCGACAAAGGCCCGCATGACAGCGATATTCACCTGAATAGCGGCGTCACTTCTTAATACGCTCGAAAGCATGGATACACCTTGCTCGGTAAAAGCAAAAGGCATATATCTCGTGCCTCCTTTGTTTGAGGTCACAAATTGTGACCTCAAACTGTCTTTCAATGAGTTATACTCATCTATGGTTATTTCAAACATGAAATCCGCGGGGAATCGTTCGATATTACGGCGTACCGCCTGTTTCAAAACTTTTGTTTGAACTTGGTACAGTGGTGCCAGGTCGAAGTCGAGCATCACGCGCTGGCCGCGGATTTCGTAGATTTTATTTTGGATAAGGGTTATATCATTCATAAGTTCGGGTTGTGTGAGGTGGGCGTTTCCGGTTTATCCGGCTTTCTGCCGGGCGTAGTAGTCGATCTGCGCCGTGAAACCCTTTTTCACGGTATCGCAATTCTTTCAATGCTTGTTTTTCAACGTCTTTGCAACCATTTTATCAAAATCCGACACAAAATGCTCGTCCTGTATCGGGCGGAATTTTTCGTATTCGGCCTTTGCGTGGGCCTTTGCGTCGGCACTCGAACGTGTCCCTTTGCCCGTCAAAAGCGTATAGCCATGTAACGAAAGTATTGCATTGACCTGTTCGACCCAGCCCTGCATCGAGATCGGGCGGCCGCGTTTTACGCTTAATTCGGCATTGTCGAGGCAGATGTTTACCAACTGGTTCAACTCGCTCAATTCTTCGCGGGTCATGTAATTCTTAGCGACATAGGTATCGGAAAGCTGAATTTTCCCGCCCTTGCCCACGTCGCGCCACGTTTTCAGGCCCATGTGTTCTTTGCGGCTGTCTGCGCGGTCGATGATGATTTCGGCGGCGGTCTGGCCGATCACGGCATATTCGAGTTTGTTCTGTATCGAGGAATAGAAGTCGAACGTGATCTGCGCCGTCTTGTCATAGTCGTAACTCTGGGCGAAAATGTCGGTAAGTTTCTGGTAGAACATCCTCTCGGACGCCCGGATTTCCCGGATGCGTTCAAGCAGTTCATCGAAATAGCGTTTGCCAAACACCGTTCCTCCTTGTTTCAATCGTTCATCGTCAAGGGCGAAGCCCTTTATCATAAACTCTTTCAGCACCCCCGTCGCCCATTGCCGGAAGCGTGTCGCCTGCAACGAATTGACCCGATAGCCGACCGAAATAATCGCATCGAGGTTGTAGCAGTTCGTCAGGTATTTTTTCCCGTCGTCGGCAGTTATTTCCATTTTGGAAACAACTGCTTTTTCGTCAAGTTCGCGGCTGTCGAAGATATTTTTCAGGTGCTTGCTGATTGCAGGGACTTCCACGCCGAAAATTTGAGCCATTCCTTTCTGGGTCGTCCAAATGGTTTCGGCGTCGGCGTCGGCAATTACCTGTATGCTGGTTTTGCCGTCCTCCGAATTGTAAAACAGAAAATTCGTATAGGCTTCAATTTCATTTGCCATAGTAGCGGTTATTTGTTTTTCTGCCGGGCGTAGTAGTCGATCTGCGCCGTGCAGACCCGTTCCACGATGTCGCGCAGGCGTTCGACTTTCGGCAGCAGCGCGTCGATGTCCTCTTTCGTTATTTCAAAATCGGGATTATAGCGGGATTCGACATAAGCCCGTTCCAAAAGTTTGAAAAGTCGTTCTTCCTCCGGCGTGTCGCGTGGAAACGCTTTGAATATTTCGGTCGTAAACCGCTTGCAGCGATTCATCAATTCAGTAAGTCTGTGTTCTTTGGGGCTATATAAAGTAAATACTAATTCTATTATACGCAAAAGATTTTCTGTGGCTTGATGCAAGTTAAATGAAGCCATTTTATAATTCTTCCTATTATAAGAATCAATATTTAAAAGAATGAACTCAATCGCTTTCGGTTTGAAATTGTCATCATAATATTTCTGCGCCCGCTCCTGAATCTCGTCGAAATTCAACTTGCGGCGGCGGGCCAACTTGTATTCACCCGAATCATACAGAATAATTCCCTGTCGTTTTATCTCCGTTTCGAAATAGTGGGCTTTTGAGAGCGCATAGTTGAAGTCGTCTATCCCGTAATTGATAAATTGGGGCTTGGTATGGAAAGGTCTGTTCTTGTGCTGAAAAAAAGCGTCGGCAATTTTGTCATACAGCGAATACTCAATCGCCCCGATTGGCTTGCGCGTCAGGATCAGTATGTCGTAATCGCTCATAAAGTAGGTCGGTACGCCGAACTCGATGCGCTGGTCGTAATCGACATAGGTATTCCGGGCATAACTGCCGTACAGGATAACCATGCCGACATCCTTTATGTTCCGGCGAACCAGATCGACAAGCTGTTTCAGGTCGTTCCGTTTATTTTCGGGTAAGAAGTTGACGCTCTTTTTCATAACTACAAAATTATGAAAAAAGTTGGTAAACCGCTTTGACCTGTCCATATTTTCGCTATATTTGCTTATCATTCCTGCAAATAGTCTGCAAAAGTTTCCCAAAAGGGGTGGCACGAAGCCACTTAAAAGAAACTAAAACAGACGATTATGCGGAATTATCAGAACTCGGCATAGCCGACGGACATAACTATAAAGGGTAAACAACTCTTTATACCATACGCAAACGTGGAAACCTCTTTCGGGAGGGTTTGAAAGTTGGTATAATGGTTGTCAGTCCTTGTTATGTCCCGCATATTTTTTGCGGGGCACGACAGGGGCGCAGGACAGCTACCAACTTTAGGTTTTCCACGACCTGCGTATGGGGCTGACACCGCGCCCCCTTTTTTATGCCTATCCGGGGCGCGGAACCCAGCTTCGAAATTCATCCTACGAATTTATGGAAACCCGTCGCGCCCAAAATACAATAAATTATACGGATTGCACCCGCCCCCTGCTTGGGAGCGGGCGGAATCGGTATGACGATAGCGTCACCCGGTTGTCGGGTGCCTCTGTGATTTTACCGGAAAAGAAAAAGGTTGGAGCAGCGATTGTATCTTACAATTTCTGTTCTGACCTTTATTCGTTGGTGGTCGCAGGATATCTTACTATTTCTTTTTCGGCATCCGCTCGACTTCTTTACCCGTTTTGGGAGGCAAGTTGATAGGCATGAAAAACTCGGAAAGGGTTATATCGTAGAAAGTACAGATTTTGTGAAGGGACATCAAGGTTGGTACACGTTCCAGCATTGCGTAGCGATTGATACTCAACCCGACCTTATCAATCAAAAACTCTTGCGTATGGCCGTATTGATCCCGAAACTCCTTGATTCGTAAAGCGACTATTTCTGCCAATGCAGGATCTATATATTTTGCCAAAGTTATTTGAGAAAAGTTATTCTTTCGGTGGGTAGTCGAACAGTTCGACATCAAAAAACTCCCGAACCGAAATTTTGTAGTGCATGCAAATTTTAAGTATGGACATCACCGTAGGCACTTCGCGACCGACTTCATATTTATTGATGCCTAAATGAACGTTGTCGATAAGATTCTCTTGTGTTTGGGCATGCGTGTTCCGTACTTCACGAATACGTTGAGATAGTTTCTCAACAAATACTTCGTCTTTGAAATATCGTTCTTTTTTTGCCATGAACACAAAAGAATAGCCAAACCAAGAAAAACTTACATTCTCGCGAATACTTATTGAGAACTTTTTATTATATTTGTGAGCGTTCTTTTTTAATAACAAAAACTATGTTACATTTGCAGTACTTATTAGGCAAAGTGACATATTGTTAAGGTTAGGACAGACCTTTATACCTACAGAAAACTGCTACCCTGTTGTAGAAATACAACAGATTTCAATGATGGTGTAAAATTTGTCTGAAACCCTTGTCATGCCTGCGGTCGTGTGCCGCAGGCGGGCTTGGGCGTAAGGGCAACTACCATCATTAGGCTGTAGCAGGCCGTCTGTAGGGGTTGTACCTGCGTCCTCGCCCTTTTTATGGGCGGGTGCAAGCACACCGCATCCGGCCCACCAATACCGCGCCGGGTGCATCAAGGTTATCCGAAACACCCGGCCCGCAGCTTCACACAGGAGCTTCGGGCGCAAGGACAGTTTTCCGATCCAAGGCTCGCGAGGCCGACCGTGAAAGGCTGTACCTGCGCCCATTTTCGATGGGGTCGGGAATGTTGAACAACAACTAACCCCGGCAATATGTTACGACAAATCAATCAGGAAGAGAGTATATTGATGTCTGTTGCTACCAACGGGTCAGCAGGCGTTACCGTGTTTGTCAGGGTTTCAGACAACAGGTATGCGCGCGTGCCTGCTGGAGCAGCCGAGCGAGATCGGTTAACTTGGGATAGTTATTATCCGGCTGCTCCTTTTTTCGGTCTATTCAGTCAATTCCACGATTATAACCGAAATGTTATTTCTTTACGCCATCATTCAGCAAACGGTAAAGTAAGTTTATTGCGATCCAATGAATTGATATACCCAAAATTGTCAGGCCCATTCGTCGAATTTCATAAGGCAATATTTTGGGTAGGGGGATGGGATCCGTACTCCCTCCCCCGTTTTTCGAATCGTTCGTCGAAAACTATTATATATAGTTTCAGCCGAGGGTCAACGGAACGCTGCCCCGCCGTACAATCCGGTGCGGCGGAGTTGGCAGCATGTGCCCGGGCTTTTGGGATGCGGCTTTGCCGCGCAAAACAGGAAATCCCGCCTTTCAGCCGCAGCTAATAAATCCTGTCTGAAAGGCCGGCCCTTTATAATCTGGTCTTGCCGTCCTGCTCCCTATGGAAACGGGCAGCCTGTTTGCGCGGCATCTACGGGGCGGGCGGATTCTCCGGCCTGCTCCGGGGGCGGTTTCCGCGTTGAATTCTTCTATTGAGTGAAGTTGCGTCACTGTGTTCAGCGGAACCGCCCCTTTTTTCATGCCGATACCCCCGCATGCGAATCGGCAAAACGGCACACGCATTGATGAACAACGTAAAACTCCATGATGAACGAAAACGACCTCGACTTCGAAAAAGTCCTGCGGGCAATCAATCACCTTTACATGATGCAGGTGTGCATCTGCATCGCCGCCCTGAAAGAGTTGCGCTCGGCGGAGCTGACCGACAAAAACATCATCCTCCGGGCAATTATGCGCGACATGCCCGACTGCGGCATCTGTGCCGATCTCACGGCCGAAGATTACGGCGTCGATTTTTGGGCCGACCGGGCCGAGTATGTGAACGAATCGACGTTCAATCTCTATGTCACGCAGGCCGAGGAGAACGTGCTGTGGAACATCGAGAAAAAAGGCCAAAAACCGGGGCGTCTGGCGGTTCCGCAGCAGCGGATCACCGTGCGGGGCGATGGAATGGGCACAGCCCCGGTTATTCCGCTGGCCTATCTGACGGTGTTGAGTGCCAAATTGGTGGCGATGGCTTTCCCGAACGAGCAGACAGCCGCGGAATTGTCCGACTACGACGACGAGCGGGTGATGATCGTCCTGGGCGAGCGTTTGCAGACGATATTGGAAGATTTGGCCGGGATGCCCGACGGGGATGACGGCGCAAGCCCGGTGTGTTGAGCCGCGCCCGGAAAAAACGGGGCGGCCCCGAAAGACCGCCCCGCCGCTGAAAAGTTGGCGTCACTCCTGTTCGACAGGTTCTTTTTTAACCTCTTCCGGCTCTTTCCGCCGGACGGGCTGTTTTTTCACTTGCAGTTCGCGTTCGAGCAGCTTGTCCACCAGTTTGCGTTTGGCTTGCTGGGCCTCGAGCGGTGTGGGCGGAACGTCCGAAACATCCATTTTCAGATAATCCAGATAACTCTGATACGAAATGCCGAAGATGTAGCATCCGAGCCGCTTCCAGACCCGTTTGTGGCATTTGGCCTTGTATTCGGGCTCGTGATACATCCGGTCAAATTCCTGAACCGCCTTGACCCGCAGGCGCATGTAGTAATTGTTGTAAGACATAAAATAAATAATTTTAGTTATTCGAGCGATATTGCTCACTAAAATTTACGCAATTAATTGCGGTTCAGGTTAAAAGAGAAGTCCCTTAATTCTTCGCGCGTGGAAAGTCTGCAAAACAGGTATTCGGCGGGCAGAAAAGTCCAATGATTATACTTTTTCAGATCCGCCGAGGAAGTTTCCAGACAGATGCGGCCATCGGCGTCCCGGTCGTTGACGATTCCCCACAGCGACGTTCCGCTTTCGCAACCGGGGTCGGTCGCATGGAACAAATAGACATCGCCAATACGAAATTTGCAGGTTTTTATAGTCATATCAGGTTCGTTAGATTTCTATGGCGGCAAAGGTGATAATCATAAAACGAATCTCCAAGCCGTGTAGTAACTGTAACGATATTAAAAGGAGCGAGGGGGTTAAATGAAAAATCCGGATGCGAATTGCATCCGGATTTTTATTATTCGGCCGACCATCTGCGATTGAATTCTTCGGTCAGGCGGACGACCTGCCCAAACAAGAGCGTCAATTCCTGAGTATATTTCTCCAGCCGTGCCAGTAAAGCCACGGCACGGCGGTCGTTGAAATTGGTGTGGATGGCTTTGACGGTCTGGTTGTAGTTGACCCCGACTCCTTTCCCCAAGCTGCGCAGGCAAGAGGCCAAAATTGCGGTCGCCCCGGTGCCCGGACAATAGCTATCAGTGTCCGATCCTCCCAATCCCACAGGCGGGGCAAGCCGTCAAAACGCCGGATATTGAATCCGCATACCCAGAGGCAACTCTAATTCCCGTTTACCAAAACGGCAAACAGCCGAGCATGTAACACAATGGAAAACAGCATGTTAATTTTCAGAACGAGTTAACATACATCTCATTTCAACCCCGGCGGACTTGAATTACACCCGCAATTAGGTAATTTTGTATGAGCACAAAAAACTCCCGGCGGACGAATGCTCCGACGGGATTTGCGGAACTTGCGAAACGAATGAACCTGACCTACCAACCTGCGGAGAAACCGTCGATGCAGCTCATACGCCCTTTCCCGGGGGCGGGACGGATCGTCCCGTCGCCGCCGTGCGTTTTGTCCCCGACCGTCCCGCATCGGGTTCGGGCCGCATCTCCCGCACCGTGGGACACGCCCGGGGAATTCCGGATAAAAACCGCCGCAACCAACGCGTCAACCTATTAAATATATACCCTACTAAAACCAACATTCATGAAAAACTTCTACTGCAAATGCCGGTTACACTTATGGCTCGCCTGCCTGACGGCAGGAATCGGGCTGTCAGCGTGCTCTGACGGCGACGAGGGGGGGGGAATTCGGGATACCAACCCGACAAACCCATCGAACTCGAATCGTTCTATCCTAAAACCGGGCCGATAGCGACCCAGGTAATCATCAAAGGCAAGAACTTCGGCACCGACGCCAAAGCCCTCAATGTCTATTTCAACGAAAAACGCGCAGCCGTAATCTCCTCGACGGGAGACCGCATGCTCGTCCTTGCCCCCAAGCTCCCGGGCGAAGAGTGCGTCATCTCGGTCTCCGTGGGTGAGAACGAGCAGAACAAGGTACAGTTCGACGAACTGTTCGACTACATCATCCAGACCAATGTTTCCACGATCGCCGGGGGCATGAAGGGCACCACCATGCCCGAAGGAACCACCTCGCTGATCGGGTCGTATTTCTCGTCGAAGCCCGAATCGGGAATCGCCGTCGACAAGCACGACAACCTCTACGTCCGCTTCAGCATAGACGACGGAGCCAAGCACCGCGTCTACATGATGAACGAGGAGGCCGGAAATATCAAAGTCCTCAACGATTTCGGCATCCTCGTAACGGGTATCCTCCTGAGCACCGACCTGGCCACAGGCAATGTATATTGGTACCACACCAACATCGGGAACAAGGGATACGGATATTTCGATCCCGTCGCCGACTACGCCAACACGAACATGGGAGACATCAAGTGGGATCACGACCTGTTCTATACCGACGGCAATTTCGCTCCCGTATGGAATGCCATCCAGACTTTCACGATGTGCCCGGCCGACAATAAATTCTACTTCTACACCAACGAGGGCGTCGTGGCCCGCTGGGATCCCGCCACCGGAAAGGGCGAGGATCTCACGCCTCCCGGCCGCTTCATAGACTCCCAGGGCGACATCATGGGCGTCGTCTTCGATCCGCGCGACCCCAACATCGTCTATTTCGCCAACCAGGGCCAGCACTGCATCTACAAGCACGACATCGCCGCTGGCACCATCGAATTGTGGGCCGGGCGGAAAAACACGGCGGGCTATCTGGACGGGCCGCTCGCCGAGGCGCAGTTCAACTACCCCTGCCAGATGTGCGTAGACCCCGAAGGCGAGGCTATCTACGTAACGGACAGGGAGAACCACTGTATTCGTAAGATCACGCTCTCGAACGGCTACGTCTCCACGTTCGCCGGGACGCCCAAATCGTCCGGCTATGTGAACGGCCCTGCCGACGCGGCCAAATTCAACAAACCGGTCGGCCTGGCCATCACCGCGGAAGGCAACCTCTACATCGGCGACAGCGAGAACTATGCCATCCGCCGCATAGCCATCGAATAAGTGGGTTTATTCACCTAACAATCCTAAACAGACATGAAGCGAATTCTATTGATATGCGCCTTCCTGTTCGCGCTCGCGGTACAGGCAGGTGCCCAGAGCAAACAGCAACAGCAGCAGCCGGTCGAGGTGAACGGACTGGTCGTGGATTCGGACGACGTCCCCATCGTCGGCGCCACGGTCTATATCAAGGACGAGCCGGGCATCGGCTCCATCACCAATTCGGAAGGCCGGTTCAAACTCACCGCCAAAATGTACAATACGCTGGCCGTATCGTTCATGGGGTACGAAACCGCCGAACAGATCATCACTTCGGCGGCCGACGTCAAGATCACCCTCCGGGAAGGCAACCAGATGGAAGAGGTCGTCGTCATCGGTATGGGTACGCAGCGCAAAGTCAGCGTGACGGGCGCCGTGGCGGTGGTCGACACCAAAGACCTCGAACTGCCCGCGACGAATATCGTCAACACGCTCGGCGGCCGCGTCCCGGGCGTGATTTCCATCCAGTCGAGCGGTGAGCCGGGGCGGAACATCTCCGAATTCTGGGTGCGCGGCATCGGCACGTTCGGCGCCAACAGCGGCGCCCTGGTGCTGATCGACGGCCTGGAAGGCAACCTGAGCCAGATCGACCCGGCCGACGTCGAGAGCTTCTCGGTGCTCAAGGACGCCGCCGCAACGGCCGTCTACGGCAGCCGCGGTGCGAACGGCGTGGTGCTCGTGACCACCAAGCGCGGAAAACAGGAGCAGCTCAAAATCACCTTCCGCTCGAACTACACCATCTCCGAGCTGCGCCGCCTGCCCCGCTACGTGGGTGCCACGCAGTATGCCGAAATGGCGAACGAAGCAGCCGTAGCCTCGGGCATGAGCCCGATCTACAACGACACGCAGATGGACATCATCCGCTACGGGCTGGATCCCGACCTCTACCCCGACATCGACTGGCAGGACGTGATCCTCAACCCCACCTCGTTCCAGCACACGCAGTATGTCAGTGCACAGGGCGGCGGCAACATCGCCCGCTATTTCGCCAGCCTGGGCATGTCGCAGGAATCGTCGGCCTACAAGAGCATGGACGACAGCAAATACAACAAGGGCGTCGGCTACGACACCTATAATTTCCGCACCAACATCGACATCAACCTGACCAAGACGACGCAGATCTACCTGGGTGCCATGGGCTTCATGTCGGTGAACAAGCGTCCGAGCATGGGTAAGAAGTACAGCCGCACCGACACGTCGCTCACCGACTGGATCTGGGATTCGCAGTCCAAGACGACCCCGCTGATGTACCCGCTGCGCTATTCGAGCGGCGAGCTGCCCGCCTCGGGTTCGGACAGCGACATCCCGCCCCACGTGCTGCTCAACTACACGGGCAACACCGTGGAGAACAAAAGCCGCACGCTCTTCAACATCGGCATAAAACAGGATTTGTCGATGCTCACCGAAGGGCTGAACATCGAGGCCACCGGTTCGTGGGATTCCCAGTCGCTCTACGGCGAAAGCCGCTACTCCATGCCGGCCCTCTACCTGGCACGCGAGCGCAACCAGAAAGGCGAGCTGATCCTTTCGGAACAGGTCACCGAGGCTTCGGTGCAGTATAACTCCGAGGCATGGAACTGGCGGAAACTCTATTTCGACGCCAAAGTCAACTACGACCGCACCTTCGGAAACCACCGCGTAGGCGGCTTGTTGTTCTACTACCTGGAAAGCACGACCGAATCGGGTGCCGACAGTTCGATGAACGCCATCGCAAGGCGTTACCAGAGCCTCTCGGGGCGCTTCACCTACGGCTTCAAGGATACCTATTTCCTCGACGTGAACTTCGGTCTGAACGGTTCGGAGAACTTCCAGAGCGGCCGGCAGTACGGATTCTTCCCGGCCGTGGCCGTGGGCTGGGTTCCCACGCAGTACGAATTCATGAAGCGGATCAAGTGGATCGGCTTCATGAAGATCCGCGCCTCGTACGGTATGGTGGGTAACGACCGGATTTCCAGCGTGCGCTTCCCCTACCTGACGATCATCGAAGAGAAGACCGACGGCACGCCGTGGGGCGGTTCGGGCGTACTGACCGAGAACCGCGTGGGCGCCGACAACCTGGCGTGGGAGAAAGCCAAGAAATTCGACATCGGTATGGATCTCCACCTCTTCGGCGACCGCTTCACCATGACGGTGGACTATTTCCGCGACCGCCGTGAGGGCATCTTCCAGGAACGCGCCCAGATTCCGGACTACGTGGGCGTCATCAGCATGCCCTACGGGAACGTCGGCAGCATGACCAGCTGGGGCGGCGACGGAAACTTCGAATATTTCCAGCCCCTCGGCAAAAACTTCCACTTCACGCTGCGCGGTAACTTCACGCTCTCGAAGAACAAGATCAACAACTGGGAAGAGGCCACGCAGCCTTATCCCTACCTGAGCAAGACCGGGTTCTCGAACGACGTGCAGCGGGGATTCATCTCCCTGGGACTCTTCAAGGATCAGCAGGACGTGGACATGAGCCCCGAGCAGTTCGGCACGGTACGCCCGGGCGACATCAAGTACAAGGACGTGAACGGCGACGGCGTGATCACCGACGACGACAAGGTGCCCCTGTTCGCCTATTCCGGCATCCCGCAGTTCATGTACGGATTCGGCGCCGAAGTCCGCTACAAGAACTGGACGCTCAACGTCCTGTTCAAAGGTACGGGCAACAACTATTTCCTCTACGGGGACAAGGACGGCTCGAAATTCGACGGTTACATTCCCTTCAACGGCGGATACAAGGGCAACGTACTGGCCCTGGCCTACAATCCGGCCAACCGCTGGACTTCGGCCGACTACTCGGGCAACCGGGCGACCGAGAACCCCAATGCGCGGTTCCCGCGCCTTTCCTACGGCAACAACGCCAACAACACCAAACCCTCGACCTTCTGGAAAGGCAATGCCCGCTATCTGCGCCTGCAGGAACTGAGCCTGAACTACAACCTGCACACGCCGGGACTGCGCAAAGCGCTCGGCCTGCAATCCATCGACTTCCAGATCATGTGCGAGAACCTCGCGGTATGGGACGGCGTGGAGATTTTCGACCCCGAGCAGGCCATGCAGACCGGGCACGCCTACCCGATCCCGCGCCGCTTCTCGCTGCAGATTTACCTGAACTTCTAACCCGAATCTCTCCTAAGAACATAAACTACCATGAAAAAATCATTCATCATACCCCTCGCGCTGGTCGGCCTGCTCACCGCGTCGTGCAACTTCCTGAACGTGGACGACTACTTCGAGGACACCTTCTCCGAAGAGCGTATCTTCGAGAGCCAATACAACATCGAGCGCTATTTCAACGGTGCGGTGAACCAGCTGCCCAAAGAGGGCCGCATCTACTACTGGTGCAGCGTCCCCGGCGCCACCGGGTCTGACGAGGCCGTCAGTTGCGGGACATTCTACAACGGCATCCTGGACGTCTCCTTCCCCGGCACGGAGCTGACCACCGACAAGATCACCTACACCGAGACGGGCGGCTGGGACTGGAATTTCAATGTCTGGCCCAACTGCTACAAGGTCATCCGCAAGGTGAACACCATCCTGCCCCACATCGACGAGGTGCCCGACATGAACGCCTTCGACAAAATGGAGTTCCGTGCACGCGCACGTTTCCTGCGGGCTTATGCCTACTACTGGATACTCCAGAACCAGGGCCCCATGATCCTCGTGGGCGACCAGGTTCTCAACACCAACGAAACGCCCGACTATTACCAGGCCGAGCGCAGCACCTACGACGAATGCGTGGATTACATCTGCTCCGAGCTCGAAGCCGCTGCGGAAAGCCTCGAAACCGAGCAGCCGTTGGATCTCTTCGGCAGCCCGACCAAAGGCGCCGCGCTGGCGCTGGTCGCACGCCTGCGCCTGCAGGCCGCGAGCCCGCTTTTCAATGGCGGAGCCGCCGCACGCCGTTATTTCGGGGCTTTCAAGCGTAAATCCGACGGGGTGCACTACATCTCCCAGACCTACGACGAAAGCAAGTGGGCCGTGGCAGCCGCCGCGGCCAAGCGCGTCATTGACCTGGGCATCTACCGCCTGCATACGGTGCCGGCCGATGAATACACCCTGCCACTGCCCTCGAACGTCCCCTCCGATCCCTTCCCTGCGGGTGCGGGCGGCATCGACCCCTTCCGTTCCTACTCGGAAATGTTCACCGGCGAAACGACGAACGTGACCAATCCGGAGCTGATCTGGGGCACGACACAGAACATCACCGACCAGCAGGACGTCGTATTCCCGCTCAAGTTGGGCGGCAACAGTTCGATCAGCATCCCGCAACGCATCGTCGACGCCTACCGCATGGCCGACGGCCGCGACATCAACAACGCGAGCGCCGAGTACCCCTACGAGGATCGTCCCTACGACCAGACCTGCGTCACCGCAGCCGACAAGCAGCTATCGAAGAACTACACCCTGCCCGGCGGCACTTACAAGGCCTATGACAACCGCGAGCCGCGGTTCTACGCGAGCATCGGTTTCTCGGGCACCCTGTGGCAGATGCAGTCTACGACCTCGGAAGAGATGCGGAACAAGATCGTCGAGTACTACAACGGCGCCAATGCCGGCAAAAACCAGGCGGGCGTGACCAACATCTACAACCTGACGGGATACACCTGCTACAAGTACGTCCACCCGCGCGATGCGCGTACGGGCAGCAACGCCCGCACGGTTCAGAAGACCTTCCCGCTGATCCGCTACGCCGAAATCCTGCTCTCCTACGCCGAGGCGCTGAACAACCTGACGAAGACCCACGAGGTCAACGGCCAAAGCTACTCGCGCGACCTGACCGCCATGGCCGAGGCTTTCAACCAAGTGCGTTACCGCGCCGGGCTCCCGGGCGCCGATGCCGGCGAACTGGTGGACGCCACCAATTTCAACGAGCTGATCCGGCGCGAACGCATGGTCGAGTTCCTCCACGAAAACCGCCGCTACTACGACATCTGCCGCTGGGGCATTTTCGAGGAACTGGAACGCGAGCCGCTGACAGGGCTGAACGTCGAAGCCGGGAAATGGGAGGGATTCTACGCCCCGACGGTCATCTCGTACCGTACGATCCGCGAACGGACATTCAAGTCCAAATACATGTTCATGCCGCTGCACCGCAACGAGCTGCGCAAAGTACCGAGCCTGGATCAGAACCCGGGCTGGGAGAAATAGTCAATTCCAAAAAATTCAGAAGATGAAAGCATTCAGCAAAATAACGATACTCGCCGCTGCGGCCGCCTTCCTCTGCTCCTGTGAAATGGAGTATTACAAAGAGGAGCTTTACCGCAAGGAGATATTCATTGTCAGCGGCGAAAACAACATCCTCGGGCAGGAGTTCGAATACGGGGAGAAGGGCTTCCAGGGAGAGCTGGCCATCTATGCCAGCGGCACGACGGGGCTCGACCAGAACGTCACCGTCAAACTCGGGCTGGACTTCGAGGCAATCGGCGAGTACAACAAACGCAATTTCGACACGAAGTTCGAGGAATACGCGATGGAGCTTCCCGCCGAATACTATACGATCGACCCCATGAGCGTCGAGATGGAGGCCGGCAGCTGTTCGGCGAGCCTCCCGATCAACGTCAGGGTCGACGAGCTGCTCCCCGACCAGACCTATTTCATTCCGCTGCGCATCGAGTCCGTATCGGCCTGCATGCCCTCGGCCACCAAGAATTTCGTACTTTTCGAGATCCAGCGCAGGAACGACTACGCCACGACCAAGAGCAGCACCTACTACACCATGACCGGCACCACGCAGACCGGCTGGATCGTCGACAACATCTTCGGCTCGAACACCCGGCGCCAGGCGATCAACTCCTCGAAGCTGGTCATCCCCGTGGGTGAGCGCTCGGTGCGCATCCTCCCGGGCGCCACGGCCGCCAACGACAAGGTGACGACCCGCAACAACAGCCTGCGCGTGACGGTCGACCCCGAATCGTGGGTGAACGTCCCCGTCTACGTCGAAGGCGAAATCACGGACGAGGTCGTACCCATGCAGCGAGTCTCCATAACCCCTTATCTCGACAGCCAGGATGCCATCCGGGTCTCGGCCTCGCCGCTCAACGACTCTACCTACGACCCTGCGACCGGCACGTTCTACCTCTACTACCGTTACCAGCTCGCCACCGAAAGCGGGAATATCTGGCACGAAGTACGCGAGACGATGACCCGCTCCCAATACTAATCCTTATCGCAACGAACCATGAAAAGAAATATCATAGCATTCTGCATATTCTGCCTGTGTACGGGCTCCCTGGCCGCGTGCAACGACTTCGACAACCCGGCGATCCCCGACGACGAGGCGCCTGAAGTTACCCCGGCCCCCGTTCCGCCCGCCATCGACCCGTCGTGGAATTTGGTACAGATGCCCGACGAGGGAGGGCAGGATCCCCATGTCTTCGTCTACAAGGACAAGAAATACGATGCCCTCTTCACCCGTACGCTGGGCTGGAACGGCGGTGACGGCGTGCTCACCACGGCACTGCCCGGCGGCCATGTCTTCTGGTCGTTCAACGACAGTTTCTACGGCGTGGTGGACGGCAAGACCCGCGCCCGGGGCAGTTGCAGCTTCCCGCGCAACAGCCTGATGATCCAGAAAGGGGCGACGATCGCCTCCGGGCAGGAGAGCGACAACGACCTGGTGTGGCTGGCCGACTACGTGCAGACGGATAACCCCTCGGGCGAACGCTACTACCAGGCCCGCACCCACATCCGCCATCCGAAAGCCTCCCTCTCCGATGCCGAGATCCAGAAAGGCGAAATCGACCAGGACTACTGCTACTGGGCCGGCGATGCCGTCGTATATGACGACCCCGCGCACGGAAAGATCCTGCAAATGCTCTGGACGGGCGTGGAACCCGGGTCGCTGAAAAACATCGACGGGTGCCTGCGCGAATACAGCCTCGAAGGCGAGCCGGGCGACGGGCAGTACATGTCGGTGCTCTCGACCGACTACAATTTCAAATCCGACGGCCTGGGTTACGGCTCGACCATGTTCGAAGACACCGAAGGGGGACATATCTACCTCTATACGACCAAACAGGTGAACCTCGTTTCACGCGTGCTGGTGGCCCGCACCGAGACGCTCGACCTGGGCAGCCCGTGGTCGTACTACATCCGCGACCTGAGCGGCGACTACCATTGGCAGAGCTCCGTGCCGAGCAACGAGGAGATGGAACGTTCCTACATCACGGCCGAATCGGGCTCGATGCCGTGGGTCTTCGAAAAAGACGGCGTCTACTACATGTGCATGGAAGCCTTCCCCTTCGGCCGCGACATCTACCTCTTCCGCAGCCAGACGCCTTACGGCCCCTTCACCGACCGGACGCTGCTCTTCACGCTGCCCGCGACGCTCGACAAGCTGGGCAGCCCCTACCACCAGCGCTGGTACATGATCAACCTCCACCCGGCGCTTTCGCGCCAGGGCGAGCTGGTATTCTCGACCAACAGCGACCCGGCCAACTTCTGGGACAATTTCAACCGCGTGGGCAGCGCCGATTTCTACCGGCCCTACTTCTTCCGCGTATATAACTGGGAACACGTTTACGACTCGGACGACGATTCCGGCACGGGAACGGAGGAATAGCGATCCGCGCGCACTCCGTTCCCCCGCCGGAGCGGAGTGCGCACCCTCCCCCGTCCGAAAAAAACGCACGCCATGATGAAACGAATTTTCGCACTCTGCCTTTCGCTGCTCGCCAGCGGCGTCAGCGCACAGGAACGCATCCCGCTCGACAGCCGCAGCGGACATATCCGTTGGGAGGTACGGCCGTCGGAAGGCGACGCCCTGCCCGCCGTCCCGGCCATCGTACCCGGCTGCGTCTTCGCGTCGTACGTTGCGGCCGGCGTGGAAGCAGACCCCAATTTCGGCGACAACGCCTACCGCACGGACAAGAGCCGCTACGACCGCAATTTCCGCTACACGGGGCTCTTCCCAACGCCCCCGGTCGGCGAAGGCCGCACCCTGTGGCTCCGCTTCGAAGGGGTGAACCGCAAGGGTACCGTCCGCCTCAACGGCCATCAGTTGGGGCACCTCGACGGCTTCATGCAGCCGGGGGACTACGACATCACCCGGCTCGTGGCACCCGACGGGGAGAACCGCCTCGAAGTCGAGGTCGAATGGGTGGGATACCCCGTGCCCAATTTCCGCAGCCCGACCTATATCTCCAGCGCCGGGTGGGACTGGATGCCCTATGCCCCCGGGTTGCTAAGCGGCATCACCGACGATGTCTACCTGTCTCTCTCGGGCGACGTACGCCTCGTCGAACCGTGGGTGCGCACGAAGGTTCCCGACCGCGAACATGCGAAGGTCGAACTCCTTACCGACGTGGAGAACCGCTCTGACAAGGCCTGCGAGGGCGTGCTGCGGGGCGAGATCCGCCCCGGAGGCATCGCCTTCTCGCACCCCGTCCGCCTCGAAGCGGGCGAGCGGCGGACGATCCGGCTCACGGAGCGCGAGGTTCCCGGCCTGGCCGTAGAGCATCCGCAGCTCTGGTGGCCCAACGGCATGGGCGACCCCGCGTTGTACACCTGCTGCCTGGCGTTCGAAACCGACGGGCGGCAATCGGACGCACGGACAGTGACGTTCGGCATCCGCGAATACGGCTACGAGTGGCACGACGGCATCTTCCGCCTGAAGATCAACGGCGAACCGGTCTATGTCAAGGGCGGCAACTGGGGCATGAGCGAATGGCTGCTCCGCTGCCGCGGCGAGGAGTACGACACCCGCGTCGCACTCCACCGACACATGCATTTCAACATGATCCGCAACTGGATCGGCTCGACGACCGACGAAGAGTTCTACGATGCCTGCGACCGCCACGGCATCATGGTATGGGACGACTTCTGGCTCAACTCGCACCCCAACCTGCCGCACGACCTGGGGGCCTTCCAGCAGAACGCCGTGGAGAAGATCAAGCGGCTGCGCAACCATCCTTCGATCGCCGTCTGGTGCGGCGACAACGAAGGCGTACCGCAGGCCCCGCTCGACGACTGGCTGCGCGGCGACGTCGCCCACTACGACGGCGGCGACCGCCTCTACCAGTCCATATCCAATGCGCAGGGACTTTCGGGAAGCGGGCCGTGGGCCAATTTCCACCCCGGCTGGTACTTCGCTGCCTACCCGATGCCCTACGGTTACAAAGGCCGCCCGGCATGGGGTTTCCGCACCGAAATCGGCACGGCGGTATTCACGACGTTCGAGAGTTTTCGCAAATTCATGCCCGAGGAGTCGTGGTGGCCCCGCAACGACATGTGGGACAAACATTTCTTCGGCAAGTCGGCGGCCAACGCCGCCCCGGACAAATATTTCGAGACCGTGGCCGAAAACTACGGCGAGGCAAACGGGATCGAGGATTTCTGCCGCAAGGCGCAGCTGCTCAACCTGGAGGTCAACAAAGCCATGTACGAGGGCTGGCAGCATCACATGTGGGACGACGCCACGGGCATCATGACCTGGATGAGCCAGCCGGCCTACCCGTCGCTCGTATGGCAGACCTACGACTATTACCTCGACCCGACGGGTGCCTACTGGGGCATACGCAAGGCGTGCGAACCGGTGCATATCCAGTGGAGCCATGCCGACAATTCGGTCAAGGCGGTCAATACGACGCGCGAACCGCTCGAAGCGACGGCCACGGCACGGGTCTACGACCTCGACGGGCGGCTCCTGCCGCAATTCACGCAGCAGCTCAGGGTCTCGCTCGCGGCCAATACGACCCGCAGCCTGTTCGACCTGAATTTCTCGGAGGGCAACCTGGCCCGCAACCGGCCCGTGAAAGCATCCTCCTCATCGCCCGACGGCGCAGGTACCGGGGCTCTCACCGACGGCAATGATTCGAGCCGCTGGGCGAGCGAGTACAGCGACGACCAGTGGATCGAGGTCGACCTGGGCGAGCGCCGCGCCTTCACCGAAGTCGTGCTCCGCTGGGAGGACGCCCACGCCGCAGCCTACAAACTGCAACTCTCGGACGACGGCCGCACGTGGCGCGACGTCTATGAAACGCAGGACGCGCAGGGCGGCGAACAGACGATCCCGCTGCCGTTGCAGCAGGCCCGCTACGTCAGAATGCTCGGACTCCGGCGTGCCACGCAATGGGGCTACTCGCTCTATGAAATGGAAGTCTACCGCCGCGACGCGAAAGCGCCGAAACTCTCGCCCGTGCATTTCATCCGGCTGGAGCTCACCGACCGCGACGGGCGCCTGCTCTCGGACAACTTCTACTGGCGTGCGACCCGCCGCGGCGACTACACGGCGCTCAACACGCTCGCCCCTGCCAAGCTGCAGGTACGTTCGCAGCTGACCGCCGCAGGCGGCCGCAAGGTCATCCGCACGACAGTCAGGAACGTCGGACGTTCGGTGGCCTTCGCCGTGCACGTGCAGCCCTACCGCCGATCCGACGGCGAGCGCATCCTGCCCTACGTGGCCGACGACAACTACTTCACGCTCCTGCAGGGCGAAAGCCGGCAGATCGACTTTGAATTCGATGCCAGCCTGCTTCCCGACGACCGCTACACGGTTCGGGCCGAGGCTTACAACCGCTGAAAACGACAGCACAAAATTTCGAACCCATGAAAAGAACCCTGCTATACCTGCTCCTGCTGCCCGGGCTCCTTTCCGGCCCCTGCCTCCTGGCGGCCGGTCCGGCCGGCAATGCCGGGCACGGCGCGAAGCCCTGCCTGCGGCGGCTGACCTGCGAAGGGCTGACCGATCCGCTCGCCATCGACACGGCGACACCCCGCTTCGGGTGGCAGCTCCGCTCCGGGCGCCGGGGCGATGCCCAGCGCAGCTACCGGATCGAGGTTGCCTCGGACAGCCTGCGACTGCTGGCCGGAGACGCCGACTTGTGGGACTCGGGCTGGGTACGGTCGAAGCGTTCGGTGGGATTCGCCTACGAGGGGCTTCCGCTGACGGCCCGGACGCAATGCTGGTGGCGCGTCACCGCGCGCACCGAAAAGGGCAACCGGAAAGCCGTCTCCCCCGTCGCCCGCTTCGGCATCGGCCTGACCGACCCGGCATCCGTCTCGGGTGAATTCATCGGCTGCGCGGAATCGGGCGCCACGGCCGTGCTCCTGCGCCGGGCATTCACCCTCCCGGCATGCGGAGACGAAGCGTTGCTGCACGTCAATTCGCTGGGATACCACGAAATATGGGTCAACGGCCGCAAAGTCGGCGACGCCTGCCTCGCCCCCGCCCTCTCGCAGCTCGACAAACGCTCGCTGTGGGTGACCTACGATGTCAGTCCCTACCTGCTCGAAGGCGACAACGAGCTGGTGATTTGGCTCGGGCAGGGTTGGTACAAGCGCGGCACGTTCGGACGCTGGCAGCCCGACGAACCCTACACCGAACCGCTTGTGCGGGCACAGCTGGACATAGGCACCGCAAACACCTGGCAGACCGCCTGCCGCACGGACACCGCATGGCGTGCCGCGCTGAGCGGCTACCGCGACACGGGGTCGTGGAACGCCCTCGACTTCGGAGGCGAAGAGATCGACGCCCGGCGCAACCCGCGCTCGATGTCCCCCTCCGACCTGGACGCGCTGGCATGGCAGCCGGTAATCACAGCCCGGAAGCCCGGGCACCGGGCGACGCCGCAAATGGTCGAGCCCGACCGCATCCAGGAGCGGCTGACCGCCCGCGTGCTGGACGAGGCGGCACCCGGCGTATGGCGGATCGACTTCGGCAAGGTCGTCACCGGCTGGCTGGAGGCTCATTTCTCGGGGCTTCCGGACGGGGCGCGCGTCGAGATCGAATACAGCGACGAGACGGACGGCGACGGCAACCTCATCGACCAGCGGCAGCGCGACACCTACATCGCCCGCGGCGACGGCCGGGAGCGGTTCTGCAACAAGTTCAACCACCATGCTTTCCGTTACGCCGAGGTGCGCGGACTGGCGCAGAGGCCCCGCCGGGAGGATTTCCGGGCGCTCGCCATCCACACCGACTACCGGCCCGAGGCGACGTTCACTTCGTCGGATAGCGACCTGAACGCCATCCACGACATGATCGCGCACACGCTGCGCTGCCTGGCCTACAACGGGTACATGGTCGACTGCCCCCACCTCGAACGCGCCGGATACGGCGGCGACGGCAACTCTTCCACCGAGATCCTGCAAACCCTCTGCGGTGCGGCCCCGCTCTACCGCAACTGGGTGCAGGCATGGGACGACGCCATGCGCCCCGGGGGCAGCCTACCCCACGTAGCCCCCAACGCCGGTGCGGGAGGCGGCGGCCCCTACTGGTGCGGGTTCATCGTCATGGCCCCCTGGCAAACGTGGCTCAACTACGGCGACCGGACGCTGGTCGACCGCCACTACCCCGCCATGCGGGAATGGATGGGCTATGTCGAACGGTACATGAAAGACGGCTTGCTGACCCGCTGGCCCGACACGCCTTACCGGGACTGGTTCCTCGGCGACTGGCTCGCCCCGCACGGGGTCGACACGGGCAGCGAGGCTTCGGTGTCGCTGGTAAACAACTGCTTTGTCAGCGACTGCTACGCCAGGATGGCACAGATGGCCCGGCTCACGGGGCACGACGACGAAGCGGCCGCATTCGAAGCACGGCACGAGGCGCTCAACCGCACGATCCACGCCCGGTTCTACGACCCGGCGACGCAAACCTACGCCACCGGCTCGCAGCTCGACATGACCTACCCGATGCTGGTGGGCGCCACGCCCGATTCGCTCCGCGCCGGCGTGGAACAACGGCTTTTCCGATCGACGCACGACGTGATGAAGGATCATATCGGCGGCGGACTGGTCGGCGTACCGGTCATCACCCGCTGGGCGGTCAGATCGCACAACCCCGAATTCATCTACCGGATGCTCAAGCAGCGCGGCTACCCGGGTTACCTGCATATGATCGACCACGGTGCGACGGCCACCTGGGAGTATTGGAGCGGCGAGCGCAGCCGCGTGCACAACTGCTACAACGGCATCGGCACGTGGTTCTACCAGGCCCTCGGCGGCCTGCGCACGGACAGCAGCCACCCCGGCTACGAGCATGTATTCATCGACCCTCAGATTCCCGAAGGGGTCGAGTGGTGCCGGATCGGCAAGGAGACCCCCTATGGCCGGATCGACCTGGGCTGGAAGATCGCGGACGGCGAACTCCGGATCGACGTCACCCTGCCCCCGGGCGTCACGGCCACGGCGATCACACCCGCCGGCGCCTGCCGGGGGCGGCTCGACGGCCGCAGGCTGGCCCCGCAATCGCCCGGGACGAAGATCGCAAGCGGCCGCCACCGGCTGGTCTTCGGCCTCGCCCCGCAAAACGAAGGGCAATGACCCCAAAAGCCACGCACGGACGAAAACCAGCCGACGATACGAAAAACCGCCACCGACCCATAAACGAACCCTAAAAACCGCTTTTGCCTATGACGCAATGAACAGACACCGGAATTTCCCCGTTGCACACCGGATCGGCCCGCCGACCCGAAACATCCGATTCAACCGAACACCTAATAAACCCATCATTTTATGAAAAAATACGCAATCATCCTTACCGCCGCGCTCTTCGTATGCGCATTCTCCGGATGCGACGAAGAGGCAACCCTCCCCTACATCCCGGTCGAAAAACCGGACGACAACACGCCGCCCGAAGGAGACGACCCCGACACCTATACCGTCGCCTACCGGCTCGACAAGGTGCTGCTGTGCGCGCCCGAGAATCCGAACGGCACCGACATCTACGGCAAACTGGACTATTTCCCTTCGCTGCGCATGACGCTCAACGTGTCGCCGCTCGCAACCACCGTCACGTTCGACAACGGCGACATCCCTTTCGTACCGTTCCCCGAAGCGCTGTCCGAAGGCCCCATCCAGTGTGTGCTGGACAGCAACGTCATCCCCAACGTGCTGCGGGTCAAAGGTTCGGACACGGTCATCGCCACCTTCGACGCGGACGGTTTTACGACCCAGTTCCAACTGGACAGCAAACTCCTGACATACAAATACAAATTCAAGAGACTCTAATACCATCCGACCATGAAAAAACTCAACAGACATAAAATACTCTCCGCGGCGTGCATCGCCGCGCTGCCGCTGCTCGTAGTCGCCTGCCTCGAATTCGACGGCATCATCCAGCCGGGCCGGGCCCTGACCGATTCGGAAATCGAAGTGACGGCCCAGCTCCGGGTCTCGCCGGGCGAAGACGGCTCGGGAAAGGTCGTATTCGCCGTATTGGCCCCCAAGGCATGGAACCTCCGCGACAATGCCACGCTCTATTTGACCACCAAGGACTACAACGCGATCCAGAACCAGCCCGAAGTTGTGAACGAACAACTCACCCTGATGCCCGCCGAGGAAAAAGACCCCAAGAACGGCCTTTCGTGGGCGGACTCCTTCATGAGCGTCATCGGCCGCGGCGGCAACGACCCCCAGACGGCAATGGAGTGGGTCGTATGGCGTTCGTCGACCACCTTCATATTCGACGACAAGATCGAAGTGGACGGACAGGAAGTCGAGACGGCCGACGTGCATGCCGACGTCAGGATCAAAATGAAGACCGGCGCCGTTCCCCTGACCTGCGAACTGGGTTACTCGTATTGCTACGACACGTTCGGCCTCAAACGCGACGAACAGCGTTTCGCCGAGGCATTCAAGCCCATCGAAACCTACAACCAGGTGTTTACCACCACGCCCTCGGTATTCCGCTACGGCGACGTCTTCGGCATCACCTTCTCCTACGGGGGCACGGCACTGAAAGACGCCGGGGAGGTATATCTTTGCGGCACGGCAATCCATGACGGCGGGCAGAAGGCCGAGGTCTCGGCCGCAATCCCGCGCAACCGCATGGAACTAATCAGTTCCCGTTTCGAGAAATACCTCTACCCGAAGGATTTCTTCGGCCTTCCGTCCGACGCCGTGATCGAAGAACTCTACTTCTATTTCATCAATGCCGACGGCAGCATCGTCGTCAAGGACGATGAAAACGGCGGGCAGGAGTTCTTCGTCGAACAGTCCGACGAATAACCGCCCGCCCGGGATACCACCCCTCAGAGACGCGAAGCCTGTGCCGCACCTTGCGACACAGGCTTCGCCCGTTTCCAGCCCTGAAAACGGCGGCGGAATCCCCCGTCCCCACGCCTAAGGGCAGCCCTGCCGCCCCACCTGACGGCGATCTGCCGGGACAAAAAAATCCCCGGGCGGCGATGCCACCCGGGGAAAATCATGCGGCACGAGCGACCGCCCGTCGCAAATTACTTGCGGTAAATCTTCGTATAACCGTAGATAGCCTCGTCACCGAGCTCCTCTTCGATACGCAGCAGCTGGTTGTACTTGGCCATACGATCCGAACGCGATGCCGAACCGGTCTTGATCTGACCCGAGTTGGTTGCCACGGCGATGTCTGCGATCGTCGAATCCTCGGTCTCGCCAGAACGGTGCGACGTAACCGACGTGTAACCTGCACGGTGGGCCATCTCGATGGCGTCGAGCGTCTCGGTCAGCGTACCGATCTGGTTTACCTTGATCAGGATCGAGTTGGCGCAGCCGGTCTCGATACCCTTCTTCAGGAAATCTACGTTGGTCACGAACAGGTCGTCGCCCACGAGCTGGCATTTGTCGCCGATCTCGGCAGTCAGCAGCTGCCAGCCTTCCCAGTCGTTCTCCGACATACCGTCCTCGATCGAGTCGATGGGGTATTTCGCTACGAGCGACTTGAGGTACTCTACCTGCTCCTTCGAGCTGCGCTTGGCCCCCTTCTCGCCTTCGAACTTGGTGTAGTCGTACACGCCGTCGGCGTAGAACTCCGACGAAGCGCAGTCCATGCCGATCGACACATCGCCGCCTTCGCATTTGCGGCCGGGCTTGTAACCGGCCATCTTGATTGCCTCGAGGATCGACTCGATAGCGTCCTCCGTACCGTTCAGCGCGGGAGCGAAACCGCCCTCGTCACCGACCGCCGTCGAAAGGTTGCGCTTGTGGAGCACCTTCTTCAGGTTGTGGAACACCTCGGCGCCCATGCGGATAGCCTCCTTGAACGAGGGGGCACCCACGGGACGGATCATGAACTCCTGGAATGCGATCGGGGCGTCCGAGTGCGAACCGCCGTTGATGATGTTCATCATCGGGACGGGCAGCGTCTTGGCGTTCGCGCCGCCGATATAGCGGTAGAGCGGCATGCCGAAATAGTCGGCAGCGGCACGTGCAACGGCCAGCGACACGCCGAGGATGGCGTTTGCGCCGAGCTTCGACTTGGTAGGCGTACCGTCGAGCGCGATCATGGCCTTGTCGATACCCACCTGGTCGGCTACGTTCATGCCGATGATGGCCGGGGCGATCACCTCGTTGACATTCTTGACGGCGTTCAGTACGCCCTTGCCCAGGTAACGGCCCTTATCGCCGTCGCGGAGCTCGAGCGCTTCGTGCTCGCCCGTCGATGCGCCGCTCGGAACGGCTGCGCGTCCGAATGCACCCGAAACGGTGCGAACTTCGACCTCGATGGTCGGATTGCCTCGCGAGTCGAGGATTTCCCTTGCGTGAATCTCTACAATCTGCATAGTTGTAAACGTTTGAATTTATGGTTTGAAATAATGACTTCCTTTTTTGCACCGCAAAGGTACAAAATAATTGTGAATTGAGGTTTCCTAATTGTTATTTTTTTCACGAACGGCGCCTCGGGTTTCGGGGGAATCCCATAAATTATTATCTTTGTCCCCGAATGCACCCCATATATCTCTAAACAACTATCAATTAATGCGAAAAGTCCTTTCCTTTTCCTTGTTCCTGATGCTGGGACTCGTCATCTCCCAACTCCTCCCGGGGGCGCTCGGTGCAGGATACGCAAGCTTCAAAGCCTGCTCCGACACCCTGCTTTACGTCTGCCTGGGGTTCATCATGATCAACGTGGGGCGCGAATTCGAGATCGACAAATCCCGCTGGCGCTCCTACACGGCCGACTACTTCATCGCCATGGCCACCGCGGCGCTGCCCTGGATACTCATCGTACTCTACTATATTTTCGTCCTGCTGCCGCCCCCGCTGTGGGGCAGCGGCGAAGCCTGGAAGGAAAACCTGCTGCTGAGCCGTTTCGCAGCCCCGACCTCAGCCGGCATCCTCTTCACGATGCTCGCGGCGCTGAGCCTCAAGCAAAGCTGGATCTACAAAAAGATACAGGTGCTGGCGATTTTCGACGACCTGGACACCATCCTGCTGATGATCCCCCTGCAAATCCTGATGATCGGCCTGCGGTGGCAAATGTTCGCCATCATCGCCATCGTCGTCGTGCTGCTGGCCGCCGGCTGGCGCTGGCAGGCGCGGTGGAACGTACGGCAGGACTGGAAAACCATCCTCGGGCTGGCCGTCGTGGTCTGCGCCCTGACGCAGGCGGTCTACATCGCCACGGCGAAGCTCTACGGCCCCGAAAACAGCATCCATATCGAAGTGCTGCTCCCGGCTTTCGTCGTGGGTATGCTCATGAAACACAAGCACATCGACACACCGACGGAGCAACGCGTCTCCACCGGCATATCGTTCCTCTTCATGCTGCTGGTAGGCCTCAGCATGCCGCTCGTCACGGGCGCCCCGGCCGACACCGCGGCCGCCGCCTCGGTCACGGGATCGCAACCCATGATGCCGTGGGGCACCCTCCTCCTGCATGTCGTGGCGGTATCCGTGCTTTCGAACCTGGGCAAGCTGGTGCCGCTCTTCTTCTACCGCGACCGTAAGATCAGCGAGCGCCTGGCGCTCTCGATCGGCATGTTCACCCGCGGCGAGGTGGGCGCAGGCGTAATCTTCATCGCCCTCGGATACAGCCTCGGCGGCCCGGCGCTCATCATCTCGGTGCTCACGCTGGTGCTGAACCTCATCCTCACGGGCGGCTTCGTGGTCTGGGTCAAGAAACTCGCCCTGCGCAGCTACACCCCCGAACCGGAAGCATAACACGCCCTCCGGGGACGCCCCTGAAAATACTACGAACTAAAAACGACGACGACTTTGATCGAAATTACAGACACGGCCCTGCAGGCGGCTGCCGCCGAAGGGATGGACGCGTTCCTCCGGGCCTTTACCGACAAATACCGCGAGGCACTCGGCGGCGACCCCACGGCCGAGACGATCTCCCGGCTCAACGGCGAACAGCATTCGCTGCTGGCCTATCGGATCTTCCGCGACGAAGTGACCGAAGGCGGGTTCTGCCAGCTTATCCAGAACGGTTACGGGGCCTACATCTTCGGCAACCCGTTCGCCAGGGTAATGCGCCTGTGGGGCGCGGAACGGTTCTCGAAACTGGTATACGCCGCGAAAAAAATCTACGACGCCCACCGCGAAGACCTCGAAAGGGAGCGCACCGACGAGGAGTTCATGGCCATGTACGAGCAGTACGAAGCGTTCGACGAACTGGAGGAGGAGTTCGGCGAGATGGAAGAGGAGGTGACCGAAACGCTCGCCCGCTATGTAGACGGGCACCCGGAACTGTTCGCCACAATAGTCGGATAGACACCCCCGTAGGCACCGCAGCAATGCCGCGGGCGCTGCACCGCCACATCGCTACATCGCCGCTCCGCCGCAAACGGAAGGCGGCAGGGACGTTTGAGGCGCTATTGCCCGATCCTTTTGCAGACATCCACCCACTCCGCACACCGGGAATAGCGTTCCAGCTCCGCGACCGTGAGTTCGATGGCGCTGTTGCTGCTCCCGCATGCCGGGAAGACGGTTCCGAATCTCCGTAAGGATTCGTCCAGATAGACCGCTACCCCGTCGTTCACCCCGAACGGGCAGACTCCGCCCACGGCATGGCCGATATGCTCCTCCACCTCCGGCGGGGTCAGCATCCGGGCCTTGGCATGGAATTTCGCCTTGTATTTCGCGTTGTCGATCTTACAGTCGCCGGCCGTCACGATCACGATATACCCCTCCCCGACGCCGAACGACAGGGATTTGGCGATCCGGCCGGGTTCGCACCCCAATGCCTTCGCCGCCAGCTCGACCGTGGCGCTCGACACGCCGAATTCCAGCACCCTGCCCGCAGCGCCGTATTGTTCCAGATAAGCCCTGACCCGTTCTATTGCCATATGATTCTCCGATTTGCTGTTTTCGTATATCCGTCCGCCCGCTGCCCTGCGCCCGTCAGCGCATCAGCACCGACGAGTCGCCGTAGCTCAGGAAACGGAAATCGTGCGAGAGCGCATAGTCGTAAATGCGCCGCCAGTCTTCGCCCGCGAATGCCGAGACCAGCAGCAGCAGCGTCGACTTCGGCTGGTGGAAATTGGTGATGATGTTGCGCACGATGCGGAACTCGTACCCCAGCGGCGCGATCATGATCTGCGTCGCAGCCTTGATCCGGTCGAGCCCCTTCGCATCCATATAAGCGAGCAGCTCCTCCAGCGCATCGCGCCCCGTGTAATCCGCCGGAATGTCGTACAACTCCCACTGCCCCACGGGGCCCGGGCCGTCGATCGGAACCCCCGTGTGGATACGCCACGCCAGCGCCGGAAGCGATTCGAGCGTCCGTACCGAGGTCGTCCCCACGGCCGTGACCGCGCCCGGCTTGGCGAGCAGCGCCACGACGGTCGCACGCCGCACCTCGAAATGCTCGGTGTGCATCGGATGCTTCGCGGCGTCCTCGTCCTTCACGGGCAGGAACGTCCCCGCCCCGACGTGCAGCGTCACCTCCTCGAACCCGAAGCCGCGCGCCTTCATCCCCCCGATCAGCTCCGGGGTAAAGTGCAGCCCCGCCGTAGGCGCCGCCACAGATCCCTCGAACTTGGAATAGACGGTCTGGTAGCGCGTATAGTCGATCTGCTCGCTCTCACGGTTCAGGTAGGGCGGGATCGGAATCCGGCCGAGGTACTCGAGCAGCTGTCCGAAGGTCATCGCCGCCGACCATTCGAAACGCACGGTGTGTTCGCGGCCGCGGTTCTCTGCAATCCATGCCCGCAGGTGCTCCGGACGGCCTTCGTGTTCGAAATTGATCTCCACATAGCCCTCCTTCCATTTCTTGAGGTTGCCCACGATGCACGACCATTGGCAGGTTCCCGTGACGGCGAACGCCCGCTCGTAGTCGGCCGGGTCGTGGGGCTCGAGGCAGAAAACCTCGATCCGCGCCCCCGAAGGCTTGTGCATGATGATCCGCGCCCGGATCACCTTCGTGTTGTTGAATACCAGCAGCTGTCCCTCGGGCAGCACGTCGCCCATGTCGGCGAAATGCGCCTCCGAGATCTCCCCGCCACGGTACACGAGCAGCTTCGAAGAGCTCCGCTCCGCAAGCGGGAATTTGGCGATCCGCCCGTCGGGCAGGTCGTAGTCGAATCGGTTTATGTCGATATGTCGTTCAATCATGGGCACAAATGTACGTATTTTTTAAATCCGCTGCACCGCCCGCGCCCGAAAACCGGATGCCGGGGCATGAAAAGGGCCGTACGAAGAAATCGTCCGGCCCTTTGTCCGAATCATCCGGAGCTTTATCCAGCCTGCAGGCAATCGGCTCCGCGGCCGGCGGGACACCCCCGCCCCGCAGCAGCCCGGGCCTATTCCACCACGACCTCGTCCACGAACAGGAATCCCTTGCTGCCGGCGCCCGGGTGCCAGGCCGGGATCGCAGCGGCATTCTGCGCGACCACCTTCAGGTAACGGGCCGACGTTTCGGGAAACTGCATCCGGTAACGCCCGATGCCGTCGGCATCCCCGGCCTTCGCTTCGGGCACCGCGACCGAGGCCACCTCGGTAAAATCCGTCCCGTTATCCGAAACCCACACCGTAACCGACGAGGGCGGGAATATCCAGTCGCCCTTCTCGGCGAGCGTCTCCAGCTCCACCGACCGATAGGACTGCTCCCCGCCCATGTCGATGGTCACGTCGAGCGGCTCGTCCAGATACCCCAGCCAGGCACCGCTCGTAAAGACCGGGCGGCTGTGGTAACCGTCGACCAGCAGCGAAGCCCCTTCGAAGGTATAGCTGTCGTTGGGCTTGGTATTGAGCACCGCAGGGCGCCCTGTCGACTTGCTGAATGCGAACTCCCGCGAATAGGAAGCGTTCTCGCCGCCCTCGCGCAATGCCGTCGCCCTGAAGCGGGCGCTCTTGCCGATCTCGACCGGCCCCGTGTAACGCGGGCTGGCGGCCGTGGGTTCCGAGCCGTCGAGCGTATAGTGGATCGGAGCGTCGCCCTGCGTGGTGAGGGTCATCACCACGGCGCCCTTCTGCGGGTCTACGGCATACGATCCCTTGATGCCGAAGATATGCTTGGCGAATGCGTACCCCATCTGCGAATAAATCCTGTCCATGCGGAACCCGTCGCGGAAGCGCACCCAGTCCTTCACCCCGGGCTGGCACCACTGCACCTCGCTCAGCGCCGCCAGACGCGGCAGGAGCATGTATTCCAGGTGGTCGTCAGAAGCGATGTACTCCGTCCAGAGGTTTGCCTGCACGCCGAGGATATGCGCCTGCTGCCCGGGTGTCAGATCGGCCATCGGGTCGAACGAATAGACTTTGTCGATGGTCACGCAGCCCCCGATTCCGAAGGGTTCGGCATCGGCGTCGGGCGACTGGTAGTAGTCGAAATAGAAATGCGAATTGGGAGTCATGATCACGTCGTGGCCGAGCTTCGCGGCCTTGATGCCGCCCGCGCTGCCGCGCCACGACATGACGATGGCGTCCGACGGCGCCTGTCCTTCGAGTATCTCGTCCCAACCGATGATGCGCCGGCCGCGTTCGGCCAGGTATTTCCCGATGCGGTCGGTCACGTACCCCTGCAGGTAGTGTTCGGCCGTATAGCCGTCCTTGTCCCTGAGCCCCAACTGGCGGATACGCGCCTGGCAGCGGGGGCATTTCTCCCAGCGCACCTTCGGGCACTCGTCGCCGCCGATATGGATCAGCTCCGACGGGAACAGGCCGACCACCTCGTCCAGCACGTCCTCCAGGAATTCGAAAGTCTTCTCCTGCCCGGGGCACAGCACGTCGTCGGCCACGCCCCAACGACCCCACACCTCGTACGGGCCGCCCGTACACCCCAACTCGGGGTAGGCGGTCAGCGCCGAAAGCATATGGCCCGGCAGGTCTATCTCGGGGATCACCGTAATGGCGCGGTCGGCCGCATACGCCACGATGTCGCGGATCTCGTCCTGCGTATAATAACCGCCGTAGGGCGTATTGTCGTAGTTGTCCCACTCCTTGCGGATCATGGTTTTCTTGCGGATGCTGCCCACGGTCGTCAGCTCGGGGTACTTTTTGATCTCGATGCGCCACCCCTGGTCGTCGGTCAGGTGCCAGTGGAAGCGGTTGAGCTTGTGGATCGCCATCACGTCGAGGTAGCGTTTCACCTCTTCGACCGAAAAGAAATGGCGCGCCACGTCGAGGTGCATGCCCCGGTAAGCGAAACGCGGGGCATCCTCGATGCTCACGCACGGCAGCACCCACTCCTCGCCGGGCGCAGGCTCCGTCCCGTAAACCGCCGCGGGCAGCATCTGCCGCAGGCTCTGCACGGCATAGAAAAAGCCGGGGAAACGCGACGCACGGACTTCGACGCCCTTCGGGGTGACATCGAGCCGGTACCCCTCTTCCGGCAGCGTTTGGTCGAGGACGAAGCGGATGCCCGAGGCGGGAAGCTCGTCGGCGACAGTCACGGGGTTCTCCCCGCCGGAGGTTTTCGCCAGCTGCGCGGCGAATTCCGCCACGGCGCGCTGCGTCCGCTCGTCGGCACGGCTGTCGCACACGACGCCTTCGCCCTTGACGGCGAACGTCCCGTGCCCGGGTTCGAGGTGGTTGGGATAAGGTACGATCGAAATTTTTGGATCGTGGGTGGCGCAGGCGGACAGACACACGCCTGCGGCAAAGGCCAGTAGCAATTTTTTCATAGAATAATCAGGGTTGTATCGTGACAAAAGTAGGAAAAAATCCGGATATGGCCCGCTGCGGAGGGAAATATAGCCGACAGAAACGGGCATCCCGGGGAGATCGCCCTGTTTTTGCACAGGTTTTTCCCGGCGGAAGACCCGATTACCGGGCATTTTTTATAACTTTGCGTCGCATAATTGCTCACAAAACTATGAAAACCGACTTTCTGGTTATCGGTTCCGGCGCAGCGGGGCTTTCGTTCGCGCTCAAGGCCGCGGCCCACGGGCATGTCACGATCGTCACGAAGGGCGAAATGAACGAGTGCAATACCAACTACGCACAAGGCGGCATCTGCTCGGTGACCTATGCTCCCGACACCTTCGAAAAACATATCCGCGACACCCTGGTCTGCGGAGCCGGCAAATGCGACGAGGCAGCCGTCGAGCTGGTCGTGAAACGTGCTCCGGAGCTGATCCGCGACCTGATCGAATGGGGCACACGCTTCGACAAAACCCCCGACGGCCGATTCGAACTGAACCGCGAGGGCGGGCATACCGAACACCGCATCCTCCACCACGAAGACCTCACGGGCGCCGAGATCGAACGGGCGCTGGTCGAGTCGGTTCGCCGGCACCCCGGCATCACGGTGCTGGAACACCATTTCGCCATCGACCTCCTGACGCAGCACCACCTGGGCGAATTCGTCACGCGCCATACGCGCGGGCTGGCCTGCTTCGGCGCCTATGTGCTCAACCTCGCCACCAACGAGATCGAGACCATGCTCGCCAAGTTCACCGTCGTCGCCACGGGCGGCTGCGGCAATATCTACTCCACGACCTCCAACCCGGTCGTCGCCACGGGCGACGGCATCGCCATGTGCCACCGCGCCAAGGCCATCACCGAGAACATGGAGTTCATCCAGTTCCACCCCACGACGCTCTACAACCCCGGCGAGAAACCCAATTTCCTCATCACGGAGGCCATGCGCGGTTTCGGTGCCATCCTTCGCCTGCCTTCCGGCGAGGAGTTCATGGACAAATACCACCCGATGAAATCGCTGGCGCCGCGCGACGTGGTGGCCCGCGCCATCTACCGCGAAATGACCAAGCGGGGCTCGGACTTCGTCTACCTCGACGTCACGCACAAAGACCCCGGAGCCATCCGCAGTCACTTCCCCAACATCTACGAAAAATGCCTTTCGATCGGCATCGACATCACCCGCGACTGGATTCCCGTGACGCCTGCGGCGCATTACTGCTGCGGCGGGGTGAAAGTCGACACCAACGGCGAGACCTCGATCAGGCACCTCTACGCGCTGGGCGAAACCTCCTGCACGGGGCTGCACGGAGCCAACCGCCTCGCTTCCAACTCGCTGATCGAAGCGGTGGTCTATGCCGACCAGGCCGCACGCCACGCTGCGTCGCTGCTCCCCAAGGTCGACATCCAGGAGGGCATCCCCGACTGGGACTTCGAAGGCACGCAGCACACCGAGGAGATGCTGATGATCATCCAGTCGAAGCGCGAGATGCAGACCATCCTGTCCAACTACGTGGGCATCGTCCGCTCGAACCTCTCGCTCAAACGCGCCATGCGCCGCCTCGAGATACTCTGGCAGGAGACCGAGGAGCTCTATAACAAGACCAAGCCCAACCGCGAATTGTGCGAGCTGCGCAACATGATCGCCGTGGCCTACCTGGTAATCAAACAGGGCCGCGAGATCAAGGAGTCGGTCGGCTGCCACTACAACGCCGACTACCCGAACAAGGAAAAGGAAGTATAGATAATAAAGGAACTATAAATAACAGCGCCCTGTTCCGGCGTTCCGCCGGACAGAAGTCCCCGCCGAGGCGGGGATTTAGGGGTGGGGCAGACTTGTAAACACGGCCAAAGGCCGCGACGACAGCGCCCGGCAGCACCCCTGCGGCAACTATAAAAGAGACATTTCAGGTTCATGACATTACAGGAAGAAATCACACGCCGCCGCACCTTCGCGGTCATCGCCCACCCCGACGCGGGTAAAACCACCCTCACCGAGAAGCTGCTGCTCTTCGGCGGGGCCATCCACGTCGCCGGGGCGGTCAAAAGCAACAAGATCAAGAAAGGCGCCACGTCGGACTTCATGGAGATCGAGCGCCAGCGCGGCATCTCGGTCGCCACGGCCGTGATGGGCTTCGAATACAAGGGCACCAAGATCAACATCCTCGACACCCCGGGACACGAGGACTTCGCCGAAGACACCTACCGCACGCTGACGGCCGTCGATTCGGTCATCATCGTCATCGACGGCGCCAAGGGCGTCGAGTCGCAAACCCGCAAACTGATGGAGGTGTGCCGTATGCGTTCGACGCCGGTGATCGTCTTCATCAACAAACTCGACCGCCCCTCCAAGGAGCCTTTCGACCTGCTGGACGAGGTGGAAAAGGAACTGCGCATCCGCGTGCGGCCGCTGGCCTTCCCCATTTCGAACGGCCCCACGTTCCGCGGGGTCTACAACCTCTACGAAAAGAACCTCTCGCTTTTCACGTCGGACGAAAAACTCACCGCCGACGCCCAGACCGCCGAGATTTCCGACCTCGCGTCGCCGGAGCTGGACAGCTACATCGGCGCGAAATTCGCCGAACAGCTGCGCTCGGACGTGGAGCTGGTCGAAGGTGTCTACGACGAGTTCGACCGCGAGGCCTACCTGCGCGGCGAGCTGGCCCCCGTGTTCTTCGGCTCGGCGGTCAACAACTTCGGCGTGCGCGAACTGCTCGAATGCTTCGTCCGCATCGCCCCCTCGCCGCGCCCGGCGCCCACCGCGACCCGCACCGTGGAGCCCGCCGAGCCGAAGATGACGGGCTTCGTGTTCAAGATCCACGCCAACATGGATCCCAACCACCGCGACCGCATCGCCTTCCTGAAAATCTGCTCCGGGACGTTCGAGCGCAACCATAACTACCTGCACGTACGCAGCGGCAAGCAGCTCAAGTTCTCCTCGCCGACGGCCTTCATGGCCGAAAAGAAATCGGTCATCGACTTTGCCTACCCGGGCGACATCGTCGGCCTGCACGACACGGGCAACTTCAAGATCGGCGACACCTTCACCGAGGGCGAGAAGCTCAAATTCACGGGCATCCCGTCGTTCGCCCCCGAGCAGTTCCGCTACATCGAGAACGCCGACCCGCTGAAATTCAAGCAGCTCGCCAAGGGCGTCGACCAGCTGATGGACGAAGGCGTGGCGCAGCTGTTCGTATCCTCGCTCAACGGCCGCAAGATCATCGGCACGGTCGGGGCGCTCCAGTTCGAAGTCATCCAGTACCGACTCGAACACGAATACAACGCCGCCTGCCGCTGGGAGCCGATCTCGATCTACAAAGCCTGCTGGATCGAGAGCGACAACGCCGAGCAGCTGGCCGATTTCAAGCGCCGCAAGCACACCAACATGGCCGTCGACAAGCACGGCCGCGACGTCTTCCTCGCCGACACGAGCTACGGGCTCGCGCTCGCACAGGAGAACTTCAAGGATATCCGTTTCCACTTCACCTCGGAGTTCTGATCCGGGGGGGGGCTGTCCGATCCGTAAAAATCCCGGCAGGAACCCATGTGGGATCCCGCCGGGATTCTCTCTTCCTGCCGGCAATACGCCCGCCCCGCCCGCATCAACCGCAATGCCGCAGGCAGGTCGCAGACACGGACATCGCAGACAGGTCGCAGGCATGGACGCCGCACGCACGGACATCGCACGGCCTGCCAGCCGGGCTACTCGAAAACGGGAGCTTCGGCACTCCGGGCGGGTACGTGCCCGCGCACCTCGGGCCACCCGTCATTCCATTCTATCCGGTCGAGAATCAGGTAACGCGGCCCGCCCACCTCGAGCCGGGTATGGTACAGCATCCAGTCCTGCCCCTTATCATCGGTAACGAATTCCGCATTGTGCCCCGGGGCGACAAACCCGTTGCCGTTGCCCACGACCAGTTCGTGGTGCACGCCGAGCATGTCGCGTCCCGCACGATCGACATAAGGCCCCATCAGCGACCGGCTGCGGCCGACGACCACATGGTAATCCTTCATGAAATCGCCCGTCGAGACGATCAGGTAATAGTATCCGTCCCGCTTGTGGATGTAGGTGCCCTCGTACTGGTCGCCGGCGATCTTACGCTTCCCGGCCCCGGGTTTGAGCGATAACCCGTCGTCCGCAAGTTCAATCGCCCAGATGCCCCGGAAACTTCCCCAGAACATGTACTTGTGCCCGTCCTCCTCGATGTAGAACTGGTCGATCGAAATATCGACCCCGATCTCGTCGCTGCCGATCAGTTTCCCGTGGTCGGTAAAGGGCCCGACAGGCGAGGGGCCCGACGCCACGCCGATGGCGTGCTTGTTGTTCTCCCCCGGCTGGGAATAATACAGCACATACCTGTCGCCGATCTTGTTGATGTCCGGCGCCCAGAGGTTGGCCCCGGCCTTGTCGGTTATCTGCGGATGGTTCCCCGCCGTAAAGACCTCGCCGACCTTCGTCCAGTTCACCAGGTCGGACGAGCGCAGGATGGGGATGTTGTTCTTTCCGCTCTCGGTCGCATAGAGGTAAAAATTCCCGTCCTCGGCGCGTATTACCGTGGGGTCGGCCACGAGGAATTCCCGGAAAACCGGGTTCTTGTAGCTCTTTGCCCCGGGGTTCCCGGGCAGGGGATCCCCGTCCCCGCTGCGGGCGGGTTCGGGCGTGCCGCAGGCACAGGCCACGGGCAGGAACAGCGCCGTGAAGGCGAGTGCGACGAAATAATTTTTCATAGCGTATCTCATTTACGAATTCAACGATATTTTGCCGGAACCGGCAAACAAAGATACGAAAAATACACTGTCTTCGGCCGGGCGGAAGGGGATTTTCCGTTTCCGCCCGGCCGGTGCGGCACGGCGGCAATAAAAAAAGCCTGCTGGAAACCAGCAGGCTTTCACCTATATATCCGCCCGTTAACGCATCGGCACCTCGATGACCAGCACCTGGGCGTCGGCCGAAGCCCTGATCCCGAAGCCGTCGGTATCCCAGACCCCCATGCCGTCGCGGCGGCCGAGCACTTCGCCGTCCACCTCGGCCAGCCCTTCGATCACGAAGACATAGGCCCCGTTCCCGGGCGTATGCATCCGGTATTCAACGTCATGCCCCTTGTCCAGGTCGAGCGTCGAGAACCAGGCATCCTGATGGAGCCAGCCCGTGTTTTCGCCACCGCGGCCTTCGGGGGCCACGATCGTCCTCAATTCGTTACGCTTTGCCGGCGCCAGCCGGATCTGGTTGTAACGCGGCGTATGGTTCTCCGCATCGGTCAACACCCATATCTGCAGGAATTTCACGGGCTCCGTGTCGCTGGCGTTCATTTCGCTGTGCGTAATGCCCGTCCCGGCCGACATGACTTGGATCTCGCCCGGGCGCAGCTCCTGCATGTTCCCCATGCTGTCGCCGTGCTGAAGCGCACCTTCGAGCGCAATCGACACGATCTCCATGTTATCGTGGGGATGCGTCCCGAATCCTTCGCCCGGGGCGACCGTATCGTCGTTGAGCACCCGCAGGGCGCCGAAATGGATTCGCCGGGGGTCGTAATATCCGGCAAAACTGAACGTATGGTAGGTATCGAGCCAACCATGGTTGGCGTGTCCGCGCGTCTGTGCGCGGTGAATCGTCTTATTCATAGCAATGATTTTTTTATTATACAATCGGTTGGGCGTGAAGCAAACTCCGCGCCAGCCGCGCCTGCGCGCAGCACCTGACGGAATCCGCAGGCTACACCTTCAGAAAGACGTTCTTTCTGTAAAGGAAATAGAGAAACAGCCAGCAGACGGCCACATAGCCGGCACTGTCGACCACGGCGGCAAGTGCCTCCGGGCATTTCGACGCCACGCCCCCGAGGAAGAAATCGGATATGCGCCCGAAGCCCACGATACGCTGGGCCAGATAGATCGTGATCGAATTGAGTCCCACGACGCGGAAGAAGAGCGTCCAGCGGCGCCATCCCCTGACGTCGATCAGGTAGTAGAACAGGGCGAACATCGCCAGCGAATAGGCAGCCACGACACATACGAACGTACTCGACCACAGCGATTTGTTCACAGGCACCACCCCGTTGAAAGCCAGCCCTGCGACCAGCAGCGCCACGGCCGCCGCAATCATCCACGACGCCTTGCGGCCGCCCGACAAGTCCTGCCGCCGCACGAATTCCCCCGTAAACATGCCCAGCATGGCCGTCACCACGGCGGGCACCGTACTCAGCAGCCCCTCGGGGTCGAATGTCTTGCCGTACAGCTTACCCGGCAACAGCAGCCGGTCGACATACCCTGCCAGGCAACCCTCCCGGGTCAATGGCCCTGCGCCCGCGACGTCGGGTGCCGCCACCAGCGCCGACAACAGGCCGTAACCGACCAGTATGGCTGCGGCGATCGCAATGCGCGCCTTCACCCCGAAATTGAGGTACAGCACCGCGGCTATGCCCCATGCAAGGCCGATACGCCCCAGTACGCTGGCAATACGCAGGTTTTCGAAATCAAGCCTGAACAACCCGTTGTAAACCACCCCCAGCAACACCAGCGTCAGCGCGCGGCGGACGATCTTTGCATAGATCGTCCCGGTCGACAACCCCAGCGAACGCTGCTTGGAAAGCGAAAAGGGGAAGCTCACCCCGGCAATGAAGAGGAACAGCGGAAAGATCGTATCGTGGTGGGTGAAGCCGTCCCAGCTGGCATGCCCCATCTGGCTGGCAATGCTGTCGGTCACAGCGTTGGGCCACAGGCCGCACACGGCGACGACGAGCGAGGCGAACCCCATGATAAAGAGCATGTCGAACCCCCTCAGGGCATCGAGCGACTGCAATCGTTCGGACGGTTTCATAATTCGGGTGCTGTTCTTCCGGCCCGATCCTTGTCAGTGATCCTTCTTCGACCGGCCCTATTATACTTTACACAAAGATAATAAGAATTTCTGATATATCCAAATATATCGGGGCCCGGCGGAGCGCATCCGGCCGGGCCCCTGCTTTTTCCACCGGCAACTACTCCAGCTCCAGATTGCTCACCCGGCCGGTCACCCCGAACGGGAAGTCGGGGTAGACGTACAGCCCGAAACGCGGCTCGGTCTGACCGTGCGTGTAACCCCAGATGCTGGCGTAATCCTCCGCGTCCTCGCCCATCTTCTCCAACTGGCGCAGATAGGCCGCCACCGACTTGTTCTCCACGATGTAGATCTCGCCCATACGGTCGATGATCGGGCTGTGGCGGCGCGTACGGTCGTGGTCGAAGCGCAGGATACGCTTCCCCTCGGCCGTGATGCCCACCAGCCGGAAGGTCATGCTCTTGCCGATGGCCGGCAGGTTGAGCACACTGCGGTCGGTGGCCAGGAACGGCAGCCGGTGTTTCTTCATGAAGCGGCGGATGCGCCCGGCCGTGTCGCCCTCGCCGGTCAGCGCCGCATCCAGTTCCGCGGTCTGCTCAGCGGTCATCCGCCCGAAGAGCTTCTCTTCCTGCTGCTCCTGCATCGAACGGCTGTTGGGCGTGAAGACGGCGTAGTTTTCGCCGAAGCCCTTCACCGAGAAGGTATAGTAACAGACCACGCCCAGCGAGTTGAGCACCTGCCTCAGGCGGGTGGTATGCCCGCGGCGCGATGCCGCGACGGTATATACCAACTGGTTGGTGATGAGCCACCCGGCGGAAAGAATCTTCCGGATAGCCTCCCGCGCCTCGGGCGTCACCTCCAGCGGCGACTGGAAATGGGTCTGGATGACGAACTGCTTCACGCCGACGGCCGAGGCCTTCTCCCGGAACTCCTTCAGCACCTCCACCAGCTGGTCGTCGATGCGCATCGGCAGGTAAGCCGGCAGGCGCGACCCCAGCCGCACGCGCTGCAACTCGGCATATTTTTCACCGTCGGGACGCGCCTGGTTGGCCTTGCGCTTGCGGCAGGCCATGCGGTAGACCGCCTCGAGGATATTGCGCAGCGTCTTGTTCTGGCTCATCAGGGCGTCGCCGCCCGTGATGAGGATATCGCGCAGTTGCGTGTCCTCCTCGAAATAAGCCATCAGGCGGCGCAGTTTGTGATCCCAGCTCTCCTTGGGGCGCAGGCTCTCGAACTCGAAATTGAGCCGTTCGCTCTGAAAGTCGTACATCCGCTGGCACGAGGCGCACAACCCGCCGCAGGCACGCCCCATCGTATCGGGGATCAGGATCGCCACTTCGGGGTAACGGCGGTGGATATTGTGCCCGTCGGGCAGCAGCCACCCGGCCGCATTGGGTTTTCCGGCCTCGACGACGTCCTCCTTCTCCCAGGCGCGGATATTCCCGTAGGTCTCGACCAGCTGCGGCGAATAGAGGATATAGCTGCGGATCGCCTCGTCGTCGTACGCTTTGCCGGTGACGTCCAGCAGCGAGAGGTAATAAGGCGTGGCGAAGAACGGCATCCCCTTCTTGCGGGCCTTCGACAGCAGGTACATGGTCTCCGCCGAAAGCGAGTTGCCCAGAAACCGGTTCAACTCCGAAGGGCTCTTCACGGCCATCGCCAGGTGGAACCGGAAATCGCCCCACCAGACGCCTACCTGACGGTATTTATCCTCGTAGGTCATCCCCTCCTCGAAACGGAACCGCGAAGGGGTCGACTTGCGGTTCTCGATCTTCTGCACCAAGAGGTGGAGCATACGCTCCCTGTTCCGGGCGCGCACCTCCGCCACCTCGGGATCGAGCCCCGTCGGCCAGCGATCGCTGCGGATACGGACGCGCTGCGGCGTGAGCGGCTGCAACTCCAGCCCCTCAAGGCGCTTGAACTGGAAAAACAGGTCGATGAACAGGTCGCAACGCATCTCCGGGTTCTCCAGCCGCCCCGTGAGGAACTGCCACAGCAATTCCAGCGTCCGCACGGGCATCTGCTCACCGGTCGAAAGTTCGCTCACCTCCCGCCCGTCGTAGCCGATCAGCAGGCGGATCTGTTCCGCCGCCTCGCCCTGCGCCGCCGCATGCCGGGCGACGAACTCTTCGAGCCGGGCCCGGAACTCCCCGGCATCGCGGCTCGCATCGGCCTGGGCAACAAGTCCCGGCAGCTCCTGGCGGAAAAGCAGCCCGAGCTGGTAAAGCGTGAATGAAAGCATTTTCCTTTGTTTCATAAGCACTATCGTTTATTTTTTCGTTATAATTTTCGGATGCGGGCGGCAATGTCCCCGGTACGGTCGTCAGCGTACAAAAAAAGGCACGGCGCAATAAAATCACAGATACACCCGGAACCGCAGGCTCCCCTGCAAATTCCTCCGCATTCAGACGATATACCCGGGAAAAATAACAGCCCTCCGGGCGAATATCAACAGCCGCCGCTCACGGGCGAGCCGGCAAGAATCGACGGCCTCAAGGCAAAAAAACGACGGCCGCCATACGGAATCCGCTACAAAGATAAGAAAAAATTTGAAACCTCCCGTCCGCGGCCTTCCGGGTTTCCCGCACCGCCCGCATCTTCCGTATCCCATAAAATAACGTATTTCCCCGCAGAATCGTATTCCCCCGCCCGCACAGCCCTACCCATACGAACAGATACAAAAACAAGAAAGCCTCGACAATCATCAGATTATCAAGGCTTTTCGAAAAGTCGGGGTGACAAGATTCGAACTTGCGACCACACGCCCCCCAGACGCGTACTCTAACCGGGCTGAGCTACACCCCGTAGCGTTTCGGAGTGCAAATATAGTGTATTTTTCACAAATCGTCACATTTCTGCAAGATTTTTTTCTAATTTTGTCCTCAATGAAACGATTCGCACTTCTCATAGCGGTACTCACCGGGCTCCTGGCCAGCGGCTGCGGAGGCTCCGCGACACGCTCCGCCGCAGACTTCACAGTCGAAATCTACACGCCCGAGTATGCTTCGGGATTCGACATCCGCGGCCGGGACAAGGATGCCGCGACCCTGGTCACCGTCCGCAACCCCTGGCAGGGGGCCGGCAACGTCGAGCAGCACCTGCTCATCCTGCGCGAGGGGGCCAAAGCCCCGGCGGGCCTCGACGCCCAGGTCGTGAAAGCCCCCGTGCGGCACGTCGTCTGCATGTCTTCGAGCCACGTGGCCATGTTCGACGCCCTGGGCGAGGTGCGGCGCATCTCCGGTGTTTCGGGCATCGACTACATCAGCAACACCTACGTCAACGAACACCGCTACTGCGGCGAAGTGCGCGACGTGGGATACGACACCAACCTCAACTTCGAACTGCTGGCCTCCATGCGGCCCGACCTCGTCCTGCTCTACGGCGTGACGGGCGAAAATACCGTCGTCACGGGCAAGCTCCGCGAACTGGGCATTCCTTATATATATATCGGGGACTATATGGAAGAGTCGCCTCTGGGCAAGGCCGAATGGCTGATGGTGGCCGCCGAACTGTGCAACGTCCGCGACAAGGGTGCCGAGACTTTCCGCGGAATCGCCGCACGCTACAACGCGCTCAAGAACCGAATCGCCAAAGCAGCCCGGAGCCCACGCCCGAAAGTCATGCTCAACACGCCCTACCGCGACACCTGGTTCATGCCCTCGTCGCGGAGTTTCATGGTGCGCCTGATCGAAGACGCCGGCGGCGAATACGTCTACACGAAAAACGCCTCAGACACCTCGGTCGCCGTCGACCTTGAGGAGGCCTACCTGCTGGCTTCGTCCGCCGACACGTGGATCAACGTCGGCCCGTGCAACACCCTGGCCGAACTCACGGCTCAAAACCCCAAATTCGCGGACGTCCCCGCCGTTAGCAACCGGCAGGTCTTCAACAACAACCGCCGCCAGACCCCTGCCGGAGGCTCCGATTTCTGGGAGTCGGGCGTCATACGCCCCGACCTGGTGCTGCGCGACCTGTGCACCGTCTTCAACCCCCAGGCGGTCGACACCGCGGAACTCTACTATTATAAACGGCTCGAATAATGAAGCGGCTCGCAATACTCCTCTCGGCCCTGCTCTGGCTGCAAACGGCGGCCTCGGGCGCGGAACCGTGGTTCCGCTACTTCTCGGACGGCCGCGCTGTCATCAAGCAGGGTTCGCTCTACGGCTTCGCCGACCGCAACGGCGCCGAGGTCATCCCCTGCCGGTATACCAAGGCCTATCCTTTCAACGACGGCATCGCCATGGTGCGGCAGGGCTATGAAGTCTTCGCCATCGACACCCTGGGCAACCGCCTCGGCACACGGGTGAAAATCCCCCAGTTCTACAACCAGGACTTCGAATATTTCGTCCGCTGGGTGTGCAGCCGCCTGCCCTTCGTGTCGGACAACGAGTACGCCCAGCTCCGCAGCGAGGTCGTCAACGCCGTGGTCACCATCGGCAGGGACGGGCGCATCACCGGCTGCGAAAGCGTCTCGGCCTGCGATCCCCGGGCGCTGCGCAAAGTCCGCAGCATAGTCATGGAAGCCCCGGCCTGGTCGCCCGGCCTGGTCGACGGCGAGCCGGTCGAAATCCGCAACCTGCTGCCCGTCGACTTCCGGCACCTTCGTCCGATCAAATGCCATGCGGTCGACGCACAGGGGAATAAACTCAACGTGCAGATCGTCTATCCGCTCTTCCAGGGAGAATACGCCTCGCGGCTCTACCCGTGGTTCTTCCGGAATATCCGCCACAAGAGCGGCGAATACCAGCGTGCCGCCTCCGGCACCGTGCGGGTCGCCTTCACGGTCGACAAGAAGGGCAAACTGCGCGACATCGAGATCCTCCGCGCCCACAACGACGTCTGCCGGGAAAAGACCATCGAGACCCTGAAGAAATCCCCCAGGTGGACGCCCGGCACGGCCAACGGCGTCCCCGTCGACGTACGTTACGAAACCTCCTTCAAATTCCAGTACCGCTAAATGGCAGCCGGCAGAACCACATTTCTTTTCACGGCGCTTGCGCTGCTGACCGTGGTGCTCTTCACGGCCGACCTCCTGATCGGCTCGGTCGCCGTGGCGCCCGCCGACATCTGGGCGGCACTCACGGGCGGCGACTGCGACCCCGCCATACGGGACATCATCCTGCGGATACGGCTGCTCAAAGCCGTCACGGCACTTCTGGCCGGCGCGGCGCTCGCCGCCAGCGGCCTGCAGATGCAGACCCTTTTCCGCAACCCGCTGGCCGGGCCCTATGTGCTGGGCATCAGCTCGGGCGCCGGGCTGGGCGTAGCGCTGTTCCTGCTGGGGGCTCCCCTGCTGGGCGTCTCGGCGCACTCGTTCGTGCAGTCGCTCGGCATCGCCGGCGCGGCATGGCTCGGCGCGGCACTCGTGCTGCTGGTCGTGATGGCGGTCAGCCGCCGCATCAAGGACATCATGGTCATCCTCATCCTGGGCATGATGTTCGGCTCGGGCATCAGTTCCGTAGTCGAGATACTCCAATACCTGTCGAGCGAGGCGGCGCTCAAATCGTTCGTCATCTGGACGATGGGGTCGCTGGGCGACGTCACGGGCGGCAACCTCGCCCTGATGCTCCCCGTCGTCGCCGCGGGGCTCGTGCTCAGCGTCGCCGCCATCAAGCCGCTCAACCTGCTGCTGCTGGGCGAAAACTATGCCCGCACGATGGGGCTCAACGTGCAACGCACCCGTACGCTGCTGTTCCTCTCCACCGTACTGCTGGCCGGTACCGTCACCGCCTTCTGCGGCCCCGTGGGCTTCATCGGGCTGGCCGTCCCGCACCTGGCACGCATGCTCTTCGCCAGTGCCGACCACCGCATCCTCATGCCGGGGTCGATGCTCGCGGGCGCCGCCCTGCTGCTGGTCTGCGACCTCATTTCGAAAACCCTGGCGCTGCCGATCAACACCGTCACGGCCCTGATGGGCATCCCGGTGGTCATCATCGTCGTCGTCCGCAACCGCAACCTCTTCTAAAATGGCAGCCGCCCCCCTCCATACCCCCCGACCGCACGCCGATCCCGCACCCGGGGCACCGGGCATCTCGCTGCACGGCCTCACCCTCGCCTACGGCCGCCGCGTCCTGCTGCGCGACGCCGACGCCGTGCTCCCGCAAGGGTCGATCACGGCGCTCATAGGCCGCAACGGGACGGGCAAAAGCACCCTGCTGCGGGCGATCGCCGGGCTGGGCACGGCCGCCGGCGAGATCCGGCTCTGCGGCAAGCCCCTCGCCGCGCTCACCGCGCTGCAACGCGCCTCCACCGTCAGCTTCGTCACCACCGACAAGATACGCATCGCCAACCTGGCCTGCGAGGATGTCGTCGCCCTGGGCCGCGCGCCCTACACCAACTGGATCGGGCACATGCAGCAGGCCGACCGCGACATCGTGTCACGCTCGCTCTCGCTGGTGGGCATGTCGTCGTTCGCCCGCAAGACCATGGATCGCATGTCCGACGGCGAATGCCAGCGCATCCTGATCGCACGCGCTCTGGCGCAGAACACCCCCGTGATCCTGCTCGACGAGCCCACGGCCTTCCTCGACCTTCCCAACCGCTACGAACTGGCGTCGCTGCTGCGCCGCCTGGCACACGAAGAGGGCAAATGCATCTTCTTCTCGACGCACGACCTCGACGTGGCGCTCGGGCTCTGCGACGCCACAGCGCTCATCGACACCCCCGCACTGCACTGCATGTCGGCGGCCGACATGGCGGCGAGCGGCCATATCGAACGGCTTTTCGCCGGCGCGGGCATCTCGTTCGACCCTGCGACGCTGACCATCCGGCTCGCAAAAAAATAGAATATCCAATATTTTTCCGCCAATTTTTTGTTAAACTCACTTTTTTATTTACCTTTGCACCGCTAAAGTCACCCTTTCGGGGGTATGCGATAGTGGTATTGGCCCATTCGTCTATCGGTTAGGACGCAAGATTTTCATTCTTGAAAGAGGAGTTCGACTCTCCTATGGGCTACGAACGAGGAGGGCTGCGGAGCGGCACGGAACCGGGGGGGGGCTCCCGACCGGCAACCGGGACAGCAAAAACGGCAGGCCTCTACGGGTGAATACTTTTCAAGGAGCGGGCTTCAGGCCTATCCGCACACAGCCACGGCTGGAACCGATTTAGCAACTGAAAAAGTAAAAAATAAAAAACACAGAATTATGGCAAACCATAAGTCATCGAAAAAACGCATTCGCCAGACCGCGGCCAAGCGTGCCCACAACCGTCTGTACCACAAGACAGCACGTAATGCCGTGAAAGCACTGCGCAACACCTCGGAGAAGAGTGCCGCCGAAGCCCTGCTCCCCAAGGTAACCACCATGCTGGACAAGCTCGCCAAGCACAATATCGTGCACAAGAACAAGGCCGCAAACCTGAAGAGCGCCCTCCAGCTGCACGTGAACGCACTTTAATCCGGCCGGATGCAAAGCCAGAAGCTGCCCCTGTGGCAGCTTTTTTTATTCCCCTGCGCAAAGCAACGGTATCTGCCACCGTCCCGCCAGCCCGGGCACAGCGCACACATACGCTCCGGCATACCGCCTGTACGACAAAGCCGTCCGCATCGCTGCGGACGGCTTCCGTTTTTCTCCGCCGGGGCATCCCCGCGCGGCACTACCCTTCCCGGGGATCCCCTGATCCTCCGGCAGCCTCACTCCTTCCCGGAAAACCCGGATCCGTCCCCGGAATCACTCCTTCTCGGGAAACCCCTGCGCCCGCAGCCGAATGTCCGAACCGTCGGGCGTCACCATGTATATCCCCGTCGACTCGGGCGTTATATGGCCGATGACATCGACGCACCCCATGCGCATCACCTGCTCCTGCAACGCCAGCGGCACCGTGAACAGCAATTCGTGGTCTTCACCGCCGTTGAGCGCCGCCACGACCGGATCGGCATTCATCTCTTCGGCCAAGGCATAGGTCTGCTTTGCAATCGGCATCCGGTCGAGGTATATGCGGGCCCCGCATTTCGACGCCTTGCAAATCTGCATCAGGTCGCTGGAAAGCCCGTCCGAAAGGTCGATCATCGACGTCGGTACGATGCCCTCCTCGGCCAATGCCTCCACAATGTCCTTGCGCAGACGCGGCTTGAGATACTTCTCCAGCAGGTATTCGTACCCTGCGAACTTCGGTTCGGGGTCTTTCACGTCGGCAAGCACCCGCTTCTCACGCTCCAGCAGCCGCAGCCCCATGTACGCCGCACCGAGGTTGCCCGAAATACAGATCAGGTCGTTCTGCTGTGCGCCGCCGCGCGACACGACCTTCTCATTCGGGGCATGTCCCAGCGCCGTGAGGCCCAGCACCAGTCCGGTCATCGAAGCCTTCGTATCGCCCCCCACGAGGTCGATCTCCTGCTCCCTGCATGCGAAGGCAATTCCCTCGTACAGCTCCTGCAACGCCTCCACCGACAGCTTGGACGACACACCGAGCGACACCATCAGTTGCGAGGGCAGTGCGTTCATCGCCAGGATATCGCTTGCGGCCACCGTCACGGCCTTGTATCCCAGGTGCCTGAGGGGGAAATAGGTCAGGTCGAAGTCTATGCCCTCCAGCAGTGCGTCCGTCGAACAGAGCACCGCCTCGCCGGACGGCGGCATGACGACCGCCGCATCGTCGCCCGCGGCGCGGAGCGTCGAAGCATCCGCCGGGTCGAACCCTTTGGTCAACAGGTCTATCAGGCCGAATTCACCCAGCTCGGCTATTTCGGTGCGTCGTTTCTTTTCCATATTATAAATTTTTTTACAAAATTACGGATTCTTTACTCTTTCCCAAAAATTTAGCGTATTTTTGTCCGGTAAATCCCAAATTCGGCTTCTACATATGATAAACATCGTCTTATTCGGTGCACCGGGCTGCGGCAAAGGCACGCAGGCACAACGGCTCAAAGCACACTACGGCATCGAGCATGTCTCGACGGGCGAGGTTATCCGCGACGAGATCCGCCGCGGCACGGAACTCGGACGCAGCATGGAATCTTACATCGAGGCTGGCAAACTGGCCCCCGACGAAATCGTCATCGGCATGGTCGCCAACTATGTCGCCCAGCACAAACATGCCAAGGGCTGTATCTTCGACGGCTTCCCCCGCACCACGGTACAGGCCGAGGAGTTCGACAAGCTCCTCGCCCGGCACGGGCTGAAGGTCGACATCATGGTCGACATCCACGTCCCCGAAGAGGAGCTCGTCCAGCGCATCCTGCTCCGCGGCAAGGATTCGGGACGCGCCGACGACGCCTCCGAGGAGGTGATCCGCGGCCGCCTCGACGTCTACCGCCAGCAGACCGCCGTCGTCTCGGACTACTACGCCGCCCGGGGCAAATACGCCTCGGTCAACGGCACGGGTTCGATGGAGGAGGTCTTCTCGCGCATCACCGACGTGATCGACCAGTTGCAATAGGCCGCCGCCGGCCGACCGCCGAAACCCGGGGCAAATCCTGTTCCGGGCTCCATTTCCATCCCCTTTTCCGCAGCAGGGCGAGGGCCGGCACCGCCCGTTTCCGGCTCCGGAGGCAGACACGCCCCGGCACTTTCCCCGCCTTTGCGGCCGCTGTCCGTACACCCGGGACTGACCCCGGCGGCGGAATCGGCTCAAAGATACGGCGATAAAACCGAAAAAAAGGTGCGCGGCTTTGCTATTTTACAAATAATCCGTATATTTGCAACCCCATTGAGGGGCAATTAACTAATTTTAATACGTATTATGAACAATTACGAAACCGTTTTCATTGTCACGCCGGTTCTGTCCGATGCACAGGTGCAGGAGGTCGCTGACAAATTCCAGGGTGTCATCACCGAGAACGGCGGTCAGATTGTGAACAAGGAGTCGTGGGGCCTTCGCAAGCTCGCCTACCCTATTCAGAAGAAGACCACCGGTTTTTACTTCCTGGTCGAGTTCACGGGCGAGGGCTCGCTCATAGGCACGCTCGAAACGCAGTACCGCCGCGATGAGCGCATCATCCGTTTCCTTACTTTCAAGCAGGACAAGTTCGCCGTGGAATACTCGGAGAAGCGTCGTGCAAAACTTTCTAACAAACAGGAGGAGTAAACCATGGCACAGGAGAACAAGGCACAGTCTGAAATCCGTTACCTCAACCCGGTATCGGTCGACGTCAAGAAAAAGAAATACTGCCGCTTCAAGAAGCTCGGCATCAAATACGTGGATTACAAGGACGGGGAGTTCCTCAAGAAATTCCTCAACGAGCAGGGTAAGATCCTTCCCCGCCGCCTGACGGGTACTTCGCAGAAGTTCCAGAAGAAGGTGGCACAGGCCGTGAAGCGTGCGCGCCACCTGGCCATCCTGCCCTTCGTAACCGATTGCATGAAATAATTAAAGGAGGAAGAGACAATGGAAGTTATTCTGATCAAAGATATGGAAAACCTGGGCTACGCCAACGACATCGTGACCGTAAAGCCCGGTTATGCGAACAACTACCTGATTCCCCAGGGTTACGCAAAGGCTGCCACCGCATCCGCCAAGAAGGTGCTCGCCGAGAACCTCCGCCAGCGCGCCCACAAGGACGCCAAGATCCTTGCCGACGCACAGGCACTCGCCGAGACCATCGCCAACCTGCCGCTCACGCTGGCCGTGAAGGCCGAGGAGGGCAAGCTCTTCGGTACGGTTACCGCCACCGACCTGGCCGAGGCCCTGGCTGCCAAAGGCATCGAACTCGACCGCAAGCTGATCGCCGTAGAGGGCATCAAGACCGTCGGCGAATACGAAGCAACCGCCAAACTCCACAAGGAGGTCAAGGCAGTCATCAAATTCTCGGTTACCGCCGCAGAATAGTCCGCAGGAGGTTGCAAGGGTTCCGCCCTGCAACTACCCGCACCCTAAAAAAGGAGAGCCAAAGGCTCTCCTTTTTGCATTCAGGCAATACTCCGTCCAGATATTCGTATCCACCGAATTCGGGGACGGGCACGCCGTGTGTCCTACCAACCCGCATTCCGGACTGTTCGATGCTGCCGGATTCCCCGCCCCGGGTCAGTGCGGCGGCGCGGCCGGCGGATCGGGATGGCGCGGCGGCACGGAGTAGGAACGCAGCACGAGCGCCACGCCGACGAAGATCACCAGCGCGAAGACCACCGTATCGGGATGGAGCTTGTCCAGCCCCATCCCGACCGAAATGGCGATCGCCAGCACAGGCTGCAGGTAGGTATAGATGCTCGACACCGTGGCCGGCACACTCTTGAGCGCATAATTCAGCATCAGGTTCGGCAGGTAGGTCGGCACCGTCAGCACGAAGAGCGTCGGGAAAAGCGCATGGCCGGCTATGGCGGCATAGTCGGTGTGGATGATCTCCTTCAGCCCGAAGGGCAGCGCAACGACGGCCGCCACGCAATATACCCAGCGCAGCACGGTGGTGATGCGGTACCTGGCAACCAGGGCTTTGAACCAGACCATGTACAGCGCCGTGGCGCAGGCGCAAAGCATGATCATCACGTTGCCCCAGACATGCGAATGCTGATGCGACGACGAGGCGCCCGTCAGCACCACCGCCACGGCGCCCGCCATGCCGAGCAGCAGCCCCGCGACCTTGAGCTTCGTGAAGCGATCCATGCCCAGCAATACGGAGAGCAGCAGCACCAGCAGCGGGACGATGGTGTCGATGATCGAGCCGTCGATGGGCGAAGTCATCGAAAGCCCGTACATGATGAATACCTTGCGCAGCACGCCGATCAGCAGCGCGGCGCCGATCAGCTTGCGGATGTCGGCGCGCGCGACCCGTTCGGCCTTCTGCCACAGCAGCGGCACGAGCGAAAAAAGCGCCGTGACGACCAGCGACCCCGCCACCATGGCCATCGGATGGACATAGTGCGGCAATACGATGTTGTAAAACGGGTAATCCATGGCCCATACGATATTGCATATCAGCAGGGCGATGTGGGGCTTGAATCTGCTCATTCCGTCTCGGGGTTTACCCTGCGGGAAACAAAAACAGTGCCTTTCCGTTCGGAAGGGCACTGCCGTTATAGCGGTGGCGGCCATTTCTCACCAGCTGTCGCGCGGCACCTCGAACGAACCGGGCGACGCCCCCGGCAGCTCTTTTCCCCGGTAATAGACTTTCCATGCGTCTTTCCCGTATCCTTCCCCGAGTTCTTCGAACGTCTGTGCCGAGGCGCCCTTCACCGCTCCGCCCCTGTAAAATACCTTCCAGGCATCCTTTCCGTATCCGTTCCCGAGGCTCTCGAAGGTCATCGCCGACGCCCCGTCCACCTTCCGGCCGCGGTAATACACCGTCCAGCTGTCCTTCGAGTAACCGCCGCCCAGCCTTTCGCCCGACAACGTGCTCCCGTCATAGCGTTCCCCGTACTGGTAGGTATGCCAGTTGTCTTTCCCCATCCCGTTCCCGAGGCTCTCGAACGACGAGGCCGACGCCCCTTCCACCTTCCGGCCGCGGTAGAACACCGTCCAGTCGTCCTTACCGTACCCACCGCCGAGATCCGTGAACGACGATGCCGAAGCGCCCTTCACCTTCCTGCCCTCGTAATACACCGTCCAGTTATCCTTCGAGTAAGCCCCGTGCCGCCTCTCCCGGTTGGGCTGCGACGCCCGAACCTCCTCGGGGGCAGGATTTCCCAGGCAGTGCGGGACACCCGCAAACACCGAAAACAGCGAAAACAGGGATAATATCAGCTTTTTCATAAGGCGCGGTATCCGTTCATGATTATATTTAGTTCCTGATTATATTTTACGATTCGGCCCGAAATATACGGAGTTATCGCCACGCGTCCAAGAAATCGGCGGCAAACTTTCCCGGAGTGGGGCGAAAAGCCCTGTCCTCCGCCTCAACCCGCCGCAGTCCTTCACCGCTCCCGGCCTATCCTTCGCCCAGGTCTACCCGCACCCCGCCCCGCAATCCTTTTCCCAACCGCGACCATCTGCCCCTCCTTCCCCTGCGCCCACAAACGCGCCCACAAAAAAAGAACCGCAGGCGTAACGCCTGCGGTTCTTTCGATATATCGGCGGACGGCTGCACCGTCCCTCCGTACGGGGATTACTCCTCGGCCTTCTCTTCCTTGGCAGCCTTCTTGGCGTTCTTCGCCTCGGCAGCCTCCATGGCGCTCTTCAGCGCGGCCAGACCTGCGATGTCGCCCAGCGTCGTCTTCTCGACCGAAGCGTTGATCTTCTTCACGGTCGACTTCGTAGCATCGGCGGCGGCACGCTTCTCAGCCTTCTCGGCTGCCACTTCGGCACGCTTGGCCTCCTCGTACGTACGCAGGTGCGAAAGGGTGATACGCTTGGTAGCCTTCGAGAACTCGAGCACCTTGAAGTCGAGCTTGTCGCCCACCTTCGGCGTCGTGCCGTCCTCTTTGGTGAGCTGGCGTGCGGGGCAGAAGCCCTCCACGTTCTCGCCCAGTGCGACAACTGCGCCCTTGTCGGTCATCTCGGTGATCGTACCCTCGTGGATGCTGTCTACCGAGAACTGGTTCTCGAACTCGTTCCAGGGGTTCTCCTCGAGCTGCTTGTGGCCCAGCGACAGACGGCGGTTCTCCTTGTCGATCTCGAGCACCACGACGTCGATATCAGCGCCCACCGACGTGAATTCGCCGGGGTGCTTTACCTTCTTCGTCCAGCTCAGGTCGGAAATGTGGATCAGGCCGTCGATACCCTCCTCGATCTCGACGAAGATACCGAAGTTGGTAAAGTTGCGCACCTTGGCCGTGCACTTCGTGCCGACGGGATACTTGGTTTCGATATTTTCCCAGGGATCGGGCGTAAGCTGCTTGATGCCCAGCGACATCTTGCGCTCCTCGCGGTCGAGCGTCAGGATGACAGCCTCGACTTCGTCGCCGACCTTCATGAACTCCTGCGCCGAACGCAGGTGCTGGCTCCACGACATCTCCGACACGTGGATCAGTCCCTCAACACCGGGGGCGATCTCCACGAATGCACCGTAGTCGGCCATCACGACCACGCGGCCCTTGACCTTGTCGCCGACCTTGAGGTTCTGGTCGAGCGCCTCCCACGGATGCGGGGTGAGCTGCTTCAGGCCCAGTGCGATACGCTTCTTGGCGTCGTCGAAATCGAGGATAACGACCTGGATCTTCTGGTCGAGCGCCACGATCTCTTCGGGGTGGTTCACGCGGCCCCACGAGAGGTCGGTGATATGGATCAGGCCGTCCACACCGCCCAGGTCGACGAATACGCCGTACGAGGTGATGTTCTTGACGGTACCCTCGAGGATCTGGCCCTTCTCGAGTTTCGACATGATAACCTGCTTCTGCGCTTCGAGTTCGGCCTCGATGAGCGCCTTGTGCGAAACGACCACGTTGCGGAACTCCTGGTTGATTTTCACCACCTTGAACTCCATGGTCTTGTCCACGTATACATCGTAGTCGCGGATGGGCTTCACGTCGATCTGCGAACCGGGCAGGAACGCCTCGATGCCGAATACGTCGACGATCATACCGCCCTTGGTGCGGCACTTGATGTAACCCTTGATGATTTCGTCCTTTTCGAGGGCCTCGTTCACACGATCCCACGATTTGAGCTGACGTGCCTTCTTGTGCGAAAGAACCAGCTGTCCGCCCTTGTCCTCGGCCGACTCGACATAGACCTCGATCTTATCGCCGACCTTCAGGTCGGGGTTGTAGCGGAACTCGGAAACGGGAATGACACCCTCGCTCTTGTAGCCGATGTTCACGAGAACCTCGCGCTTGGTAATGCCCGTAACGGTACCTTCCACGACCTCGCCGACGTTGACGTTCGAAAGCGTCTTGTCGTAAGCCTCTGCGATCTCCTCCTTGGGATGGTCATAGACTCCCAGGTCGTTTTCATACGCGTTCCAGTCGAAATTCTCGTTCGTGACTACATTTTTCGTTTCTTCCATGATGGAAATTCTTTTTGCGATACAATCGCTCGTTAAATGATTAATAATTAAACTCGTAGCTCCCGCCTACGCGCCTTATGCGCATACGTGAGGGCTACAAAGGTAACGGTTTTTTGCGAATCTGCAAAAAATCAGGCGGTTATTTGCGTCCCGCGGAAGCCTCCGGGCGTCGTCCGCGGCGCCTATTTGCGCACCACCCGCTGCCGCGGGGTGTTGTCGATCTTCAGCGGGCTGTCGTCCCTGAGCTCTTCGAGCAGGATGTCGGCCACCTTCTCGTCGGTGATTTCCCCGCCGGTATATTCCATATCCTTGTAATTCCGGTAGATATAGTCGCTCACGGCGACCTTGTACTTCCGCCCCTCGCGCAGCTTCGGGAACTGCACGTCGAGGGCGTTGTCCGCCGCATCGGTGACGATCATATAGGGCGTGGTCGAAATCAGGTCGATGCGGTGCGCCTCCTTGGCGTTCACCGGGTCGTTGTACTTCGACACGATCATGCGGCGCATCTGGGCGGGCGTCATCTCCATCCGGGCCACCAGCGTCCCGAACGGCTCCAGTCCGTATACCTTCGCCGCGCTCACCCCGCCCGCGGGGATCGAATCGAGGCGCACGCCGCCGATGTGGTAGAAACCGACGTCGGCATCGGCCTCGTCGGCGACCGCCGCGGCCATCCAGTTGGCAAGTCCCCACTTGTCGGCGGCATTGCCAAAACGCCCGACGGGTTTGTTCAGCTCCGGGTCGGCATAGTAAGCCTCGACCTGCTTCTGGTAGAGGATATCGGGTTCGTAATCGGCCAGCGGGACGATCCGGTAATCAACCCCAGACACCTTATGCCCCTTCATCCGTACGGTCGTCACGCCGATGTTCCGCAGGTCTTTGCCCGTCTGCGTCAGCAGCGTGCCGCCGATGAGCGTATCGACCTCTTCGTGCGTATGCCCGCCGATCACCACGTCGTACTGCGACTGCCCCTTGGCGAGCAGTTCCGCATCGCGGTCGTCGCCCATGTGCGACACGAGTACCAGCACGTCGCACTCGGGCCGCAGCTCCGCGGCATATTTCAGGGCCATCGCCTGCGGGTCGGGAAACTCCAGCCCCGCGAAACTCGATTCATTGCCCGCCGGATGCCCCGGCCCCTCGTAGTTGGTCACCACGCCGACGAACCCGATCCGGATCCCGTCCCGGTCGACGATCGTGTAGGGCGGCAACTGCGGGAAGGTGCAGGTGTCGCTCACCACGTTGGCGCAGACCACCTCGAAGTCCATGCTGTCGATCATCCGCCCCAGGAACGCCTGCCCGTGGTCGAATTCATGGTTGCCCAGCGTCGCCACGTCATACCCCAGTTCGTTCATCAGGGCAATCATCGGCATACCGGGCGTCGGCGCCATGTCCACATAGGCATTCCCCGTCCAGCGGTCGCCGGCATCGACCAGCACCACGAGTTGGGCCGTATCGCGGCACGCCTCGACGGCCGACGCCAGCCGCGGGAAATTCTGTATCTTTGCATGCATGTCGTTCGTCGACAGCAACACGAGCGTCCTTTCGCGGGGTGCGCAGGCCGCGGCGAGCGCCGCAACGGCGACCAGCCCCATCCTCAGTATTCCTTTCATAACACAGGTTTTAGTTTGTCAAAGTTATAAATTATTCATATCTTTACATGTTTTCAAGCCTGAAAATCTTATGACAAATATCATCGAAATCATATGCGAAAACCTCGGCGGCACGGTCGAGGTGCCGATGGGCACCCCGCTTTCCGAGGTCGCAAAGCGGGTCGCGCCGGGGCCCTACCCGTTCCTTGCCGCCCTGGTCAACAACCGCATCAAGGAACTGTATTACAAAATATATACCCCGGTGACCGTCCGTTTCGTGGACATCACCTCCTTCGCCGGCATCCGCGTCTACCAGCGCACGTCGTGGTTCATCCTGCAGAAAGCCGCCCGCGACCTCTTTCCGGGCAAGACGCTCCATATCCGCCATTCGATGGGGCAGAACGGCTTTTACTGCGAGATCGAGGGCATCGACGAATTCACGCCCGGGCTGGCCGAGGCACTCGAAGGGCGCATGCGCGACCTGGTGGCGCAAGACCTGCCGATCAGCCGCATGAAGATCCTCACGAGCGAAGTCCGCGCCCGCTATGCAGCCCAGGGCCTCACCGACAAGATCGCCCTGCTGGACACCCGCCCGCGGCTTTACAGCGACCTCTATACGCTCGGCGACACCGACGGTTATTTCTACGGCGCGCTGGCGCCCTCGACGGGGTTCGTCGACCTGTTCGGCATCGAACCCTACTACAACGGATTCTACCTTGCCCTGCCGCTGCGCACGGCGCCCGACCGGCTCAACACCAACGTCGAACAGGAAAAGATGTTCGGCATCTTCCAGGAATACCAGTCCTGGGTGCGGATCATGGGCGTGCCCACCGTGGGCGCCGTCAACTCCAAGGTGCTCGCGGGCGACGCGGGCGGCATGATCAAACTGGCCGAAGCGTTCCACGAACGCAAGTTCGCATGGGTCGCCGACACGATCTACGACGCCAACATCTCGCGCGGCGTACGCATGGTGCTGATCTCGGGGCCCTCGTCGAGCGGCAAGACCACCTCGGCCAAACGGCTGGGCATCCAGCTCGGGGTACTGGGGCTGCAGCCGGTGCTGATCTCGCTCGACGACTATTTCGTCGACCGCGAAAAGACCCCGCGCGACGCCGACGGCGATTACGACTACGAGGCGCTCGAAGCCATCGACCTCGAGCTGTTCAACGACCACCTCTGCCGCCTGATGCGCGGCGAAAGCGTCGACATCCCGCGCTACGACTTCATCACGGGCCGCCGCACGTGGCACAACAACCCGCTGACGCTCGACGAGCGTTCGATCCTGATCGTCGAGGGCATCCACGGGCTCAACCCGCGCCTCACCCCGAGCGTCCCCGAAGCGCAGAAATTCCGCATCTACATCTCGTGCTTCACGTCGGTGGCGATGGACAACCTCTCGCGCATCGCCACGACCGACAACCGCTTGCTGCGCCGCCTCACGCGCGACTATACGCAACGCGGCGCAGATGCCGTGGCGACGCTTTCGCGCTGGGGCTCCGTCCGCCGCGGCGAGGAGAAGCACATCTTCCCCTACCAGGAAAACGCCGACGTCATGCTCAACTCGTCGCTTTTCTACGAAATCTCGGTGTTGCGCCCCTATGCCGAAAAGATCCTCCGCGAGGTTCCCGACACGGTACCCGAGTACGACGAGGCGCGGCGCATGCTGAAGTTCCTGAAAAACTTCACCCCCATCCCGCCCGACGAGATCCCGCCCACGTCTATCATCCGGGAGTTCATCGGGGGCAGCAGTTTCAAGTACTGACTCCGGCAAGCCCCGCCGGACAGACGCCCTCGCCTGCCGCCCCACGGTGTCCGCCGCAACTCCCCGTTTCGCGGCCTGCGGGTGCCTGCGCGGCCGGCTACGACCGACGGAGGCGTATCCCTGCGCCACGGGGAAAATATAAACCCGGCAGACGCTTGCGGTCTTCGTAAAAATAGTATTTTTGCATGGAGATTACGCGCCGCCCGGCGCATCCGACCACAATAACCAATTGATGACAAATATGTTCGACAAGTTTTCCGAACGCCACATCGGCGTCAGCAACGAAAAAGACCTCAAAGCCATGCTCGAAGTGATCGGCGCAAAGTCGGTCGACGAACTGATCGCGCAGGTCATCCCCCAGTCCATCCGGCTCAAGAAGCCGCTCGCGCTGCCGGCCGAAGGGATGAGCGAATACGAATTCGCCGCCCACATCCGCTCGCTGGCCGACCGCAACCGCTGCCTCAGATCGTTCATCGGCATGGGCTACTACCCCTGCGCCGTCCCGGCCGCCATCGTGCGCAACGTCTTCGAGAACCCCGCCTGGTACACCTCCTACACGCCCTACCAGGCCGAGATCTCGCAGGGCCGCCTCGAGGCGCTGCTGAACTTCCAGACCGCCGTGATCTCGCTCACGGGCATGGAGATCGGCAACTGCTCGCTCCTGGACGAGGGCACGGCCGCCGCCGAGGCCATGCTGATGATGTTCGCGCTGCGCCCGCGCGAAGCGGTCAGGGAGGGTCGCAACCAGCTCTTCGTCGACCGCAACATTTTCCCGCAGACGCTCGACGTGCTGCTCACGCGCAGCGAACCGTTCGGCATCGAACTGATCATCGACGAATACGACGAATACAGCTTCACGGGCAAGGAGTTCGGCGCCATCGTCCAGTACCCGGCCGCCAACGGCGCCGTGCGCGACTATACGGACTTCACGGCCGCGGCACATGCCAAGGGCGTGCTGGTCACGGCTGCCGCCGACCTGCTTTCGCTGGCGCTGCTCAAATCCCCCGGCGAGTGGGGTGCCGACATCGCCGTCGGCTCGACGCAACGCCTGGGCACCCCGATGGGCTTCGGCGGCCCCGGCGCAGGCTACATGGCCACGCGCGAGGCCTACAAGCGCAACATGCCCGGCCGCATCATCGGCGTCTCGGTCGACCGCCTCGGCAACAAGGCGCTGCGCATGGCGCTCCAGATGCGCGAACAGCATATCAAGCGCGAACGCGCCACGTCGAACATTTGCACCGCCTCGGCGCTGATGGCCTCGATGGTAGGCTTCTACTGCGTCTACAACGGCCCCGAGGGGCTGAAACGCGCCGCCGACACGGCCCACCTGGCCGCCGCAACGGTCGCCGACGCACTCCAGGCGATGGATTACAAACTCGCCGCCGCAGACTTCTTCGACACGCTCGAAGTCTCGGCCGAAGCCGCCGTCGTGCAGTCGCTGGCACTCGAAAGCGGCATCAACTTCTACTACCCCACCGAAGGCTCAGTGCGCATGTCGTTCGACGAGGTGACCACCCCCGAAGAGGTCGCCGAGGTAATACGCATCTTCGCCGCCGCCAAAGGCAGGAAAGCCAAGGCCGTAAAGCCCGTCACCGAAAGCCGCGTGCCGGCCGCCCTGCGCCGCCGCACGGCCTACCTCTCGGAGGCGGTCTTCAACACCTACCGCTCGGAAAGCGACCTGATGCGCTACATCAAGAAGCTCGAACTGAGGGACATCTCGCTCGCCAATTCGATGATCTCTTTAGGTTCGTGCACCATGAAGCTCAACGCCGCGGCGCTCATGCAGCCGCTCTCGCTGGCGGGCTTCCAGATGATGCACCCCTTCGCCCCGGCCGACCAGGCCGAAGGTTACATGCAGTTAATCACGGAGTTGGAAAACGACCTGGCGACGATCACGGGCTTCGCGGCCTGCTCCCTGCAACCCAACTCGGGCGCTGCGGGCGAATACGCCGGGCTGATGGTGATCCGCGCCTACCACCAAAGCCGCGGACAGGGCTACCGCAACGTGGTGCTGATCCCGGCCTCGGCGCACGGCACCAACCCCGCGTCGGCCGCCATGGCCGGCATGAAGATCGTCACGGTGGCCTGTGACGACAAGGGCAACATCGACGTCGAAGACCTCAAGGCCAAGGCCGGGGAATACAGTTCGGAGCTGTGCGGGCTGATGGTCACCTACCCCTCGACGCACGGCGTGTTCGAGAGCCGCATCCGCGAGATCGTGGACGCCGTGCACGACGCAGGCGGACAGGTCTACATGGACGGCGCCAACATGAACGCACAGGTGGGGCTGACCAACCCCGGCTACATCGGCGCCGACGTCTGCCACCTCAACCTGCACAAGACCTTCGCCATGCCCCACGGGGGCGGCGGCCCGGGCGTGGGCCCGATCTGCGTCGCCGAGCACCTTAGGGCGTTCCTTCCCTCGCATCCGGTTATGCCGACGGGCGGCGACGAGGGTATCACGGCCGTGGCGTCGGCCCCTTGGGGCTCCGCCATGCTGCTGCCCATAACCTACGGTTATATCAAGATGCTGGGTGGAAACGGGCTGCGCCGCGCCACCGAAATGGCGATCGTCAATGCCAACTACATGTCCTCGGCGCTGGCACCGGAATACCGCACCTATTATTCGGGCGAGACCGGCCGCGTGGGACACGAGATGATCCTCGACCTGACCTCTTTCAAGAAGGACTACGGCGTCGACTGCGGCGACATCGCCCACCGCCTGATGGACTACGGGTTCCATGCCCCGACGCTCTCGTTCCCCGTGCACGAGACGCTGATGGTCGAACCGACCGAATCGGAACCGAAGGCCGAGATGGATCGCTTCATCGAAGCGCTGGTGAGCATCAAGCGCGAGTGCGAAGCCGCCGCGGGACAGGCCGACAACGTGGTCGCCAACGCGCCGCACACCGCCGCCGAGATCGCCGGCGAATGGACGCATCCCTACACCCGCGCCGAGGCGGCATTCCCGCTCGCATGGGTGCGCGAAGCCAAGTTCTTCCCCTACGTGACCAAGATCGACAACGGCTACGGCGACCGCAACCTCTGCTGCCGCAACTGCGAATAGGCTGTCCCGAACCGGCTACTACGTACCAAAAACGCGGGCACGCACGCCGGCACCGCAAGCCATACAATAATGATCCCCGGAATCCGCATGAAGTTCCGGGGATAAAAAACAGAGGTATAAAAAAGTGTAAAGCAAAAGATAATCAAATAATTATACACTTTTCTTCAGTACCTTTGTTTTAGAAAAAAAGTAGAATAAGGTAATGTTAAACGAGGTTTCGGTTTCCAAATCGTTACCTCGTTTCTTTTGCTCTATTATTCATAGAAACGTGATTTTCAGTTTCTTGCATCTCTATTCATCTTGACATACGACTCTGCTGAAATTATTTTTGCAACCCTAAAAAGCAGAGTTTATGCGTAGCACGTTCAAGGTTCTGTTCTACCTTAAAAGGAACAAAGACAAAGATCAGAAAGTCGTCCCTGTCATGGGTCGCATCACGGTCAACGGCAGCATCGCGCAGTTCAGCGCGAAGCTCTCCGTTCCGGAGATGCTTTGGGAGGTCAGCGGCGGCCGCGCCAAGGGCCGCAGCCTCGAAGCGGATCGCATCAACCGCCATCTGGACAACATCCGCACCCAGATCGGCAAGCACTATCAGGATATCTGCGACCGGGAGTCATACGTTACGGCCGAAAAGGTCAAGAATGCCTATCTCGGCTTCGGCGAGAAATACCGTCTGCTTCTCGAAGCGTTCGAGAAGTTTACTGCCGACCTCAAGAAACGTGTCGGCATCGACCGCTGCCACGGTACATGGAACCGCTACTATAAATCCATCGACCATCTGCGGACTTTCATGCGTAAGGAGTATAACGTGAGCGATATGCCGTTGGCGGAGTTGGAACAGTCGTTCATCGAGCAATACCACGTCTACCTTAAATCCGATCTGGGGCTCAAGCCTACGACCGTCAGCGGTTATCTCAAATGCCTGAAATACGTTGTCAAAATCGCGTTCAACAACGGCTGGATGCCTCGCAACCCCTTTTCCCTCTATCAATATACGGCTCCGAATCCGGAACGCAGTTTTTTAACGGAAGATGAACTCCGGCGTATGATGACTACCGAGCTGCGGTATAAGCGTCAGGACTATAACCGCGATATGTTCCTTTTCTCCTGCTTCACGGGCATCTGCTATGCGGATATGGCCTCGCTGACCTATGACCGGATCGAGCAGGATGCGCAGGGCGAGTGGTGGATCAGCGGTAACCGCCAGAAGACCGAAACCAGATACGTTGTCAAACTTCTGCCGTATGCGTTGTTCATCCTGAACAAGTACCGGGGTCTGACCGGCGACGGACGTGTTTTTGCCATGTCTACACTCGATTCGATCGACGACAGCCTGAAAAACATCGCCCGGGAGTGCGGCATCGACAAACAACTCTCATTCCACCTTGCCCGGCACACGTACGCCACGACGATCTGCCTGTCGAACGGTGTGAGTCTGGAGACGCTTTCGAAGATGCTGGGACATAAACAGATTACCACGACCCAAATCTATGCGAAAGTCACCCAGCCGATGATCGACCGTGAGGTTACCATGCTCCGGGAGAAACTGGCAATGAAATTCTCCGTGTAGACATTTTGCGATAAAGTATATAAATATATTATGTATTTACATACTTGTATAAACTCATCATTCGGTCGTTGCATCTTTGCGGCGAAAACCTACTGCAACCCGATTATGGAACGACTCGATGAGATTTTGGAAATCGTCCGAGAGATCCGCGAAGATATCGCCTATATGAAACGTCACCGGAATATGCTTTGCGGTACGCCGATCCTTGAAGTGAGCGAGGTCTGCGACCTGCTGAAGATCAGCGACCGTCAGTTGCGCCGTTACTGCGTCAGCGGTCAGCTCACCGGGTTCCACTTCGGGCGCCGTCTTATGTTCTCCGCTGCCGAGATAAACCGTTTTGTCGAGCGGATTGACACGGAGTGCCGGCAGCGAAAAGAACTTAAAAACCGGATCAGGAACCTTTAATTCATAACCCTATGCCTGACAAGTATTATTTGGTGGAGTCCGGAGCTTTGGAGAAACTGCTCCGCACGCATTTCATGCTGACACAATCCACACTGCTTTTCGAACACCTGTTGAGCCACAGCGATCGCCCGATGTTCCTCTCGGCCCGCAAGGTCTGCGAGGTGCTGGGTCTGGACCGTCACCAGCTCGAACAATGCCGCAAAAAGCGGATGATCCGCGCCCGTACCGTCAACGGACAGATGCTGTACGATGCCTACGAGTTGCTTGCGCTTACTGAACTTTTCTACCGCCGGAAGCTGCGGAAGACCCTCTCCCGGATACCGCAGTTCGAGGTGCGCTGATCCGTTCGTGCTGAAAGGGACTGACTGCATCCGCAGCAGTCTCTTTTTGTTTTGAGACAGCACGAATAATAATTAAAAATCCCTTTGTGAACGCCGGCCTCGGGGCAAGATAGCGCCGGACACGTTCCGGCGTCAAATTTTTGCGGCACGATCTCCACCCTTCGGGTCGTATCGCCCCTCAAAAATTTGCCTTGTCCGTGCCGTCGCTGATAATCCCGCCCCGAAGCCGGCTTCTCACTTTCATAGCGGGGATCTGCCGGCCGTATGTCAAATCAAAATCCATTTCGAAGATGAAACATCAAAAATTCGAGATTGCGGTGGCGGGTTACGACTACCGCTTCAAGACCTACGCCCGGGACGGCGTGGAGGCATCGGTAAAGGTGAAATGTTTTCTCGGAAAGCCCGATGCCGAGTGTACGATCCTTGTGCCTGCGTTGAACGATTACCTGCGGGAAACGGAATCCTGCCGCAGGCAGGTTGCTCAGCGATGAGAAAGTGGATCGATCAGTCGACCTTCGACGAGCTGCTGCTCGCCAATGCCGAGGATAACATAGAGCGGGCTATTCGAAGCGCATCGGCCGTATTGGAAACAGTGCAGGAGTTCGTTCCGGAGGCAGCCTTGTTCTACCGTGTTACACATGCCGTGGACAGCCTGAAAAACTATTTCGAGGAAGCTTGCACCGGTTTCCGAAGAAACGACATCCTGTTTCTCGTCCGCCAATATTTCTATCCAAAACCCTATTACGACCTCCGATTCGATTGGTCGTTCTTCCGATATGCGGACAACTACTCCTACGGCAAGGCTTTCGACAAACAAACCGCTCCGAACCGTGTCGGGGTCTTCACCAAAAAGAAGATCGACGACTGGGTGGAATACCTCACGCAGGGTTTCCGGAATCTCGAACGGATCGATGCGGAGAACGAACGCAAAATAATCGGGTACCGCAACCGGTTGGAGGCTCTGTCCGATGTGGTTTGGGTTCATGACAAAAGTCACGGCCAGATCATTCGTAACGGCCTGACCTATACTTTCGATATCCGGCAGACGGATTACAGCGAAAAGATCTCTTTGGACTATCGGTGCCGCACGCTCGACGATTTCCTTGCACTCTCCGACAATAAATTCACACCTAAACCTTAAACGACTATGGAACGAAACATTATTATCGAAAATATCTGCACTGCGTGCCGCTGCGGCGAACGTCGCGCCGAGGAATATTTGGCCGCGGAACTTCGCAACCTGCGGGAACTGCGGGATGCCGGGGCTCTGTGCTACGGCGATCTTGAAACGGCCTGTTCTGGGCTGGGACTGGACTTCGATTATACGGACTATTTCTGTCAGGCCTTGTCACTGAACTAACTCCGATTTACGATGAACAATCTTTGTTTCAACCGTTTCACACTGCGGACGGACGATGCGAAAACCCGCCGTAAAATCCTTCGCTGGCTGGCGCTCAATTACCGCTTGTACGAATACCTCCCCTCGGACGCAGAGGTTCGCGGACGGTTCATCTCGCGCAAACCTTTTCCCGCCGAGGCGTTCCGGCGCCAGATCGGGAAACTGCGCGGCGACAGGACTCTGTTCCTGCGGATTGTCTCTGCGGACTTATATACGCTCTATGTGGAAGCTAACGTCTATCTGCGCGGAGCGTGGTACCGAATCTTTCTTTAATCACCTGCCGCCTGCTCCGCAACGAGCGGGCGGCGTCATTTCCATATCATGGCATACGAATCATACATTCCTTTCGCGGATATCAGGGATTTCCACGACGCCGAGATCAACGGCATCCCGGCTCTTTTCACCATATCTCGGCTCGATTCCGAAACCCTTCCCGCCGATTTTCATTCGTGCGAGGTCATGGGCGGTCGGGGCAGCGATTTCCAGTGGCTCGTTCCGCTGGCTTTGGCAAACTTCACCGGAACGTTCGTCTCCCGGCAGCCCCTGCTCCGGGAAGGACAGGCGTACGCTGAAATACGCCGGTACGGCATCTATGACGCGACGACAGTCGACGAATGGTCTGAAAACAATAACTCTTAAACATTATGCGACGAAAATTCAAACTGAAGGTCTGTTATACCTTCCACGGGGCTTTTACCCTGCGTGCGGCTTCCGGCAAGGAAGCCGCACGTCTTGTTTCCGAACAATGCGGAACGGTTCTGAACACGATCCGAACGACTCTCAGCGAAGAATCCGAGGTAGACTGGCATTTCGACAAACATCCCCGGCTTGCAATCCGGGAAGTAATCGCTCTTCCGGAGACTCTCGACGGGGAGAAGCTGCCGCGCGTGGGAGTCTTCCATCCCGGGCAGCGTGTCTTCCGGAGCGATCCCGACTATGAAATGTCCGGTTGTTGTGTCGTCTGTTCGGGTAATGACGATAAGGAGACACCCTCCGACAAGGATCTTATCCTGATCTGCTGCTCAGACTCGGAAACTGAAGTCTATCCATGCGAACTACGTCCCATATCCGATAATCATTAAAGACACCTTCAAATGAACATGCAGGAATCCGATTTCCGGAGTGCGCTGGAAATCATCACCCGAAACAACAGAATCACTGTGTCGTTCAACACACCGATCGCCGACAACTACTCCCAAGTCTATCCGCTTCTTATCCATGAGAGCAACGCTTCGGTACTGAAACAGCTCCATGAGGCGGGCTTCTCGATGAGCATGACGAAAAAAGGACTGGAAGTGTCGAAGTATTAACCTCAAATAATCGCGCAATGAAACGCTATGAATTTTATCGGAATCAAAAAATTACTGTCATAGATTGCCGGTATTTCAGTTTTGAAGCCGAGAATCTCGAAACGGCAGTCCAGAAGATCAAGGATCTATGTGCTGACGGTCAACTCGATGAACTGTCAAATGATCCGACCTATCAGGAAGATGCTGCTTATCAGATTCCCGGAACGGAATATCCACTGGATATAGAAAACAATAATGGAGATCCTACGGTTATGATTTACTCGGCCGCAGACGGAAACTGCATCACGGACAACCTTCCGAAGAGAAGTATCAAATGCTTGTCGATGCCTGCGAGGCGTGGTGGAACAGACAATTCGCAGAGGAGCAAATCCGAATCCGGAAAGAGTCTGCCCAATGAATACCCGGAACAAACCCGATCTGCATTGCGGACCCCGACCTGATGTCCGCAGAAATACAATAACTCAAACCAAGAACATTTTAATGAACGAAACCATGAATTTACACGAATATTACCGTAACCATAAGGACGCGATCAACGCGTCGATTATGGATATTGCCTGCGATCTGGCCGTCGGACGGCTGCTGAACGCACACGGTGCACCTTTCGAAACATTCGTCGAAGCCGATGACCCCGACGATCCCGACGGCGGAACCCATTACAAGGAGGAATATCAAAAGGAATACGATACGTATTACGATAAGGAGTACGCCCGTGTCGCAAAGCTGATGAAATTCGACTATTGCCAAGAGGACGGAGTCGCGGCTTCGCCTGAAGATACGAACACCTAAACCATATACTTATATGATCGATATTCCTTTGTCCCTGCGCGTTCCACCGCAGGGATGCTATAACCGCGGTATTTATACCTGTTATGAATGTGATTTCGAACCGCCGCACTATACGTAGTACCTTGCATGCTGGGCCTTGCCGAGACCTCTGCCGGTACGATGGTCGTCTGGGAATGTCCCCGGTGCGGTCAGAAATGGATGTTTCACTATCGGGCCCAAAATTCCCGTGAAGCTCACGATTACGCCGCCCAGCTCCTCGCTTACCGCACTGGCGATCCCGATTGGCGTATGACGCTGAATCCCGACTGGATTGCGGTGCCGCGGCAGAAAAAAGAGTAACCCTAAAACCTGATCCAATGAAAATCTTTGAAAGAATCACAAAACGCTATGCGCTTCAGAATTACTATCTGCGGCGCAATTTCTATTGGCCGGATACGCTGCCGGAGATTCTCGATTATTGGCAGCAGCACAATGACCTGCCATTCCTCTACGGCGGCGATAACTGGCCGTATGATGCAATGTGCGAGCGGCAGCGCCGCAAGGGCGTCTATGCTTCGCAATACCTGACACCCGACCGCACGGCCTGCCAGATGGCGGCACTGGCCGTGCGATATTTCGACAATGACAGCCGTATCGTGGACGCCTGCTGCGGCACGGGGCAACTTACGCGCGCCCTGCTCCTCGAGGGCGTGCATCCGTCGGCGCTCCTCGGCTTCGATGCCGATGCGGAGCTGGTTGATCTATACGAACGCCTCTACCCCGAAACTGCTGCGCTGCGGATGCAATTTCATGAGATCGACTTCCGCTGCGAGAACGTCATTGCCAATCCGCCGTTCGAGATTGTGGAGTGTGTCTACTTCCTGCAATGGCTCTCCCGCACGCAACGCTCGGGCGATCGTGCCGTGCTGCTTCTGCCGTACGGCTTTATCGACAAGCAGCGTCCCAAAGCCGTACAGGAGACGATGCGGCACTTTATCATCCACCACCGGACACCCATGCAGGAGCCGTTCGCACGCACTGCCTGCCGTGCGGAGATCGTCGTAGTGGAACGGGCGTAGTGCATTCCGACTCGGGGAGAACCCCGCGTCAATGTTAAAATTTTATGTCATGAAACGAACTGAAGTGGTAAACATTCATTATGCAGCATGCGATGTTTAATCGGCCGTGCCGGCCATGGTGAAGACGGTTATTTCGGGAATCCTTTTCGGCTGCTGCCGGGCATGAGCCGCGGTGCTACTTTGGACCGCTACCGCAGTTATTTTTACGGACGCCTGCGTACCGATCCTGAGTTTGGGCAGCGTATCCATGCTTTGAAAGGCAAACGCTTGGGATGCTTCTGTAAGCCTTATCCCTGTCATGGGGATATTATCAAGGAATATCTCGATACCTTGGACGATGAATAAATCGGTTAGGAAGGTCATATGCCCGGCGGCATTGCTATTCCGGGATTTTTTCCGTAATTTTACTGGGTATTCAGTATCGTCCGTTTTATGAACGAACACCCGGCAACTCTTCTGCGCTGTGTCGTGGAACGTATCACCTATCAGAATCCCGAGAACGGATACTCGGTGCTGAAGGTCAAGGTGAAGGGCTATAACGACCTTGTCACGCTCGTGGGTAACCTGCTGGAGGTTCCCGTGGGCAGCGTTCTTCTGTGCCGCGGCGAATGGAAGGTGGACAAACGCTACGGCAGCCAGTTCGTCGCCGCGACATGGGAGGAGACGATGCCCGCCACGGTGTACGGGATCGAAAAATACCTCGGCAGCGGATTGGTCAAGGGCATCGGCCCGCGGTTCGCCCGGGCTATCGTCCAGCGATTCGGAACGGAGACCATCGACATCATCGAGACGGACATCGAACGGCTTTACGAAGTTCCGAACATCGGGCGGAAGCGTGTGGCGAAGATCCGGGAGAGCTGGGAGAAGCAAAAAGATATCAAGAATGTCATGCTCTTCCTGCAGGGCTACGGCGTGAGCACGGCCTATGCTGCGAAAATCTACCGGGAATACGGCAAGGAGAGTATCGACAAGGTGAAAGAAAATCCCTACCGCCTTGCCGACGATATCTGGGGTATCGGCTTCAAGACCGCCGACGGCATCGCCGCAAAGATGGGCTATGAGAAAGAGGACCCGCGGCGATGCCGGAGCGGCATCCTCTATACGCTGGGACAACTCTCGGACGAAGGACATGTCTACGCCGGGGAGGAACAGTTGGTAAAGGCTGCGGGGCAACTTCTCGAAGCCGGCGAAATCTCTATCCGGGAGGTTCTGGAGCAGATGATCCGATCCGACGACCTTATTCTCGATAAGGATGCCATCTACCTTCCTCCGTTCTACCATGCCGAGTGCGGTACGTCGCGTCGCCTGAGAGATTTGGCAGAGAGTACGGGCCGTTCGTTGTTCGACGGGCTTTTCGATCCGTCGTCCCTCACCGCGGAAACCGGCATTGAATACGACGAAGTTCAGCTTGCGGCTATCCGGCAGGCCGTCACGTCCAAAGTCATGGTGTTGACCGGCGGCCCCGGTACGGGTAAGACGACTACGACGCAGGGAATTATCGCGGCCTTGAAAAAAGCCGGCCTGCGCGTGCTGCTGGCGGCACCGACGGGACGTGCTGCCAAGCGTATGAGCGAGGCGACGGGCATGGAGGCCAAGACCATCCACCGGCTGTTGGAGTACAACCCGCAGGACGGCTACAAGCGCAACGACGAGAACCCGCTGGAAGGCGACGCGCTGATCGTGGACGAGTGTTCTATGATCGACATCCTTTTGATGAACAACCTGCTGAAAGCCGTTCCCGTGGGGATGCGGCTGGTGTTCGTCGGCGACATCGACCAGCTGCCGAGCGTCGGGGCGGGAAACGTCCTGCGCGACATCATCGACTCGCAGCGTATCCCCGTCGTGCGGCTCGTGCGCATCTTCCGGCAGGCGCAGAAGAGCCGTATCGTGATGAACGCCCACACCATCAACCAGGGACGCTTCCCCGATACGAGCAACGGCCGCGACACCGACTTTTTCTTCATGCGGGAGGACGACCCCGAACGGGCCGCCGAAACCATCGTCCGGCTGGTGAAGGAGCGCCTGCCCCGCGCCTACCGGGAAAGTCCGGACCGTATTCAAGTACTTACGCCGATGCAGCGGGGCGTCGTGGGCGCCGCGAACCTGAACCTGCTGTTGCAGCAGGCATTGAATCCTTCGGGGCCGAGCCTCGGCCGCGGCGGCTACACCTACCGACAGGGCGACCGCGTGATGCAGTTGCGCAACAACTACGACAAGGATGTGTTCAACGGCGATCTGGGTTATATCCGGGAGGTGGATACGGAGGACAGGATGCTGACGGTGGATTTCGACGGCAAGAAGGTCGAGTACGATGTCACGGAACTCGACGAACTGACGCTGGCCTACGCCACGACGATCCATAAGGCCCAAGGGTCGGAATACCCGATCGTGGTCATGCCGGTACTGATGACCCACTTCGTGATGCTCCAGCGCAACCTGATCTATACGGGTATTACGCGCGCCAAAAAGATCTGCGTGCTGATCGGCGCAATGAAAGCCTTGGCCTATGCCGTCCGCGATATGTCCGTGCTGAAACGCAATACGAGCCTTCGGGAGCGGTTGAATCCCTCCCTGACGACCGACGGGAAACTCCGGGGCTGAATCTTCGACAGGGCTGCCGTCATTTCCTCCGCCGGTAAGGTCGAAACCGCCGGGACAAAAAAGGGTGTCCTTCGAAAGAACACCCTGCGTCATGCGATGAAAACGAGCTATTTGGCAGCTGCCGCAAGCGACGTTTTCCGGAATTCCTTGAGTTTCTTCTCAAGCTCCAGCGACACCTTACGGGCGCGCAGTCCCGCAGCTTTGTTGTTTTTTCCCGCCTGAAGCTCTGCGTCGGTCTTGAATGCCGCATACAGCTCGTCGATAGTCTTTACCAGTTCATTCATGGTCGTATGGAATTTAGTAGTTTAACACGATCCAAAAATAGATATTTTTTCACAAAAACAGCTTTGTGATGCTATTTTTTTCGGCCGGTTCCCTCGGTGCACGGCATTCCATTCCCGAAAGAATTTTTCTGCGAGGCTCCTTCGGGTTCTGCATGCCGGGTTCATATGCGGTATATGTCCGTGCTGCCGGCTTACAACTCCAGATTCCACTGCCGTCTGTGCTCCAAGAACGCTTCCCGGGTTCTGTCGTCGAATTCCGAGAGATCCTTCTCCGTAAGGATTCCGTTATAGAAAAGGCTGAATACCGTCAAAGCATAGCGGGAGCCGTTCAGACCGTCATACTGACGACTTATATCTTTGTCGAATGTCTGTATGCTCTTATATATTTCCAAATATTTCTCATGGCAGGACTGCGCTTTTTCATCCTGCAGGAGTCGTTTGAGTTTCGCCAGAAAGGTACAGCATTCACGCTCCAAGGCCCGGCTTATGAGTGTTCGGGCAATTTTCTTTTGGCTTTTATCCAATTCTACCATACAGCTTACGGAGATTATGTTTTTCAGGACTCCAAAATAATTATTTTCGGTCTATTAAAATATACAAACCGAATATCGGCCCGCGGGAAAAATTGCTAAAACGGGCGGCGATATAAGAAACGCAAATTCTCGAGGATGAACCGCCGGAAGCTGAAAAACCGGGGCACGGCTTGCTGCTTTCGAAAAGAATCCGTATTTTTATCCTGTGCAAAATACCGCAAGCACAATTTTGTCAGCTCCGGATACTGTTGGGAAACGGTGTCCGGAGTGTTTATACCGTCATATGGGAATACCGAAAACTCCCTCCAAAGACACTTTTCATCTACCCGTACAGGCCGTTGTGTGAGATCACGACAGCTCTCTTCAAAACATAAAAAATTCCGTCGTGAACAACGGAACGCGTCAGCATATCGGTACATCGTAAATTTCCATCTTTAGGATTCTCCGAAAGAACAGAGCCGTCCGGAGCGATATTTATCGTATATGCATCGGGGCGACACGTATAAAAAACGAATTTCGAGCGCGAGACAGCCGGGCATTTTATTCCCCCGAAAACAGGACATACAACTTTCCCGTTTTCCGGACATTCCATGTTTTTACCCGGCCTTTGCGAGTCTTCTTGCCATATGGCTAAATAATGAGCCGGTGCAGGCGATAGACGTAATAGTCTACGGCATGTAGGCCGGCCACGAAACCTTTTCCGTGTACCCTTGCTGCGAGTCCTGCGACGCCCGAAATCCCGTATGTGACGCAACACATTGATAAAACCGTGGCACGCAAGCGCCCATGGGCTCCGTGCCGGAACATGGATACGGTCGAGCGTGTCTTTTTGGCCTCCGGCAAGACACTGGTGAAACTTAAATCGGAATAGATATATTCACATTGCCATTGCCTGGCAAGTAAATTCTCCTCCCCACGGTTTAGGAATGTTTCATCCATGAATTTCCGAGAGGTGCCCGGCATATTCTCCGACTCCTTGCAGAGCAGGCAGGCCATGAAAACCGTTAGCAGTATGAATACCGATTTACGCATTCCGATAAACTGAATCTATTACAAAATTAACAGTTCGTATGGAACCGGCAAATTTTCCGGAGATATATACCGGAAACGAAGATGAATCCGACCGAATGCAGGATATTGCCGGATGCTTCGATCCGATTATACCCAGAAATGACGGGTTTCAATATGACATCGAAGCTGCTGCTTCCGATGTTTGTCACGGCAAAGATAAATGGAAATTACCTATCCTGCCGGTTGCCCCGGGAAAGATAAGCCCGGGGCGGTCGGCCGGGCCTCCCTCTCCGGCTCCGGGACGGAAAAATCATCCTCGCCGGGGCTGCGGTATTTTTCCGCCCCTGCACCTGCGCCGCGGGCTTATGAATCTTCCCGAGGCAACCGACCCGTTCGGAATATAAAGCCTCATAACATATTATTCATTGCCTGTGCGATCAATGACAAATAAAGGTTGTACAGACACAAACACGTGAGACACACGGTAAAAACTGTTACATGTTATGCAGACTGCGAAAGCAAATTCGAAATCGAAGCAGAGCGGTAAGACCGCAGTTCGGACGCCGGCCGTTTCCGAGGCCGTTGCGGCGCAAGCGCAAGACCCGGTTGCAGCCGGGAGTCCCGACATGAAACCCGCCGAACCGCAGGCAACGGATATCGGAGCTGTGAATCCTGTCGCAGAAACCAGTCCTGCCGAACAACCGGCAGCCCATCCCGAGACGGATGTCCGGCTGCTGGATCTGAACAAAATCGTCAATTCGACCTACAATCCCCGCAAGAATTTCCGCGAGGATACGCTGCTGGAACTTGCCGAGAGCATCAAACAGTCGGGCGTTCTTCAACCTATCTGCGTGCGTCCGAGGGACGAGGGCTTCGAGATCGTCTACGGCGAGCGCCGCTATTGGGGGGCTGCAATGGCGGGCCTGAAATTCATCCCTGCCCTCGTGCGTAATTTGTCGGACGCCGAGGCCGAGGATGCCGCCATCACGGAGAACCTGCAGCGCGAGGACGTACGGCCGCGCGAGGAGGCCGCTGCCTACAAGCGGGCCTTGCAGTCGGGGCGGCATACGATCGAGAGTCTCGTGGGCAAGTTCGGCAAGTCGGAAGCCTACATCCGCTCGCGACTGAAACTCTGCGAGCTGATCGATGCCCTGGCCGGGATGCTCGACAAGGAGGATATTTCGGTGGGCGTCGCTACGGAGATCGCCAAATATCCCGCCGACATCCAGCAGGAGGTCTACGACGATCATTTCGCCGAGGGGTGTTACAGCTCGTGGAAGACGGCGCGGATCAAGGAGATCGCCCGGCGGCTCTACGAGCGTTACATGACCAAGCTGGAAAGCTACAACTTCGATAAGACGGAGTGCCTTTCCTGCCAGCACAACACGGCCAATCAGGTGTTGTTCAAGGACGAATGTACGGGCGGTTGCGCGGGCTGTCAAAACCGCGAGTGCATGATCCGCAAGAACAACGAGTTTTTGGTACAGAAAGCCGTGAAACTCCTGAAGGACGACCCGCATACGACGCTGGCTACGGACGGCGAAACGCCTGCCGCAGTACTCGAAGCTCTTGAGAAAGAGGGCTATCACGTCGAAGAGCTGGAATACAGCGTTTATCACTACGATAAAGGCCCTCAGATGCCCGACGCTCCACAAGCCGAGGAGTTCGAGTCAGAAGAGGATTTTACTGAGGCTAAGGAGGAGTACGAGGCCGAAATGGCGGCGTTTGCCGAAGAAACTCAGCGGTTGGAGTTCGACATCTCGGAAGGACGGGTGCGCAAATACGCCATCATCGGCAACCTCGATATTGAAATCCGCTACGAAGAGATCGAGGACGAGGAGCGGGAAGTGACGGTAAACGAGGGGCAGGACGATGAGCATAAGGTCTTCGTCACCGTCGTCCCGCCTTCTCCGCTGGAAGGGCTGATGCAGCAGGATCGCCGCAACCGGGAAATCTGCTACGAGCATATCACGACCGATATGAAGCGTGTCTTTCTCGATGTGAAGGTTGCGAACAAGCCCTTGCAGAAAGAGGAGCAGCAGATGTTCTACTACGCCGTGATGCAGCGCGTAATGAGCGACTCGAAACTCCGTCAGTGCGGTTTCCGACCCAAGGACGGCTCTTACCTGACCGACCGGGAGCAGTTTGCCGCGGCGGGACGCATTACGGTCAAGCAGCAGGCTGCGTTGGTTCGCGCGTTTCTGGTGGACTACTTCCGATCGGCAGCTCCGGAGTATGGATGTACGGACGAAACGCTCCTGACGGGCATGATGTGCCGCTTCGCGGATATGAACTTCACGGAGCAGAGCCAGAAGGTGCAGCAGGAGTATCTGCAAGTCTACGAGCGTCGCAAAGCCCGTCTTCAGGAGCAAATCGACGCTTTGCAGGCAAAAGCCGAGGCCGAAGAGTTGGCGGTCTCGATGCAGGAGGCTCCGGACGTCGAGCCTGAGGAGCTTCCTGACCTGCTGCCGGACGAGACGCCCGCTATAGAACCCACCCCGGAGCCGCTGATTATTCCGATGGACCCGGATATCGAACCCGACACCCGGATGCCTGAGGAGATGAAAGCAGCGGCATAGTAACAACATGAACTAAATGTCCAAACCGACGGAGCAGGCGTAGCCTGCTCCGTCTTTTCATTATTATTGCTATGAATAAGATTTCAGAGATTCCGGAACAAGAGTCTATTCCGGAAAACCCGGCAGTCGAAACGTCCGCCGATCCATGGCGCTGCGAAGAATGCGGTTCGCTCGAAGTGTCCTACCGAACATGGGTGGACAGCAATACGGGACAAGTTGCACCGGCAGCTCCCGAGCAGGATGATTTGTGGTGCGACGGATGCGAAGAGCACACGTACCAGATCCGCGAAAGCGAATTGATGTCCGATACGGTCGAACCGTGGTGGAAGGATGGCACGACGGAGGAGGATCGGGAAATTATTACAGGACTGAAACGGGAGAATTTCAGCGTGAAGAACGATCGCAAGGCTTTCCGCGATGCCTGCGACATGTGGTGGCGCGGCAGGACGAACGACGAGAAGATCCGTCTCTGGCGGCAAGCTACCGCTCCGGAGGAAGAATAACGTAAAGATAAGAGCCATGAATAAGAATCTGATTGAAAAGATCGCTCCGCAGTTGACGGAGCTGATGATAAAGAAAATGGAGACGCTCACCGAGGAGTGGCGCAAGCCGTGGATCGCCGACCTTGCGCACGGTCTTCCGCGCAATCTGCGCGGCACGCCCTACCGGGGCGGGAATACCCTGATGCTGCTGTTCCTCTCGGAGATCGCTGGCTACCGTACGCCACTCTTCACGACCTTCAAACAAGCCAAGGAAGAGGGGTTGAACATCCTCAAAGGCTCCGGGTCGTTTCCGGTCTTCTTCTGGAAACTGTACATCCGCCATAAGGAGACCCGCAAAAAGATCGAACTGGCGGAATACTACCGCCTGCCGCAGGAGCAGCGGCGGCAATACGACGTGCTGCCCGTGATGCGCTATTACCCGGTCTTCAACATCGACCAGACGGATATGTCGGAACAGCAGCCGGAGCGCTACACTTCGCTTACGACACCGACCGGGCCGAAAGACTACTCGGACGGTCTGACATGCGAGGTGCTCGATCGGATGCTGGCGGAGCAGTCGTGGCTCTGTCCCATCCTGCTCAGATCCGGCAACAGGGCGTCCTATTCGCCGACGCTCGACCGGATCGTCTGCCCCGAAAAACGGCAGTTCCCGGAGGGCGCGGCATTCTACACGACGCTTCTTCACGAAGTCACGCATTGCACTGGGCATGCGGAGCGTCTGAACCGTCCTTTTGGCGCTTGCTACGGAGATGCCGACTACATCCGCGAAGAGCTGGTCGCCGAGCTTACGGCAGCCTTGTGCGGTGCGATGCTGGGCTTCGCCACGACACCCCGCGAGGAGAGCGCTGCCTATATCAAAGACTGGCTGGCGGAGTTCCGTAAAGAACCGACCTACCTGTTCGACATCCTCACGGACGTGAACCGTGCCGCGCGGATGATCTCCGAACGGCTGGCCGTAGAGCAGGAGCCGGAAACCCCGGGAGCGATTCCGGCCGAAGCCGCCTGATCCAGAAACCGAATATAAACGATTGTTCAACCAGCGCCGCGACCTTTGGGCCGCGGCGCTTTCATTATCAGCAATATGCAACAATCCAAAACTGAAGAACGGTACAGCCTCGAAACGCTGTTGCCGATGAATGAACTTTACGACCACTGCCACCGCCTGACGCAAGAGGACGTGGATATGGCCAATAAGCTGGTGCGTCACATCGAACATACCCGCAACCCGCTTGTCCCGCAGGTCGGCGACCGGGTGCGCTATACCACGCGCTACGGTGACTTCTACGGCAACGCCTTGATCGAGGCCGTCCGTGAAGGCGGAACGCCTTCGATCTGCCTGTGTCCGTACGTTCCCTTTGTGTGGAGGACAGCCGGCGGCATCGGCTGCGCGGTCAGCGGAGGGCCTTTTACGGTCGTGGCGTCGCGGGCGCTGCAACCGCGCGGAAGCGTGCTGGGGGATTTCTGCGATTGGGGACATTGCGGCGTCTGCGGCAACGGTGCAGTCCGATTCTGCGCCGAGGTGCCGCTGTGGGAATACCGGGAACCGGAGCCGCTTTACGGCGATTTCACGACCGAGAAGTGGCGTAAGATCAGCCTTCATAAAGACCCGGAACGTCGGGACAGTGACCTTTACCGCGGCGACTGCATTTCGTTCCGGACGGAGGAGGAGTTCCGGCGGTTTCTCTCCGATTACGAAGGAACGGTATTCGCGGCTCCCGATCCGAAATCCGTCATCGTTTGGTGCTATCGGGACGAGCAGACCTCCGTATCGCAAGAGAAATGGAATGCGCTCGATGCTCCGGTTTCAGAGCGTCGCCTCTATAATGCGCCCCAACCCGTGAAACTCGTCAAGGATCACGGGCGGAATACCACGGTCTGCTATTTCGTCAGACCGGAATTTTCTTATAAATAACTTGATTCTCTATGACTATGAAAAACAAAGAAACACTCGAAAAACTGCGCACTTATCAGATCGGCGTCATCCGCTCGGTCATCGCCAGCCGGCAAGGGCACCTGGGAACCTATCTGGCCGATGCGACAGACCGCGAGAGGCTGGCAGATACGGGCGGCCTCGCCTACGAGGAGTATTACGAGTCACCCCTTACAATCAGATACGACGGCCTTTGTCGCAATGTAATCTCCCTCGATTTTTGTGAGGACGGACTGACGCCCGTCTGCCTGATGGACGGATGGGACGGGGATGATTTCCCGCTTCCGCTTGAAAATCTATCCTGCGATACCCTGCAAATCATCATCGAGTGGCTGGAGGAGTACGATTTCATCCCGTCCGCCGAAGCTGCGCCGCAGACGACAAGCGACCTTACGGCAAATTTCGTGGAACGCTGCCTGCCGGAATACCATACGCGCTACGACGTTTTCCGGCTGGGCGAGTTGCAGAACTTCCTCGACGGACATGAATCTCCGGAATTCGGGCTGGACCGCGACGAAGCCGCCGCGGAGCGCGACCGTCTGCAACTCCGGATCTATGCCGAGGCCGTCACCGCCTTTATGAAAAGGCAACCCGCAGCGCTTCCGGGCAATGTGTCCCTGCGCGACTATGCCGAGGTGCTGGTCGATATCGCCTATGAAGCCGGGCGCAGGAAGTTCCGGCCTTCGGACAACTCCCGCGATACGGCCGCGACGCTCATTGCCTGGGGCGACGAGTTCTCCCGGCGGCACGGGAATACGGACTGGGCGGAGAAGGAGTACCTTGACGAGATTTACAGGTTCATCGACGGGAAACTGCCAAGCGTTCCGAGTAAGGACGATCCGAATGCGGAGTTCGACATCGCCTTTCTGAACCGTGCGGCACTCGAAAGACACGGATACGATACTGCGACGATTACGGACGGCGATCTGCAGGAGTTGGCCGGACGGATGGGCGATTATTATTGCGACAGTTCGTTCAGCGAACATCTCCATATGGCTTGCGACGATTTCGGATTGCAAACTCTGGAATAGTATTGCTTCATATTTTCTAACCTGCGCCGCGACCTTTCGGCTGCGGCGCTCTTTATTTCCATTACTATGAGTCACATAATCGTAAAACGTATCACCATTACTTCGGACCTACGGGTGATGGTGCGTATGGCGGCGAACAACATCCGCCCGCTCGACTTCCGTTACGGCGAGATCGAATCGCTGACCGAAACGTTGCGCACGAAAGGCCGTCCGACACTCGAACTGGAACTGTTGTCGCTCTTTTTCAGGGGCCTTTAGCAGGGCCGAACCCGCTATGACCGGGCTGTCGGTTACACGCTGCTGACCGACGGCATCGACAAATACGAGGCGTGGGAACGCTGCCGCGAGGACAAGGAGTACGAACGGAGCCTGCTGCTGCGCATGCGCGGCTTCCTGCACTACCGTCCCGTTCCGTGCTGCTGCCACCTCGAACACCGGGGGTGCCCCGTGCGGCGTATTTCGGCCGGGCGCATCTCTTTCTCGCGGCAACACCGCCGCATCTTTCCGAGCGTCATCGACGCACAGGCCGCGCTGGTCGCAAAGGGCTGGAATCCCGACGACTTCCAAATCATAGAAGAAGATACCAAAAATCTTAAATCTCAGAAACAATGAAAACCTATCGCATCAACAAAAACGCCGAGCGTCTCGCTCAGGGGACGGGCTTCGCTCCCGAATTGATCTATAATATCTCGCATGTCCGGCTTCAGGGCCGTAACGGCCGCTGTGGGCGCTTGAAGACTTTATCAATGAAAAGCTATGCCCCACAGGAAAAGTTACGGTGTGGGACGAAACCGTCATTCGTATGGCACTTGATCTGAAAGACATGGACACGCTGGCTTGCCGAATCATCGACCTCTGTGAGCGAGCCGGTGTTCAGGTTCCAGCGTGTCTGACGCTGCCCTGTACAGAACGATAATATTGCATACTCACATAATATCCATTTAATCCAACATCAGCCATGCACGAAGCAGAACGATATCTACGCGATCCGAAAACCCCGAACTCCCTGTATATCCAATATCAAGGTCGACGCCGACGCCTGTTTTACAACCGCGATCAGAACGTTTGCGGCATCATAGCTGTCGGCAAACGAAGGCGGGGATTCGGATTCAGCGACTGGGACGGAATCGAAAAGATATTCTGGCCGGCTCCGGCCGAAGATCCCGCGGAAACCGACCGCCGCCTGATCCGCAAGTTCCAGCGCGAAGCAGCCAAGGCAGGATTCACAAGTCCGTTCATACGCAAAATCCGAAATGCAGATTACAGCAAGGACCTCTATGAAAACGGTATCACGACCGGAACCCGCATCGACGGGCAGATCATCTCGCTCGAAGCCGTGCGCAAATGGTGTGGCGAGGAAACGTACCGGTGTTTCTGCGAGGCCGTCAGAAACCGCACGCCGTACCATTCAGTGCAATTCGACTTCCGGGGTTACGACGGCTCGCTCTGGGTGGAGCCCTGCGACAAAGATGACGACTACAATCAAGCCGGAGACCTGAATGCCGGATTTTCAAAAGAATTCCGCGGGTGCGGCAACGGTTATTACTACCTGCTTATCAACGAGCGAACCTTCATCGGTTGCGATATAGATTAATGAAAAATTTGGACTATTATGAAAATCATGTGTCAGGAGCACTACGATAAGGTAGTGCAATACGCCGAAAGCATCGGCGACAGCACGCTTCGGGAATGTTTGGAGCGCCTCGAACGCCGTGAGCAAAATCCCCATCATCCGTGCCAGATCGAACTTTACAGGGACTTCGCGCCCTATTCGTTCCTCTTCAAGGAACGCTATCCCGACGGGAGTCTGGGCGTTGTCGGCGGATTGGTTTATCATGGATGTCCGGATCGGTCGTGCTGTTTTATCGACCGTCCCTTTCACGGCTGGGCGACCCACACCTGAAAAACCGGTTATTTATGCGTATGAAAATTTTGCGCTATGCTGCAGACAGGGACAATCGGTTCGGAGATGTCCGTACCACCGTATCCGACCTTCGTCGGGGAGTGTATATCCGATTTGTCCCATGTTTGCTGCGGCGAATGACGAGCGATAAGACACAACTCTTGAAGGCGTATGCCGGACAAAGCACGGAAATTGCATATCATCAGGATAATTCGTATATTTGTAAAGCGAAACGAACTCCGGCCCATGACCATATTCGATGACTATATCCGAAATAAAGGCTGCTGCAAGGTCTCAAAGACATTACTTTGGGACTATGACTTGACGCAGTTCGACTGGCAGCGTTCGCGTAAGGTCGTCGTGCAGCGCATCATAGAACGGGGATGGCTCCGGGACTACTTCGCGGCGTTCGACCTCTACGGAGGCATCGAAGGCTTCCGGGAAATTATCAAAGAGGTTCCGACACTCTCGGCGCAGGATATGAATTTCGTATGTACGGCTTTCGGCCTTAAAAAAGAGGAATTGAGATGTTACACACGCAGACAGTTGCGCCGCAGACACTTGGGTTGTTGAAACAGTTGGAGGCCGAGCCCCGGCTTGCGGCGTTCAATCTGGCCGGAGGTACGGCTTTGGCCTTATATCTGGGGCATCGTGTGAGTGTCGATCTGGATCTGTTCACTCCGGAGTCGTTCGACGCCGGGGAACTCGAAGCGTTTCTTTCGCAGCGATACGGATTCCAAACGGCCTTCAGGCGCCCCGACACGCTGAAAGGCATGATCGACGGCGTTAAGATCGACTGCATAGCTCACAAATATGCATATCTCCGGCAGCCCTATGCGGAATCCGGAATCCGTTTATACAGCATCGAGGATATCGTCGCCATGAAGCTGTCTGCGATAGCCGACGACGGTTCGCGGCTCAAAGATTTCGTGGATATCGCCTGTCTGTCCACCCGCATCCCGTTTTATGAGATGCTCAAATGCTACGAACGAAAATTTCCGCAGGCAAATGTCATCCGCCCGTTCAAGGCACTCACATATTTCGATGACATCGATTTCGGTGAGGATATCGTCATGCTGAATTTCGAATACGACTGGAAACAGATCGCCCGACGACTGAAAGAGATGACAGTCCGCCAAGAGCATATTTTTTCGCAGTGGCCGTTAAAAGAACAGAAACGTCCCGTAGCGGAGGACAAGGATATGACCTCTATGAAACGGGGTCGGAAGAGATGAATCCGTATCCATGTTAAAAATGTCCGAACCCGGATTTTTATTTTCTAATATCACGATGCGCCGTTCTGCGGCAATACAATAAACCTGTTGGTATAATCATCGGATTGTCGATGGGCTTTTTTCAGTTCGGAAGTTTGTTTATCTTTGTCGGACAAAAACTTACAAAAATGACCAAAGCAGATATCGTAAAGCAACTCGCCCAGGAAACGGGCGTCGAAGCCGTGACCGTTTTAGCCGTCGTGGAAGGTTTCATGGAAGAGGTGCGAGCCGCACAGATCCGCAAGGAAAACGTTTTCCTCCGCGGTTTTGGTACGTTCCTGATTAAGCATCGCAAAGAAAAGACGGCGCGTAACATTACGAAGAATACGACGATCAAAATTCCGGCACACGACATTCCTGCATTTAAGCCTTCTCCCGCCTTCCAGCGGCTTTTGGAAAAGAAATGATTGCCACAACGCCCCGATTCGGATGTTCGAATCGGGGCGTTGCCGTTTTATCGCTGCCGGTGACCCGTCAGGCATTCAGGCGTGCATGGTCTGCGAGGAACTTCTCCAGCCCGCTGTCCGTCAGCGGATGTCTGAGCAGCCCTTCGATTGCCGCAAGGGGGCATGTCGCCACATCGGCACCCGCATCGAGACACTGGATAATATGCTGCGTATGACGGATCGAAGCGGCCAGCACCTGCGTTTTGTAACCATAGGTGCGGTAGACCTTCACGATGTGGGCTACCAATGCCACGCCGTCTTCGGAGATGTCGTCGAGACGTCCCACGAACGGAGACACATAGGTCGCTCCGGCCTTTGCCGCCAACAGCGCCTGCCCCACGGAGAATACCAGCGTGCAGTTCGTCCGGATATTCTTCGCCGCGAAGTATTTTACGGCCCGTATTCCTGCGGCCGTGCAGGGCAGTTTCACGACGATGCGGGGATGCAGTGCCGCCAGCGCCTCACCCTCTCGCACCATTCCTTCGAAGTCGGTGGCTATGACCTCGGCGCTCACGTCCCCTTCGACGATGTTGCAGATTTCAACGTAATGACGGTTGCAGTTCTCCGTACCCCGGATGTTCTCTTTGGCCATCAGAGAAGGATTGGTCGTTACGCCGTCCAGAACGCCCAGTTCATGCGCCTTGCGAATCTGCTCCAAATTGGCTGTGTCGATGAAGAATTTCATGGTTCGATAGGTTTTAGGTTTCCATAAAGATACGAAAATTCCATATAGGTTATACCGGATAATATCCGATTTTACATTGCGGAAATTCTTTACGACGCTGTCAGTGTCTGGAAAAAGTCCGTCGGCGGCTGTACGGCGGCATGCTGTCTTCCCGGATACCTCGGGCGGCGACATATCTCCGGTTCGGATTCACGAACCTTTGCGGGGATCGGAATTCTCGTTGCGATTTTCGGTTCTTCTCCCCGGGATACCGCATAGTCCTATACGCCGGACACATCCGTAGAAATCGGATGTTAGGACATTCGAACGTCCGGAATGTAGGCCGTGGGGATCGTTCCGTTTGCGGGCATCGTTTTTTTGCTTTACCTTTGCATCCCTGTAAGGAAAAGCCTTGTTTTTCCGGAAAATTCAGAGAGATAAAACTTTACCGAATCATGTATTGGACACTTGAACTGGCATCGAAACTCGAAGATGCCCCCTGGCCCGCAACGAAAGATGAACTCATCGACTATGCAGTACGTTCGGGTGCGCCGCTCGAAGTGCTCGAAAACCTGCAGGAGATAGAAGACGAGGGTGAAATCTACGAATCTATCGAAGACATCTGGCCCGACTACCCCTCCAAGGACGATTTCTTCTTCAACGAAGATGAATATTGAGTTTCCTCAAGCTGCATGAAAGACACCCCGGTACGGTCTGAAAACCGTACCGGGGTGTCTGATTGTTCGGAAACGAACAGCCTTTCAGAGCCGCAGCGTGCGGAACCACGTCTGAATATCCTCTTGCAAAGTGCTCCTGTAAGATCGCCGCACGGATTCGAAACATTCCCACTGCTGCATAAAAACTTCCGCATCGGGTTCGACCGCCTGTCTCTTTACAGGAGTTTCGCATCCAACAATTCCCCTGCGGGTATCTCCACCGTCTGATGGCGGGCTCCGTTTTTCTCGACGATTTCCAGCAAAAGCACCTTGTCGTCGGGGATCGTAAGCTTGGGCAGCGCGAATACCGTCCGCTGACGCTGGTGCCCCCTTACAACTGCCAGATCGTTGCATACGCGCAGGATTTCGAGCGATGTCTGCTGTTGTGCCGTACGCTTGGCGAGTTTGCGATCCGCTACGATGAACCGCCGCGCATCCACCTCGAAGGAGATGTTCGTGTCGTTCGAGATGCAGGTGTGAATGTATATCACGTCATTGAACACGTAAATCCCCAACACTTCGACTTCAATGCCGTACTTCTTCGCACGAATGCCCTTCACGTCCGTACGGTTTTGGCGGTATATGTCGCTCAACATGCGTTTTACGGTCGCGGGCTTTTCGCGGCCTACTTCGCGCAGCAGCACCCGTCCCTCGGATGCTGGGGCCGTCGGCTGCGGATAGCCCGCGGCAGCCGGTTTCTTCATACTTTCTGGTTGCGGTTCCTGCACTGTAAGATTGAGGGTCGAGACAGCCGGATTCTCGGCATAGTGGACATCGAAAGTGAAAAATCCGCCGTCCTCGGTGATAACCGTCAGGTTGGTCTCGGCGGTGAAATTCCGCACGGCGGCTTTCACGCGCACGACGTTCTCGGCTCCGTCGGCTTTTCCGGCGATGATGTCCATCGAGCCGATGTCGATATACGTGACGGGCGACGGGAAAAGAATATGTACGGTCTTGGTGAATCCCGCTTCGATACGCAGCGGCCGGATCTCAGCCGGCGTTTCCGGTGTCGTTCGTGCCGTAACCTTTACCGCTGCGATTGCCGCGACGATCAGAATCAGATAAATAAGGTCTCGTTTCATGTGTGTTCTATTCTTTTGAAATCAATAATAGCTGATGATTGGCTTTGAGGGTGATCTTCACCTCGCGGAGCTTCCCGGCGACATACTGCGACGAAGCCTGCAATCCTCCGCGCGCCAACTCGGACAACACCTGCTGTCCGGCCGAACGGGTGACGTTTACACTCGTTCCGGCGGTCTGCCCGACGGATGCCAGCGCCTCTTTGAGGGCCGTCCGCTCGCGGGAGTTCGGGACGTTCAGCCCCGGCTGGCCGTCGAGGTCGTAAGCTGCGGCTTCGACGGCGAAGATCCGCCCGCCGTATTCGACGGACGACACCGTGACTTGCAGCCGCATTCCGGCAATCGTCGCAAGACCGTATAACGGAGTGTTGCGGGGAATTAGCACTCCGTCGATGCGCACGGCTTCCAGCAGCCGCAGCTGTACCGTGCTTCCGGCACGTATGACCTGTGTCTGAGCTACGCAGGCTTTGACGGTCGGTACCTGATTCTCCGCCGCACGTCCCGTCGCGGTCAGAAATCCGAGGTTGCGCTCGATGGTGAAATCCGCCCGCGTGTCGAGCGTCGAGGCTTCGACCTCACCCTCCCGAACGGGCCGCATGACGGACAGGCGCGAATCCCTTCGCTGCTTCGTCGGCCCGGCCTCTTCGCCCGCGGCCGTTCCGCCGCCGAGATATTTCCGGGCAAGCTTGTACTGCTCCTCGGCCATTTCCAACGGGTCGGGCTGCTGCCGCTCGGCATCGAGCTGGGATTGCAGGGCCGTGACCTGCTCTTTCAGGGCTTCGACCTCGGCATTGCGCTGCGGAGCGGCGTAGAAGCCCTGCACCTGCTGCTGCATGGCCCGGTTGGCCTCGGCGGCCCGCTGTGCGGGGTTGTCCGCCGGGGCAGACTCCTCGGCGGGTTTGAGCCCGTCGTCCAGCAGCGAGAACGAGTTGTCGCCGAGTGTCATCATGCGTTTCTGCTGCTGTTCTTCGCTGCGGAACTGTTCCGCGGCTTTGCGTTTGTCGCCGACGGTGGCCTGAGCCTTGCCGTCCGGGACCGACGTGTTGATCCCCGCGGCCCCTTCTTGAGGCTTGACGGGTGCAGGCCGGAATATGAACCACAGCACGACGAGGAATATGCATCCGAGGATCGCCGCGAAGAGCAGTACCTTGCGTTTGCGCTGCCGTTCGAACTCCGCCGAGGGGTCGCTGCACGGATTCTTGTTGTCTGTCATAATGGTTTACGGTTTCAGGGGTAAATATTCAAAATGCCCGACCTCCAGCTCCGGTACCATGTCCGTAGCGAACAAGAGCCAAAGATAAAGGAGCAGCAGCAGGACGAGCGCCGCGAGTACGATCCGCTCCCGGATGCAGGGCGCGAGCATGTCGTGCCGGCGCCGCAGCGACCGCCGCACCCAACGGATGCGGCAGTGCAGGGAGTGCGGTTTAACGGTCATAGGTTGCAATGTCTTTGTTCTCGACGATGTTCAGCGCTTCGACCATGAATCCCTGCGGGTTGTTGTCCGAGCGGGAGACGTTCACCAGACGGCACGTCGTGACGAGCGACCGCTCCGTGACGGTGCTCTCGCGCAGGATACGCTGCCGTGCAAAGGTCGTAACCTCGTAAGGATAATGGTTGAAATCGCAGCGGATGCTGTCCACTTTGACCATCTGCGAGACATTGCCCGCGATCAGGCGGTTGAAGAATCCCTTCTCCTGCAAGACCTTGTAGTAGGACAAGGCGCTTTTGTCGGCCATCTGCAGGGCGCGTCCGACATTGGACTCGATGGCCGCCTTGTCGGGCGAGAGGGTGAAAAAGAGTTCGTGGAAGCGCCGCACATGCTCGCGGGCCTCTACGGGACGGTTCTGTGCGAGGTCCTGCGAGAGCGCCACCATCAGCGAGCGCCCGTTGTCCAGTACGTAGATCTTCTGCCGTTGCCGTTCGGCGAAGGAGTAGGACAACCAGACCGCCGCCACGGTTACGACGGCGCAGATTCCGACGAAGACGAAAGCGTACATGCGCAGTTGCCGAAACGATGTTTCGATGTTCGTTAAACACTTGAATTCCATAACAGCGAATTATTTTATTTTCTGAAAATAAGCCGGGCGCCGTTCATGATACCACGCCCTACGGCCTTACCGCCCGATAATGCCGCCGAGCCGGCGCCTTTGGCCCCGGCCCATGCTTTGCCGGCCGTCCATCCGGCTCCGGCGCTTACGAGCGAGGTCATCTTCGAGACGGTCTTGTTGTAGGCGGCGAATCCGTTCGCCTGCACGACCCACGAGGCGATCGAGGGGATGCAGAGATATCCGCATACGGCCACGAGCATGAAGATCAGGTTCAGGCTGTTCGACCAGTCCACATACCAGTTGTATCCCTGCTCCATAAGTTCGGTATCATGCCGCATGGCGAGACTTTGCAAACGTGCGATGATCGCTGAGAAAAGGTCCGAGATCGGCAGCCACAGGTAGATCGAGACATACTTCGTGAGCCATTGCGTCAGTGTGGACTGGAATCCGTCGAACACGGAGATGGCAAAGGCGATCGGCCCCAGCAGCGACAGCACGACCAGATAGAAGGTCCTCAGCACGTCGAGTATGACGCTCGCCGCCGCGAAGAGCAGTTCGAGTATCCATGCCAAGCCTTTGAAGATAAGTCCTTTTACAGACCATGAGGAGCGTTCCTCGTTCATGCGGTCGAGGGTCTGCTGCGTCTGGTCGTCCACGCCCAGTTCGCTGAGCTCGCGCTCCATCTCCTCGTCCTCGGCGTAGTAGCTGTCCGGAGGCATCTGCTCGCGGCCTTCGAGTTCGAGCCGCTCACGCCGCTCCTGCCACTGTTCCATGTCGAGCGTCTGCCCGGCCATAAGCGAATGCGTTGCCTTTACCAGCGGCGAGAGAATGCCGTTCAGGCTTCCCAGCACGAGTGTCGGAAAGAACAGGATGCAGATTCCGATGGCGAAGGGCCGCATAAGGGGAAAGAGGTCGATAGGTTCGGCTTGGGCCAACGACTGCCAGACGCGGTAAGCGATGTAGAGCAGCGCCCCGATCCCTGCGATGGCCATTGCGACCTGCGACATCGGGTAGCACAGCGCCATCATATCGTCGTATAACACCCGGAGAATCGTGTGCAGATTCTCCGTAAGGGAAAGCATGCGTACCATCGTCGGCTACCAGTAGCGTTGTTCGTCGGTTCCGTACAATGAGAGCACACCCTCCATGTCCCGCTTCCGGGCGGCCCGCAGCAGGGATATGGAGATGTTCTTGCGCGTGTAGTAGCGTGCCAGATCGCGGTGGCGCCGCAACACGCCGTAGACGCGCTGCACTACGTCGATACGGTCCTTGTCCGTCAGGGACATGTCCGTAGGGTTCACGATGTCCTGCAGCTCCTTCAATTCCCCGGCCGACTCCTCGATGATGCGGGCGTAGCCTGCGGCGATGGCCGCGAGCTCCGCGGGCGTGAAGTTCTCGTCGCCGACCATGCGGCGATAACCGTCGACGTAGATGTCCGAGATTTCGCCCACGAGCAGGATGCACTGCTGCACCTTGCGGGCCGAGCGGACGAGGTTGCTGACGGATTTCAGGGCGTCGTAGTATCGCTTCCCCTGCTCATAAATCTTCACGGTTTCCTGAAAACTTTGCAGCATGGTGGAGCCGTTCTTGGCGGCTTCGACGATCTGCTTGGTGGAGTTGACGATGCCCTGCGCGAGGTTCGTGGGGTCCGAGACGACCCACTGGGCGTATGTGCTGCGGCCTGTGCAGACGAGGCACAGACACAGCAGAATGATTTTCTGTTTCATGCTCGAATTGATTGTGTTATTGAGGATATTCACCCGAAGACGGGCATCACCGCTTTATCCGCCGACCCGAAGCCGGCTGTTCGGTTTGCTCTTCCCTTGCAGAATTGATTTCTTTCTGCCGCACCCCGGAAATATGTTTCTCCGGCTTCGGGCCTTTCTGTCGCAGGGATTCGAACAGATCGTCCGCGTAGGGCTGCCGCCCGGTTATACGTACGAGCCGTGCATCCAACTCCCGGAAGGCTTTTTCAATCTGCCGGGACTGGTCTTCGCGGGGGATGCCCGACTCGATGCTGTATTTGTCGAGCAGCTGCCGGTTAATACGGCTGTCGTCGATTCGCTCCGGGAAGCGTGCAAGCCATCCCAATGTCTGCAACTCGGCATCGAGTTTCTCGATGTAGGTTTGCCGCAGGGGAATTTCCGGATCGCTCTCCAATATCCTCTCGGCTTCCCGTACCATGCGGTTCTCGGCCTTCCAGATTCGCTCCCGGAGCTGGTACACCTGCTGCGGATCGTCCGGACATGCCGGGCCGTCCAGCTGCCCGCGCATCTCCTGCAACCGGCCCATATCGGTATCCCAATCGTAGAGTCGCACGACGTAACAGGAGGGCATATAACGTCCACTTGTTTCTGCCAGATGGCGCAGCTCGCGGAATGTCTCGGCGCGGAACTGCCGGTCTACGATATGCGCTGCTGCCTGCACCTCGTCCATCGGAGGCTGCCGGAGCTTGCTGTCGGGATGCTGCTCCAGATAAGCATCCAAGAGAAAGGTGTGCATGGCCAGCAGGCCGTGCAGGGAGTGGGCGGAGTCTACCGGAACGTCCGCGAGGCGCCGCCCGATCTTTTTCGCAAGCGGCGTCCTGCGCAGGGCCTCCATCAGCTCCAGCATATCTTTTCCTGCCGCATCTTCGGGCGTCCTGAGAAAGCGGTCTGTCGCTGTATTCATTGTCAGTCCGATTCCGGCAATGGTCAGATCCGATTTCCGGTGCCGTCGCACGAGGTCTGCAATACTGCTTATATCCCGTTCCCGGAGCAGGTTCTCAGCATGACGGGCAATGAGCGTGCGTCGATGTTCCCTTTCCCACTCCGGCTTGCGGCGGAATAGCCGCGCGATCCTATCTTTCCATTCCATAACCGTCGGATTTAGAAATGTGTGACTGCGAGCGGAGTCCGCCGAAGGGCTGCCCCGGCAAGCAGGGGCAGCCCGGAAATACCGAACGCGGTTCCATTATTCGGTCGGTTCGTTGAAGACGCACGGTTCGGCACCGATGGCATCATCCTCCTGCCGCCGGATGCTGTCCTCCGCAACGAATCGTCCGTAACAGCCGACGGTAAGCGTCTCGGTGGCAGCATCGTAGATCACGCGGTTGCCGTCGTCGGCGCCGAGCCAGAGGCGGTGACGGCGCAGCGCGATGATGCCGTCCTGTACGAGGCGTTTGTAGCAGAGCGCGTGGTCGAAAACGAGGATGCGCCACATGCCCTCACCGATGCGGCGTACCGAGGCCGAGAGGTTGTTCTCGGTCGAGAGCCACGCCCCGCAGATGCGGTCGGCGTCGAGTTGTTCCCGAAGGTCTGCCAAGGTGCGGATGACCTCGGTGCGGGTCTTGATTTCCTGCTGCAAGGTCGCTACGGCCGGAGCAGGTGTCGATTGGTTACTGTTCATAATCTTTGAGTTTTGAGGTTCGTTTGAAAGCGTCGCCCGGCACGAGAAGCAATGCATCGGCCGAAGGCGTGTAAAAGAGATCGACCCGGCATCCGCTGTAGGCCGTATAATAGACGCAATCCTTGTAGTGCAGAGCATGCGTTTCGGACGTGCCGCGGCGCGTGATGGTGATCCGGAATTTATCGCCGCACGGTTCGATTACCAGCCGCGTGTCGTCGAGCGTCGAATGCCATTCGCCGCACAAGGGACGGATTTTGCGGTATTCGTAATCGTAGAAGAGGCGGAAAGCTCCGAGCACGGCGGCCAATGTCAGCAGAATACCGGCGCATATCCAAAGCAACTGTTTCATAACAGGAAGAATTAAGATTCGGTGTTCGTTTTACGCTCGCGTGCCAGCTGGCGGATGGCGGCTTCGATGTCGCCGCCGAGCTTCCCGGCAAGCTCCATTACCTGCATCTTTTCCGACTCTTCGGTGGTGTAACACAGGTACTCTGCCGCGCTCGTTTCAGTGGCATAGACCGCCGACTGCACGCCTCCGAGTCCGATCCAGACCTCTTTATAGCGGCGTTTAGGATCGTTCGAGAGGTTGATAGAGAGAATCTGCGCCCGCTCCTTGTCCGTCAGCCCCAGCAGACGTTGTATGCCGTCGAATTTCGAGAGGTATTTGCGCTGGTCCAAAAGGATTTTGCAGTCGGCGTTGTTGATGATCGACTCCTTGACGATGGGCGACGAGATGATGTCGTCCACCTCCTGCGTCACCACGACCGCCTCGCCGAAATACTTGCGAACGGTTTTAAACAAATACCTAATATATGCACTCATATTGGCCGAGGTGAGGGCCTTCCAGCACTCCTCGATCAGGATCATCTTGCGGACGCCTTTCAGCCGCCGCATCTTCGAGATGAAGGTCTCCATGATGATGAGCGTCACCACCGGCAGCAGCGTCCGGTTCGAGGAGATGTTGTCCAGCTCGAAGACGATGAAACGTTTGTCCAGCAAATCCAGCTGCCTGTCGGAGTTCAGGAGATAATCGTACTCGCCGCCCTTATAGTAAGGTTCCAGCACGTTCAGGAAATTTTCGAGGTCGAAATCCTTCTCGCGCACGCGCTTCTGCTCCAGAAGCCGCCGGTAGTCGGTTTCGACGAACTCGTAAAAGGTATCGAACGAGGGGACGATGGAGCGGTCGGCGCGGAGCTTCGAGAGGTAGAGGTTCACGGCGTTCGAGAGCGCCACCTCCTCCGAGCGTGTCGGCTCCTCGGATTCCCGTTTCCAAAGGGTCAGCAGCAGCGTCTTGAGCGACTCGCGCTTTTCCACGTCGTACACCCCGTCTTCGACATAAAAGGGATTGAAGGCGATGGGCGCCTCCTCGGTGTAGGTGAAATACACCCCGTCGCGGCCTTTAGTCTTGGCGTGAATCAGCGAGCAGAGCCCTTGGTAGGAGTTGCCCGTATCGACCAGCAGGATATGCGCTCCTTGCTCCCAGTACTGACGAACCAGATGGTTCGTCAGATAACTCTTGCCCGAGCCCGACGGCCCGAGGATAAATTTATTCCGATTCGTAATGACGCCGCGCTTCATCGGAAGGTCCGAGATATCCAGATGAATCGGAATGCCCGACAGGCGGTCGGACATCTTGATTCCGAAGGGCGACAATGACGAGCGGTAGTTGGTCTCCTCGTTGAAAAGGCAGAGCGCCTGATCGAGGAAGGTGTAGAAACTCTCTTCGGCAGGGAAGTCGGCCTCGTTGCCGGGAATCGCGGCCCAGAACAGCACCGGCATGTCCACCGTGTCGTGATGCGGCGTGCAGCCCATCAGCGCGAGCTGCGAGCCCACGTCGTTGCGGATGCGCTTCAACTCCGATTCGCTCTCGGCCCATGCCATGACGTTGCAGTGGCACCTTACGGAGCGCAGCCCCTGCGAATGCGCCTCATTGAGATACATTTCGATCCACTCCCGGTTGATGGCGTTCGAGCGCGAATAGGCCGCCAGCGAGTTCATGTTCCGGGCCGAGGCTTCGAGACGCTTGAGCGTTTCGTCGTGGTCGTCGAGGAAGATCACCTGATTGTAGACATGGTTGCAGGAGAGCAGCAGCCCCACGGGCGCCGCGAAGGAGAGGCGGCAGTCCGAGCGGTCGGTCGAGAGGCGTTCGTAGCGGAAATCCGTCGCCACGCTCTGCGGCAGCATGTCCAGATCGGAGAGCGTGTGCATCGAGAGGTACTTGTCCCCGATGCGCATCACACCCGGGTCGAGACGGATATCCTCGTTTACGACCGGAAGCCGTTCGTCCGAGAGGGCGAAGTAACGGGCCAGCAGCCCCGCATCATCCGCCGTGCCGACGATCTCGGCTTCCGTAAGCCGCTCGACGCGCACGAGGCCCGAATCGTTCAGAATGCGTTCCATCTGCTCCGCAGCTTCCAGAAAGCGCGTCACGGCATCCGTGTCGCGCATCTCCCGCGGGACGATGAAACCCCGGCACAAGACGGACGAAGCGCTCGTCTGACGCATCCGTTCGGATGTGGTCTTCGTAACGAACAGGTAGCACGTGTGGCGCAGGTAGGGCCGCTCGTTGAAGTGGCGTTCGTAAGAGCGGGCGAGAAAGCTCCGCTCGGAGCCCACCTCCGGTGCCATGTATCGCTCCTCGATAAAGAAATCCTGCTTGTGGACGACCGTGTAATCCGGCAGCACTCTCAGGGCTTTGAGCCATGCACCGTGCAGCGCTTCGTACTCCTCGCCCGTGAGGGTGAAGAGTTCGGGCAGCAAGACGCGGTAAGCCGCGGTGATGTCGGCGAACTTGGAGATGATGCAGTTGTTCTCGACCCGCAGCAAGGGGAATTTCGATTCCAAGGTCGAGGTTTTCAAGGTTCCGCGCATAAACTTATGATTTTATGGTTCGACGAATACGAATGCGTAGCAGCCGCCGGATGGCCCGACGATGGATGATGCGCCGCGGATACCGGCGCGAGGCCATGAGTTTTTGAAGCCCGTGGGGGCCGAAACGGCGGTTCAGGTAGAAGGTGCCGCCCGTGACGGCAAGGCCGGCCGTGAGGGCGAAGAGGATGCAGAAGCCCTGCGGGAGGCCGCTCATGTACATTCCGACGAAGCAGACGAAGACGCTCAGAAGCCCCGCGACGAACAGCACGAGGTACTGCGCCGTGAGGCGTAGGCTAAGAACCCGGTGCCTTGCCGTATTTCTACGGTAGGTTTCCAAGAACTCGCCTCCGAACCGTGCTTGCACCTCTCGGCGCACACGGCTCTCCACTAACGTATTCAGTCTATTATCCCGTGATGTATCTTGTTGTGACAGGGAATACATACAGCTAACGTCTTTCTCTGACGTCCAATCATTTGGATTTTCCATGGCTCTTTGCCTTTTAAGTCTTTGAGTCTTTTGACGTGGTGTATTTCAATGTTTTCCATTGCGCCACACAATTCACACTTACCCGCTTTTAACCTTTGTATAAGGCTTGATACAGTGGTATTGAAAATCGTGTTGGCTACATAATCACAACTCGCGTCCATCGCGGTTGTTTTACGCTTAAAGCTCCCGTTGAAGAATACCCGCATCTTCTTTCCTCCTTTCTTGTCCTCATAGAAAACCGCAAAATCTTTGTGATGTCGATACTTTGCGATAATCTTTCGGGCTGTCGTACTGTACTTTCGTGCAAAAGTCTTATACAAACTGTATTGCATGATGTACTTGAAAGAATTCAGGTGTGAACTGTTATTTGCGATAGAAAAATAGTTTGCAAAACCTCGGATTTCTCTGTTATAAGCATCCAGTATTTCGAGGTCGTCCAGATGTAGCAACTTTGTCCGGCTTGTGGGTTTCCATTTCGCTTTACCCTCGAATTGATGAATTTCCATCGCCTCGTAGTAGAGAAGTTTATCCCGCATTGTGGACATTGGCACTTCCAACACTACCTTTTTGCCGTAAGCCTTAATAAGTACTCCCGATTTCTCGCCTCTTAACGTCTTATCCGTGAATGGTCGGACATAGATTTCATAGCCGAGGAATTTTGCCTTTCTATTGCCGTGCGTGATCAAGGTCTTTTCTTCGGAGAGCGTCAATTTCAGTTTCTCGCCGAGGAAATTCTTAATATCCTCTTTGATGGCCTCACAGTCCGATTTACTGCCAATCACTCCGATAATAAAATCATCGGCATACCTCACATACTTAATCCGTCTATATCCCTCGTCCATTTCATCGACAGAGGGTAAGTGCATCCTGTTTTTCTGATGTTGCTTAATCGCGTCAATCAGTTCCTTCCGAGTATCTTTATCCTCGGTTTGCTTCAGTTTTGTGCCGAGCCACCAAATTTTCCTGGAATACCGTTTGTACTCAAGGTTCATTGCCCGTCTGTCGCCTCTATCGAATTGACAGGCATACTCTTTCATGTACTTATCCAGCTTGTCGAGATAGATATTAGCCAGTATCGGGCTAATGATGCCACCTTGCGGTGTTCCGCTGTATGTTCTATGAAATGTCCAATCTTCGATGTAGCCAGCTTTCAAAAATTTCCACATTAGCCGGATAAAGCGGTCGTCTGCGATACGTTCTTTCAAGATTCCGATAAGTACATCATGGTTGATGTTATCGAAGAATCCTTCAATGTCGCCCTCGATAAACCACTTGGCCGCAGTAAAATTCTTCTGCACCTGTATCAGTGCGGTGTGGCAGCTGCGTTTGGGTCGGAAGCCGTGCGAGGTGTTCTCAAAACTACCTTCATAAATTGCTTCCAACAGCATTCGCAATACCTCCTGCACTAATTTGTCGTCGATAGACGGTATGCCGAGAGGTCGCATGTTCCCGTTTTTCTTCGGGATGTACGTCCTTCTTGCCGGTTTTGGTTGGTACGACTCATCTTTGAGCGCATCAATCAAATTTTCAATCCGTTTCAGGCTCATTCCGTCGATAGTTTTACCGTCGGAACCTTCCGTCATATTTCCCTGCCTACCTTGTATATTATGGTAGGCGAGGAGAAACATTTCCGAATTGAATAGAACCCTGTAGAGCCGTTCAAACTTGTAGCTCGAAACTTTGCTGTGCTCTGACAGACTGTTTAATACTCTCTCTGGATTTCTCATAATGTCTCACACATTATCCGTTAATTTGTATTAAAAATGTTAGCTGCCACCCTTCGCCATGTACGAGGCTTTCCCTCGCTCGGACTACTACGGTGGCTCCGTTGCCATACCGGATTTTCATAGGTCTGAAACCTAATAGCCTTTCGGCATTCCGGGTTAGGCAATCCACGTTTAATTCTTCGGCAACATAGCTTTGATAGATTGTCGGATACGACTTTCGCCCGTTTCTGCTTATCGCAGTTGTGCTGTAACCTGTTCTGCACCCAACCCTCCAAGGTCGAATCGAGTGTGTTACAGTATGGCGTCTGTAGTTACCTTCCGCCACAGTTTCGAGTTGTGCCACTTGGACTATCGTTCAATCAATCCAGACTTTATCCTCGTATCTATCTTTCATCTCCTGATTCAGTCGCATACTTGGTAACTGTATGACTTATCAGTTTATCGGCAGGCTATACTCCCCGTCCGGTTTCCCTTTCGGATAAGCCGATCGATGATAGGCTATCGAACACTTGCCTAACGTCTTGCTATCGACGCATTTGCCAAAGAACCATTACGTGCGCGCCCTGAAACTCGACTTGACGGCCGACTCCCTTGTTCACTTGGTATTCCGCCATCGTTTAGAGGAAGAACGAACGTAAGACCGTACCGACGATCACCAGAAAGACGCATGAGAGAAACAGCGCCGTGGCGGATTTCGAAGCGTCCGGGTCACCCGACGAGAATTTCGAGTAGACGCGCACGCCGCCGACCAGTCCGAGGATTGCCGCGACGGCGAAGATCAGTTTCGTGAGCGGGTCGAAATAGGACGTTACCATGTTCGTGGCCTCGCTGATGCCGGCCATGCCGTTGCCCTGTGCAAAGCAGGCGAGTGCGGAGCACAGGGAGAAAATCATGAAAATTGCTCTTTTTTTCATCGTTCAAGTAGTTTGGTTAAGGGTGTGAAAAAGGCCGCAGCCTGCTTTGGGAGCATTCTGCGACCGGATACATCGTATTTCCTGCTGCGGAAAAGGCGTCAGCCGTATTCGTTATTCCATTTCATGTCGTAGGTCGTTTTTAATTAAGCATAGGCCCGGATGTCGAAGTTGGCGATGGCCTGCCGTTCCTCGGCCGTGGCATCGCCCATGACGGCGCTCTCTCCGAAGTCCAGCTCTCCGAGCATCGCATGAACCTCCGCGTCACGGAGTTCTGCTCTGGCGGGGAGAGCCGGAAGCGGGAATCGGGCGCCGGCGGGCGCTTCGGGCTCCGAGAGTTCGCCGTCTTCGCCGATCGAGGCCCGCACGACAAGGGTGTTCCACCCCTGCATCGCGGACTTCTCTTCCGAAGCCGGGGCAAATATAGCGTCTCCGCCTGCCGGGGCGGTGCCGATGTCCGCTCCAGTCCGCTCCAGTCCGCACCGATAGGATTTTGACACGAGAATTTCAGGAGTTTGACGGGGTGCAGTACCGGCATTCGGCGTGTGAGGGGCAGCGTTATGCCCGGTGTGTTTTTTCTTCGGGCCTTTCAGATTGTCGACGACATATGACGCGAGCCGCCCCCGGAAAAACAACTGATCCAAACATACGGCGCAGGCGGCAATAAGAATTATGCTGTTCATGGCAGAAAGAATTTAGACGATGTTATGGTAATTCTGTTCTTGATGTATGCAGTTGATCTCGTCGCGGAACATTTCGAGATGGTGCCGTAGGATATTATCTACATAAGATGTTGCGGTCAGTCGCTCGCCGCCGATTTTTTTCAGGACTTCAAGGATTTTCCGTTTCGTAGGGGCACTGACATAAAGCGAGGCGCGGAGGTCGTAATCCACCCGGACAAGAAATGTTTTTTTGTAGTCGGGCAATGTCATCGAACGTCGCCATCGTATGTCCGGTACGGGAACACACTTCGGCTTCACATCCTGCTTTTCGGATACGACCGTTTCGGAAGGCGGAGAATCGAGATTTGAAGAATCTTCAGGTGCAGCGACAACGGATACAAGTTCAGTTGTCTGAGGTTGTTCCATCGAGGGCCATCCATCGCTATTTTCCGTTTGCACGGCAGGCATTGCACAATCGTCAGGTTGCTCCGAAAAGTGTCCGGCTTTATTATGACCTCGTCGCTTCCCGAGGTGCAGCAGCCCTAAGATTGACAAAACGATAATGCCTGTGCCAAGAGCGAGTAATGAAATGTCGAGGACACCGGACTCGGATAAAAAGCTGTAAAGCATAATTAGAAATTTTTAAGTCATTGTTAAACAAGTTTTTCAAAATTCCGCTTACGATCGAGCCGGTTTATATCGTCACGGAAAGTTTCGATGTGGTGCTGTAGAATATTATCCACATATGATGTCGCGGATAATCGTTCACCTCCGATTCTTTTAAGTATCTCCAGAATCTTACGCTTCGTCGATGCATTGACATAAAGTGTGGCTCGGATGCCGTATTCCACAGGAGTGAGAAACATTCGTTCATAATCGGACAAGGGTGGTGTTCTCCGACGGCGTGGCTCTTGTGCTGCGGGCACAGACGGGGTTTCATCCGGAATCTTTTCTGTGTCGATCTCCGGAACAGAGGGCGGTTCGGCGGGAATTGCGTCCGTAGCGGTTCCGGATGGGATCTGTTCCGGAATTACCCGTGTGACCTTTGTAGTGATAGGTAACTGCCCTGCGATCACCTGTTTTACAAGACTTTCGTCTACTTCGATTTTGGGTTTCTTGGCCATTGTTATCGGATTTTGAGGAGTGTAAGAATTTCTTCTGTGAGGATTTCGAGTTGCGCCTCACACGCAAAGGTTCGCGCCGGAGCCAGAAGTGTCGAGCGGCCGACTCCTGTATTGTCCGCAAGCAACTCCTTGTTGAACTTCGAGCGGTAAGGAATGTGAGTTGTCATAAGCGACAACCCGAGCTTGCGGATAACGGCCTCGTATCGATCGTAAAGCGGCGTTCGTTCACGACGGTCTATCATCGTCCAGAAAAGATAGACGCTTTGTAAAGTAAGGGTCGGATCTTGGGCAAGGTTAGTGGTGAGACTCCGGGCAAAGGAGAGCGTACTTTCCATGACGACCTTGTCGGCTTTCATGGGCACAAAGACAGCGTCCAGCGACGCGAGCAGCCGAATGACACCTTCGGCATTGACCGTTCCCGGCAAGTCGTAGAGAATGATACGGGGATGGTAGCCGCTTTGCAGCAGCCGCTCGACTTCTTCGGGGGCTTCAGGCGGCATACATTTCAGCACAGGCCAGAGCTTGCGGCCCGTCGCTTTGAATTGACGTACCAGCAACAGCTTGTGGTAATCGTCATGCTCGATGAGCGACAGTTCCCGCTCACGTTGCGCCTGAACGGACCATTGGGGATAGTCGCAGTCTACGACCAGCACGTCATAGCCTAATGTGTAGTGCAGATGACTGGCGAGTAACATCGTAAATGTCGATTTCCCGATGCCCCCTTTTTGATTGCAGATCGAAATGCTTGCTTGTTTCATTGCTTGTGTGTTTAAATGGTTGTTTGGGTAACTATGCGTCTGTCAAATCATTTATATATACTACCTTATATTTGGACGAATAATTGGATGATTATTCGGTCTGCCGCCCTTTCGTTCCTTTGCGCAGATACTCGGTTAAAGATTCGGGTATCCGTCTGAACCGATACTTATTTTGCGATTCGCGCAGTTGCCCGAATAATCAATCCTGCCGCAATATACAACAGGGTAAAACGCTTCGGTTCCGATGTCCGCTCCAGTCCGCTCCAGTCCGCACCGATGGCTTTTTTTTGCCCCGAAACGGTTGTAATATTGCACCGGGAACAGACCCGGCTATGGAAACCGTAACGGAGGATTTTCAAAACTTCTCTCAAAGATTCTCCGGCGCGGATTTTTGTTGTCGCCAGACAACAGCGAGCTGTACCTTTGTATGCCGAAAAGTTTTTCGGCATACGAAAGGTGCTCGCTCTGCGAGGCTGGGTGGCGTTCCCGAGTCACGCCACTTAAACTACCAGACTGATGACAACCACGAAAAAGAGGATCGGACGCCCGACAACGACAGATCCCAGAGTCCACAGGTATAATTTCAAACTCACCACGGAAGAGAATATCCGCTTTAAGCAGATGCTTTGTAAGGCAGGATTGGAGCATAACCGCAGCCGGTTTATCGTCAAAAGAATCTTCAACGAGGAGTTCGTTGTCGTCAAACGCGACCCTTCGAAAGTGCAGTTTATTGCCCGTCTGAATGACTTTTATTTCCAATTTCAAAAGTTGGGAAATAACTACAACCAGATTGTAAAGGTCATCAATGCGCACTTCTCCAACGTCGCGATCCCGCATCAGATCGCTATGCTGGAGCAGCGAACCCGCGAGCTGAAAGCCCTCAGTATCGAGATTCTGAACCTCGCAAAACAAGCTAAGGAGTGGTTGCAAATATAAGATCGGGCTCCTCGCCCGGTGGGGCTTTGCGCTATAACAAGGAGAAAGTGGATAAGGATGAAGCCGAGGTGCTGCTTTGGCAGAAGATGCTCGAACCATACGATAAATGCGGACGCCTTGATATTGACGCTTGTATGGATAGTTTCTGGCCGTACCTCGAAGCCAACAGCAGAACGACCAATACGGTCTTCCATGCTTCGCTGAACCCTTCACCGGAAGACAGGCTGACAGACGAACAGTTCCGGGAGATCGCACGCGAATATATGGAACGCATGGGCTACGGCAACCAGCCTTATATTGTTTTCAAACATAAGGATATCGACCGACAGCATCTTCATGTCGTATCGTTGCGCGTCGATGAGAACGGACATAAGCTGCCGCATGATTTCGAAGCAAGACGTTCGATGGAGATATTACGCGATCTGGAACGCAAATATAATCTGCATCCGAGTATCAAGGGTGAGGAGCAAGCCGACAAGGTGGGATTGCATAAGGTAAACTACAGGGAAGGCAATGTCAAACAGCAGATCTCATCCATCGTGAGATCGTGCCTGCGAAATTACAAATGCTCATCGTATGGAGAATTCCGCACCCTGTTGGAGCTGTTTAACGTTTCTGTCGAAGAACGTACGGGAACTATCGACGGCAGAAATTATGCGGGTATTGTCTACGGCGCTCTGACCGACGACGGCTATGGCATCGGCACTCCGTTCAAATCGAGTCGTATCGGCAAAGATGTCGGTTATAAAGCCCTTCAAAAGTATTACGAGCGGTCGAAAAGTGCGCTGAAGCAGGACGGGACGCTCAACCAGCTGCGACAGACAGTCCGGGATGCTATGAGTCCGAACAATACACGGAACGAGTTTCGGCAGTTGCTCAAAGTGGAGAACATCGACGCGATCTTTCGCATCAACCCGATCGGCAGAATCTATGGCGTGACTTTCATTGACCATAACGACGGCATCGTCGCCAACGGATCGGTGCTGGGAAAAGAGTTTTCGGCCAATGTTTTCAATGAATTGTATCCGGCACCGAAACAGGCGCAACAGGTCGCAGAACAACACGTGGAACAGAAACATGAAGTGCAAAACCATGCCGCCAATCCTATTTCTGGCATTGTCGATACGGTATTGGATTTGGCTGACACGCGGGCTTACGAGGAACAGCAACGGCAGATGCAACAAAGGCGTAAGAAAAGACGACATCGTTCCTGATACGAAAAACGGGGTCTGATATGGATTAGATCCCGTTTCTCATTGTTCCCTGTCGGCTTTCCGTCGTGGCCTCCCCGTGCCACAGGCATCTTCTATTTCTCTGCCGGAATAAAAGTTATTGCCTGTCCGCCCCGCTCAGCCATCTCGATGCGTATGGTATCTCGTTCCGTCACCGCCCGCTTCCCGATCAGATATGCCTCCGGATTGCGCCCTGCATCCGGAGCGTCGGCATATATCGTCGCGGTGTACGTCACCCCGGGTTCGAGGAAGTCGAGCCTCTGCACGAGCGTCCTTGCCTTCTCGTCCGTTCCGGCCCCGAGAAAGTATCTGTCTTTGGCCCGTCTTGCAACGACGATATAGTCGCCGATCTCTCCCTGCAATGCCTTCGACCAGTCGCAGTCTGCGTCGAAGTCGCGGAAGAACCGGAATGCGGGATGCCCCTCGTAGTTCTCGATCAGGTCTGCGGCCATCTGCAGGGGCGAGTATATGATCACCCAGTTTGCTATCTGCCGTGCCAGCGTGGTCTTTATGCAGCATGCTGCATTGGGGCCGTTCCACTCGATCCGTCCCTTGTCGGCCTTCGCCGTGGAATAGTCGATGTCGAAGATTCCCGGAGTGTAGTCCATCGGTCCGCTCAGCATCCTCACGAAGGGCAGCGTCGTGAGATACTCTGCCGAATTCCCTTCCGACCATGCGTTCCACTCCATGCCCCGCGCCCCTTCGCGTGTCATCATGTTGGGCCACGTGCGTCGTATCCCCGTCTCCTTTATCGGCTCGTGTACGTCGAGCATGATCCGGTATTTCGCTGCCGTTTCCACGACCCGCTGATAGTGCTGCACACCATACTGCGAATGATGAAGGTAGCCGCCTTTGAATCCCCCTGCATATCCCGTTTTAAGCGTGTGAACCCCCAGTTCGGCATACCTCCTCATCGCTGCTTCCAGGACGGCTTCGTACTCAGGAATATTTCCTCCCGTTTCGTTGTGCATCCACAGTTGCACGCCCTTTTCACGGGCATAGGCGGCTATTCGCTCCAGATCGAAATCCGCATAGGGTTCGAGGTAGTCGAACTGCTGGTTTCCGCCCCAGTTCTCCCATCCTTTGTTCCAGCCCTCGAACAACACTCCTTGTATGCCGTTTTCCGCAGCAAAGTCGATGTGCCGGATGGCATTCCGTGTCGTTGCTCCGTGTCGCGGCCCCATCGTCCATACCTGCGTTCCGAGGTGCATTCCCCACCATACGCCGACGTACTTCTGCGGCACGATCCATGAGGTATCCTCGATCTTCGAAGGTTCGTTCAGGTTGAGCACCAGCGACGAGTTTATCAGGCCTACGGCCCTGTCTGCTATCTGTATCGTGCGCCAGGGCGTCGTGAAGCGTCCCGGAATGTACGCCTTCACGCCGTCGGGCAGGGGCGCGAGGTCGGCTTTCAGCACTCCCGCACTGTCGCGCCTCAATACCATCTCGGGCCAGTCGTACAGGGCCGCCTCGTGCACGGCTCCGAATATTCCGTCCCCAGTGCGGAACGTGAAGGGCGTGTTTGCATCCGTAATCCGTGCGACGGGCTGCTCGCGGTACTGAAGTTCATAGGTCTCGAAATTGCCGGGTATGGACCACGACATCGTATGACCCTCATCTGCGAACCGGAATTCCGTCAGTTCGTCCGTCACGGCCAGCGAATCGGGCTGCGCCAGTTCGTAGCGAAATGCTATTCCGTCGTCGAATGCGCGGAAGCGGAGCGTGAAGGCCATGCTTTTATCCGACTTCCGCACTGCGACGGACATTTCGTTGTAACGGTTGCGGTGCCGTTTGTTCTCGCCCCAAGGGGCTGTCCACAGCTTGTCGTGGGAGGAGTGCCATACGCCTGTTATCGTCGCTCCCTGCAGCGAGGTTCCGCATGCCGCGAGTCCCATCGCCGAGGGCAGTATCAGGGGCTTGTCGTCGACCGTGACGGCATAGGTCACGCCCGCCTCTGCATCGGCTTCGACAGATACGGCGATGCGCCCGTCAGGGGAGGTTACGAAGGGCTGCTGCGGAGAGCATGCTGCAAACAATGCACAGGCGAAGGCCATGAAGGCAGCATGTGGATTCGGAATCTTCATGGGAAGGCTATTTTTCGGATTCCATCTCGAAGCGCACCTTCGCACCTTCCAGAAGTGTGGAATAGCTAAGGAACGGCCTTTCCGATACTTTTCCGTCGATAGCCATTTTACCGACATAACGGTTCTCGGAGCTGTTCTCCGGAGCGTCGATCTCGATCGTATTGCCGTTTTCGAGGTGAATGACGGCCTTGCGGAACAGCGGCGATCCGACTGCGTATTCGTCCGCGCCGGGACACACGGGATAGAACCCTAAGGCCGAAAATACGTACCACGCCGAGGTTTGTCCGTTGTCCTCGTCGCCGCAGTAACCGTCGGGCTTGGCCGAGTAGAGGCGATCCATGACCTCACGAACCCACCACTGCGCCTTACGGGGTTGCCCGGCGTAGTCGTAGAGGTAGATCATGTGCTGCGCGGGCTGGTTTCCGTGGGCGTAGTTGCCCATGTCGGCCACCTGCATTTCGGTAATTTCGTGGATGCGGAACCCGTAGTAGCTGTCGTCGTAGGCGGGCGGCACGACGAAGACCGAGTCGAGCATCCGCGTGAATCCTTTGCGTCCTCCCATCAGGTCGATCAGTCCCTCTACGTCATGAAATACCGACCATGTATAGTGCCACGAATTTCCCTCGGTGAAGGCGTCGCCCCACTTGTAGGGGCTGAAGGGCGTCTGGAACGTCCCGTCGGCATTGCGTCCGCGCATCAGGCGCGTTTCGGGATCGAAGAGGTTTTTATAGTTCTGCGAAGCCTTTTCCAGCATCGCAGCGTCGTTCGTTTTTCCCAGTTTTTTCGCCACCTGTGCGATGCACCAGTCGTCGTAGGCGTATTCGAGCGTTCGGGCGGCATTCTCGTTGATGCCCACATCGTAGGGGATGTATCCCAGTGTGTTGTAGTATTCGTGTCCGAGGCGCCCCGTGGAGCTCACCGTGGGGTGTACCTTCCGGCGTCCTGCGAGCATCGCCTCGTAGAGCGTCGCAATGTCTTCCTCGGGGGTGACACCTTTCAGGATGGCATCCGAAACGACCGACGCCGAGTTGTTTCCGACCATGCATCCGCGGTGTCCGGGCGAAGCCCATTCGGGCAGAAATCCGCTCTCGCGGTAAGCGTTGGCCAGCCCGGCCTGAATCTCGGCGTTGACCGACGGATAGACCAGATTGAGCAGCGGAAACAGACTGCGGAAGGTGTCCCAGAATCCCGTGTCGGTATACATGTATCCCGGCAGTACCTCACCGTTGTAGGGGCTGTAATGCAGGATATTGCCGTTCTTGTCGATCTCGTAGAACTTGCGCGGGAACAAGGTCGAACGGTAGAGGCACGAATAGAACGTGCGGTACTGATCTACGGTTCCTCCCGCAACCTCGATGCGTCCGAGCACCTCGTCCCAGCGTGCTTGGGCTTTCGATTTTACGGTTTCGAAATCGTCCTTGCCCAGCTCTTCGAGGTTCTGCACGGCCTGCATCTGCGAGATGAACGACGAGGCCACGCGCGCCGTGACCTGCTCGCCGCGCCGGGTTTCGAAGCCTACCCGCACGAGGGCGTGTTCGCCGACTAACTGCTCTCCCCCGACCGGCTTCGTGCCGTCATAGATCTGGAAATCCCGGATCTTCCGGTCGAAGCGCACGATAAACCAGTTCTTGAAGTTGTCGGGTACGCCTCCGCTGTTGCGCGTGGTGTATCCCACGACAGTCCGTTTGTCGTGCATGACCCTGATGTACGATCCGTGGTCGAAGGCGTCGATCACCACCCCCGACTCGTCCGATTCGGGGAACGTGAAACGCATGATCGCAGCCCGCTCGGTCGGGGCCATCTCGGCCTTGATGTCGTGGTCGGCGAGGTATACCGAATAATAGTAGGGACGTGCCTCCTCCGACTGGTGCGAAAACCAGCTCTGACGGCTCTCTTCATCGACCTTGTCGCGTCCGCGTACAGGCATGATGGAAAACTGCCCGTAGTCATTGATCCACGGCGAGGGCTGGTGGGTCTGCTTCAGGCCCCGGATGGTGTGGGTGCCGTAGGTATAGGCCCATCCGCTGCCCATCTCGCCCGTCTGGGGCGTCCAGAAGTTCATGCCCCACGGCAGGGCGACGGCCGGGTAGGTGTTGCCCGTCGAGAGCGTGAAGTCGGAGTGCGTGCCTACGAGCGTCGAGACGTATTCCGAAGGCCGCGCCGAAGGTTCGTCGCAGGAGGTTGCCGCGGTGCGCCCCGTGCGGCTCCCGCAGCTGCCGCACAGAACAGCGGCCAGTAACAGCAAAGAAACAGGTTTTATCATTCTCGGTTTTTATTAGTAGTGATGACTTTCGAATAAGCTGCGGGGACTGGGTATGGAGCAAGTCCGATCTGTCCTCGTTCAGCAAGGGCGGAAATTCGGAAATAAAGGATTCCGATGTCCCCGATGTCGTTTGTTTGTTTTTTTCGGTCAGTCGATGGAATTGAGCAGGTCGACCTTGTTTTCGTTTACGAGTTTTAATATGAGTTCCCCGAAAAGGGTGTTCTGCCAGGCGAACCACGCGCGGGTGAAATCCGCGGCGTCGTGGCGCGAGAAGGACTCATGCATGAATCCCGTCCCGGCATCGGTAGTCATCAGGGCCACGATACAATCGCGGATTTCAGCGTCGTCGGTGGCGGTGAAGGCCCGCATCATAATGCTCATGGGCCAGATCATCTCCACGCCGATATGGGGTCCTCCGATGCCCTCTCCGGCAGCTCCGCGCCAGAAATAGGGATTTTCCGTGCTCCAGACGAACCGGCGGGTGTTTTCGTAAATCGGGTCCGTGCGCTCCACGTCGCCCAGATAGGGCATGGCCAAGAGCGACGGCACATTGGCGTCGTCCATAAGCTGCGCGCTGCCGAAACCGTCGACCTCGAAGGCGTAGATTTTTCCGAACTCCGGATGCTCCACGACAGCGTATTGCTGCAATGCCCCGGCCACCTCGTCGGCCAGCGCCGTGCACTCGGCGGCAAGCTCCCGCTCGCCGTTCACCGCCGTCAGGATCTCGGCGGCCTTGCGCAGCGACGTGACGGCCATGAAGTTCGACGGCACGAGGAATCCGAAGGTCGTGGCGTCGTCCGAAGGGCGGAACGCCGAGACGATCAGCCCCACGGGTTTCACGGGGTTGCCGCGCCCCACATGGCAGCGGGTGTCCAGCTGACGGTCCGTCGTGCGCAGGAAGGTGTAATCGCCCGGATCCTCCTTCATCTGCTGCTCTTTCAACGTTTTCACGATGTTATGCATCGCCTCGACCCATTCGGCGCCGAAGACCGACGTGTCACCCGTGGTCTTCCAGTAGTGGTGCGCAAGGCGCAGAGGATAACAATGGGAGTCGATCTCCCACTTGCGCTCGAAGACCATCGGGTCGGCCTGCGGAAAATCCGTCTTGTTGTGGGCCCCCGTCGGCGCGACGTTGAAAGCGTTGGCATAGGGGTCGATGTTGATCAGCTTCAGCTGGCGGCGGATCACCCCCGCGATCATCTTCTGCAACGCTGGGTCCTCCTTGCACAGCTGCACGTAGGGCCACACCTGCGCCCCCGAGTCGCGGAGCCACATGGCCGGAATGTCGCCCGTGTAGACGTAGGTATCGGGATTGCCGTCCGCATCCTCGCCGTAGTGCACCGTGGTGTCGAGCGTGTTGGGGAAACAGTTGGCGAACATCCACCGCAGGCGTTCGTTGGTCAGAAGACCGCACACGCGGGCGATCTCCCCCTCTACCGCTTCCGACTTAAAAAGCCGCTGCTCCTCCGCGGGACGCTGATCGGCGTACGCCTCCGGTTCGTCGGGGCAGTACCACACCTTCTCTTCGGGCCCCATCTCGAAGATAAGCTCCCCGCCCTTCATCAGGTCGGCATGACCGATCCAAGGCTTTGTGTAGGGTTGACCATTGAGCCAAACACGCTGGATATATTTGTTCGCAGCGGAGTTGTTTTCGGCCGTGATCGTGAACACACCGCCCGGGACCGTCACTTCGGCCCGGTCGAAGAGCGGCGATCCGAACCAGTAGCGTCCGCCCGCAGGCTCGGCTTCGTACATCCCCAGCGACGAGAGGACGTACCACGCCGACATCTGACCCACATCCTCGTTGCCCGACAATCCGTCCGGCCGGTCGTGGTAGAGCGTCGTGAGCACCTCGCGAACCTTGTCGGCCGTTTTCCACGGCTGCCCCAGCATCGTATAGAGGTACAAAATATGGTGGCTCGGTTCGTTGCCGTGGGCGTACTGGCCGATCAGCCCCGAGATGTCGGGCGAGGTCTCGCCGCCTTCGATGACCGAACTTACCGTAAAGAGCGAATCGAGTTTTTCAATCATCTTCGCACGCGAGCCGAACAGCCCTTCGAGGCCCTTGACATCGTGCGGAGCCAGCCAGGTGTACTGCCAGGCGTTGCCCTCGCAGTAGTCGTCGGCGCGGTGCGTCGAGGCGAACGCATTGAAGGGCGTCCTCCAGCCTTTTTTCGAATCCCGGCCCCGCATAAAGCGCGTCACAGGGTCGAAATAGTTGCGGTAGCTATGGCTGCGCTCCTCGAAATACTTCGCATCCTCCGCCTTGCTCAGCGTCTCGGCGGCACGCGCCGCCGCGCCGTCGGCCAAAGCGTACTCCATGTCATAGGCCACCGCCTCGTTGAACAGGTCGCAGGGGATGTAGCCGTACTCCATCCGCAGGCCGTTGCCCCGGTCGGGGTTCATGGCCGTCTTACGGATCGTCTCGAAGGCCTTTTCGCGGTCGAAGCCCCCGATGCCCTTCACGATGGCGTCCGCCACCGCTACGATGCCCGGGTTGCCCACCATGCAGTCGGTTTCATTGCCCCACAGGTGCCATACCGGGAGCCGTCCCTGCTCGTCGGCGATGTGCAGCATCGTCTGGATGATGTCGGGCATCCGCTCCGGGTGCAGGACGGTCATCAGCGGCATTGCCGCCCGGTAAGTGTCCCACAGCGAAAAGGTCGTATAGGTATCGCGCCCCGGATTCTCATGCACCTTGCCGTCGGCTCCCCGGTAATCGCCGTTCACATCGCAGAAGAGCGACGGAGCCACCATCGTATGATACAGCGCCGTATAGAAGATGCGCTTCGACGTTTCATCCTCCGTCTCGATCTTCACCTTCGACAGTTCATCGTTCCACGCCTTGTCGGCAGCGGCCGCCGTAGCGTCGAAATCCCATCCGGAGAGTTCCGCCGCAAGGTTTGCCTTCGCGCCTTCGATACTTACGGGCGAAAGGGCCACTTTCACGAGCACCTGTTCGCCCTCCGCCGTGTCAAAGTCCACACGTGCATAACGGGCCGCGATCCGGGGCATTTTGGAATCGTCTATCTCGCCCGGCTGCAGGTAGGAAATCCCCTTCGCGGGTTTTGAAAACTCGGCCACGAAGTAGACCTCCTGATTTTTGGCCCACCCCGTCGAGCAGCGCCATCCGGCGATGCGCGTGCTGTCGTCCGAGAAGCGGAAGCCCGTATCGGTGGCCTTGTCCCAGCAGCCGCCGTTCTCCAGATCGAAGACCACGGCTGCGGCGTCCGACGCCGGGAACGTGTAGCGGTGGAGTCCCACGCGCGCCGTGGCGGTCATCTCGGTCGTAATGCCGTAGCGCACAAGCGGAACCGAGTAATAACCGGGTTTCGTGATCTCCCGCGTACGGTCGGCGTAAGACCACAGGCCCGAGGCCGGATCATCCTCCGTGCCCCGGGCGTAGGTCACCTCGCCCGTGACGGGCATGACCGTCACGTCGAACAAATCGCCGATGCCCGTGCCGCTCAAATGCGTGTGCGAGAAGCCGATCACCGTCGAATCGCTCGCATGGTAGCCCGAGCACCAGTCCCACGTCTGCGGAATGCTCGTCGGACCCACCTGCACCAGGCCGAAGGGGACGTTGGCTCCCACGAAGACGTGCCCGTGGCCCTCCGTGCCGATCTTCGGATCGACATGGCGCGTGTAATTCTCCTCCGCGGCAGGCTGCGTGCAGCTGCCCAGCAGGGCCGCGGCGAATAATAATCCCGTAAGTTTCATCTATTTTCCAGTTTGAAGTTCAAAAGTAAGTTTTCCGCCCTTGAGCAATTCATCGTGCAAGATACGATAATTTTTCAACGGTTTATCACCCAGCGTCATCCGGTCGATATACCCTTCGCCGCGTTTTTCGATCACCAGCGTTCCCCGCTCCGTGTCGATCTCGGCCCGGTCGAACGTCGGGGACGTCAGCGTGTAGTACGGTTCGCCCGGGCAGTCGGGATAGAGGCCCAGCATCGTGAAGACCGCCCACGCCGACATCGTCCCCGTGTCGTCGTTGCCCGGGATGCCGTCGGGGGCGGTGGTAAAGTATCGCTCCAACAGCCGCCGGGTTTCCCGCTGCGTGCGCCACTCCTCGCCCCGGAAGCGGCTGAAAAGATACGCATAGGCGATGTCGGGTTCGTTCGCAGGGTCGTAAAGTCCCTCGTCGAAGACCATTTGCAGTTTGTCGATGAATTTGCGTCGTCCGCCCATCAGCTTCGCAAGCCCCTCCACGTCGTGCGGAACGTAGAACGTATAGTTCCACGCACTCCCCTCGTGGAAGCCCGGAGCCGCCGTGAAGTTCTCGCCCGCCTTCGGGTCGAAGGGCGCAAGGAACGATCCGTCGGGATGGAGCGGACGCAAAGTCCCGCTTTCCGGGCTGTAATAGCGTTTGTAGCCCAGCGAGCGGGCGCGGAACAGACGCGCGTCGTCCCCGTGTCCGAGCGAGTCGGCCAGCAGCGACAGCGCAGCGTCGGCCATGTAGTACTCCAGCGCGTGCGAGACGGAGGTGTCGCCCGCAAGGTCCTTGGCATAGAATCCCAGCGGGATATAGCCTTTCTCGATATAGGGGTCGATGTCGGGCCGCATGCGGTTCTGCGCACCGGGCGTCGTGGCCGACTTGCGCATCGCCTCGTAGGCCTTGGCGACATCGAAATCCCGAAGGCCCTTCATCCAGCTGTCGACGATCACCGGGATCGCAGGGTCCCCCTCCATCGTGAAGGTCTCGCGGCCGTAAAGCTCCCATTTCGGAAGCCAACCCCACTCCTCGTACATCCCCGTCATCGAGCGCAGCATCTCCCGCTGACGATCCGGGTAGACCAGCGTCAGCAGCTGGTGCAGGTTGCGGCAGGTGTCCCACAGCGAGAAGACCGTATAGCGTTCGCCATCCGTCACGCCCGTCTCGCCCGAACGCTCCATCAGCGGGTATTCGCCGTTCACGTCGCTCACGAGGTTCGGGTGCAGCAGCGCATGGTACAACGCCGTGTAGAACACCCTCTGCTGCTGCTCGGCGCCGCCCTCAACCCGGATTCTGCCCAGAGCCTCGTTCCAGCCCTTGCGGGCCTGTTCCCGGATGGCGTCGAACGGCGCGTCCGCGGCCTGCTCGGCATCGAGGTTTTTGCGCGCGTTCTCCGTAGAGACATACGAAATGCCCATGCGCACCTCCACCTGCTCGCCCGCCGCAAGGCCGTCGAAGGAGAACCAGTAGCCCACGTCGTCGCCCGAAAGCTCGCGCCCGTACTCCGTATAGAGTTTATACCTCCCGTTGTCCGGCGTCCACTCGGCCTCCACTCCCGTCATCTTCCGTTGCTTCTTCCAATAGCCGCCGGCACTCGGAGTCTTCGAAACCCGAAGTACGAAGTACACCGGGAAAACCTTCTGCGCATTGTAGCAGAACGTCCCCAGCAGCTTCGTACCCTCGATCTCCGTGGCGCTCACCCGGCGAACCATTGCGCCCGACTCGTTGGTAAGCCCCTCGCCCAGATTCAACAGGATATGCCCTTCTCCTCCGGGGAACGTGTAGCGTTCCACCGAGGTACGCGCCGTGGCCGTGGCTTCGGCAAGGACGCCGTACTTGTCCAGAAAGACCGAGTAATAGCCCGGAGAGGCCTTTTCGTCCCTGTACGACGTGCCGTACTCCCGGTAATCCACCGTCAGAGGGCCCGTCGTGGCCATCGTCAGCAGCGCGCCCAGCTCGGGGCACCCCACGCCGCTCAAGGCGCCGTGCGCGAAGCCCGTGAAGAATTTGTTGTGGTATTCGTAGGGCGTGGACCACCAGCGGGCGTCCTTGTCGTAGACGTTCTCCTCCGACCCCATGACGTTGAACGGAACCACCGACATCATCCCGTGCGGCGTGACCGCCCCGGGGTTCGCGGTCCCGAAGTTCGTAGTCCCGATGAACGGGTCGACCCGGTCGGCAGGGGTCTGCGCAGAAGCCGCAGCGCCGAAAACGGCTGCGGCGAGCGCCAGGGTAAACAGCGTTCGTCGCAGTCGCATCAGAGGATCGAGTTTTGCTTCGTGAAGTCGATGATTTCGGGGATATAGCCGAACGCAAGGCCCGTAACCGTGTCGGCGCATCCGTAGTAGACGGCCACGCGCCCCGTCGCGGGGTCGTGCAGCGCAGCGCACGGGAACGTAACGTTCGGAACGTCGCCCATGCATTCGTACGTTTCGCGAGGAGAGATCAGGTAGGGACCGCTGCGGGCCGTGACCTTCCACGGCTCCTCCAAATCCAGCAATGCCGAGCCGAAGGCGTAGACATAGCCGTTGCACGAGCGAAGCACCCCGTGGTAGAACAGCAGCCACCCTTCCGAGGTCTCGATGGGAACGGGGCCCGCGCCGATCTTCATGCACTGCCACGCCGAAACCTCGAACGCCGAGGGAGACATCACATGACGGTGGCGGCCCCAGAACTCCATGTCGGGGCTCTCCGAATAGAAGATGTCCCCGAAGGGCGTGTGACCCGTGTCGCTCGGACGCGACAGCATCGCGAACCGGCCCCCGATCTTGCGCGGAAACAGAACCCCGTTGCGGTTATAGGGAAGAAATGCGTTTTCAAGCTGGTGGAACGTCTCGAAATCATCCGTCCACGCAATGCCGATCGTCGGACCGTGGTAGCCGTTGCACCACGTAACGTAGTATTTGTCGCCGATCTTCGCAACGCGAGGGTCGTAGCCGTAGACCCACTGGCCGATCTCGGCGTCCGCACCCTCCAGCCGGAAGTCGGACTCCTCGATCTCCCACCGAAGGCCGTCGACCGAAAAGCCCACGTGGATGCGCATCCGGCGGTTCGTGTCGTCGCACCGGAAAACGCCCACATAGTTATATTTTCCTTTTTTGAAGGGAACGACCGCCGAGTTGAAGATCGAATTCGACGTCGAAAGCGCATGACGCCCGATGATCGGGTTCGCGCTGTAACGCCACATCACCTCTTTGGAGCCGGCGGGACGGTCCTCCCACGGCATATCGGGCTGATTCGAGCCCGCAATTTTCAGTGTATCCATATAAATTATTTGTCGTTTGGTTTGTCGTCATAGGTAAAGGGAACCAGCCGGGTGATCACAAAAGCCGGAATGGTGGCGAGCATCACCGCGAGGAAGAAGATCCGGTAGCTCATCAGATCGCTCAAAAAGCCCGAAGCCATGCCCGTGAGCATCACCGAGAGGTTCATAATACCCGAAGCGAAAGCGTAGTGCGCCATCTGGTGACGCCCCGGGGCAACCTGCTGCATCATAAACAGCGTAAGGCCCACGAATCCGAACCCGTAGCCGAAGTATTCCAGCACGATGCCCCCGCCCACGATCCACATCGACTGAGGCTGCAGCCATGCCAGCAGCGCATAGACCGCGAACGGGATATTAAAGATACAGCATAATATGAAAAGAGTGCGTCGCAGGCCCCGGTGTGCGATATAGTAGCCCGCCAGCAGCGAACCCAAAAGAAAAGCCCCGGCACCGAATGTCCCGTAGTAAAGGCCGATCTGCTGGTTCGTAAGACCCAAGCCCCCGGATGCGGTATCCGCCTTGAGGAACAGCGGAACGATCTTCATCACGAAGCCCTCGCCCAACCGGTACAGGATGATGAAGGCGATATAATACCAGATGTGTTTCTTCGTGAAAAAAGCGCCGATGACCTCGCGCAGGCCCGAAAGGCCATCCCGCAGCGAATGCCGTTCGGCAGCACCGCCCCCGGCGGGAAGCGCCCGGACATGGTAGACGCCCAGCAGGACGAGGAGGCCGCAAAGAATAGCAAGCACCACCGTCCACGAACGTACGTAGGCGTCGAATGTTGCTGCGCCCACGGCGCTGAAGCCTTCGTAGAGAAAACCTGCGAACCACACCAGGCCGCCCGTGGCGACCAGTTTCGCAAGGTTATAGAACGCTCCCTGCCAGCCGATATACTTCGCCTGATCCTGCGTCGTGAGTTCCGACATGTAGACGCCGTCGGCCGCAATGTCGTGCGTGGCGCCGCTGAACGCAACGACGGCAAAGACGGCGATCGTAACGGCGAAGAACGACGGTAGGTGAAGCGACAGAGCAGCAAGGCCGAACAATATGCCGCTTAGGAGCTGCGTCGTAACGACGAAGAATTTTTTGGTACAGAAAATTTCCAGGAAGGGGCTCCACAGGAATTTGATCGTCCACGGCCACATGATAAGCGATGTCCAGAACGCGATTTGTGCGTCCGAGATCCCCAGATCCTTGAACAGAACCGCAGAGACCATGTTCAGAACCACAAACGGAAGGCCCATCGCAAAGTACAAACTCGGAACCCAACGGAGAGGAGAAAGCGATTGTCGGGAGTTTTGAGTAAGTTGATTCATTTTGTATACTATATATTAGATCCGACAAAACAATGCCATCTAATATATAGTTCCACAACTCAATAAGATTCCCTCTCCTAAAGCTCTTTTTTTGATTTTTTCTTAAAATTAGAAACGAGAAAAATTTGACCCAAGAACAGATCAGCCGATTATATTTCAGAATATACTATCAATAGCAATAAGAGCAAATAATCCTTCAAAGACAAGCGTAATTTCATTGCCGCCTGTTGTAATTCCCTATCTACTTTTTTGAGGTTGATGCATAGCATGTCAGCAATCTCTTTGTAACTTTTTCCCTCCAGTTTATGAGCTATGAATACCTGTTTGGTCAATTCCGGCATTTGTTCCAGTTGTTTGCGGCATATCTCGATGATTTCCCGCTGGAATAATTCGTTCGGATTGCAACTTTCGATCGTGCGGGTATAAAAATCCATCACTCCGCGCTCCTTCATCAGGATTTTCTCATACACGGCTTTCCCCGTATATCTATCCCGACGATATTTCAGACAGCGTTTTTTTACGACACCGAAAAGATAGGCCTCTATGCTCGTAAACTGTACAGTTTCCCGGTTCTCCCAAATTGTCATGAAACTGTCATGGACAATATCTTCTGCCGTATTTGCATCATGTACAAGGCTATATGCCACAGCATATAGTTTTCGCTGGTATAGGCGAAATAACTTGTCGAACGACTGCTGGGTCAGTATGATAGTATCCGGTTCATTCCAAGAACAAAGATAAGAAAAAATTAAAAAGATTATAATGCAAAAAAAATATTTACCCATATAATTGACCTGCAACAGGTTAATTTAATAAAAAAAATTATTTGCAAAAAAACGCATTTTAGAGGAGGGAATCTTATTGAGTTGTGGAACTATATAAATAGATGCGATATTATGACAGAATGGAAAAAAAGGTTACAGATGCAATGTTATTCCGTTTCTTCGCAGAGCAAACGACTTTGGAAGAAACCGATATGATTTCGGCTTGGCTGAACGAAGATCCGGAAAAGAATCAGAAAGTTCTCGATAAAGCATATAATTTGTATGTATTGGGCATAATGTGTGCACCTAATCCGGAGGCGGGTATAAATAATTCACGCTCTTTCCTACGTTTCGGATGGCCGAAAGTGCTGCGTTATGCCGGAGTTGCTGCCGCCATTTTACTGCTCGGAATTGCTGTCGACCATGTGCTTTTGAGTCAACGCATGAACCGGTGGTTACAACAGCAAACGACTGTCGAGGTTCCGGCAGGGCAGCATATTCGCCTAACGTTGGGGGATGGCTCCATCGTGGAACTTAATGCGCAGAGCCGCATCGTTTATCCTGCGATTTTCCCAAAAGGGGAGCGGCGTGTCCAGTTGAGTGGAGAGGCCATATTCAATGTCGCCCATAACTCTGAATGCCCGTTCATCGTGGAAACTTTTGCCTGTGATGTAGAAGTATTGGGTACGCATTTCGATGTAATCGCCAACCAAGCGGAGAATCGTTTTTCAACAGCTCTGTTTAGCGGCCGGGTTGCCGTGACGAATAAAAAAAACGGAGAATCCGTCATTCTGCAGCCCAACGATATCGTCAATCTTCGAGATGGAGGGTTTCAAATCCAAGAACTTGAAGATAAAGACGATTATCTGTGGATGGATGGTATTATTTCAGTGTACGGAATGCCGTTTGAGCAGCTGATGAGCAAGTTGGAGCGTAGTTATAACGTGAAGATAGAGATTCGGCGCGAAACCATGCCCGTCGTAAAATACAAAAGTTTGAAAATCCGTGTTTCGGACGGTATAGACCACGCTTTGCATATGCTACAACTCGCCTCGGATTTCACCTTTGAACACGATGCTGTTACCGATGTAATCATCATTAAATAGTCCATCCAATTATTAACTTATCTCAAATTCTTTAGATGCCTATGATGTAAACCACGAACTATCAACTCTGAACATTTGCTTCCTGATATGAAAAACCGATGAGTGGGCGAACACTCACCGGCGTATAGTTCAATCAGGAATATTAACCAATTCCCAACCATTGAACCAAACTTGACAAATGTATGAATAAAAAGATTATTCAGCAAATCTGCCTGTCTTTTCTTTTAGTTCTTACGCTCGTCTGTATCCCTGTTACTGGGGTGCAGGCACAGACGCAGAAGGTTTCCATCAAGATGGAAAACGTGCGTATGAAGCAGGTAATGAATGAGATTGAAAGACAGACAAAATTTCTTTTCGGAATCAATGATGATGTAGATGTTAACAGGCTCGTTACGGTAAATGTGACGAACCAATCCTTGCAAGCAGCCCTCGACCAAATGGTCAAAGGGACGGACATCACCTATCAGATCAGTAGTTCCAACATCATTCTCTCAAAAAAACAGGCAAAGCTCCCTGTTGACATTTCCGGAACTATCCGCGATATCAATGGCTCCCCGATCGTCGGAGCGACCATTGTTATCCGGGGCACCTCAATCGGCATCAGCAGCGGTTCCGATGGCTCTTTCTCGCTTCAGATACCCCCCCCCGCTGCCTCCCGGCAATTGGAAGTCAGCTATTTGGGCTATGAGACTCTGGTGGTCGATGTGGGTAACCGTACTGCTTTCGACCTTACGCTTCAGGAGTCGTCCGCCGAGATCGAACAAGTCGTGGTCACTGCTCTTGGTATTAAACGTTCGGAAAAAGCCGTAGCCTACAACGTACAACAGGTCAAGGCCGAAGACCTCACGACCGTCAAGGACGCCAACTTCATCAACTCGCTGACGGGTAAGGTTGCAGGTGTCACGATCAACACCTCGTCGTCGGGAGTCGGCGGTGCATCGAAGGTGATTCTGCGCGGTAACAAATCCATTTCGCAGTCGTCGAACGCGCTTTACGTTATCGACGGTATCCCGATGTATAATTTCGGCGGTGGCGGCGGAACGGAGTTCGATTCGCGCGGTGCGACGGAGTCCATCGCCGACATCAATCCCGAGGATATCGAGTCGATGTCGGTGCTGACGGGCGCCGCAGCTGCGGCTCTCTACGGTTCGGAAGCCGCGAACGGAGCCGTGATGATTACGACGAAGAAAGGCCAGGCCGGAAGGTTGAAAGCTACGTTTTCGAGCAATACGGAATTCTTAAACCCTTTCGTGCTGCCTGATTTCCAGAACCGTTACGGTACGGGGCTGAACGGCCAGCGCAGCGGCTCGAGCATTTACAGCTGGGGTGAGAAATTGCGTCGGGAGGCCCGCTACGGTTATACGCCGAACGACTATTTCGAGACAGGGCATGTCTATACCAACGCCGTTACGGTTTCGGGCGGTACGGACAAGAACCAGACCTATTTTTCGGCAGCTTCGGTCAACTCGGACGGAATCATCCCCAACAACGAGTACGACCGTTACAATTTCACGTTCCGCAACACTTCATACTTTCTGAAAGACCGGCTCAAGCTCGATGCGAGCGCCAGCTACATCTATCAGAAAGACCAGAACATGACCAACCAGGGCGTTTATTCGAACCCGCTGGTTCCGGCCTACCTGTTCCCGCGGGGCGAGAATTTTGACCTTTACCGTCGCTTCGAGCGTTACAACGAAGGGACGAAACTCATGGAGCAGTTCTGGAGTACGGACATGGAAGGCGGTGACTTGCGCATGCAGAATCCCTACTGGATCAACTACCGCAACCTGCGCAACACGGACAAGAAGCGTTATATGCTGTCGTTTTCGGCCAGCTACGACATCCTCCCGTGGCTGAATGTCGCCGGGCGCGTGCGCCTCGACAATTCGAATTCGCTCTACACGCAGAAACTCTATGCCTCGTCGAATACGACCATCACCGACGGCGGCAAGAACGGCCATTATACCGAGGCCCGCGCTTACGACACGCAGACCTACGCCGATCTGATGGTGAACATCAACAAGACTTTCGGCGAGGATTGGTCTCTGAACGCGAATATCGGCGCCTCGATCAACAATATCAAGACCGACGAACTGTCGTACCGCGGCCCGATCCAGGAAAACGGCCTTCCGAACGTATTTAACGTCTTCGACCTCGATGACACGAAAAAACGTGCGGAAAAAACCGGCTGGCACGACCAGACCCAATCCATCTTCGCCTCGGTCGAAGTAGGTTGGAAACAGATGCTTTACCTCACGGTGACGGGGCGTAACGACTGGGCTTCGCAACTGGCCAATTCGCCCGAGTCGTCGTTCTTCTACCCGTCGGTGGGCCTTTCGTGGGTTCCGACGGCGACATTCAACATGCCGGATGCGATCAGCTATCTGAAGATCCGCGGTTCGATCGCCTCGGTAGGTATGCCGTTCCCGCGTCACCTGACGGTTCCGACCTACGAATACGACGCCACGAACAAGGTGTGGAAAGACAAGACGCACTATCCCATCGGCGACCTGAAACCCGAGCGCACCATCACCTACGAGGTGGGTCTGGATGCCCGTCTGTGGCAACACATCAATCTTTCGGCTTCGTGGTACCGGGCCGATACGAAAAATCAGACCTTCGACCCGTCGCTGCCGCCCTCGTCGTCCTATACGACCATCTACCTGCAAACCGGCCATGTCCGCAATACGGGTGTCGAACTCTCGCTCGGGTACGATAACCAATGGCGTGACTTTCGCTGGACGACGAACTTCACTTATTCGTGGAACAAGAACGAAATCCGCGAACTTGCGGCTAATGCCGTAAACCCCGTGACGGGCGAATCTCTGAATCTCACCAAGCTCGACATCAAGGGATTAGGCAAGGCGAAATATATTCTTAAAGAAGGCGGTACGTTGGGAGACCTTTATACGACGTCCAATCTGCGGTATAATGAAAACGGCTATGTCGAAGTGGACAATGCCGGTAACTTACAGGTTACCGATGAGGGTGAGGATATCTATTTAGGTTCGGTGTTCCCGGATGCCAATCTCGCATGGCGTAACGATTTCAGTTGGAAGGGCATCAATCTCGGCGTGCTGTTCACAGCCCGTCTGGGCGGTGTCTGCTACTCCGCGACGCAGGCCAATTTGGATCTGTACGGCGTTTCGGAGGCTTCGGCCGCTGCACGTGATGCCGGCGGCGTGCTGATTAACGGCCGTGAGATGGTTGATGCGCAGAAGTGGTACCAAGCCATCGGCTCGCAGTCCGGTCTGCCGCAATATTATCTCTATTCGGCGACGAACGTCCGTTTGCAAGAGCTTTCGCTGGGTTACACCCTGCCGACAAAATGGTTCCGCGACAAGATGCGCATGACCGTCTCGTTCGTAGGGCGTAACCTGTGGATGATCTACTGCAAGGCGCCGTTCGACCCCGAAGCCGTCGCCTCGACGGGACTGAACTATCAGGGCATCGACTATTTCATGATGCCTTCGATGCGCAGTCTCGGTTTCAATGTCAAATTCCAATTCTAAAGCGCAGAAACTATGAGAAAGATCAATATGAGCTGGCAGTCGGTGTTGCTGTCGGTCGCGCTGCTCGGATTGGCTGCCTGCACCGGTGATTTCGAGGACATCAACCGCAATCCCAATCAGGTTACGGAAGAACAGATGGATGCCCTCAATTACAAGACCGGCACGAAATTCAAGTCGCTGCAGAGTCTTGTGATTCCCGTGCAGGAGCACATGTACCAGTTCAACGAATCGCTTTCGGGCGGGCCGTTCGGCGGTTACATCGGTGCTACGGTCGATACATGGCAGACCAAGTTCGAGACCTATAATCCCTCGGCCGACTGGCGCAAATGGCCTTTCGCCAACGTCATCACCGAGACCTATACCCCCTATAAGGGCATCGTCAACGGCACGGAAGACGAAGTGGCCATCGCTTTCGCCCGCCTGTTGCGAGTGGCCATCATGCACCGTGTGACGGACTCCTACGGTCCGATTCCCTATTCGAAGCTGGAGAGCAACGAGTCGGTCTATGTGGAGTACGATTCGCAGGAGGCGGTCTATACGAAGATGTTCGAGGAGCTGGACGAGGCTATCGAGATACTGGGCCGCAACACGACGCTCCCGGCCGAAGCGTGGAGCCGCTACGACGGCGTCTACTACGGCAATATCGCGCAGTGGCTCAAATATGCCAATTCGCTCAAGTTGCGCATGGCCATGCGTTTGTCGTATGTGAAGTCCGACGTCGCCCGTGCGAAGGCCGCCGAGGCTATTGCCGGGGGTGTTATCGAGGCTAATGCCGACAATGCGGCGATGCACGCCGCGGAGAACCGCACGACGCTCATCTACAACGACTGGGGCGACCACCGTGTCGGAGCCGACATCCTCTGCTACATGAACGGCTACAAAGACCCGCGTATGGAGAAGATGTTCCTTGCGAACGATGTCGGCGACTATGTGGGTATCCGTATCGGCATCGATGTGACGAGCAAGTCGCAGGCCGTGTCGAAGTATTCGAATATGATCGTTGCGAGCGATACGCCCTACCTATGGTTCAATGCCGCCGAGGCAACGTTCCTGCGTGCGGAATATGAATTGCGCTGGGGCTCGGAAGAAACGGCACGGTCACTCTACGAAGCAGCCGTAAGGCTTTCGTTCGAGGAGCGCGGTGCCAGCGGCGCCGACGCCTATCTGGCCCAGACTGACGTCAAGCCCGCGCCCTACACCGATCCTGTCGGCAACTACAGCGCGATGGCCCAGAGCGACATCGGGATTCCGTGGGTCGACGGAGCCGAGAACTTCGAACGCAACCTTGAACGCATCATCGTGCAGAAATGGATCGCCATCTTCCCGCTGGGCGTCGAGGCGTGGTCGGAGCACCGCCGCACGGGCTATCCGAAACTGCTGCCCGTGCCCACCGACAAGTCGGGCGGCACGGTGGACGTAGCGCAGGGTGCACGACGCCTGCCTTACCCCGTCGAGGAGTACCAGCAGAACAACGCCAACCTTCAGTTGGCCATCCAGACGCTCGATGGCGAGCAGCAGAACGGCAACCGCACGGGCGACGTCATGGGAACCCGTGTATGGTGGGATTGCAAATCTTATAACAACTAACAGCTATGAAACAGAACTTTATATTCACGCTGCTGGCGCTGTTTTCGATGCTGTCGCTCGTCTCGTGCAGCGACTGGACGGAAACGGAGGCACTCGACAGTACGGTCAAAAAGCCTTGGGAGCAAGATCCTGCCCTATGGGCCGAGTACACCGCGACATTGAGGGCCTACAAGCAGTCGGAGCATTTCATCGTCTATGCCCGCATGCACAATTCTCCCGAGAAAGCGACCGGAGAGCAGGACTTCATGCGCTGCCTTCCGGATTCGCTGGACATCGTGACGCTGACCAACGCCGACAACTTCTCGAAATTCGACGCCGAGGACATGTCCGTCATGCACGAGAAAGGCACGAAGGTGCTCTATCAGATCGACTATGCCGCTCGTGCGGAGGAATTCGCCGATGCGGCGGCGCTCGACGCCTACTTGGATAAGGTCGTCGTTGCCGTCGCTGCCAATGGCATGGACGGCTACTCGTTCACGACCGACCCGTTGGCTGCGGATGCCACGGCTCGCATTATTGATAGGCTTGCCACGGCCAGAACTGACGGTCAGCTCCTCGTTTTCGAGGGTAATCCCCTGTCGCTCGCTGCCACCGACCGTGCAAAGATGGATTACGTCATCCTCGATACGGAGAAACTCGAAAATGTTTTGGATGTGAGACTCCATGCCCTGCACGCTGTTAACTATGCCGGCATCGAGGCCAATCGGCTGCTGCTGACCGCCGAAATCAATGCGGCGCTGTTCGATGAAGGCCGCACCGAGCACGCCGCTGTCGACGAAATGTCGCGCCGCGTCGTCGAACTCGGGCCTTATGCGGGGCTTGCGGCTTACAATATTGCCGAAGATTACTACCATTCCAAGATGAACTACCAAACCATCCGGCAGGCGATACAAACGTTGAACCCCTCTAAATAAAGACAGTCATGAACATGAAAAAGATACTAATGGCGGTTCTCGTTTCGCTTGTGGCTTTCACGGCCTGCGAGAACTACGGCGATGACAATCACAAGTTCGACAATGTCGTATACCTCGACGTCGCTTCGACGAGCGACGCACAGCTCACGACCTTCAGCAACACCCGGGCTACCTACGATTGCGCGTTGCAGGCGGTACTGACATATCCGGCAGGACAGGATGTGGCGGTGACGCTCACGGTCGACCCGTCGCTCGTCGGGACGTACAATGCCCGTTACGGTACGGAGTGGACGATGCTCGATTCAAAATATTATTCTTTGCTGTCCGAAACTGTGACCATTCCGGCAGGGAAGACGACCTCCGATGCTGTCACGCTGCGCCTCCGTGAACTCACCGGAGAAGGAGATGAGCAGACCGGAGCTTTGCCAATCGACGAAACCTATCTGGTTCCAGTACGCATCGGTAGCGCATCGATCGATGTGTTGCACGGCTCCGACGTGGCTTACTACGTCGTCAAACGCTCCTCGGCCATCACCGTCGCGGCACAACTTACGGACAACTGGATCGAGTTCCCGACCCTCGATAAGTATTCCGAAAGCAGCAAGGATTGGAACGGCCTGCGGGCTGTGACCTACGAGGCCCTGATTTACATCGACGAATTCGTGAAAACCAATACTGAAGGCAATCCCGTCAACATCTCGTCCGTCATGGGCGTCGAGCAGTACCTGCTGCTGCGTATCGGCGACACGAATTTCGAGCGCGAACAGTTGCAGTTCGACGGTTCGGGCAGTGGCTCGGGCTTCGGCAAGATTCCCGGACGCGACGCGATGAAGCATCTCGAAACGGGGCGCTGGTACCATGTGGCCTGCACCTACGACCAGAATACCCGCACGGCCCGCATCTACGTCGACGGGCAGATTCAGAGCGAAGTCACGGGCGTGGGCATCACGACGCAGAACGATAAGAACTGCATCAACTTGGCCATGCGGGCGCTCTACGACCTGTGGAACACCGCTCCCGAGGGCGACAAGGCCCAGTACGAAGAACTGGGGTACGATGGCCTGAGCGAGGCCTATCAGTTCTTCATCGGCCGCTCCTACGACGACTATCGGCCTCTGAACGGCAAGATCGCCGAGGCGCGTGTATGGTCTGTGGCCCGCACGCCGGAACAGATTTGGGAAAATATGTATGAAATCGAAAACCCGGAGAACGATCCGACGCTTTTGGGGTATTGGAAATGCAACGATGCCTCGGGAAATACGGTCAAGGACTATTCGATGTACGGCAACGACGGCGTCGCCAAGTACGACATCATTTGGCCGCAGGGCATCGAGATCCCGAAACTTAACGAAAACAACGAGTAACTATGAAGACGATTTTTGATTTGCAAACAGGGGTGGTAACGCTTCTCTGCACGGCGGCACTCGCGGGCCTTACGGCCTGCGAGGCCGATCCCGTGATGCAGGAAAGCGGGAAGTTGCCCGACAAAGGTTCCATCGAAGAGGTTCATGTGATGTTGTGCAGCAGCAATTCCGTGGAAAATAGGGTCGATGTGCTGCTGACCGAAGGAGGGGTTATGACGAAGAACTTCTACTTGAGGCAGACACAGCCGGCGGCAGCGGGATATTCGCTCGACGCATGGTGCGATGCATCTTTGCTCAATGACTACGATGCCGGAGATGAAATCGAACGCACACTGCTGCCGGAGGCGAATTACGAGTTTCCCGACGGCAAGACGCTCGACCTCTCGGCCGCAACGCAGCGCTCGGAATTGAAACGTATCAAGTTCTCGGCAAGCGGACTTGCCGCCGGGGAATATGTACTACCGCTTACGGTCGCTGCACAGGACGCACCGGACGCGGACAAGACGCTTTACTACAACGTTTCGGTTCGCCAACCCTACACCGACGAATACACCCTGCACGACGGCCACGACCTGTTCTTCGTGTTCTATGTCAATACGAACGATTTTCAGCCGTTGCTGGTCTTGGATTACATTATGCAGAAGAAACTGGCGCGCGGCTCGACCGTAGCATGGCACGAGGCCGTAGGCAACATCGTCAACCTGCGCACCGTCCAGGTCGGCTACGATGCTGCAACCAGCCGAGCCCTGCTCAACCTTGGATCCGACATGACCTATGTGCTCAGCCAATCGACGAAATATATCCGTCCGTTGCAGGAACACGGACGCAAGGTATGTATCAGTATCGAAGGCGGAGGCAAGGGGCTCGGGTTCTGCAACCTCACCGATGCTCAAATCGAAGACTTCGCAGCGCAGGTCAAGACCGTTATCGAACAATACGAACTCGACGGTGTAAACCTCTGGGATCGAAATTCCGGCTACGGCAAGGAGGGTATGCCGGCCGTGAACACGACCTCCTATCCGAAGCTCATCAAGGCATTGCGCGAGGCACTTGGCACGGAAAAATTACTGACGGTCACGGTTTACGAGGAGCCGACCGCTACTTTCTGGGATACGGAAGCGACGGGCGGAATCGCCGTCGGCGATTACATTGACTACGCATGGTCGGGTTACAACAGCAACAGCGAGGCCCCGCAGCTGCTCGACCCGTGGCATCCCGAACTGGAGTATGTATCCACCTATACGCAAAAGCCGATTGCCAATCTGCCCAAGGATCGGTACGGCTGCATCAACTTTCCCATCTATCCTGCTGCCCAAACGGAAGAAGAGGTCATGATGCGGGAGCCGGGCTTTCTTATAGACTGGATTTTGGCCGATTATAGACCGAACAATATCATTGTCTTCGATGATTTGCGCGCCCATTTGCAGGACAATTATGAAACAGCATGGGACGGTACATTTGCAATGCATTGTACGTTTATGGACCCTGAAAACAACCTCATTTTGGGAAGCAGAAAAGGATATAATTACCTGTTCGATAAAAACAGGCTCTCTAATATATCCGAGGGCATATACAATTACGGCAAATGGCTGAAAGACTGGAATTGATAAAAACGGTCGACAAAATACACCTGTGTTCTTCCATTTTATCCTCTCACAGCTCTTTAACCGGAGCAAACAAACAATTAAAATTCAAATCAAAATGAAACAAAACTTCAAATTATTCGCAGCATTGGCAGCCAGTGCAGCGATGATGTTCTCCTGCCAGCAGGCAGAGGACCCGACGATGGACAAGGCTCAAGAGCCTATCGTCAAAACACGTGCTTACGGAGACAAAACTCCGAAGGTCACCATTTATGTCGAAACCAACGACGTGAACCCGCTCAATGCCGGCGACTATATGCTCTCCGACGGTACAGCCTACGCCGATATCGTGGAGTTCTTCGCCGCCAATCTCAACAAGGAGACGGTCAACGGCGTGGTGCGTCCGACCCTCTATCTGAACGACAAGATGACCAACCTGCTCGAAAACGGCGGTGCCGCCACCTATGTAGCCGGCCTGCAAGCCAAAGGCATCAAAGTCGTGCTCACCATCCTGCCCAACTGGCAGAATATCGACTTCACGAGTCTCAATGACACGCAGGCCGACCAGCTTGCAACGATTCTCGCCTATGCCGTAAATAAGTACGGACTCGACGGTATCGGATTCGACAACGAGTACGGCGGCACGGTGACCTCCGTTTCCGGTTCGTATGGCAACCTGATCACCAAACTGCGCGCCAAGCTGCCCGCCGGCAAGTTGATTACCCTCTTCCAGTACAATACCGGCGGTTCCAGCCAAATCAACGCAACGGCAGGTGCCAAACTCGACTATGTCTATTCCGATTTTGCGTATTACAACACCAGCATCAGTGTTGCCGGCGTAACCAAGGAGCACTATGCCCCGATGTCGATCAATCTGGGTAATTACTATTCCGCCTATCAGATTAGTCAGTATGGCAATTATGCCTATGATTTGACCGAGGCCGGTTACGGAGCGATCATGCATTTCAACCTGCGCCGGACATCTGAACGGAACCAGTTATCGTTATTTAATTCCATTGCCGACGGAGCATGGGAGGAAACCGTTACTTGCGAGAACGGCAATCGTCCGCAGGACTGGACGTTCGTCAGCAGCGGTTACACCATCACCTACGACGAGGCTACGGCCGAATAACTCCTCTGAGATGTATTTTGTTGACCTGTTTAGAATCGGTTGAGCATCTGTAAGCGCCCCGATTTTGACCCGCACATCTTTTGAGGTGTGCGGGTGTTTTTAACTTTCGGATAAAAAAGCCGTTCGAAGAATATTCGAACGGCAATAAGAAAATATCCGGATGTAAATGTTGACCGATTCAGAATGTGAGCATCTGTAAGTCTTTTTGTATTGAAAAATTCACTTTTAATGAATCGTAACCGGTATTTTCTTTATGAAACGCATAAATTATAAATTTATTGTGGCAAAATCAAACTTCTCGGTTAAACCATAAATGAAATAGCATAAAATAAAAGCACGGACTTAACCTATTGACACCTGAGGAATGCTACAACCCGATGAACAGATAGGAGAAGCCCGTGCTGTTTTTTGCACGATTTCCCCTATCATCCCGTCCATCTTGTCTTTGTAGCATTTTCAGGTGTCGATGACAGGATTCGACAGCTATTCGCCGTTTGGCAAAGATAAGAAAATTATCCTACAGATACAATATATGCAATTTAATTCATTGTAATAAACGACAAATATAGATGGACAAATTGTTGCATACATCTTTGTTCAGAGCCATCTTAAAATCATTGAATCGAAAAGTTGTTTCTGAAAAAAGGCTGCAAACTTACTTTTTGAAATTTGCCCGCCTCATTACAGCACTTTGCGATGACACAGATTGTCTGTCGGCATTACATACGTTAAATTATACGCAAATCCAGTTTCGATTTCTGCTTTCTCGAATTCATGAACCGTCCGTTTCGCTTCCGCCATATATACACCGGGTTGTCGACATGACTCTCGAATTTATCTGCTTGGAAAAAGAGTTGTTATATCATCGTATTGAACACCCGCGATCTTTCATATCTGAACCTGCATTTACTTCACCGCTCCATTGGTCCAAACACTATCCTGCGATCAGCGTTTCGGAAATCCTTTGCGGACTCGATCGGATGACTCCACCTCCTTTCGTGCTGGCAGATGGTTCGACAGCTCCATTCAATTTGGTTGTTCGGGTCTTCGAGAATACATTGCATGTTAAACTCGGCGATCCGACTGATGTCAAACGCCGTGTTCTGGAACGCAAGAAAGATCGCACAAAATTTACCGATGCACTGCTTTATTCCTTGAATAAGGAAGATGAATGATTTTTTTCGATTTTTTATATCCGGGCGGATATCCGGACATGTAATTGGGTATCCTGAAAATTCCTATTTTTGCAAAGCAAACCAACCAATTCTGTGTAAGTCGAATTATGGAAAACTTGGACAAAAGCCAATTTATCGTCCTGCTCGAAACATCTCTCAACCGACGATTACTGTCCCCTGAGCAGAAGACTCTCGACGCTGCCTATGAAGATTACATCGACCTGCTGCACGGTCTTACTGTTCAATCCTGTAAATCGTCCCTCGACCTGCTGCACGAACTTGCCCGCCTCCAATCCTGCCTGATGCGGTTGCAGGAGCGAATTGTCGAAAAGGAATCTCCGCAAGTGTTGTTGCTCAAATCGGCGCTTCTATTGACGAATTTCGAGATCCGTTTAGTCTTTACCCGGGTTCGTTATCCGTCCATCGCCGCCCCGGTGTCGGTCGAAGTCCCCAAGTCGCCGCTGTTCCTCTCCGAGCAATTCACACCTACGGATATCATGGAGCTTGCTACGGCCCTGCAACTCTCCGGAGCCATACGCCGCATCGACGGCACACGGATCGATCTGGCGACACTTGTCGATGTGCTTTCCGGAACTTTCAACGTCCGTATCAACAACCCGGAGCAGTGCCGCCATACGCTCATCAACCGAAAGTTGCGTCTGACGCATTTTCTCGACATCCTGCGCAACAATCTGATTGCCTACAGCCAGCGATAGGCAGTCTGTTTTTATTCAGCATCACGCTCCGGGGATTCATCTCTCGGAGCGTTCTTTATGCGGTGCGGACAGTGACGGACTGGAGCGGACATGGGTACCTGTTTTTCTGCCGGAGATGTATCTTCGGGACTTTTAATATTCTCTGCCATGCAACAGGAAGATGATTTGAAAGCCCTTGAAAATATCGTGCAGTTCGCCCGCGGGCTGGGCGTGTTTTTTTTGGTGCTGCACGTGTATTGGTATTGCTACGAATGGCTCTCGTCATGCGGCCTGACCTACGGTTATGCCGACCGTCTCCTGCTCGATATCCAGCGGACAACTCTTCTTTTCTCCTCTCCCGTCATTACGAAACTCTGCGCCTTTCTGTTCCTCGCGCTTGGCTGCTACGGCACGAAGAGCGTCCGCAACGGCAGGGTCGACAGGCGGCATATCGTCGCTGCCGCCTGCCTCGGCTTCCCGCTGTTCTTTCTGAACGGCTTTCTGCTGTCGCTGCCCGCTGGGATCGGCTTCCAGGGCTGGAGCTACACGCTGACCCTTGGTGCGGGCTACCTCAGCCTGCTGGCCGCCGGCGTGTGGCTGCGGCGATTGATGAAACAGCCGCTTATGGACGATCCTTTCAATGACAATAACGAAAGTTTTCTTCAGGAGGAACGTTGTATTGACAACGATTGCTCGGTGAACTTACCTACGCGTTACCGCTATAAAGGACAATGGCGGAACGGGTGGATATCGGTTGTAAACGTCTACCGTTCAACGGCCGTTATCGGATTGCCCGGCTCCGGGAAAAGCTACGCAGTACTGAACAACTATATCAAACAGCATATCGAGAAGGGATTCTCGATGCTCATCTATGATTATAAGTTCGACGATTTGACGCGCATCGCCTATAACCACTTGCTCCGGCATCTGGACAAATACACCGTCAAACCGAGATTCTGCATCATCAACTTCGACGATCCCCGCCGCTCGAACCGCTGCAATCCCATCGACGCCCGCTTCATGGACGATATCTCGGATGCCTACGAAAGCGCCTACGTCACGCTTTTGAACCTCAATAAGACGTGGGTGGACAAGCAGGGTGACTTCTTCACCGATTCGGCCGTCATTCTGCTGGCGGCGATCATCTGGTACCTGAAAATCTATGACAACGGACATTATTGTACCTTCCCGCACGCCATCGAGTTTCTGTGCCAACCTCTCGAAAAGATTTTCCCGATTCTTTCATCTTATCCCGAACTGGAAAACTACCTCTCACCCTTTATGGATGCGTGGAAAAGTAATGTGCAGGATCAGTTGCAGGGACAGGTGGCGTCGGTGAAAATACCTCTTTCGCGTATGATCTCTCCGCAGCTCTATTGGGTGCTTACGGGCAATGACTTTACACTCGACATTAATAACCCTGAGGAGCCGAAAATCCTCTGCATGGGCAACAACCCCGACCGGCAGAGCATCTACGGCGCGGCGCTGGGACTCTATAATTCGCGCCTTATCCGGCTTATCAATAAAAAGGGGAAATTGAAATCGTCGCTTATCATCGACGAACTACCGACGATTTATATCCGGGGGCTGGATAACCTCATAGCCACGGCCCGCTCGAACAAGGTCTCCGTCTGTCTGGGATTTCAGGACTTTTCGCAGTTGGAGCGCGACTACGGGGAGAAAGAGGCCAAGGTCATCACTAATACTGTGGGCAATATCTTCTCGGGACAGGTCGTGGGCGACACGGCCCGCACCTTGTCGGAGCGTTTCGGCAAGATCGTGCAACTGCGCGAGTCGCACTCGGTATCGAACGAGAACGTCACCACCTCGACCAATACGCAGTTGGAAACACTGATCCCTGCCTCGAAAATCTCCAACCTCACGCAGGGCATGTTCGTCGGCTCGGTCGCCGACAACTTCGACGAGCGTATCGAGCAGAAGATCTTCCATGCCGAGATCGTCATCGACAACGATAAGGTCAAGGCGGAAACAGCAGCCTATGTCCCCATTCCCGAAATATCCTCTTTTGTCGGTGAGGACGGCAAGGATCACATGGAGGAGATCGTCAAAGAGAATTATTACCGTGTCAAAGCCGACGTTGCGGAGCTTGTCCGCCGGGAGATCGCACGTATCGAAGCCGATCCGGATCTCGCGAAACTTTTACCCAAGAAAAAACCGTAATTTTTGCCTCGGTGCGGACTGGAGCGGACTGGAGCGGACATGGGCATCGTTTCGGAAAACATGCTTCTATATTCGCGGCATGAACCTTTTGTTTCACTTAAAACATTTTGTGTTATGCCCGAAGAAAATCAGAATCAAAAACCGATTCAGGCCCCCGAACAGGCCGATCCGAAGTACAAGGAAACGCTCCTGCTCTACAACGAGCAGAACGGCGCCGTGGAGGCCGTCTCCGACCTCAAACAAAGCGGTAACCAATACAAGGTTACGACGACGCAACCGCTCACGGCCAACAAACCGGCGTTCTACGAACTTCGCAACAGCTCCGCAGTCGCGGCCTTCATCAAGGGCTTCATGTCGCAGGAGAACGCCAAGCCGTTTCATTTTCTGAAAGTCGCCGCCGACAAGGCCAGCGAAGTCACACAATCGCTGCTGCGCCTTGCCGACAATCCCAAAGACCCTGAGGGCCTCAAAGCCCTTTACGATCATCGCGTCACCTCGTACCAACTCGAAAAGGTCAAGTTCGACACTCCGGATCTGAAGTTGCAGGAGCTGAAAGAGATGGGTATCATCGTTACTCCCAAAGAACTGGAGGCGATGAAGCACGGCCTTCCGACGACGGACCTGCATGACGTGAACCTCAAGATCGGCAATATTCCCGTCGCAGGTCAGTTCGCCCTGCATCCCTATAAGGACATGAACGGTGATGTGCAGGTCGGTCTGACGAGTGCCCTTCCGCGTCCGGAGTTCGAGCGCGAAGAGTACCGGATGATGTTCTCCACGAGTGAGAAGGAGCAGCTGTTGGCCGGAAAGACCCCCGACCGGCTGTACGAACTTCCCAATCCGCACACGGGAGAGAAGGAGTGGTGCTTCGCCACGCTGAATCCCGCGACGAACCGTCTTGTGACCATCCCGAAGCGCGATGTCCCCGACCTGCGTTATTTCAACGGCGTGCGTCTGGACGATACGCAGCAGAACGAACTGGCGCTGGGCGGCCGCGTCTTTGTCGAAGGCTGCGCCATGCGCGGCAGCGACATCACCTATTCGGGTAAGGTTGGCTTCGATGTCCTCTCGAACGAATACAAGATGACCGACTACCAGTTCAGCCGTCCCTATATCTCTCCGCAGCTCGACAAGCAACTCGACGAGCGTCAGCGCACGGCCCTGCTGAGCCCCGAAGGTCTGGACTGCTCGAAGGAGAAGGATCATCCCATTCTGGGCAAGAACGGCAAGGCCCTGACCTGTATCCTGCGTATCGACCCCCGCTCGAACGGCGTGGTCTACGATTTCTCGCAGCAGCGCCGTCAGGAGCAACAGGAAAAGCAGGAGCAGAAGGCCGAGAAAGCGCAGGAGCAGGCTCCGGATCAGGGTCAGGGCCGCGGTCGCAAACGCTAATCCGCTCCTGCGATGGAAACCCCCGATGAAAAATGGTTCCGGGAGCGCCTGCGGCATTTCCTCGAAATACGCCATCCCCCGCGTCAGTTCCACCATGTGATGATCGAACGGCGCAGCCGTCTGGCCTTCGAAAGCTACGCACAAAGCGTTGAACTGGGAGTGCCTGCCGCTTCGGCCGTCCGTGCCGCCGACAAAGTCCTGTTCCGGGGTCTGCTCTTTTCGAAATACGACACCGTCCACCTGATCCTCGCCACGGACTTCCCGATCATTCCGGAAAACCAACGACAGGAGATCGCCCTGCGACTGGTGCGTATCTGCGCTCCGATCTTTCGGGCCTACGATCTGAAAGACGACTTTTCGGAACGTCCGGAATTCCGGCAGCTCAAGGAAGAACTCCGCACTGGCATCCGCACATGGATCGACGAGAACGGCGTTCCCGGCTACCGCAGCCCGGCGCGCAAGGAAAAGCCGCCTGTCCCATACTCCGAACAACCCCGATATCCAAAACGCAACAAGCGTAAATAGTTCATTCACTTAATTTCTTATTACACGATGAAAAAGATTCTTTTTGCTGCGGCCGCCATAGCCGCCGCCCTGTTCGCCTCGTGCGACAAAACCGACGACACGCTCGACCCCGCGATGCCTGAAACATCCGACACTGCACGGATCGCCATCACGCTCACCGGAGCGGACGAGGCCGACACCCGCGCATTCTTCGACACTTCGGCCAAGGCCGAGGCGTGGGAATCCTCGCTCTCGTCGCTCTCGGTCTTCGCCTTCGACAATAGCGGAGCACTTATCATCCGCCGTGACTTCACTTCGTCGGAGCTCGCTTCCAAATCGGCGACCTTCGCGCTTCCCAAATCTGCGGCCGGCACCGAGTGCTCATTCTACGCCGTAGCGAACTACGACGCCTCGTCGGCCAAGACCCGCGCAGCCCTTACGGCCCTCGTGGAAAAGTCGGCTGCCGACTATAACGGCACCTTCGCCGAAGTGTCCTCCGCGGCCAAACGTTCGGGCGGCTTCGTGATGTCGGGCTCGACATCGAAAACCATCGGCGCCGTGAATTCCACGACGTCGGTAGGCATCACGCTCAAACGTACCGTAGCCAAAGTGGCCCTCCAGACGACCATAGACCCGTCGTTCGCCGACAAGTACGCCGGAGAGCTCACGATCAACTCCGTAAAACTCTCCAAGGCAGCCTCTCAGTCTTCGGTCGTAGCCGGCACGCCGATGCCCGGGGCCATGAGCTTCAGCCACACGCAGACTCCCGCCTCCGCTTCGGGAAAGATGAACAGCCTGTTCTACATCTTCGAAAACGGTACATTGACCGCTGGAAGCCGTGTACTGCTGGAAATCAACGCTACATACGATCAGGACGGCAACGGCTCGACCACGGACGACCGCTCGGAGGTGACCTACTCGGTGGAACTGACGGGCAAGGCTGCCGGCGAGATTCTGCGCAACGGCTATTACCGCATCGCGGCCAACATCACGGGCCTCGTGGGGCAGGATTGCGTCGTGTCGGTAAGCGTCGCCGACTGGGAGACGCCCGTCACGCAGTCCGTCGAACTGGGAGCGTAGTCCGCATGTCGTACCGGGTTCCGCCCTGTCTTTCGGGCGGAGCCCTTTTTCTTTCAAAGCTATGAAAAGATTACTATATATCCTGTCGATAAGTCTTGCCGCGACCCTTATGGGCTGCATCGCCGAGGACAGGTCGGCATGCCCTCATCCCCGCAGCGTTTCGGTTCGGCTGACCGTATGCCCCGACCCGATTACGGCCGTAACCCGCACGACGGACGAAGAGGCGATCCGCGACCTGAACCTCTATCTCTATGACGATGACGGCGAGATCGTCCTGCACCGCTACCAGAGCTCTTCGACGCTGCGCTTCACGTCCTTGCCCGGCAACTACCGGATGCGTATCGCCGCCAATATGGGCCGCGATATGGGTGAGAATCCCGCATCGGAAGATTTTACCGTTATGCACGCCGACAACTACGATACGCTGCCGATGTCCTATGAGGGCGACGTTGCGATCACGTCTTCGTCCGACGGTATTCTGACACTTCCGGTCGTGGAGGTGCAGCGTGTCGTGACGAAGGTATCCTACGATATCGCCGTCAAACCCGCAGACATCGAGCTTCGCTCCGTGCAGCTTTGTTCCGTGCCGCGTGCGGTGTCGGTCTTCGACGTGGCGGCCCGGCCGTCGGACGCCCCCGACGACTACACGGACTGCCCGGAAAGCGGGATTTCGGGACAGCATATTTCGGGGAACTGCTATCTGCTTCCGAATATGCAGGGCACGGTTTCGTCCATTACCGACCAGCGCGATAAGAATCCGGACAACGCCCCCGCGAATGCTTCGTATCTTCTGATACGTGCCGTGCGGGGTGCGAAAATGCTGGCCTATTACGTCTATCTGGGAGGTAACAACACCTCGGATTTCAATGTCCGGGCCAACGTACATTACCGGCTCGCGATTTCGATCCTTGGCGACAGCGAGGTCGACACCCGTGTCAGCAGCTATACGCTCAACGTCTATGACTCTTACGCGGAAAATGCGATCGGCGGCTACTGCACATACGACGTGATGGGCGAACTGTTCGTCGAGGTGGAGGGCGATCCGGCGCCCCTGACGCTGCGGGGACGTATCACGGCCTCGCAGGGCGACAAGAACCGCCTGCTCGTAGACGACGCTTCCATTGGCACGGGCCGCGATCTGGAGCTTGCGAACCAACCGGGGCTGAATGAATATTTCCTTTACTACGACCTTCCGGTCTATACTACGGCGAACTCCCAAGTAGTCTATACCGTAACGGTCGAAGACGATGCGGGCCTTGCGCAGTCGTTCGACTTCCGTCGCCGCTTTGCAAACCGCCTTCAGGTCGTCGTCGAGACTGCCGACAACGGCAAAGGTTGGGTGAACGTCTCCCAAGCGCTCTATGACGCTGAAATCTCCGGAACGCGCAATCACGTCGTCATGTGTCACGAGATGGGCTGTACGCTGGTGGCGCTTCCTGCCGCGGGCTACCGCTTCGAGGGATGGTACACCACGGACGGCTATACGCAGCGGCTGTCGTCATCGACGACCTATCTCTACACTCCCGCATCGAACGATGCGTCGATCTTCCCGAAATTCACGGCCACTACTCGGCCGCTCGACGACGAGGGCACGGCCAACTGCTATATCGCTCCCGCGCTGAACACCTCCTATTCGTTCGACGCCACGACGATGGGCAACGGCTGCACGACGCTCAACGTCACTCCCAAGCGTCTGTCGGGCGTCTCTGCCCGCATACTGTGGGAAACGGGAACGCTGAGCGTGGCGATCGTTAAGGATGTGCGATATCAGGACGGACGAATCACCTTTACGACCGGTACGACGCACGGCAACGCCGTGATCGGGCTTTTCGACAGCCGTGGGGAATGCCTCTGGTCGTGGCATATCTGGGCGACGGACTACGATCCGGCGGCCACGGCACAGACCTATGCTTCGGGAGCTGTCTTTATGGATCGCAACCTCGGAGCGCTGGAAACGGATTATACACTGCCCGCCTCGCGCGGCCTTTACTACCAGTGGGGTCGCAAAGACCCGTTCCCGTATCCGGCCACGGCGACGGACGCTTATATACAGGCGCCGACCGTCTATGCCGCGGGATTCGAATATGCCGAGAGCGATCCGCGGACTTCCGGAACCGAGTCGCCTTACGACGTGATGACCCTCGAATGGGCCACAGCGCATCCTACGACCTATATGGACGGCGTATCCTTCGAAGATTGGGAAGAGTGGCGGACGTCGTTGGACTGGCTCTGCGACCACCACCCGAACCTCTGGGGCAACGTTACGACCGGGAAAAACAATATCAGCCGCACCAGCCATAAATCCGTTTACGACCCGTGCCCTCCGGGGTGGAAAGTGCCCGGTGCCGAGGATTTCGCAGGAATAGAGCGGATAAGCGTATCGGCACCTTATTACGTTACGATCCGCTGCAACGGCACGCAGACGGCGAAGATACCTTTGGGCGGAACATTCTATGAGGGGCGTTACGACCGCAACGGGTCGCTCGGAAGGCTCTACACCAATGCCCCGTATTATCTGCATTGGGGAGGCTCGACCGGCGTGTTCCACGACGTGGCCTGCACCTCGATCGTATTCGACACGAGCAACTACCCGCCGTTCGTCAATACGACGGATTATTACCGCTATGCCGCCAACCCCGTGCGATGTGTCCGGGAGTAGTTGAAACCTCGTAAAATTCCGACTGCCATGAAAAGATACCTGTGGATATTCGCAGTGCTCCCGTTTCTGTGGAGCTGCATCGCCGAGGACAGATCGGCATGCCCGCAACCCCGCGGCGTTTCAGTCCGCATGTCCGTATGTCCCGACCCGATGACGGCCGTGACCCACGCTGCGGACGAAGAGGCGATCCGCGACCTGAACCTCTACCTTCTCGACGCCGACCGTAATGTCGTCCTGCACCGTTACCAGAGTTCCCCGACGCTGCGCTTCGAGTGTCTGCCGGGCGACTACCTGCTGCGCATTGCAGCCAATATGGGCCGCGACACGGGCGATAGCCCGGCATGGGAGAATCTCGCCGTTACGCACGCCGACGACTACGATATGCTGCCGATGGCTTATGAAGGCGAGGTGTCGATTCCCTCGTCCGATGAAACGATAGTGCTTCCGACCGTCGAGGTACAGCGCGTCGTGGCGAAGGTCACCTACAACATCTCTGTCGCACCGGATGCCGGAGACATCCGCCTGCACAGCGTCCAACCCGTGAACCTTCCGGCCCGGGCGCAGGTCTTCGACCCCGGCCGGCGAGCTGCGGAATATACGGCGGGAGAAATCGTCGGCTCGTCGTCGCAGACCCTGACGGGGACGTTCTACATGCTTCCGAACCTGCAGGGCGAGGTTCCCTCGATCGCCGACCAGCGGGACAAGGGCCCCGCGAACGCCCCGGCGGACGCGACGTTCCTGCGCATCCGCGCCCTGCGAGGCTCCAAGGTGCTGGATTACTGCGTCTATCCGGGCGGCAACAACACCTCGAACTTCGACATACGGGCCAATACGCACTATACGCTTGACATCACGATTCGTGGCGACGCCGAGGTCGACACCCGTATCCGGGCCTATACCGTAGAGGTGCAATGCACGCCGGAGGCTGCGCTGTCGAACGGTTTTCTGCTGGAGCGGCAGCCGATGCGTCTGACGCTGCGGCTCGGCGGGCATTACGAAGAGGCCGGGGTCGAAGCCTTCGTGGAGCTGAAGACCGGAGACGTGCGGTATTTCGGTTTCGAGGGCCAATGGGGCGCCGTTGCAAGGACGATGGAGATCCGGGGCCCGGAGAACGACTACGATATCCGTTACTGGCCGCCGTCCTTCACGCGCGAGGAGTGCCGCTTTATGTTCCGGGTTCATATCCTCGACCGTTACGGGGAGGTCGCCTCGTTCGGTTTTCCGTACTGCTACGCCCACCTGCTTCGGGTCTACACCAAATGGTTCGACGGCAGCAACGGGAAAGGCACCGTCGCCTCGCCCGACGCGCTGCGTGTGGTCGAAGACATGACGCTCTCTTCGTGGTACTCGCTCATATATTGTCCTGACGAAGGCTGTACGCTCGTCGCCACACCCGATGCGGACCGGTTGTTCGAGGGCTGGTGCCGGAATGCCGACCATACCGGGGTTCTGAGCTACGAGGAGCAGTACCGTTTCTCCCCGGACGACGATCCCGCCGTTATTTACGCTTATTTCAGATAAAACCATGAAAACCCTCATCCATATCCTTTGGGGAACGCTGCTTTTCGCCGGCTCCTGCTCGGACGAGATGCCCGTATGCACTCCGGCCGTACACGGCCCCCGGCATGTGACCTTTACGTTCTCCTGCGACGCTCTGCCCGGCACGCGGGCTGTTGCGGACGAGAGCCGCGTCGAGGATATCAACCTTTATCTGTTCCCGGCAAACGATGCTCCGGCACGGCACGTGTACGCCGCCTCGCAGCGCACCGTCGCGCTGGAGCTTCCCGACGGCCGATACACCCTCTATGCCGTCGCCAACCTCGGCACGGACACCGGGCCGCTGCCCGAAGCCGAGGTGCGGGCGCTGCGCAGCGCATGGAACCCTGACGGATCAGACTCCGGAACGCTTCCCATGTCCGCCATGCGGACGTTTACCGTGTGCGGCACGACGCAGATCGCTATTGAACTCGTGCGGGCCGTGGCGAAGGTCGATTTCAGCTACACCGTGGCTGCCGATTTCAGAAATTCGCTCTCCGTGCGTTCCGTACGTCTGTGCAACGTCCCGCGCTTCGCGGCGCTCTTCGGCGAGGGCCGCATCACCGCAGACGGGGAGTGCGCCGCGACGGAAGCCTTCCCGGCGGACGGCGACGGCTATTCCGCCGTTTACTACCTCCCGGAGAACCTGCAGGGCGAGAACGTCTCGATTCCGGGACAGGAGCAGAAGAACGAGGCCAATGCCCCGGAATATGCCGCTTATATCCTGATCGAGGGCGAGGCGGACGGCCTGCACGTCGTCTACCGCATCTACCTGGGGGAGAACAACACCTCGGACTTCAACATCGCCCGCAACCGGGTCTACCGCATCGAGGCCCGGATTCTGGGACGCAATACCGTGGACTGGCGGGTTTCGACCACCGAGGTATCCGTGACGCCTTTCGCCGAACGTCTTGCGCCCGGCAGAACCGCCACGGCGCAGCTCCGGGTCGTCGGCACGAACAACGACCGGAGCACCTGCGTCCTGACCTGCGAGCGGGAAGAGGGTGACGGCGATGTTACCCTGGACGGCGAGCCGATCCTCTTCGGAGTGCCTTATCCATTTCTCTCCGGCGACGGGGAGAGAATCGCGGAGATCGCCTATACGCAGCAACGGGAGGGCGACGTGCGGCTGCGCCTCGTCCTGACCGACGAAACCGGGCTGCATGCCGAGCGGGTGTTGCAGACGAGCTATGTCCGCGAGCCGCTGCGGGTATCCTTCACGCAGGACAAGTTCGAACTGGCGGCGCTCGACCGCGCCCGCGTGGACTTCACCGTCGAGCAGGACGATTACGACGGGACTTATACCGTGCAGATCGAAGGTACGCCGACCCTGTTCCGGAACCTGACGGATGACATCGGGCCCGTCACGGGCTATACGGTGGCGGGGAACGGCACCTACCCGCTGCGTATTCGTCCCGAGGCCGTCGGGGAGAATCCCTACCGCATCACCGTGACGGATGAAAAGGGCAACAGCGCCTTCTTCGACTCCTTTGTCACGGGAATCAAAACCGTTTCCTGCTTTACGTGCTCCTTCAGTAAAATATCGGGCGGTATCGAGGTCGTTGCGGAAGGGACCTATCCGGTTATGAACGATCTGACGATTACCCTAAACCCCACAGTGACGGTAGTGCTGCGGGGCGGGGCGACCAAGACGCTGACCTGTACGATGAACGTAAAGATCGAGGCGGACCGGATGAGGGGACGCGCCTCGGCGACGCTCGATCTCGGAACTGGCTACACGGACTACTCCGTGACCGATTACGAAGCGACTTTCTCCCGCACGGCATCAGAGAACGGAATGGTCGAATACGCCGTACAATAATCTTCAAACAGACAGAATAAATGAAAACGAAACGAATATTCATTACGGCGGTCTTGCTGTTGGCGGCTTTGTGGGGAGCGCCCCGCCGGGCTGCGGCGCAGATCTTCGCCGTAAGGGCCAACGCCCTTGCGGCATGCAGCGCGACGCTGAACGCCGGGGCCGAAGCGGCCCTGACGGATAACTGGTCGCTGGAGCTGTCCGGCTACTGGAACCCGGTGAAAACCGCATCCCTCTCGATGAACTTCCATGCCGTGCAGCTCGGCGGCCGCTACTGGTTCTACGAATCCTTCGTCGGGCATTTTCTCGGACAACATCTCACCTATGTCGGCTACGACCTCGGAAGCCGGACAAAACGCTATAAGGGTCATGCCTGCGGTCTAGGTGTCAGCTACGGGTATGCGTGGATGCTCTCGAAACGCTGGAACGTCGCCGTCGAAGCCGGCGTAGGGCTTTACCGCACGAAGGACACGCGCCGCGACCCCACGGTCGGAGACTGGGACGACGAGTATATTTACCATTACCGCCGCTGGACGCTCGCGCCGACAAAGTTAGAGGTATCGTTTTCCTACATCTTTTAACGATGAACACACGTAAAATCATAACTGTAGGAATCACCGTCGGGGTTTTATGGATGATGTTCGGCTGTTCAGTAGCCGGACGGCTTCAGCGGCAGCAGGCGACGGCCCGTCTGGCGCAACTTACCCGCGCCGAACGGCATGAGCGGCAGCAGGACTACCGCCCGCAGGTCGTGAAGTTGCAGCGTGACAGCAATACGTTCTATCTCGCCCCGGTCGATACGCTTGCCGACGGTGAGCGCGTGATGGCGCTTCAGATCGAGCAGGTGACGGTCACCTCACGCATGCGGTCGATTCCCGAACGCAACGGGCGTGTCGTAATGGATTTCATCGTAACGCTGCCCAAGCAGTTGTTGGGCCGCAGCCGCAGCGTCGTAATCACACCGATACTTCACAAACCCGACGAATCCGTGCCGCTCGAAGATCTGGTGATCCGCGGCGGCCGCTTCTCGCTGCTGCAACAGCGCGACTACTGGCAGTACGAGACCTACGTCGAACGATTCCGTCCCGATACCGTGGGGTGCGAGGCGGCCTTCAACCGCTTCGTGAAGTTTCCCTATCCGGAAGACGCCCGACTCGACTCGCTGATCGAAGGCCGGAGCACCGTCACGTACTATTACTCGCAGGAGGTGAAGACCGATGAGACCTCGAAGAAGATGCTCGTAACGCTTCAGGGGCAGGTGTTGGCCGTGGACGACAGCGCCTACCGTCTGCCGCCGTCCGATACGCTGAGCTACGTCGTATCCTCGATGCTATCCTTTGTAGATACCGTACCGAGGTATCGCATCAAGGTCATCGACAAGTTCGTGACCGTCGAAGACCGCAACTACATTCAGTTCTTCGTGGGCGATACCCGTGTGGTCGATACGCTGGGCGACAACCGGCGGCAGTTGGATAAGATCACCGGCCTGATGCGGCAGATCGTCGAACAGCAGGAGTTTTACGTCGATACCATCACGCTGACGGCGGCATCGTCTCCGGAAGGAGCCTACGCTTTCAACGACCGTCTTTCGCAAGGAAGGGCCGCGGCGCTCAAACGCTACCTCGTCCGCCGATACGGCAGAAGCATCGACACAATGCTGACTGTGCGGTGGGTGGCCGAGGACTGGACGGAACTGACGAACCGCATCCGAACAGACCGGGAGATCGGAAACCGTGACGCTATTCTGGAGCTGATCGCCGAGGAAAAGAATCCCGACCGGCGGGAGCAAGCCATCCGGCAGCGGTTCCCGAAAGACTATGCCTATATCCGCTCGGTGATCTACCCGCAGCTGCGGGCCGTGAATTTCCGCTACAACCTGCGGCGCAAAGGGATGGTAAAGGATACGATTCACACCACGGAGTTGGATACCACCTATACCCGTGGTGTGGAGCTGTTGCAAAAACGCAAATACGCCAAAGCCTTGTACATTCTCAACGACTACAACGACCGTAATACCGTCGTGGCGCATCTGTCGCTGGATCATAACGAGCGGGCGATGGAGCTGCTTGCCACGATGCCCAAAGATGCCGTGACGGAGTATCTGCGGGCCATAGCCTGTTCGCGGCTGGGACGCAAGGCGGAGGGGCGCCGTCACTTTCTCGAAGCCTGTCGATTGGACGAGCGCATGGAGTATCGGGGTAATCTCGATCCGGAAATTGCTGAACTCTTAAAACAATAAGTTATTATGAAACAACAGAAAATCAAATACGCGATCCGGTATTGCATCCTTGCCTTGATCTGGGGCATGTTCATCGCATCGCTTTTCGTGAGTTGCAACGTCTACGAAAAGGAGACCGTGGAGATTATCCGATGCCCGGTAATCGATGCCGACACCATCGAAATACCGGATTGGACGCCAAGCGAATAATACCGAAAAAGCGGCAGCAATTTTATGAATTGCTGCCGCTTGGTTTATGGCTGCCCATTAACCGGTGTGAGGGGTTGACAATAGGACTTGTTCACAACCCGATCCCGCATCTTCTGCATATCGTTGAAATTGCGCGAAATATTCTGAACAAGCTCGATATAGTTATCGGCTCGCACTCTATTATCGTCTATCCACTCGTAATAGTAAGGTTTTATCGACACACAGTTTTTATGCTCGAATAAGGTGTTGAGCAATGTGCGATCCGAATTGCCGCAGGAGTGTCCCATGATATATATTTGGTATGGGGCGGAGTCGATAAACCGAAGCAACCGACGGTAGTTGTCCGTTTCCAGATAACGGATCGATTTGATATTCGTCAGATAGCTGTTATCGTTCAAATTCGAAATCGTCTTATAATCCTCATCCATTTCATCCCCATAGCCGAAAATGATGGGATTCCTATCGTTATCCAACTCCCCGTGAATATGGTTTATTTTGAAGTCGGAGTCTTTGTCAATATATAAGTCTGCGGTTCGTGTATAATTGAAATTCAGGAACAATATCTGGTCGGGAAGAAGATAATAATCCGGAATATCGGTTGGCGTAGTTTCAACATTGGTTATATGATTTGATAATAAATTATTTGTTACTTTTTTATAATACTCTATATCGGATTCCATATCTCTAAATGAATATCCGTATTTGCGGGAAAAAATACATCTTTCAGTATTCTCCTTGTTTTCCGCTTTTTCCCACCTCTCATCCACAAATTGCAAAAATGCCTCTTTCCCTTCATTGGAAATATCTCTGGCTTTGAAAGGTTCGTAGATAGTTGTACGAATGCAATCCTTTATCAATTCCGGCTTGATTTGATTTTGGAGTGCAAATTTCAAATAACCGGTTAAATATCCTTTTATTAAATCCAACTCTTCGTTGAGTTGAACCGGATCGGTATATTCGCATCTATCTTGTTTGAAAATATTCTTCAGCCATGCATAATATTCACTCTCAATATCTACCCAATTTCTTAATTCAATAGACTGATTTATTGCCTCGAAAAACCGACTTTCATATTTTAGAGGCAAACTATTGAAGAAATTATTATACTCTTCAATTTGCTGTTGCTGCTGCCAGCCACGTTGGAATCGGAACATCGAATTATCCAAAATCCAGCTAAAATGTTCCAGTTTCTTGATATCGTCCGGATTATCTATTTTAATACAGCATAATCCGTCTGTTGGATCACTTGTATCTTCCAATAATCTGCGTCTTTGAAAAATCCAATATCCTTGAATAAAGTCTTTGTAACTCGTCGGCAGTCCGTGCGCTAAATCGAACCCGTTTCCGATCAATATAATTCTGTTCATCATCTGCTTATCATTTAGAGTAGTCCATAACAAAGATAACTATTTATCCTGCTGTGAGCAAAGAGCGAAAATGATTTTTTCTTACGCCGACCCGTCCAGCAAGATAGCCGCTGCATGCGACACGCCAAGGTCTTCGCCTTGTCTTTGTCGCCCGCAGCGGCTATTCGGCTCTTGCTGTCCGGGCGTTCCGGGCAGTCTGAAATTTTATTCTCTATGACACTGCTCACAAAACAGATCATCTCGAAATTCGAGAAACATCCTATCCACTCACAGGATGGGAAAGGAATGGATGCCGAAGTCCTCGTCAAGTATTTCAACCCCTGCGGCTCGGGCACATGGCTCATCACCGAAGCCGAACGCGAAGGCGACGACTGGTGCCTGTTCGGTTATTGTCATATCCACGAATGGGAGTGGGGCTACCTGATGCTCTCCGAACTGGCATCCCTTCGTCTGCCGTTCGGACTTACCATCGAACGCGACATTTACACGGCCAAGAAATACGTCCGGGATTTTCTACCACAGGATGAATGACGGCAAAGGCCTCGGAATTTTACTGCCCCTTGCCGATAACAGAATCATTACACAAAAAGGACTATAAATATGGCAACATTCGAAGAAAGAGCCGAACGGCTGAAGAAAGAGTTGGACGAAGCTACAAACAGCGACCAACGTCGAAATCTGTCCCGCGAATACGAACTTACCTTGCGCCTGCTGCGCATCATCCGGGGAGAGGTCTTTACGCTCGACGACATCAATAAATGCCGCATGGAGATCATGCGGCAACATCCCGGATACGAACGTCCCATAACGGCCGAATCGGGAATCCTGCTGGCTGCGGAGGCAATCCGCAAATCCTTCGGACGAAAATACTATCTGCCGCTTTACAAATATCCGATCCTCATTGATTTCGGAAAACCTGACGAGCAGATATGCGTGATCCATCCGAGCAACTTTATTAGCTATACATCCAAAAAAGAAGGGGAAGAGTGTGAACTGCACCCCAAAAGTTGGACATAACTTTTGGGGTGTTTTATGAAGTACAGTTATGAGGAGAAATTAGCGGCCGTTTTGTCTGTTGTCAGAGGGCAACATTCCGTATCGTCCGCCTCCAAGCATTTTGGAATAAGCTATACGCCTTTGTCCCGTTGGATTGCGCGTTATAAAGAGTTCGGCGAAGAAGGTCTTCGTATACGGCAATATACTTACAGCGGCGATTTTAAGTTGTCAGCTATCAGGCACATGCACGAGAATCACTTATCTTTAACGGAAACAACGGCAAAGTTCGGTATTTACAATGAGAGTACGCTGAGCAAATGGGAGCGTATCTATTATGAAGAAGGTGAATCCGGTCTTTACCGTGATAATCGGGGTAAGATGAGAACCAAGCCTAATAAACAGGAACTACAACCACAGGAAGAAAATGACTTGCGAGTCGAAAACCAACGTCTTCGCGCCGAGGTTGCTTACTTAAAAAAATTGAGGGTCTTAGTCGAGGAACGCATCGTCCGCGAGAACGGGAACGGGCAAAAGCCATCGAAGAACTAAGACCGGAACATACCCTTCCCACGCTATTGGAAGTTACGGGGATGGCGCGTAGTACGTTCTATTATCATCTGAAGCAGTTAAAGTTCCCCGATAAATACAAACAAGAGAAAAACGAGATTGTAAGTATATACCACGATCATAAGGGACGTTATGGTTACCGCCGTATCACAGTAGAGATGCACAATCGCGGATATTCTATAAACCATAAAACGGTACTTAGGTTAATGAACGAATGTGGAGTTAAATGCCAGGTGCGCCTAAAAAAATATCGTTCATACAAAGGAGAGGTTGGTGCCGTAGTGCCCGACTTGCTGAAACGTAATTTTATGGCGGAACGTCCTAATCAAAAGTGGGTTACAGACCTTACTGAATTTTCTCTGTTCGGCAAGAAGCTTTATCTGTCGCCTATTATGGACTTATATAACAGGGAAATAATAAGTTATAATATAGCTGAACATCCGACCTTTTACCAAACAATGAAAATGCTTGAAGATGCCATAAAGGATCTGCCCGATACTCCGGAACTTATACTTCACTCGGATCAGGGTTGGCAGTACCAGATGAAACGCTATCAATATCGGCTGCGGGAAAAAGGTATTAGTCAGAGCATGTCTCGTAAGGGAAACTGTTTGGATAATGCGGTCATGGAAAACTTTTTCGGACTGTTAAAATCAGAATTATTATATTTGCAGAAGTTCGAGTCTGTCGATCACTTCCGTAAGGAACTGGAGGAATACATAAATTACTACAATAACAAGCGAATAAAGACCGCATTAAACAACATGAGCCCGGTACAATACCGAACTCATGCTATCTGAATTATTAATCAGTCCAAACTTTGGGGTGCACATCAAGTGATCTTCCCCTTTTCACAGACCGCATCAGCGCTGCGCTTTCATATAATGCTGTTCCAGCAGTTTATAAAGCGATGACTGCGGATAAAGAATCTTTCCACCAAGAGTAGTATAAGGAATTTGGCGGTTGTCCCGGTAATTCTGCAAGGAGCGTTTCGAGATGCTGAAGATGCTGCAAATCTCCTCACTGGTCAGGTACAATTCATTTCCGATGGTCGGGCGGTGCGTGTCGATCAGAATATCGACGGCACGGATGGCTTTGACGATGTCGCGACGCAGTTCCTTGAACGCGGCGCTGTCGCGGGTGATGATCTCTTCGGTCATGCTACAGGCTTTTTATCAGGTTCTTTTCCAGAAGTTGCCGGATGTCGTCGTCCCGGAACAATACTTTATTGCCTAAGGCCGTATAGGGGATGATGCCGGCGGAGCGATAGTATTGCAAGGCTCGCTTGGTGATGCTCAAGGCCTTGCAGACCTCCTCAGCCGTAAGCCACCGGACAGTTGTCGGTTGGGCGGAGAGGGAATGGAGCGCAGACACTCGCTCCAGAAGACGTTGAAGGTGCGCCTGCATCTCTTTATAGGCGCTCGTTTCCATAAGGACGCAATCCATAATTGTTGGGTTTAGGTGATTTCTGCGTTAAGGATGTGCAAGATAATCCAAGTCTTCAGAAAACGATTCCCATGTCCGCTCCAGACCGTTCCAGTCCGCTCAAAGGAAAAAATGATCCGCGGTGACGCTGATGTCCGCCATAAATCGGCAAATAAGGTGATAAAAATCCTATTTGCTTTTTTATCAGATATTTCGTATATTTGTATAGAGTTGTTTGACAGGATGAACCTCGATGTAAGTTTATTCAAAACTTGCGTTTCTAAATCATTACCTCATAAAAAAACAACGCCGTAACTTATTCAGTTACAGCATTGCTTTGTAAATCCCCGGAACCCGTTTGTATTCCGGGGATTTTTCCGACAGCCCGCATCCGTAAAACCGGCGATACGGAAGACGGGGACGCGCAGGCTTCCGCCGAGGCACCCCGCGAAAAACAGCCCTGCCGGCACCGTAAGCATCGCGGCACGTATCCGGCCCCGGCATTTCACCCGGACAGACCCGACGAAACGGGCCGAAAGCAACAGAAGCGGAAAATAATTTTTTTTTGCACGATTTTAGCATAATAGGGAGATAAGCTTCCATAAAACCAGATAAATTCCGCAGTAATTGCAAATCCGGAACTTAATTTCTATCTTTGCCAATCAATTACATGCAATAAATCCTAATCAGATTACAATGAAAGTAGAACAGAACAAAATGGTCGGCGTGGACTACAAGCTCACTGTCGACGGACAAATCGCAGACCAGTCGCGCCCGGGACAGCCGCTCGAATTCATCTTCGGGACAGGCATGCTGCTTCCCAAATTCGAGGAGGCAATCCTGGGCAAGGAGATCGGCGAGGCCGTCTCGTTCACCCTCGAGCCCAAGGACGGCTACGGCGAGCTGATCGCCGATGCCGTGGTAGACCTGCCGAAAAATATATTCATGGTCGACGGCAAACTGGCCGAAGACATCCTCTTCGTGGGTTCGCAGGTGCCGATGAGCGACAACCAGGGCAACCGCATGATGGGTATCGTCAAGGAGGTCGGCGACGAAACCGTGAAGATGGACTTCAACCACCCGATGGCGGGCAAGACGCTCAATTTCGACGTCGAGGTCGTATCAGTGCGCGACGTAACGCCCGAAGACTTGCAGGGCGGCTGTTCATGCGGCGACTGCGGGGATGACTGCGGCGGCGGGTGCGACCATGGGGACGGCCACTGCGACTGCCACTGACGAACACGAAGCGGGACTGGAAAGCCCCGCTTTTTTAAACCCGGATACCGTATTACTGTATTATGTGGCCCTGGCCCAACTTGCCACGGTGGCCGACAGCGGTACTTTTCACGACCTGCCGGGACTGGAGGTGAAAGACGCGGATTCCACAGGCGCCGCAGGCAGCAGGGAACCTTCGCCCAGGCCGGGAGGCGGCTCCGCTTTCGCCGCCCCACCCTGCAAACCGGAATCTTCGGTTCCAACCCCGGCAACAAGACAACCAATAAACCGTGTTCACGCTGCGACAATACCTCACGACACTGGCCGACACCCACGGATTGACGAAAACCCTGGGCGGCATGGAGGTATGCCGTGACAGCCGGGGCCGCATGTGCTACACCGTAGGCAACAGCGCCATCGTCTTCCGTGTCCGCCACGAAGGGCATATCCGCTCGCTGCGGTGCTACATGCATCCGCCGCGCCACCTGGCGGAGATTTACGGCGAACGGCTGCTGCCGCAGGAGCTGTACCTCTACGACTCGCCCCGGAGCGGGGTTTGGGTCGACGTCGTACTGGGCGACTGGATCGAAGGCGCGACGCTCCACGAAGCCGTCGCAGAGGCGGCCGCGGCAGAAGACGCAACACGGTTGGGGCAACTGGCCGCGGCGTTCGACCGCCTGGCCGCAAGGCTTACGTCGGACGACTGGGCACACGGAGACCTCAAACCCGAAAATATCGTCGTGGATTCCTCGGGGCGGCTGCACCTGATCGACCTCGATGCCATGTACCTGCCCGCATTCGCCGGGGAGGCGAGCCCCGAACTGGGTACCGCGGCCTTCCAACACCCGGCACGGACGATCCGCGACTTCAATGCCTCGCTCGACGACTACCCCGCGGCGCTGATCTCGACGGCCCTTCATGCGCTGGCGCTCGACCCCACCTTGTACGTACGCTACCCCGATGCCGACGGGCTGCTCTTCTCCCCGCAGCAGATCCGCACCGACGAGGCGCTCCGCGAGGCCATCGCGCTTTTCGAACGCGAAGGGCTGGCCGTGCAGTACCGCATCGCACGGTTGCTGTATGCACCCACGCCCCGTTTGTTCGGGCTGCCGGAGTTGCTGGCATGGGCCGCACGCACTGGCGGGCCCCCGTGCGGCGGGAGAGAAGGCGAAGAGACAACCGGGAATACGGGCGGGGACAAAAGCGGGGACACGGACGGCGGCGCAGAGAGGTATCCAGCCGGAAATACAGGGTGCGGCGCGGACAAGCACACAGGCGGAGGCACAAGAGGTATAACCGGGAATACAGGGTACGGCAGGGACAAGCACACAGACGGGGACACAAGCGGCGGAGAGTTGTTTGCGGGCAAAGACGGAGACGTACGGAACGACGGCGGCGCAGTTTCGCCGGAGCTGTTCGTCGGGAACGGCCTGTGGGGTTACAGGACACCGGAGCGGATCGTCATACCGCCGCTCTACGACTGCGGATTCGACTTTACCGAAGGGCTTGCCGCCGTCAGGGTGGGCCAGGCTTGGCACTACATCGACACCGAAGGGCGCACCCGGATACGATGTGCGGGGTACGAAGCCGTAAAACCCTTCCGCAACGGCCGTGCGGAGGTCATCCGTGACGGCAGGCGGCTGGAAATCGACCGCGCAGGGCGCGAGTTTGAAATTTAGCCGCAATTCGTTATATTTGCATCTGCTAAATACGATTGTGATGCCCCAATTCAGAAATATGACACCGGCGGAAATCGCCGCGGTCGAGTCGCTCGGCTCCTCGGCCGAAGCGTGGTCGCAGGTCTCGGTCGCCGACGATTTCACCCCCTTCCAGTTGCTGCAAAGCCACCTGGAAGGCAAGGTCGTGGTCGGCTCCGGAGCGCGCATCATCCGCTCACGGGTGTGCAACTACCACATCGGCGAAGGGGCGCTCGTCGAAGGGGTCACGGCACTCGAATGCCGCCGCAGGAGCACGTTCGGGAACGGCGTGGGCGTGGCGACGATGAACGAATGCGGCGGGCGCACGGTGAAGATCTACGACCGCCTTTCGGCACAGGCAGCCTACCTGATGGCCGTCTACCGTCACCGCCCGCAGACCATGGCGGCCCTGGAAAAGATGGTCGACGACTATGCCGAAGCCCGCGCCTCGCAGACGGGGAGCGTCGGCAAAGGCAGCCGCATCGTCGGCGCCAGGTTCATCCGCGAAGTCCGCATCGGCGACAACGTCACCGTAGACGGCTGTTCGATACTGGAAAACGGCACGGTCTGCGACGGCGCGCACATCGGCGTGGACGTCAAGGCCTACGACTTCATCGCCGCGGAAAACGCCCGGATCGACAACGGCTCGATCGTCGAACGCTGTTTCGTGGGCGAAAGCTGCCGGCTGGACAAGGCCTTCACGGCGGCCGAATCGCTGTTCTTCGCCAACTCGCACTGCGAGAACGGCGAGGCCGCCTCGATCTTCGCGGGGCCCTACACCGTCTCGCACCACAAGTCGTCGCTGCTCATCGCGGGCATGTTCTCGTTTTTCAACGCGGGCAGCGGCTCGAACCAGAGCAACCACCTGTTCAAGAGCGGCGCCGTGCACCAGGCGGTGCACCTCAGGGGCTGCAAGTTCGCCAGCGGCGCCTACATCATGTCCCCAGCGCTGGAAGGGGCTTTCACGATGATCATGGGGCACCACTCGTTCCACCACGACACGTCGGCCTTCCCCTACTCCTACCTGGTCGAAAAGGAGGGGCGTTCGGTGCTCATGCCCGGGGCGAACCTCACCAGCTACGGCGCCGTGCGCGACATCGAGAAATGGCCTGCACGCGACCGCCGCACCATACGGCGCGACGTCATCAACTTCGAAGAATACAACCCTTATATCACCTCGGGAATGCTCAGGGCCGTGGATACGCTCCACGCGATCGCAGAGGAAGACCCCGACGCCCCGACGTACGTCCACCAGAAGGCGATCATCCGCGCGGCGGCCCTCAAACGGGGCATCGGACTCTACAACCGTTTCATCGTGGCGGCGCTGGGCGCGATGCTCGACCGGGGGGAATCGGCGGAACGCTACGACGGCAGCGGCCGCTGGCTCGACATCGCCGGGCAGTATATCACCAAACGCGAAGTCGAGGCCATCCTCGATGCCATAGACCACGGCGAACTGACCTCGCCCGAAGAGGTGGACAACCGTTTCAGGGTCTTTTCCGTCCACTACGACGACTACGCCCACAGCTGGGCCGAAGGGGTCTACGCATCGCTGCTGGGACACATCCCGACCGTGGCGGAGATAGAAGAGGCCATCGCGGCGGGGCGCAACGCCCGCGCGACGATGCGCCGTACGACCGACGCCGACCGCGACCGCGACTGCTCGCTCGACATGGCGGTCAGCTACGGCCTCGACAGCGACGACGAAGGGGAAGTACGCGACGACTACTACTCCGTCCGGGGACTTAAATAGACGCAACATGTATACACAGAGCATCACACGCAACCACCGCACGGCATTCATCCTGGCCATAGACGGCTCGGGGTCGATGGCCGAAAGCATCCTCTTCCGGGGACGCTGCATGACCAAGGCCGAAGCGGTTGCAACCATCACCAACGACCTGCTGTTCGAGCTTGTCGAACGGGCACGCCGCAGCGACGGCGTACGCGACTATTACGACATCGCCGTGGTCGGTTATTCGGGTGACGACGAGGTACGCTCGCTGCTGCCCGGAGGCGAGGATCTGGTGCCTGTCAGCGCCCTGGCGGCACAGGAGATGCCGGTGCACACGGAGGTGATCGAACACCGGCTTCCCGACGGCAGCATCGCCCTGCGGGAGATCCCCGCACCGGCGTGGATCAAGCCCCTGTCGGCCGGGCAGACGCCGATGTGCGAGGCACTGCGCCGCGTGAGGGACATAGCCGCCGGATGGACTTCCCGCACGGCCAACGCCGAAAGTTTCCCTCCCGTGGTCTTCAACATCACCGACGGCGAGGCCACGGACTGCGACAACGAGGAGCTGCGCACGGTCTGCGACCAGATCAAGGCGCTGGGCACCGTCGACGGCAACGTCCTGTTGATCAATATCCATATCGCCGCCGGGGATACCGAACGTCCGGTATTCTTCCCCGAGGCGCACGAAGCCCGGTACACCAACCGGTATGCCTCGCTGCTCTACGACTGTTCGAGCGAAATGCCCGCGGTCTTCAACGAGGCCATCCGCGAAGCCAAGGGCCCGGGTGCGATCCCGCCCTTCCGCGGCATGAGCTACAACGCCTCGGCGGCCCAGCTGGTCGCCATGCTCAACATAGGTTCCATCAGCGTCAAAACCGAATAGAGATGATAGTGACCCTGCAACATTTCTCCCGGGCACTGCTGACGCCCGACCTGTCGCTGGCGACGCTCGCCGACGCCCGCCCCGTTACGGAACCCAACGGCATACCGCGCCTGGTGCGCACGACGCGTTTCGCCGAGGCGGAAGTCGAATGGCGGGGCGAGCGGTGGCTCGTCGCCATGCCCCTCAACCCGTCGGCCATGCCCCGGATCGAACGCACGGTCTCGGCGCTGCGCAAACTCAACACCGGCTACCTGGCGGAATGCCGCATACTGCCGGGCGAAATGCGCTGGCACGACGCCACGGGCGCGGAACGGCACACAGACCTGGTGTTGCAGCACCTGCCTGCGGGGCGGGAGTTCGCCGAAGCGCTGCTCGCCGAGGACAAGGCGACGCTGCTTGCGGCGCTCGACACATTGCAGGCGGCGCTCGGGGAGCTGGAATTCACACACAACAACCTCAAGGAAACGAACCTCCGCTGGCACCGGGGACGGTTCATCCCGATACGCTATTACGATGCCCGCATCGGCACGGCGGAGCTCGGCACGGGTGACAGGGAGGCATTCGCCGCACTCCGGCACAGGATCGCCGAGGCACCCGCGCCCCGCCAGACGGCCAACGACGTCACAGCACCCTACAACCCGCTGCGCAGCCTGACCGGGCACCGCTGGACGAGCCACGTATTCGAAGGGCTGGTGTGCGTGGAGGACGACAACGGATTCGGGTTCGTGGATACGGACAACAACCCGGTGATCCCGGCGCAGTTCGTCTGGGCGGGCGATTTCCGCGAAGGCCGCGCCGAGGTACAGACGCAGACGGGGATGGGGCTGATCGACCGCCGGGGCTGTTACGTCATACCTCCCGAATACGAAATCGTCGACTACGACCCCGCCGCCAGCGTGGTGCATGTGCGCAACAACGGGCACTGGGCGCTGTTCGACTACCTGGGACGCCGCCTCACGGAGTTCCGGACGGAAGTCCCGGAGCCCTGCGGGCCTGAAATTTGCAGGTGACAACGGCAATATTAGATATTTCGCCGTTATCGGCGCCTTCCGGCTGCATTGGCAAACCCGGCCCGGAGGGGCGCTGCCCGGCACAACCGGAAAAGGCGACCGGCGGGACTTCGGAGCATATAATCACGATAACAAATACAAAAAATTACAAGTCATGGAAGAAACGATCAAATGCCTGATTATCGGCAGCGGCCCCGCAGGATACACGGCCGCCATCTATACGTCGCGTGCAAACCTCCAGCCCGTGCTCTACGAGGGCATCGAACCGGGCGGGCAGCTCACGACGACGACCGACGTGGAGAATTTCCCGGGCTACCCCGACGGGGTCAGCGGCCAGCAGATGATGGCCGACATGCGGCGCCAGGCCGAGCGCTTCGGCGCCGAGATCCGCACGGGCACCGCCACGCGCGTAGACCTCTCGTCGCGGCCGTTCCACGTGGTAATCGACGGCCAGACGGAGATCAGGGCCGAAACCCTGATCATCGCCACGGGCGCCTCGGCCAGATACCTGGGGCTCCCCTCGGAGACAAAATTCCGCGGCATGGGCGTGAGCGCCTGCGCCACCTGCGACGGCTTCTTCTACCGCAAAAAGGACGTAGCCGTGGTCGGCGGCGGCGACACCGCCTGCGAGGAGGCCACCTACCTCGCCTCGATCTGCCGCAAGGTCTACATGATCGTGCGCAAACCCCACCTGCGCGCCTCGAAGGCGATGCAGCAGCGGGTGTTCAGCACCCCCAACATCGAGGTGATATTCAACCACAACACCGCCGAGGTACTGGGCGACGAGTCGGGCGTGACGGGCGCACTGCTGCGTTGCAACGACGGCAAGGAGGTGAAGATCGACATCTCGGGCTTCTTCCTGGCCATCGGGCACCACCCCAACACGGAGTTGTTCCGCGACCAGTTGCAGCTCGACGCCGAAGGCTACATCAAGGTCGAACCGGGCACGTCGATAACCAACATCGAAGGCGTCTTCGCCGCGGGCGACGTCCGCGACCCGCACTACCGGCAGGCCGTCACGGCGGCCGCTTCGGGCTGCATCGCGGCCATCGACTGCGAGCGTTTCCTGTTAAGCCGGGCCAACTAAAAACGCATGAGTTTCAGCGTCACCATACTGGGGTCTTCCTCCGCGAAGCCCACCCTGAGCCGGCATCCGTCGGCGCAGGTGGTCAACGTGCACGAGCAGTACTACCTGGTCGATGCGGGCGAAGGGGTACAGCAACAGTTGATCCGTTACGGCATCAACCCGCTCAGGCTGCGTGCCGTGTTCATCTCGCACCTGCACGGCGACCATGTATTCGGGCTGTTCCCGCTGATCTCGACGCTGGCGCTCTACGGCCGCAAGACCCCGCTGCGGGTATTCGCACCGGCACCGATGGGCGAGATTCTGGCCTGCCACCTCAAATATTTCGACAGCGAACTGCCCTACCCGGTCGTATGGACGGAGGTCGACACGACCAAGCATGCGCTGCTGATGGAAAACCGTACGCTGGAGGTGTGGAGCATACCGCTGCGCCACCGCGTGCCGACGGCGGGGTTCCTTTTCCGCGAAAAGGAGCCGGCGCTGAACGTCGACAAGTTCAAGATTACGAAATACGGGCTTTCGGTCGCACAGATCACCGCCGCAAAGCGGGGCGAGGACGTCACGCTCTCCACGGGAGAGGTGATCCCCAACGGGGAACTGACCTACCGTCCCTACGCCCCCCGGTCGTACGCCTACCTGTCGGACACCAACTTTTCGGCCAAGGCCGCAGCGCTGGCCGCAGGCGCCGATCTGATGTACCACGAGGCGACCTACGCCGCGGCAGAGCAGAAGGCGGCCCGGGAGCGCGGACACTCGACGGCGGCCGACGCGGCCAAGGCAGCCCTGAAAGCCGGGGCGAAGCGGCTGGTGATCGGGCATTACTCGTCGCGCTACAAGGATGAAAACATGCTGGTCGAAGAGGCCCGTGCGATCTTCCCCGAAACCTACCCTGCCACCGAAGGGGTGACGTTCACCTTAGAAAAACAACGATGACAAAAGCCGACATACAACTCGTCCGCGCGCTGGCCGGCAAACGCGGGCGCACGGAGCACGGACTGTTCGTCGCCGAAGGGGAGAAACTCATCGGCGAGCTGCGCACGTCGCACCTCGTGGTACGCAAGATATTCGCCCTGGAGGGCCTGTTCGCAGGGCCGGAAGTCGAGGTCGTCGGCACGAAGGAGATGGAGCGGCTGTCGCTGCTGAAAACAGCCTCCAACTCGCTGGCGCTGGTCGAAATACCGCATTACGGACTGGATATGCGGGCTCTCGCGGGACGGCTGACGCTGGCGCTCGACGACGTCCAGAACCCGGGCAACCTGGGCACGATCGTCCGGCTGGCCGACTGGTTCGGCATCACGGACATCGTCTGCTCGGAGGCCTCGGCCGACTGTTTCAACCCCAAGGTCGTGCAGGCCACGATGGGCGCCATACTCCGCGTCAGGGTGCACTACACCGACCTGGGAGGGTTCCTGCGCCGAGCCGCGGACGCCGGGCTGCCGGTGTGCGGGACTTTCCTGGAGGGGGAGAACATCTACGGGGCGTCGCTCCCGGAGGCAGGGATCGTCGTCATGGGCAACGAGGGGCGCGGCATTTCGGACGCCGCGGCCGCGACCGTCACCCGCAAATTGTTCATCCCGCCTTACCCGGCCGACCGGCGGGGTTCGGAATCGCTCAACGTGGCGATGGCGACGGGGATCGTCTGCGCCGAATTCCGGCGGCAGGCAGGCACCGGGGGCCCGGGACAGGCGTAAAGGAGCAAAAAACAGAAGGACGGAGCCGCAAACAGAAAAGGGCAATTCCCGTCATAACGCAGACGACGGGAAAAACCTGAAATCGACGGGTGGGGCCACGGACAGACAGGCGGCACCGCTATTTACCGGGTACCGACCGTCTGCCGCAACTCCAAACCGGGCATAAGCGGAACGACATCGACGAGTTCGAGCGAAAGCACCATATCGAGGGTGCCCTCCTTGTATTTCCGGAAATGGGGCGTCGTGATATGGCTTTCATAGGCCGCACGGTCGACATAAATCTCCAGGATCGTCACCTGCCCGGGCGCCTCCTTCGCCGCGACGGCATAGAGCGCCAACACGCCGGGTTCGAGACGCAGCGAAGCCTCGATCTCCTCCTGTAAAAAAGCGTTATAGCCGGCCAGGCGCGCCGGATCGACCGTGATTTTCGACAGCCGCACCAACTGCTGCCCCGCAACCGGGGCCTCCGGCCCTTTCGGGGGTTCCTGCGCTTTGGCGGCGGAAAATGCAAGCAGGCCCGACAAAAGCATGAACAAACCTTTTTTCATCATTGCATTTCAATTATTATCGGGTTAACAAGAGCCGCCCGTCCCGGTTACGGGAGGGCAAAGCAGGACACCGGAAACCATACCACGCATTCGACATCTCACACCGGGTCGGCACACCGTTCACGCAGCCCGGCAACAATGCGGCGCACCGATTCCAGGGCTTCGGCACACCGCTCGGGCGGCAGAAGGCGCGCCGCATCGAGCCGTTCGATGCTCCGCAGGAGGCACTCCACGGCATAGCGCATTTCGTCCAGCTCGATCCCCGAGGCGGCAGCAAGGTCGGTAGCAGCCAGCCGTGTCACCGCGGAACGGGCGCAGAGGTCGAAATCCGCGACCAGGGCATTGCTTCTGCGGCGGTCGTAGGGCGGAATCCAAAGGGTCTCGAACATCAGCCGGAAAACCGCGGCGACCAGGATCGGGTTGTTTTTCCGTGTAATTTTTTTTGCGCAAGGTTCCATCTTTCAGAGCTGTTGCTCGGAAAAAAGCGCGGGCAAAGATACCGAATCCACCATCGAGGTATTGGACGACCTGTAACGTAGAATGCGGCCAATGCCCACGCCGAAAAACAGCGAGAGCATCAACCTTTGTTCCTTACGCTACACGAAAGTGTCCAATTTCCGATGGTAAGAAAAAAGCCGATGCGCCTTTATCCGAATATGTCGGCAACCCTAACAGGCTGCATAAGACAAAGGTAGGAAAAATAAGCCCATCCGCAAAACATTCCGGGCCGCAGGAATGCAAAATTTCATTTAAATTCGATCCGGCGCATTGCCAATTCTGAATAATATGTATCTTTGTAAGTTGAAATATATGTATCTATGTCTGAATGCAAACTCAAAATAGGCATCACGCAGGGAGATCCGAACGGCATCGGCTGGGAGGTGATCCTCAAGGCCCTTTCCGACCCGCGCATGACGGAGCTCTTCACGCCCGTCGTCTACGGTTCGCCCGCGGCGGCGGCCTATTACCGAAATACGCTGGGCGACACCGAACCGGTGGCGTTCAACACCGTGCCCGCGGCACGCGACGCCCGCCGCGGCAAGGCCAACCTGGTCGCATGCGGGGAGGCCGGGCAGCCGGAGCCGGGCAAGGCTTCGCCCCAGGCCGGACGCGCGGCGGTCGAAGCGCTGCGCACGGCGACGCAGGATTTGAAGGAGGGGACGCTCGACGCCATCGTCACGGCACCCTTCAACAAGGAGAGCGTGCAGGGCGAGGATTTCAGCTACACGGGCCACACCGAATTCTTCGGGGCGGAGCTGGGCGGGGAGCCGATGATGATCCTGTGCAGCGACGTGCTGCGCGTAGGACTGGTCACCAAGCATATCCCCGTGTCGGAGATCAGCCGCAGCATTTCCAGGGAGAAGATCGTGCACGACCTGCACACGCTGCGCCGCTCGCTCATCGAGGATTTCGGCATCGTCGAGCCGCGCATCGCCGTGATGGCGCTCAACCCCCACGCCGGGGACGGCGGGCTGCTCGGACACGAGGAACAGGAGATCATCCGCCCGGCCATCGTCGAGGCATTCAGACAAGGCGTGCTGGCATTCGGCCCCTTTGCGGCCGACGGGCTGTTCGCCGGGGGCGGATACGCCAAGTACGACGGCATCCTGGCCATGTACCACGACCAAGGGCTGGCGCCGTTCAAGACGCTCTCGCCCGATGGCGTGAACTTCACGGCGGGGCTCGCCAAGGTACGCACGTCGCCCGACCACGGCACGGCCTACGACATCGCGGGGCAGGACAAGGCCGATGCGCAGTCGATGCGGTCGGCGATCTACGCCGCCATCGACATCGTGGAGCACCGGCGCGCCTGGGCGGAATGGAGCCGCAACCCGTTGCAGCGCGCCGAACGCGAAAAAGGCGGCCGCGACATCTCGGTCAAAGACCTGCCGCAGACCGAACGGGAGGATTAGTTATGACGCCGCTGAAAAAGATCCGCGTCGGGGCCGGGTTCGTGGCCATATGGGTATTGCTCGGAGGAGCATGGCTCTGCGATTACTTTTTCGGCGACACGGAGTTCTGGAAGCTGGCATCCGGGGAACTGACCGTACTGCTGGGTATCGGCGCCGGGACGGCGATGATCCGGGAAGGGCGCCGCGGACAGGAGGCTGTAAACGCTGCGGCCAAAGATGCGGGAGCCGGGAAACAGGCGGCCGAAGAAACACGAACCGGAGAGACACAGACCGGGAACACGGCGGCCAAAGACGCGGGGATTGCAGGGCCGGCGGTCGGAGAAACACAGGCCGGAGAAACACAGGCCGGAAACACGACGGGCAAAGGCACGGCAGCACGCACAGCGCGGCAGCCGGAAGAGAAAAAACGATAAACACCGGGCAACCCGGAAGCGTATTCCGTCTCGTAATTGTGGAAGCGCCGAAGGCCCCGAAAACTTAACTTTATAAATTTTTTATGATCAAAATCACTTTTCCCGACGGTTCGGTGAGGGAGTTCGCCAAAGGGACGACTGCCTTCCAAATCGCAGAGAGCATCAGCCCTCGTTTAGCTGCTGACTCCCTGGCGGCCTCGGTAAACGGCGCAACCGTGGACATGATGCGCCCGATCGAGGAGGACGCCTCGGTCAAATTCTACAAATGGGAGGACGAAGAGGGCAAGCACGCCTTCTGGCACACCTCGTCCCACCTGCTGGCCGAAGCCCTCGAGGCACTCTACCCGGGCATCAAGTTCGGTATCGGCCCGGCCATCGAAAACGGCTTCTACTACGACGTCGATTCGCCGACGCCGATCACCGAGGCCGACCTGCCCAAAATCGAGCAGAAGATGCAGGAGCTTTCCCGCAACAAGGAGCAGCTCATCCGCCGCGAAGTCCCCAAGGCCGAAGCACTCAAGACCTTCATCGAGAAGGGCGACCAGTACAAGGTAGAACTGATTACGGACTTGCAGGACGGCACCATCTCATTCTATACCAACGGTGCATTCACCGACCTCTGCCGGGGGCCGCACATCCCCAACACGGGCTACATCAAGGCCCTGAAACTGACTTCGGTAGCCGGGGCATACTGGCGCGGCAACGAGAAGAACAAGATGCTGACCCGCATCTACGGCATCTCGTTCCCCAAGAAGTCGATGCTCGACGAATACCTCGTGATGATGGAGGAGGCCAAGAAGCGCGACCACCGCAAGCTGGGCAAAGACCTCGAACTGTTCTGTTTCTCGCAGCGCGTGGGACAGGGCCTGCCCCTGTGGCTGCCCAAGGGCGCCGCACTGCGCGACCGTCTGGAGCAGTTCCTGCGGGGCGTGCAGAAGGAGTACGGCTACCAGCAGGTGATTACTCCCCATATCGGCAACAAGGAATTGTACGTGACCTCGGGCCACTACGCCAAGTACGGCAAGGACTCGTTCCAGCCGATCCACACCCCGATCGAAGGCGAGGAATACCTACTCAAGCCGATGAACTGCCCGCACCACTGCGAGATCTACCGTTCGAAGCCCCGCTCGTACAAGGAGCTGCCCGTCCGCCTCGCGGAGTTCGGAACCGTCTACCGCTACGAGCAGTCGGGCGAGCTGCACGGGCTGACGCGCGTGCGCGGGTTCACGCAGGACGACGCGCACCTGTTCGTACGTCCCGACCAGCTGCTCGAAGAGTTCGAGCGCGTGATCGACATCGTGCTCTACATCTTCAAGACGCTGAAGTTCGACAACTATACGGCACAGATTTCGCTCCGCGACCCCGACAACAAGGAGAAATACATCGGTTCGGACGAGAACTGGGAAAAGGCCGAGAGCGCCATCATGCAGGCGGCCAGGGAGAAAGGGCTCACGACCGTCGTGGAGCTGGGCGAAGCCGCATTCTACGGCCCGAAGCTGGACTTCATGGTCAAGGATGCCATCGGCCGCAAATGGCAGCTGGGCACCATCCAGGTGGACTACAACCTGCCGGAGCGTTTCGACCTGACGTACAAGGGTGCCGACGACAAACTGCACCGCCCGATCATGATCCACCGTGCGCCGTTCGGTTCGATGGAGCGTTTCGTGGCCGTGCTGCTCGAGCACACGGGCGGCAAATTCCCGCTGTGGCTCTCGCCCCAGCAGGTCGTGGTACTCCCCATCTCGGAGAAGTTCAACGACTACGCCCAGAAAGTCGCGGACTACCTGAACCGCAACGACGTCCGCACCGAAGTCGACGACCGCAACGAGAAGATCGGCCGCAAGATCCGCGACAACGAGCTGAAGCGTATCCCCTACCTGCTGATCGTCGGCGAGAAGGAGGAGGCCGAGGGCCTCGTATCCGTCCGGGCACAGGGCGAAGGCGACAAGGGGCAGATGACGATGGAAGCGTTCCGCGACCTGATCACCAGTCTGGTATCGCAGGAGATCGAAGCCAACAAAATGGAAAAGAAGTAATTAACCAATAAAATTTTTACGACTATCGCAGCACCGAAACCATTCCCGCCGAGGCCGTTCAACCCCGGGAATAACCGGCCGAAACCGGCAAACAACAATCGGTACGGGCGCCGTCTGCCCGAAAAGGAGAACCCCCACCGCATCAACGAGCAGATCACGGCTCCCGAGGTGCGCGTCGTGGGCGACAACATCGAACAGCCTGTCGTACTGCCGATCCGCGAAGCACTGAGGCTCGCCCAGGAGCAGGAACTCGACCTGATCGAAATCTCGCCCAAGGCCGAACCTCCCGTATGCCGTATCGCCGACTACCAGAAATTCCTCTACCAGCAGAAGAAAAAGGCCAAGGAGCTTAAAGCCAACCAGGTGAAGGTCGTGGTCAAGGAGATCCGCTTCGGCCCGCAGACCGACGACCATGACTACAACTTCAAGCTCAAGCACGCCATGAACTTCCTCAAGGAGGGTTCGAAGGTCAAGGCGTACGTCTTCTTCCGCGGGCGTTCGATCGTCTTCAAGGAGCAGGGTGAAATCCTGCTGCTGCGCTTCGCAACCGACCTCGAGGAGGTCGCCAAAGTGGAGATGATGCCCAAGCTCGACGGCAAGAAAATGAACATGATGCTTGCGCCGAAAAGCAAGAAGTAAGGTCTTGGCGGCGGCCGGACACCGCCGCGCAGAATTCATAACGATCCGTAATCGGAGCCCGGGAAAGGCTCCGGTTATGGATTTTTTGTTTCATCGCAGGGCTGGACAGCATGGGGAAGCGGGTGAAGAAGCAGCTGCCAGGGAAGGCTCGGAGGGATGACAGGGGACAGGAGGACGACGGGGACGGCAGTGCCGAAAATTATTTTGACTGGAACGCCGATTTTGCGTACCTTTGCAGGGATGATAACTCCCGACGACATATTCCGCATCAGGGATGAAGCGGCTTTCGAAGCGGCGGCGCTGGAGGTATTCCGGCGCCAGGCTGCGGAATGCGCGCCCTACCGCGAGTATCTGTCCCTGATCGGCGTACAGCCCGGGGAGGTGCGGACGGCGGATGCGATCCCCTACCTGCCGATCGGGCTGTTCAAGACCCACGAAGTGTATTGCGGCGGCACGGAGCCCGAAGCGGTCTTCACCTCGTCGGCCACCACCGGCATGACCTCGTCGCGCCACCCGATGCGCTCGCTGGCGCTCTACGAACAGGCGTTTCGCGCTTCGTTCCGGACATTCTACGGCGAACCGGCACGGTGGAGCCTCTATGCACTGCTGCCCAACTACCTGCGGCGCAAAGGCTCGTCGCTGGTCTACATGGCCGACCGGCTGATCGCCGACTGCGGCTCGGGCGGCTTTTACCTCGACGACTACGAAGCCCTGCTGAAGGCGATGCGCCGCGACCCCAAGCCCAAGATCCTGCTGGGCGTAAGCTATGCGCTCTGGGATTTGGCGGAGCGTTACGCCCCGAAGCTGGACGACACGGTCGTCATGGAGACGGGCGGCATGAAGGGATACCGCGAGGAGATCCCCAAAGCGGAATTCCACAAAATCCTGTGCGACGCATTCGGAGTAGACAGGATACACTCCGAATACGGCATGGCGGAACTCACGTCGCAGGCCTACTCGCAGGGCGGGAACATCTTCCGCTGCCCGGCCTGGATGCGGGTCGCGGCACGCGACGTGAACGATCCGTTCGACCGCCTGCCGGCAGGCTCCCGCGGCGGTCTGGACATCGCCGACCTGGCTTCGTGGTGGTCGTGCGCCTTCATCCAGACCCAGGACGTGGGGCGCGTGGCTGCCGACGGGGCGTTCGAGGTAGAAGGGCGCATCGACCACAGCGACATCAGGGGTTGCAACCTGCTGGTGCAATAATTTACATGCAAAGCTCCCGGCCACAGTCCGCGGGCCGGTGTCCTTCGCGGGACTCCGGCAGCAGCGACCGACAAGAGGGGGGGGGCGTTGACACAGACCGACAAAAAAGAGAGATAGCGATGAAAACAGTAGCATTCGTCCCCTTACGCCTCAACAGCCAGCGGGTAGCGGGCAAAAACCTCCGCCTGCTGGGCGGCGAACCGCTGATGTGCCATATCCTGCGGACGCTCGCCGACATCGGGGAGATCAACGAGGTGTACGCCTATTGCAGCGACGAACGCATCTGCGAATACCTGCCCCGAGGCGTGCGTTTCCTGCGCCGCAGCCCCGGCCTCGACCGCGACACGACGCTCGGGCGGGAGATCTACGACAGTTTCACGGCCGACGTCGAGGCCGACCTCTACGTGCTGGCGCACGCCACCTCGCCGTTCATCCGCGCGGAGACCGTGGCGGACGCCCTGCGGCACGTACGGTCGGGGGAATACGATTCGGCGTTCAGCGCCGAGAAGATCCAGACCTTCGCCTGGTTCGAAGGCCGGCCGCTCAACTATGCGCTGGACGACATCCCCCGCACGCAGACCATAGAGCCGGTTTATATCGAAACCAGCGCATTTTTCATTTTCCCGCGCACGCTCTGGTGCGGCCGCGGGCGCCGCATCGGGGAGAAGCCCTACATGGCCGTCGTCGACCGCATCGAAGGGTTGGACATCGACAACCCCGAGGATTTCACGATGGCAGAGATCATCGCTGCAAGCCGGCGGCTGGGGTAGGGAACGGGAATCCGAGATGAGCATAAAAAAGCGACCTTTTCCAGGTCGCTTCCTTTATTTCAAAAAGGCGGCGTTACTCCGCCCCGCGTTCGTAGGCGTCGATCATCGAGCCGCGGGTGCGGTTGACGATCCGCGCACCGAGCGACGCGGCATAGTCGCGCAGCACCTCGTGCCCGCGGAAGAGTTCGGCCACCTCGGCCAGGTATACAGACATCGTATAGGGCACGTGCGGCACCTTCATGTAGATGGGCTGCGGAGCCGGGGGAAGGGTATCGTAATAGTGGCGGTCGGCACGGCACAGGCGGTTCGCATCGTCGACGCAGAGCCCGTCGAGCAACGTATGATCCACCCCGTAGAGCTCGATCCGCCGGTAACCCAGTAACAGGGCGACGTATTCGCCCACCTGCACGACCGTGCCGAAATTGGCGCTGCCCAGGCCGTGGCGGAAAAGCCAGAAGCCGACGCTGCCAAAACCGCGGTAGACCTGCGTATGGAAGCGAACGATGCGGATACGGGGGTTGGGCAGCGCGGCGCGGTAGTCGAACTTTTCGGGATTATAGAACTGTACGTAGAGCGTCATCGGCCACGTGACCTTGCTATCGAGCGTGCGGTAGAGCGCGGCCACGCGGTCGCGGCATTCGCTGTCGCGGAAGAACATCGGGTCGGAAAGGACGTAATAACCCGGTCTGACCACCTCGAAGCGGTCGTCCTCGGCAAAAAAGTTGACCGCCATGAAATCCTTCGCCTCGTATTCGCGGCGCGCTATCAATCGCGGCAGGTCGTCCGACAACGAAGGGCCGTTGCCCAGAATGACCATCCCGCGCGACGGGTCGCCCGTCGGGCCCGCACGGCGGATATAGTTGCGGAAATTCTCCTTGACGGCCATCACGGCGAAGTAAAGCGCCGTGTCGAACGTATTGCGGATGAATGCGATGAGCTTCTCGGATGCGGTCATGAACAGGGTTTTATTTGCAAATGTAGCAAAAGATCGGTATCTTCGCAAGAAACCAAACCGCAACAAATGGCATCGGCAACCATCTCGGTCATCATACCCCTCTACAACAAGCAACGCGAAATCGGCGACACCCTACACTCGGTGCTCGCACAGACTTTGCAGCCCACGGAGATCGTCGTCGTGGACGACGGATCGACGGACGGGAGTGCCGGCGCCGTGCGTGCCATCGCATCGCCGCTCGTGAAGCTCGTCACGCAAGCGAACGCCGGGGTCTGCGCGGCACGCAACCGCGCCATCGCCGAGTCGACGGGCGACCTGATCGCCCTGCTCGACGCCGACGACACGTGGGAACCGGGATTCCTGGAGGAGATCGCTTCGATGGCGGCCGAATTCCCGGACTGCGGGATTTATTCGACAGCCTTCAACATCGTCAGCCATGACGGGCGGTTCCCCGCCCCCACCCCCACAGAGCGCGGCGTGGTCGCCGACTTCTTCCGCGACTCGGCGCACCGTTATATCTCGATCCCGTCGGCCAGCGCCGTCCCGCGCGCGGTATTCGAAACAGTGGGCGGATTCCCCGAGGGAATGAAGATCGGCGAGGATCTCTACATGTGGATCAAGATCGCCCGGCGCTACAAGGTCTGCTTTTCGCCCAAGCCGCTGGCAAACTATTCGAAGGTGGCCTCGAACCGGTCGTCAGCCATCTACACGCCCGAGCGGACGCGCTACTCGTTCGAGGAGCTTTACGACCCGGCGGCGGCAGACGGATACAACGAGTTCGTGGCCCGCGCAGCCCTGGGAAAAGCGCTCATCATCAGTGCAAAGGGGGGCACGAAGGATGCGGCGAGGGCTATCCGGTTCTTCGGCTACACGAAGACTTACCGCCGCACGCTGCACAAGGTACGCATCCTCAACGCCCTGCCCCGCAGCTGGCGGGGGCCGCTGATCGGGCTTTACAACAGCCTGGCCTGGCGCATCGCCCGGAAAGGGCTCTGAGCCCCGAAAATTCCGACAGCATGAAATACCTTTCGAACCCCTCCGTCGTAAAGGGTCTTTTTACGGCACTCCTCCTGCTGGCGGCATCCGTCGCCCGGCCCCAATCCGCAAATCCGGACACCCCTTCCTACACGATGCGCTCGGGCGGCATCGAACGCAGCTACAAGCTCCACCTGCCCCAGGGGCTGCCCCAAGGCGCCCCGCTGGTGGTCGTCCTGCACGGTTACGGCGGTAACAACGACCCGGGCCGCTTCGGGCTGAACGCCGCGGCCGACCGCCACGGCTTTGCCGTCTGCTACCCGCAGGGCGCGAAGGACGGCCGGGGCAAGACATGCTGGAACGCAGGCTACCCGTTCCAGGCGGACATGGCCGTCGACGACGTGAAGTTCATCGCACAGCTGGTGCGCCACCTGCAAAAACGACACGGGCTGAGCCGCCGCAACGTATTCTGCACGGGCATGTCGAACGGCGGGGAGATGTGTTACCAGCTCGCGGCGCAGCGCCCCCGCCTGTTCGCGGCTGTGGCACCCGTATCGGGGCTGATGCTCAAATGGCTTTACAAGGCCGACGATTCCACGCACCCCGTGCCCCTGTTCGAAATACACGGCACGGCCGACCGCACGTCGGCGTGGGAGGGTGACCTCGACAATAAAGGCGGCTGGGGCGCCTACGTCGCCGTACCGATGGCCGTGCATTACTGGGCAGCCAAGAACAAATGCACCGGCATGCAGACGGACACGATTCCCGGGCGCACGCCGGAAAACGGCCGCAAGGTCATCGCCCACCGCTTCACGGGCGGCACGGGCGGCAGCGAAGTCTGGCTCTACGAGATCGTCGGCGGGAAACATTCGTGGGGCGAACAGGACATCGACACGGGCGAGGAGCTCTGGAAATTTTTCAGCAAGTTCGTGAAATAGACGGGACGACAGCCGGCAGGGGCAAGGAACCTGTGCAACACCTCGCAGAAGGAGATGGTCTACATATGTATCCAATCCCGGGAAAATTCGCGGGAAGAACACACCTACGACGACGGAACCCGGGTCGCATGCACTCCCGGGTGGGAAACCCGCTAAAAAAACACCCGGCTTTACGTCCATGCGTAAAGCCGGGTGCCGATTTACCTCTCCCCACCCCTCACGGGGCCGGGTCGTTGCAGATCAGTTCGCGAAGGTCAGCCCCTTGTCGTCGGCGTCAATGCGGATCGGCTGCTCGCGGTTGACGTCGCCCGCAAGGATGCGCTTCGACAGGTCGTTGACCACATAGCGCTGGATGGTACGCTTCACGGGACGCGCACCGTAGAGCGGGTCGTAACCGGCCGAGGCGATCCATTCGCGTGCCTTGTCGGTGTATTCGAGGCGGATGCCGTTTTCGGCAAGCATCCTGCGCACCACACCGAGCTGAATGTCCACGATGCGCCCGATATCCCGGCGCGTCAGCGGCTCGAACATCACGATCTCGTCGATACGGTTGAGGAACTCGGGCTTGAGCTGCTGCTTGAGCAGGTCGATCACATCCCGGCGGGTCTTCTCGACCACTTCGGGGGCGAGTTTCTCACCGTTGAACGCCTCCGCGAAATTCTCCTGGATGACCTGCGAACCCATATTCGAGGTCATGATGATGATCGTATTGCGGAAATCCACCGTACGGCCCTTGTTATCGGTCAGACGACCGTCGTCGAGCACCTGCAACAGGATGTTGAAAACGTCGGGATGGGCCTTCTCGATCTCGTCGAGCAGCACGACCGAATAGGGTTTGCGGCGCACGGCCTCGGTGAGCTGGCCGCCCTCGTCGTAACCGACATATCCCGGAGGCGCCCCGACCAGACGCGACACGCTGTGACGCTCCTGGTATTCGCTCATGTCGATACGCGTCATCATCGAGTCGTCGTTGAAGAGGAACTCGGCCAACGCCTTGGCCAGTTCGGTCTTACCGACACCGGTGGTGCCGAGGAAGATGAACGAGCCGATCGGTTTGCGGGGGTCGTTCAGCCCGGCGCGCGAACGGCGCACGGCGTCGGAAATGGCGGCGATGGCCTGCTCCTGCCCGATGACGCGCTTATGCAGCTCGTCCTCCATGTGCAGCAGTTTTTCGCGCTCGGAAGCCAGCATGCGCGTCACGGGGATGCCCGTCCAGCGCGACACCACCTCGGCGACGTCCTGCGCATCGACCTCCTCCTTGATCATCGAGCCGTTGGCCGACGCCAGTTTGTACTCCTCCTGGAACGCGGCGATCTCCTTCTCCGCCTCCTGGATCTTGCCGTAGCGGATTTCGGCCACCTTGCCGTAATCGCCCTGGCGCTCGGCCTGCTGCGCCTCGATCTTCAGGGCTTCTATTTTGTCCTTGTTCGACTGAATCTTTTTCAAGAGATCGCGCTGCCCCTGCCACTTGGCACGCATTTCGGCGTCACGGGCCTTGAGCTCCTCGATCTCCTTGGTGAGGTGCTCGACGCGCTCCTTGTCCTTCTCGCGGCGGATCGCTTCGCGTTCGATCTCCAGCTGGCGCACACGCCGGTCGAGGGTGTCGATCTCCTCGGGCACGGAGTTCATCTCCAGCCGCAGCCGCGAGGCCGCCTCGTCCACCAGGTCGATGGCCTTGTCGGGCAGGAACCGCGAGGTGATGTAACGCGTCGATAACTCGACGGCGGCCACGATCGCCTCGTCCTTGATCCGCACCTGATGGTGGTTTTCGTAACGATCCTTCAGGCCGCGGAGGATCGAAATGGCATCCTCGGGACTCGGTTCGTCGACCATGACCTTCTGGAAACGGCGTTCGAGGGCCTTGTCCTGCTCGAAATACTTCTGGAACTCGTCGAGCGTCGTGGCGCCGATCGTCCGCAGCTCGCCCCGCGCAAGTGCAGGCTTGAGGATGTTGGCGGCGTCCATCGCACCCGACGACTTGCCGGCGCCCACGAGGGTGTGGATCTCGTCGATGAACAGCAGGATGTCGCCGTCGCTGGCCACGACTTCTTGCACGACGGCCTTCAGACGCTCCTCGAATTCACCCTGGTACTTCGCACCCGCGATCAGGGCACCCATGTCGAGCGAGTAGATCACCTTCGACTTCAGGTTCTCGGGCACGTCGCCGTCGACGATCCGGTGTGCGATACCCTCGGCGATGGCGGTCTTGCCGACACCCGCCTCACCCACGAGGATCGGGTTGTTCTTGGTACGCCGCGAGAGGATCTGCAACACGCGGCGGATCTCCTCGTCACGGCCGATCACCGGGTCGAGCTTGCCCGAACGGGCCTGTTCGTTGAGGTTGATGGCATACTTGCCCAGCGCATCGAACTGCTGCTCGGAGGTCTGGGAATCGACCGTAGCCCCCTTGCGGAAGGTGCGGATCGCCTCAAGGAGTTCCTTCTCGGTGGCGCCGCTGCGCTTGAGGATGTCGGCGGCCTGCCCGCGCTCGGCGACGAGCCCCAGCAGCAGGTGTTCGACCGACGCGTATTTGTCGCCGAAGTTCCGGGTAAAGTCCACGGCGCGCTGGATCACCTTCGAGGAGTCCTGCGAAAAGAACTGGTCGCCGCCGCCCTCGACCCTCGGCAGGGACGCGACGGCCCGGCCGGCCTCGTCGCGCAGGCCGCGGACATTCACCCCGACACGCCCCAGGAGGAACGTGGCGAGCGAATCGTCCTCGCGGACAAGCACGCTCAGAATATGGAGCGGCTCGACAGCCTGCTGTCCGCGCTCCCGGGCAAGAGACAATGCACTTTGCAGAGCCTCCTGCGCTTTTACAGTTAACGTATTGATGTTCATATCTCTGATAATTTGTTTTTCAAACTTTCGTATACTACACCCGCAAAACGCCTGCCAACCCGGCTTTCCGGCCAATGTGTCATCCTTTGTCACACACGGGACTGACACGAGGCGCCAAAACGGCAGCCTTATTGCGGAAGAATCACACAATACGGCATAAAACAGCAGAACATCGCCCGAAATGTATTATCTTCGCCACACCTAACTCTCACTCTTCACGTTCATGACATACCGTAAACCCCCGTTCCTGCTGCGCAAATGGCAGCGGTTGCAGATGCGCTACTATGCGTACCGTAACCCGGAAAAACTGGTCAGGATACGCTACCGGCAACGATTCGGCACCGACCCCGACCTCGAAAACCCCCGAACCTTCAACGAAAAAGTCCTCTGGATGATGCTCCATGCCGACACCACCCGCTGGTCGCAACTGGCCGACAAGTACCGCGTCCGCGAGTATGTCGAGCAATGCGGGCTGGGATGGATGCTCAACGAATTATACGGGGTATGGGAATCCGCAGAGGAGATAGACTTCAGCGGGGGGGGGAATCTCCCCGACACGTTCGTGCTGAAAACCAATAACGGCTACGGACAAGTTATCATCGTGAACGACAGGCAAAAAGCCGACATCCGGTCGATCCGCCGTACACTCAACCACACCCTGCGAAAGAAATTCGGCCGCATGACGGCCGAACACCACTATTTTGGTATTAAACCCCGCATTATCGCCGAACGCCTCCTTCCCTCAGAACCAGCATTCGGCAATTCGCTCATCGACTATAAATTCTACTGTTTCGATGGCAACCCCTATTGTTGCATGGTCTGCTACAACCGTAAATCGCCATCCGACGTCAAAACAGGATTGTACGATGCCAGGACATGGAAAAACATAGGTCATTACGTCACCGGAAAATATTACGACCAACATCAGTGTGATATCCCGCGTCCGGCATCCCTCGACCGGATGCTCGATGCGGCCAAACGGCTCTCGTCAGGATTCCCCCAAGTACGGGTCGACCTTTACGAAGTCGCCGGAAACCCCGTATTCGGGGAACTGACATTCACCTCATCTGCAGGTATGGATACGGGATTCAGCCAGGAGTTTCAGGAATTGATGGGATCGCAAATCTCCCTGCCGCCCGCCAAGCGGACGCAACCGTCGCACCCGGGACTGCTCGGGCTCCTCGGACTGCGGAAGGCCGCCGCCAAATAAAAACGGCAGGCAGCCCGGAGGGGCGGGTGCAACAGGCTGCCCGGCCCGCCAGGCACAGCCCTTTGCCCGGGTATGGGGAGAGGGCTGTCATTTTGTAGGCGGGTTTCATTTTTAATTTAATTCTTAATTCGTATCTTTGCGCTACTATGAGTGATTTTATCGTCAGCGCACGGAAATACCGCCCCGCGACCTTCGCCTCGGTCGTCGGACAAAAACATATCACCTCCACGCTCAAAAATGCGATCGAGCGCGGGCAGTTGGCACATGCCTATCTGTTCTGCGGCCCCCGCGGCGTGGGAAAGACCACTTGTGCCCGCATCTTCGCAAAGGCCATCAACTGCCTGAACCCCAACGGATCGGAGGCCTGCAACGAATGCGAATCGTGCCGTTCGTTCAACGAAGGGCGCTCGCTGAACATCCACGAGCTGGACGCCGCGTCGAACAACTCGGTGGAAGATATCCGCACGCTGATCGAACAGGTGCGCATCATCCCGCAGGTAGGGCGCTACTCGGTATTCATCATCGACGAGGTGCACATGCTCTCGGCGGCGGCGTTCAACGCCTTCCTCAAGACGCTCGAAGAGCCGCCCGCACATGCGATCTTCATTCTCGCGACGACCGAAAAACACAAGATCATCCCGACCATCCTCTCGCGGTGCCAAATCTACGATTTCAACCGCATCCGCGTCGAGGACGGCGTCGAATACCTCAAATACATCGCCTCGCAGGAGGGCATCGCAGCCGACGAAGAGTCGCTCAACCTCATTGCCCAGAAAGCCGACGGGGGTATGCGCGACGCCCTGTCGATGTTCGACAAGGCCGTGTCGTTCTGCGGCAAGGCGCTCGATTACCGCAACGTCGCCCAGACGCTCAACGTCCTGGACTACGACACCTACTTCAGCGTCACGGAGATGCTGCTCGCGGGCAACTATGTCGATACGCTGGTGACCTTCGACAGCGTGCTGTCGCGGGGTTTCTCGGGGCAGACCTTCATGGCGGGGCTGAACCGCCACATGCGCGACCTGCTGATGGCCAAGCGCCCCGAAACGCTGCGGCTGATCGAAATGACCGGGACGCTGCTCGAACGATACCGGACGCAGGCGGGCGCCTGCAGTGTCGAGTTCCTGTTCGGGGCCATCTCCTGCCTGACGGAGCTCGACGGGAAGATCCGGCAATCGTCCAACCAACGGTTGCTCGTCGAGCTGGGCCTGATGAAGATCGCAGGGCTCGGCCAAAAAAAAAATGACTCTCTGACATCTTCCGGGGAATATCCCCTTCCTACCCTCACCCCCCGCACGGCGGGCCCCGCATCTGCGGCGGCTCCGGCAGCGGCCGGGCAGCCGGCAGCCGCAACGGCACAATCGGCAGGGATTACCGCGACCGGCAATCCGGCAACGAACGCCCCGGCGACAAGCGCCTCCGGCAACCCCGCAGCCCCGGCAAGCGCAACGGCACAACCGGCAGCGCAAGCAGCAGGAGCCGCAACGGCACCCCCTTCCGCAGCGACGTCTGCAGCAATGCCTGCCGCGTCCCCGGCCGGAAGGCCGGCAGCGGGTACCTCCGCCGGCCCGGCTGCACAGGGAACACTCCCGGTACAGCCTGCACCGGGGATGATGCGGCGGCCGCTGATTTCGGGCGCGTCGCTCTCGGAGCTGCTCGCCTCGGCAGGCGGCGACCCCGACGAGGAGCTGTCGGACGGCGAAACGCCCGACGAACCCGAAACCGTGCGCATCGACCCGGACTGTGCCGAAAAACTGGAGCACGCCCGAGGCAGGATACTGAACCTCATCAAGGAGAAACGCCCGCGCTTCGTGCCGGCTTTCGAACTGATGGCGTTCCGCGACAACACGATCTCGGTGAGCGTACCGACGACGGAGCTGCGCGAGGAGATCCTGCGCAGCAAGACCGGGATGCTGATGCGCATCGCCGAACTGGCGGGCATCGAGGGTATGATCGAACTGGAGGTCACGGTCAATGAAGAGATCCGGGCGGCACGCCCGATCAAGCTCGAAGACCGCGTCCGCTACATCACGGAGAAGAACCCGCTCGTCGCGGAACTCCGCAAAGCACTGGACTTGGAAGTAGAATAAAAAGAACGAACAATAAAAATGGCAACAAAGAATTTCATCGAAGAACTCGAATGGCGCGGGATGATCCACACGATCATGCCCGGCGCGAAGGAACAACTCGAAAAAGAGATGACGACGGCCTACCTGGGCATCGACCCCACGGCCGACTCGCTGCATATCGGCCACCTGGTGGGCGTAATGATCCTCAAGCATTTCCAGATGTGCGGGCACCGTCCGCTGGCACTCATCGGCGGTGCGACGGGCATGATCGGCGACCCTTCGGGCAAGTCGCAGGAGCGCAACCTGCTCGACGAGCCCACGCTGCGCCACAACCAGGAGGCGATCAAGCGCCAGCTGGCCAAACTGCTCGACTTCGAGTCGGACGCCCCGAATGCGGCCGTGCTGGTGAACAACTACGACTGGATGAAGGACATCTCGTTCCTGGAATTCATCCGCGACATCGGCAAGTGCATCACCGTCAACTACATGATGGCCAAAGACTCGGTCAAGAAACGGTTCAGCGGCGAGGGCGACGGCATGTCGTTCACCGAGTTCACCTACCAGCTGGTACAGGGCTTCGACTTCCTGCACCTCTACCAGACGATGAACTGCAAGGTGCAGCTGGGCGGCGCCGACCAGTGGGGCAACATCACCACCGGAACGGAGCTGATCCGCCGCAAACTGGGCAACGAGGCCGAAGCATTCGCCATCACCTGCCCGCTCATCACCAAGGCCGACGGTACGAAATTCGGCAAGACCGAGAGCGGCAACGTATGGCTCGATGCGCGCTATACCTCGCCCTACAAGTTCTACCAGTTCTGGCTCAACGTCAGCGACGAGGACGCCAAGCGTTACATCCGCATCTTCACGCTGTTAGACCGTGAAACCGTCGAGGCGCTGACCGCCGAACACGAGGCGGCGCCCCACCTGCGCGTACTGCAAAAGCGGCTGGCACAGGAGATCACCACGATGATCCACTCCAGGGAGGAGTACGAAAAGGCGGTCGAAGCCTCGGCGATCCTCTTCGGCGGCTCGACGTCGGAGGCGCTGCGCAAAATAGACGAAGAGACCCTGTTGCAGGTGTTCGAGGGCGTGCCGCAGTTCCGCATCGCCCGTGCCGAGCTGGGCCTGCCGTTCGTCGATCTGTGCGCCGAAAAAACGCAGGTGTTTCCCTCGAAGGGCGAATGCCGCAAGATGGTGCAGGGCGGCGGCGTGTCGCTCAACAAGGAGAAGGTCGCCGACCCGGCACGTACGGTGGGCGAGGCCGACCTGATCGCCGGCAAATACCTGCTCGTACAGAGGGGTAAGAAGAACTACTACCTCGTAATCGCCGAGTAGCATGGAATACCGCATCGTCCTGACGCGCATGGAATTCCACGCGCTGCACGGCTGCTACGAGCTGGAACGCAAGGTAGGCAACCGCTTCACGGTCGACCTGGAACTGACGGCCGAACTGGGCCATGCGGCCACGGACGACGACGTGCGCAAGACGGTCAACTACCTGACGGCCTACGAAGTCGTCGAGATGCAGATGCGAATCACGCAGCACACCATCGAGCGGGTGGCGACGAACATCATCGAGGCGATTTACGCCACCTTCCCGCAGGTGCGGCACGTAAAATGCACCGTCTCGAAACTGGCGCCGCCGCTGGGCGGAAAGCTCGAGAAGGTGAGCGTCGTGCTGGAGAAATAGGGCGGGTGTGCGCATGCATGCGCACACCCGTTCGCGATAATAAACAGGTTAGGTTATGCATCACAAGGAGAGTCGCGCCACCTTGGGTGGCAAATTGAGCGCTGTGCTGGTCGCCGCGGGAAGTTCCGTGGGGCTGGGTAACATCTGGCGCTTCCCCTATGTAGCCGGGGACAACGGCGGCGGGGCATTTCTGATAATCTACATCCTTTGCGTCCTGCTGCTGGGGCTGCCGCTCATGATCGCGGAGTTCACCGTGGGGCGTGCTTCGCACCGCAATGCCGTGGGTGCCTACCGGGCACTGAACCCACGGTGGAGTTTTCTGGGTTACAACGGCGTGCTGGCCGCATTCCTGATCCTGGGGTTCTACTTCGTAGTATCGGGATGGACGGCCGAATACATGGTACACTCGGTGACGGGCAGCATCGCCCGTTTCTCGACCGCCGAGCAGTACAAGAGTCTCTTCGAGAACTTTATCAGCAATCCCTGGAGGCCGGTCGTCTACACCTGCCTGTTCGTCCTCGCAACCCATTTCGTGATCGCCATGGGCGTGCAGAAAGGCATCGAACGCTCGGCTAAAATCCTCATGCCGCTGCTGTTCCTGATTCTGATCGTACTGTCGGTACATTCGCTGTTGATGCCGGGCGGGGAAGCCGGGCTGAAGTTCCTCTTCGCCCCCGACTTCTCGAAGGTGACGCCCACGACCGTGCTCGTTGCACTGGGGCAGGCATTCTTCTCGCTTTCGATCGGCATCGGCACGATGGTGACCTACGCCTCGTATTTCAAACCGGACACGAACCTGCGCCACACGGCGCTCAACGTCACCATCCTCGACACACTGGTGGCCATACTGGCCGGCGTGGTGATCTTCCCGGCGGTATTCAGCGTAGGCATCGAGCCTTCGTCGGGGCCGTCGCTCGTATTCATCACCCTGCCGAGTATCTTCAACGGCATGCCGCTGAGCATGGTGTGGTCGTCTATCTTCTTCCTGCTGCTGGTCGTCGCGGCGCTCACCTCGACCATCTCGCTGCACGAGGTGGTCACGGTCTACCTGCACGAGGAGTGGCACCTGAGCCGCAAGGCTGCGGCATGGCTGACGACCGCCGCCACGGCCGCCCTGGCGTCGCTGGCATCGCTGTCGCTGGGTGCGTTGGGCAGTTGGAAGATCGCCGGGCTCTCACTTTTCGATTCGCTCGACTTCCTGACGGCCAACATCCTGCTGCTGGCAGGCGGGCTTTTCACCTGCATCTTCGTGGGCTGGAAGCTCGACCACCACATCCTCAAGGCACAGATCACCAACGACGGAGAGCTGAAATTCCGCATCTACGGCCTGTTCAGCTTCCTGCTCCGCTACGTCTGCCCGGCCGTGCTGCTGCTGATCTTCCTCGACAACCTCGGCGTATTCTGACACGGCCGACACGCGTTTCCCCGACCCCGGACTTCGGAAAGTCCGGGGATTTTTATTTCCGCGGCCAGGACGGAATGGAGGGCGCACATTTCGATTCAAAACCACTCTTTCTCAAAAAAGCAGACATTTCGCCCAGTTTTTTTGTGTTTTATTTTGGAAAATAAAATTAAAGATTTATTTTTGTTTCATAATGAAATTAAAAATATTACACATCACAATAAAAAACACAAATACAACCGAAAAACCCAAAAAAGGTAAAAAGCGGCACGAGATCCAATCACGACCGTAAAAGGCAAACCGCGGGCAGCACCCGCGGCCTGCATCCGTCTCAGAGACAAGCTTTCGCAGCGGCAGCCGATTGCCAGGGTATGAAAAAAGGATTACATTCCGGTGACAACGACGCACGAAGCCAATTATTAAAATATTTTTGCAGCCGGAGCGACACAGGCTCCCACTTATAATATAAAGAAACCATTCGAAAAGACCCGGCCATGAAAAACCTGTTACTTTTCCTGCTGGCCTGCAGCCTCGGCGCCGCAGCCGCAGCCCGCCCGATACGGGGATCGGTCAAATGCGGCGGAAAGCCGATGAGCGGCGTGGCCGTAACCGACAGTTATACGTTCACGCAAAGCGATGAGCAGGGCATATTCACGCTCGATGCCGACGACCAGGCGCTGTTCATCAGTCTGGTGACCCCGTCCGGCTACCTGGCTCCGCTCGATGGGGGCATCCCGCAATTCTACCGCGCATACGACCCGGCGGCCAAACGCTACGACTTCGAATTGCAGCCGTGGCCCGGCTCGGGCGAATGCTACGAACTGCTGGCGATCGCCGACCCGCAGCCCAAGACCGAAGAGCACTTCCGGCGGTTGCGGAGCGAAGTCATGCCCGCATTGCAGGCGGCAACCGCTGACGGGAAAACGCGGGGTGCGAACCAGGCCGCAATCCTGCTCGGGGACATCGTATGGGACTCCCCGGAACTCTTCGCAGGCGTGAAAGCGGAGTTCGCCGGGCTCGGGGTACCCGTATACGGCGTGATCGGCAACCACGACCACGACCTGAACAAATACACCGACCGCGAGGCGACGGAGAACTACCGCCGCCATTTCGGCCCCACCTATTATGCCTTCGACATGGGGCGCACGCACTATATCGTACTCGACGACATCGTTTACCACGGCGCGAAGAAATACGAGGAGCAGATCGACACAATGCAACTGCGCTGGGCCGCCGCCTATGCGGAACGCCTGCCCGCAGGGTCGCGCGTCTGCATCGCGATGCATGCCCCGGCCATGAAATCGTGGCTCGGGAACCGCGTCATGGAGTCGGCCGAGAGGCTGATGGACGCCTTCGCCGGGCACGAACTGCACTTCATCACCGGGCATACGCACCTCAACTCGAATTACGACATCCGCGAGGGGGTCACGGAGCACAACGTAGCGCAGGTCTGCGGCAACCTCTGGTGGGATCCGATCAACTGGGACGGTACGCCCAAGGGCTTCCAGCTGTTCCGCGAATGCGGCGGGGAATTCTCGTGGGAATACCGGAGCCTGGGCGAGTCCCCGGCACGGCAGATCCGCGTATGGCACCCCGGCCAGGTGGCCAAGCACCCGGCCAGCGTCGTGGCAAAGGTGTGGAACTGGGATTCGTACTGGACGGTCGTATGGTATGAGGACGGCCGTTACCGCGGCGCCATGCAGCGTACGACGCTCGACGACCCCGATTATACCGCACACATCGACTCGCTGAAGGCCGCCGGGAGGAAAATCTCCAAAGTCCAGCGCCCACGCCCGACGAATTTCTATTTCACGGCACGCCCCTCGGCATCGGCCCGCGAGGTGGAGGTGGTCGCCACCGACCGATTCGGCCGCCGCTACTCGGAGCGCATCGCACTCGGGCACACAGACTGACGTACAGGACACCAACACCAAAATCATCAATAGCCTATGAAAAAACTGATTACTTTAATCGCCGGGTTGCTATTCGTCGCCCTGCCGGTCGGACTGGCCGGTTGTGACGACAGCGACAAGGAGATCTACAACGATGGCCGGCTGGTCACCGATGTAGTTATTCCGACCTCGATGACCGTCTACCGCGGGATGGAGGTTTCCGTCTCCGGCTACGGCTTCGCCCAAGGCGACGCCATCGCGTTACGCGCCGGCGAGGATCTCCCGGCAGCTACCACGGTAGCATCGGAGAAACTGCTAACATTCGTCATACCCGACGGGGCGGCAGACCAGACCGTCTATAAGGTCGTGCTCAACCGGGCACAGGACTACCAGGTGCTCGGATCGAGCAAGATGACCGTACAACTGGCCATCGACGTCGACCTGGGCAAGACCATCTCGGGCAACTGGGGCGGCGACGCCGTGATCCGCGGCCGCGGGTTCATGGCTACGGACAAACTCCTATTGGAGCAAGGGGGGGGGAAATTCGAAGCGCCGGTCAAAGGTGCTGACGATTCTTCGCTGACCTTTACCATTCCCCAGAACGCCGCCGACGGCGACTGTGAATTCACCCTGCAGCGCGGCGCAGAAGAGCAGGCACTGGGCTCCGCCAAACTCAACCTCTCCCTGGGCGGCGTCACCGTACCGGACAAGGAGGGCGCGACGATCAAGGGTATCGTCCACCTGGCAGGACAAGGCATCGCCGACGTCCTGGTCTCGGACGGAGACCTGATCACCAAGACCGACGCCAACGGTTTCTATTGGCTCAATTCCGAAAAACGCAACGAACTCGCCTTCGTCATCCTGCCTGCGGGCTATGACGTCCCCACCGTCAAGGCGATGCCCCAGTTCTGGCAGCCCTGCACGCTCGACGCAAACACCGTCGAACAACTCGACTTCCAGCTGCTCAGGGCCGACAACGACTCCCACACCATGCTCGTGGCCACGGACATGCACCTGGCCAACCGCAACACCCCGAAAGATTACGTTCAGTTCGCCGACGGCTTCGTCAAGGAGCTGACATCGGCCTACAACTCCGCCGCACCCGGAAAGGTATACTGCCTCAACCTGGGCGACTTCTCGTGGGACGGCTACTGGTACGACAACAAGTGGGCGCTGCCCGAATGCAAGCAGAGCGTCGAGGACTTCAACTTCCAGATGTGGTCGGTGATGGGCAACCACGACAACGACCCCTATGTAGCCTCCGATTTCGGCGCCGAAGGCCCCTACCGCCAACACATGGGCCCGGTTTACTACGCCATGAACATCGGCCGGATACACTACATCATGCTCGACGACACCGAGTACCTCAACACGGGCGGCTCGCAGGGTACGGTCGGTTCGCGCAACTACAACCGCCGCTTCGACGACCGGCAGCTGGCTTGGCTCAAGGAGGAGCTCACCCATGTCGACAAATCGACCCCGATCGTCGTGGGATGCCACTGCCCGCTTTACTCGTACAGCGGAAGCGGCGGCGTGAGCGTAGCGCTCCAGACCCAGGCTGACATCGACAAAATCCTGGGCTGCTTCGCCGGCTTCAGCAACGTGACTTTCGTCACGGGGCACACGCACGTGAACCGCAATATCCAGTCGCCGACCTATGCCAACGTCTACGAGCAGAACATCGCCGCGGTCTGCGGCACCTGGTGGTGGACGCAGCAGTACGGCAACAACAACGTCTGCACCGACGGTTCGCCCGCGGGTTACAAGATCTTCACGGTCGACGGAACCGACCTCAAATGGCAGTACAAAGCCACGGGGCTTCCCATCGAAAAGCAGTTCATCACCTACGACATGAACGAGGTCAAGGAGTACTGGGCCACCGACGCCACGGCACTCAAGGCCTTCGCCGCAGGCAACGACATGCGAAACCGCGACAAGGATTATTCGACGGTGGGCGAAAATGCCGTCTACATCAACGTCTGGGCCTACGAGCCGGGCTGGACGGTCACCGTGACGGAGAACGGAACCCCGCTCGACGTGAAACAGGTCTGGAGCAAGAAAGACCCGCTGCACAGCATTTCGTACGACATCCCGCGCGGCGCGGCCAACAACGGCACGCTCACCTTCCCCTCGACCTCCTGCATGCATATGTTCGAGGTTACGGCCTCCTCGGCGTCTTCCACGCTGGAGATATCGGTTACCGATCGCTTCGGCAACGTCAGCACGGAGTCGATGATCCGGCCCAAGGCGCTCACGACCGACGTGACCAAATAACCCTCAAAAAACCTTAAGACAATGAAGCGTATAATGAACAAATGGTTGTGGTCGTTATTATGCGTCACGCTCCTGGGAGCCGCGGCGTGCAGCGACGACGACACCGAAGGGGATTCGGGGAACCCCATCCCCCCGGCACTCTCCACCGAAAACCTGCCCGATGCAGGGCTGAAGTTCCTCTATTCGGCACTGACCCCGCATACATTTACCATGAGCGTCGACGCGCCCTGGGAGATCACCAAGACCGCAGGCTGGTTCGTCGTCACCCCGAACAAGGGCGAGGCGGGCCAGAATATCCAGGTCACCGTCACCCCGACCCTGAACCAGGGCGAGGCGCGCGACGGCGAATTCACCATCCGCGCCAACAGCGGCAACAACCTCCATCCCTGCCTGACGGAGAAGAGCATCCCGCTTTCGCAGGACGCCTACCTGGCGGCCGGCATCGTGATAACGGGGCTCGAAGAACGCCTGCTGGCCTTCGAAGCCGAAGATACGGATCCGGTGGTCTTCACCGTCGAAGCATCCTACGACTGGACGCTCACGGTGGAGAACGAGACCTGGCTGACGGTCGCCCCCAAGAGCGGCAAGGCCGGCTCTGCGGCCCAAGTCACCATCACGCCCAAGGCCAACACCACCGACGAACGCCGCGAGTCGAAGATCACGATCACGGCCGGCGACGCCGAATTCGGCGAGAACACCGCCGAAGAGATCATCGAGCTGGTTCAGGCGCCCTACATGCCCAAGGACACGCATGCCGAGGGACACGTCTTCTTCAGCGACGACTTCCAGTGGATTCCCGACAACTGGGTGAGCCCCTACACCAAGTACGGCTGGCCGAGCGTATCGATCGACGGCACGAACGGCAACGAGTTCGCCCTCTCGACCGACGGAATGAAAGAGGCCGTAGCGGCCAAGGGCTACACCTACACGCCCTCGGTATATGCCCGTTACGAAGGCCATGTCAAGCTGGGTAAGACCGCCAACATGGGCGCCATCACGATCCCCGCGCTCACGGGCATTGACGCCGGCAAGGCCGCGACGCTGCTCGTGCAGTTCGACGCAGCCGCCTATTCGTCGGCAGGCGGCACGGTGGACAACGGCGACGACCACATGGACGTCACGATCGAAGGCCCCGGCACGATCGGCGACCTGGTGGAAACCTCCGCGCTGGTCGAAGTGAAGAACGTCTGGGAGTGGACGCGCTACTCGCTGATCGTCTACGGCGCTACGAACGAAACCCGCATCACCTTCGGCAGCGAGCGCGAAGTGAAGTGCCGCCTCTACCTGGACAACATCACCGTGACGCGCGCCAAGGACGAGAACCCCGAAGCCCCGGCTCCGGAGGCACTCGTAACCCCGCTCGACAAGGAGATCGTCAATACCTCCGATGCGGGCCTCTTCGATGCCAACAAGATGGTGGTCGCCGAAGGCGGCACGCTGACCTGCTCGGTGCGCGTCAACAAGGCCTGGACGGCGGAGACCGACTGCGACTGGCTGACGATCACCACCGTACGCTGCGGCGACGCAGACCCGTCGACGGTAACGGGCGCCAACAACGGTGCATCGCTCTCGAACGGTGTGGCAACCGTAAAGGCCACGGGGCTGCCCTACGTCACCACCAAGGTGGAAGTAGGCAGGAACTCGGGAGGCGAAAACCGCACGGGCCATATCATCATCAAGTCGGAAGGCACAGAGATCGAGAAGGTTGCCGTCACGCAGGCTTCCGGGGCACAGATCACCATCGAAGGGCTGACGGACAATACGCTGGAGCTCAGCGACAACCCCGCAGAATCGGGTGCCGAGGTGAAATTCACGGTCAATGCCCCCTATCCCTGGACGATCGCCCCATCGGGCGCTGCGGCATGGTACGAGGTGAGCCCCGGGCAGGGTGCCGCCAACACCGACGTGGAGGTAACGGTCAAAGCGCTCGAGCAGAACCTCTCGTTCCGCCGCTTCGGCGAGTTTACGATCACGGCGGCCGAGGGCGATGCAACCCTTACCGAGAAGATCGCGCTTTCGCAGCAGCCCGTATCGCCCGGAACGGTGAAATGGGACTTGGCGTCTCCCGTACAATGGTCGTTCTCGGAAGAGGATATGGGCAACTACGCCCAGGACTTCAAGGGCGGGCCCGACAGCCCGTACAACACGGTGCTGGCCCAGTCGGGGCCGGGGTACCTCTCCTATACGCACACGGCACCGAGCGATCCTGACAAGAAATGCGAACGCATCGTCGGCGGTACGGGCCATCCGTACATCACGGGCGGCTGGCCGGGCGACTACTGGACGTTCGCCGTCCCGGTGACGAACCTCGACGCAGGCACCAAAGTCCGTTTTACGGCGATCACCCGCACCTCGGCCACCGGCCACAAATTCTGGCGGATGGAGTACAACGACGGCGGCACCTGGAAACCCGCCGCGGCATTGCAAACGACCACGGAAACGGGGGAAGAGGTCTCCTACACCCACGCCATGAAAGCCGACGGGAAGACCAACATCACGGTCGACGTGACGGTCACCTATGCCAATGCGATCTCCGGCGGCAACATCGAATTCCGGTTCGTCTGCGCGGCCAACTGGCAGGCCAGCGGCAAGGGCGCACTCGCCAAGCCCAACGGCGGGACGATGCGCTGGGCCGGAGCCGGAACGGCCGACAGCCCGAGAATACAGATCGTACCCTAAACCGACCTTGACGGCTGCGGCCGCCCGCAGGACGACCGCAGCCGTTCGACAAAAAAAACCGAATTAAAAAATCAACAATATGAAGCTTAAAACATACATACGGAATGCTTTGGCAACCGCGGTAATGTTGCTGGTCGCTTCGGCCGCCTGGGCCCAAAGCCGCAACATCACGGGCATCGTGTTCGACACGGACGGCAAAAGCCCGCTCGTCGGGGCCACCGTCATCCTGAAGGGGACTGCGACAGGCACGATTTCGAACGCAGACGGAACCTATACGATCCATGTGGGCAGCGACAACGACGTGCTGGTCTTCCAGTCGCTGGGCTATGACCCGCAGGAGGTCACGGTCGGAAGCCGCACCACGATCAACGTCACACTGAAAGAATCGGCGCAGAAGATCGACGAAGTGGTCGTCACGGCCCTCGGCCTGACCCGCTCGGAGAAATCGGTCGGCTATGCCGTTTCGAAAGTCTCGGGCGACGAACTCACTAAATCCATATCGAGCAACTGGGTGACGGGGCTCAACGGCAAGGTCGCCGGTATGTCGATGTCCTCGGCGGGCACCGGCCCCGGCGGTACGGTACGTGTGACGCTGCGCGGCGACACGTCGCTCAACTACGGCGCCAACGAAGCGCTGTTCGTCATCGACGGTATCCCGATGAGCAACGGCTCGGTAGCATCCGGTTCGGGCGCCAACTACGCCAACAGCAACGCCCCGGTGGACTTCGGTAACCCGATCTCCGACCTCAACCCCGACGACATCGAGAACGTCTCCGTCCTCAAGGGCCCCGCCGCAGCCGCGCTTTACGGTTCGATGGGCCAGAACGGCGTGGTGCTCATCACCACCAAGTCGGGCCGCGAACAGCGTGGCATCGGCGTTACCTACAACGGTTCGGTGACCTTCGAGACCGCAGGCTTCTGGCCCGAATTCCAGGAGGAATACGGCCCCTCGGCCGTCACCACGTCGCTCACCAACCGCGTCGCATCGGCATGGGGCCTTCCCGGCACGATGACCTATGACGGGCAGCCCGTCCGCCAGCAGATTTCGCGCTACACGTACGGCGAGCATTTCGACTCCAGCAAGCTGCGCTACCTCTACATGTCGAAGAACTGGGAGACCGGGGAGTTCACCCCCCTGCCGTGGGTATACGCCGACGACTGGTTCACCGGCCTCTTCGAAACGGGCGTTACGTGGAGCAACTCGGTGACCATCGACGGTTCGACGGGCAAGGGTACGAGCACGCGCTTCTCGTTCACCGACCTGCGCAACGACTGGATCACGCCCAACTCGGGCTACGAACAGCAGACCTTCGCACTGGCCCTGAACCAGAAGATCAGCAAGGCCATCAAACTGGCGGCAAAGGTCAACTACATCCGCAAGAACAGCGACAACATGCCCATGTCGGGTTACAGCCAGGGTTCGCCCATGTACGGCCTGATCTGGGGCTACAACACCAACCCCATCTCGGCTTACCGCGACGAGTACATGCAGGGCCGTTATACCTACGCCAACTACCTGGCAGGCAGCGGCGAGGACAAGTACAACACCACTTCGGGGCTTATCTACAACAGCCTCGAGGGCCACAACCCCTACCGCACGCTGTACGAGGAGCTGAACAAACTGGATCGTGACCGTATCTTCGGCAACGTGAGCATCGACTTCACTATCCTGCCCGAGCTGACCTTCACGCTGCGCGGCGGCTTCGACGCCAATATCGAATGGCGCTCGCAGCAGAAACCCTTCATGTCGCTCGACAACCGCTACGGCATGTACCGCGAGAAGACCATCCGCCGCTACGACTACAACTCGGACTTCCTGCTCAAGTACAACAAGCTGTGGGATCGCTTCGGCGTCACGGCGGCGTTCGGCGGCAGCGTCCTGCGCAACAAGTACTACTCGACCACCATCACCGCCTCGCAGCTGAGCAGCGAAGGCCCCGGCATGTATTCGTTCGCCAACGCCGCGGTAGCCCTCGACACGTCGCCCTACCGCAGCAACCGGCAGACCAACAGCCTTTACGGCTTCGTCAACCTGTCGTGGGACGACACCTACTTCCTCGACCTCACGGCCCGCAACGACTGGTCATCGACGCTGGCTCCCTCCAACTGGAGCTATTTCTACCCGTCGGTATCGGCCAGCATCCTGCTCGACAAGGCGTTCAAGATCAACTCCCCTCATGTCAACATGATCAAGCTGCGCGGTTCGTGGGCACAGGTGGGTAACGACACTTCGGTCTTCTCGCTCTACGACGACTACTCGACCACGGACTATCCGGGCGGCGTCACGCTGCCTACGGCCAGCAACTACCCGTACATCCTCCCCGAAAAGACCAGCAGCTGGGAAGTCGGCCTGGAAACCAAGTTCCTGGGCAACCGGCTCAATGTCGACGTGGCGCTCTACAAGACCAGCACCCGCAACCAGATCATCAGCGCCGAAACGAGCGCCGAAACAGGCAGTACGTCCCGCAAGATGAACGCCGGCCTGATTACCAACAAGGGTGTCGAGGTCACGTTCCGCATGGTTCCCGTCCGCACGAAGGACATCAACTGGGAGATCAACGGCAACTGGTCGCTCAACAAGAACAAACTCAACGAGCTGCAGAACGGATGGGATCCCGCAACGCCGTTGCAGACCTCGACCTCGACGACCATCGGCAGCCGTATATTCGTCTACTCGTACGTGGGCAAGTCCATGCACCAGCTCTATTCGGCCAGCCACTACGAGTACGCGCCGGAAGGCTCGACCTACACGGACGAAAACGGTAACCAGGTCGACTGCTCGGGCATGCAGATCATCAACGCCAAGACCGGCTACCCGCTGCTGACCAAGGAGACCGACTCCAAGAAGTTCGAGCACCTGGGCAGCGTAATCCCCGACTGGAAGGCAGGCTTCGGCACGACGTTCCGCTACAAGAACCTCTCGCTGAGCGCGCAGTTCACGGCGCAGGTCGGCGGCGTGGCCTACTCGGTGACCAACTTCGCACTCTCGTACCAGGGCAAGCTGAAGAACTCGCTCGCCGGACGTGACGACGGCCTGGTTCTGCAGGGCGTCAACGCCGTGGACAACGGTGACGGCACGGTTTCCTACCAGAAGAACACCGCCGTCACGGAGAACATCTACACCTACTACCAGTCCTACAAATGGGTACGCGACAACGGCCGCGAAAACACGTTCAGCACCGACTTCCTCAAGTTCAAGGAGTTGCGCATCGACTACCAGCTGCCGAAGCACCTGATGGCCAAGACCCGGTTCCTGCAGGGCGCGTCGATCGGGTTCTTCGCCACCAACCTCTTCTGCATCACCGACTGGCCGCAGTTCGATCCCGAGGCGGCGGGTCTGGTCAACGGTACGAACATTTACCCCGGTATCGAAACCGTCACCTTCCCGATGACGCGTACCTACGGTATCAACATCAAACTTCAGTTCTAAAACCGCGAACACCATGAAATACGCAAAACATATCCTGATACTCGCGCTGCTCGCCGCATCGGGCGCATGTACGAACGATTTCGAGGATTACAACACCAATCCGAACAAACAATCGGAAGGGTCGGTAGCCCCCATCGCGCTGCTCGAACCGCTGATTTACAGCTCCACGAACAGCTATTCGTCCTACATGCTGAGCATCGCCAACGAAATTTCGCAGGTCACCGTGGCCAAGTCGACACCGCGCCGCGAACACTGCTACAACCTTGCCGACGGCAACTTCAAGGCCATCTGGAACCTCGGGTACAAATGGGCGGGCAACGCCAAGCACATGTACGACCTGGCCGTGGCCCAGGGTCAGCCCAACTTCCAGGCCATCGGCCTGACGCTGAAGGTCTACAACATGTCGATCCTCACCGACATGTTCGGCTCGATCGCCTACCGCGAGGCTCTCAAGGGCGGCGAGGGCATCAACACCCCGCATATCGACTCGCAGCAAGAGGTCTATACGGCCATGCTGGAGGAACTCGAGCTGGCCAACTCGCTCTACAACGCCAGCCTGGGGCTGGACGACCCCACCAAGGACGGCATCTACGGCGGCGACATCGCCAAGTGGCAGAAATTCACCAACACGCTGCGCCTGCGTCTGCTGATGCGCGTGAGCGGCCGTAACAACGCCTTCACCCCCACGGTCGGCGAGCAGATCAACCAGATCATCTCCAACCCGGGTAAATACCCCGTCTTCGAGTCGAACGACGACAACGCCACCGTGAAGTTCTCCGGCAGCGCGGAGTATTACAAGACCTATTTCAACTCCAGTTCGTTCCCCGACGACAAGAGCCTGTCGAGCGACCACCACATCGCCGCACAGCTGCTCGACCTGCTCTACGACGCTTCGGACGGCTTCGTCGACCCGCGCCTGCGCATCTGGATCAAGCCCCGTTACGTCCAGTATCCCAGTGCGACCGAGCCCGATGTGATCCGCGAAATGATCGGCGCCGTCTCGGGCTGTACGATCAACTACAACGGCATCACCTCCATCAGCGAACGCGAACCCTACCTGCATTACGAAACGCTGGTGGGCGACACGCGCCCCAACCACATGCTCGACTACGACGAGCTGCTCTTCATCAAGGCCGAAGCAGCGATGAACGGCTGGATATCGGGCTCCGCCAAGGAGTATTACGAAGCGGCGATCACCGCGTCGTGCCAGAAATGGGGCGAATACGGCATTTACGCCTCCTACCCCGAACTCAACGCGTCGAACAAGATCGAACTCAAGACCGTAGCCATCACGCAGAAGAACATCGCCGCACTGCTGGCGAGCGACCACGTAAAATGGAATAATACCCAGCAGCGCCTCGCCGAGCAGAAATGGCTCTCGCTGTTCTGGGTCATCGGCTTCCAGATGTACCACGAAATGCGCCGCACGGGGTATCCCGAGTGCAAGACCGGCATGGGAACGATCGAGCTGAACGCCACGGGCGGCAAGTTCATCGCCCGCTATCCCTATCCGTCGATCGCGATCGCCAACAACCGTGCGAACTATACGGCCGCATTCGAGGCACAGGGCGGTACCATCAACGACAACACCATGGTCTTCCCGATCTGGTGGAGCGGCCAGGCCGTCGCCAAGGATGCCGGGCAGCCGTGGGAACACTCGTTCCGCAAGAATGTCATCGCCGAAGAGAACTTATAATCTAAAAACGAACGCACTATGAACGCGAAAAACATATTCCGCAACATAAGGGGCCTGGCCATGTCGGCGCTGCTCCTGATCCCGGCGGCCTTCGTCTCGTGCAGCGACGACGACACGGAGGGCGGCAGCCCCTACTTCCGGCTGGAGAATACCGTCGTATCGAGCAAGCTGGTGACCGCCTCCTCCGACCTGGGTTTCGATGCCGAGGCCATCATCGGCGACGCCACGCTCGAACTGATCCGTTACGACATCCGTTCGAACTGCAACTGGAGTGTCGAATGCAACTCCACGGACGGAGACTGGATCAAATTCTACCCCAAGACAGGCCAGGGCGACGGCAAGGTACGCTTCTGCCTGGACGATAACGACGCCAACACCCCGCGTTCGGCGACGGTCGTATTCCGCTATGCGGACGGCAGGCAGACCGAAACGACCCTCGTCGTCAACCAGAGCGCCAACGAACCTTACATCCGGTTCGTCGTCAACAACATCGAGACGAACGAGATCGTAGCGGGACGTTATGCCGCCCATTACGACATCAGGGTCGCGTCGAACGTGACGCCGTTCTACGAACCCGAAAAAGCCGAATGGGCAACCTTCACCGAGACGGGCAACGGGACTTTCACGCTCGACATCGAGGAGTATCCCGAGCAGCCGGCATCCCTGAGCCGTGATTTCAGCATCGCCTTCAAGGGCAGCGGCCAGTACAAGGACATCAGGGCCGACCTGAACATCCTGCAGGACATCACGCCGCAGATCGAGATTACGAGCGAGGACATCGGCGACGACCTGGCACTGCCCCCGTTCCCGGCCTACCAGCCCAATGCATTCACCTTCAAGGTGAAATCCAACTGGGACTGGACGATTTCGGTTGCCGAGAACGCATGGATCGAGGTCACGCCCTCGGCCGGCGAAGCGGACAAGGAGTATGTCATGACGGTGAAAGCGACCAGCAACCTCTCGCTCGACGAACGCTCCGCTTCGTTCTCGATCATCTCGGACGAGGTGCTCGGCACCAAAGCCGTCAAGGAGATGTTCGTGACACAGGAAAGCCTGGCGGAAGGCGGGCCGCTGGAAGGTCTGGACGCCCCGGTAAAGTGGTTCTTCAACGGCGCCTCGGGCACGGACTACACGGCCATGAAAGAGCAGTTCGAGCAGAACAACAAGCTCATGGCCTCGTCGGGCGTAGGCTATATCTCCTACTTCCACACCTTCAACCCCGACGGCAGCCTGCACCCCAACAGCACGCGCATGATCGGCGGTACGGGACAGCCTTACGTCACGGGAGCATGGAAGGGCGACTACTGGTTGTTCGAAGTTCCGGTCAAGAACTTCAAGTCGGGCACGAAGGTTCGTTTCACGGGTCTCACGCGCATCTCCGGCACCGGACAGAAGTACTGGAGCCTGCAATACATGGACGGTACGAGCTGGAAACCGGCGACCGACACGCAGACCGCAACCGTCAACGGGGAACAGATTACCTACACGCATCTGGTACCGACGGCCAATATGCAGATCGACGAGACAATGACCTTCGCACGCGGTATCAGCGACGGCAGCGTCAAGATCCGGTTCTATTGCGAAGCCAACACCACGGGCGGCACGGAACCCAACGGCGGTACGATCCGCTGGGCAAGCTCCGCCGATAACGGGTACAACGACAGTCCGGTCATTCAGGTTGTCGAATAACACCGTTCGATCCCCATACCGAAGAGGGAGGCCTGAAGGCCTCCCTCTTCTTTTATTCCGTCCCGGGTGGCAGCGGCGATGGCGGTGGTACAGGCCTCCGAAGGCCGGGCCCGCCGGGCCCGAGGCACATGCCTTTCCGTCCAAGCCGTGAATGGCGCCCCGGAGCATATCAGGCGGCGGAGAGGGACGCACGGGCGCCGACACGGACACACAACACGCGGGCACACGAGTTCAAGACGCACAGCGCACGGCGCTGGACACCCGGTTCACGGCGCAAGGCGTACCGGCACACAGTACACAATTCACGGAGCACCGGAGCATCAACGCACGGTACACAATTCATGACACACCGAAAAAACGGAACACCAACGCACAGCACACGGTTCACGGAGCACGGTTCCCAGAGCACAGGACACGGATCATAGGTCATGACACACGGACGCAACTGATAACCGCTACGCACCGCCGAAAACGCCGCAAAAAAGGGAGCCTATGAAAGGCTCCCGTTAATATCTGTACCAAAGTCGTCAGTTGATGTTCCGCCGGTCGGGTTCGTGGTCGGGAGAAGCGGCTTCCATGTCGATCTGCAACTTGACCATGTTGATGGCCGTCGCAGCCGCTTCGTCGCCCTTGTTGCCGTGGCGGCCGCCGCAGCGGTCGAGCGCCTGCTGCATGTCGTTGACGGTCAGCACACCGAATGCGATCGGCATATTCCACTGAATCTGCAGTTGGGTGATACCCTGCGTCACGCCCTGGCAAATGAAATCGAAATGGCGCGTATCGCCCTGGATGACACACCCGAGCGCAATTACCGCGTCGACATCGGTATACTCGGCGAAAAACTGTGCGCCGAGCGCCAGTTCGAACGTCCCGGGGACATATTTGATCTGGATGTTCAGGTCGGGGCATCCGGCGGCACGCAACGTGCGCACGGCGCCTTCGAGAAGGGCTTCGGTGACCTCGCGGTTCCACTCGGCCACGACGATGCCGAACCGCATCTCGGCGGCCGAAGGCAGGGGTGAATCGAATTGGGAAAGGTTATGATTCTTGGTCGCCATAGTCCCCGGTTATTTTATGCTGCCGAGAAGTTTCTCCGCGTCGCGCGCGTCCATCGACGCAGGGTACGAAGTCAGTATCCGCTCGTAGTATGCGGCCGCTTTCGCGCCGTTGCCCTGAGCCTGCTCGGCCAGACCGGCTTTGCGGAGGTACATCGGAGCGGTGAGGTTGTTGTCGGCAGCCGCTACGGCTTTGTCGTAGAATTTCACGGCCTTGGCGTAGTCCTTTTGCTCGACGGCGATGTCACCCTGCAACCCGTAGTTCTGGGCGTTGATCAGCGCACCCGGGATACCCTTCACGGGCGAATACCTGGCCAGGAATTCGGCGGCATTCTCCAGGTCGCCGGCCTTCAGGTAGCAGATGCCGGCGTAGTGTTTGGCAAGATTGCCCGAAGGGGTCGAGCCGTACTTCTCGATCACCTCGAGGAATCCGGCGCCGTTGGCATCGCCTTCGAGTGCCAGCGCATAGTCCGCATTCTGATCCTCGAAACGGTACTGCGCCTCGGCGATCATCTCGGCGGCCTTCTCGGCACGCGGCGACACGACCAGTGCGCGGTAGCCGAAAACGAGGGCTGCGAGCACCAGCAAGCCGAGGAAAACATACGACAACATGCGGCCGTTCTTCTCGAAGAAAAACTCAGTTTTGTTCATTGCTTCGCCGAGGGTTTCCTGCTCGGCGACATGCTGTTTTGCCATAAAAATCTATCTTGTTTAGTTTATAATTCCGTACGTTAGGCAGCAAAGATACAAAACTATTCACAATGTACAATGCCGCATCCCGATTTTTTGCAACTCGGGATACATGCGACGGGCGCAATGCCCAAATAAATTTGGCATTGCGCTCGGCTTGCACTATCTTTACAGAACACAGGCGGCGCCTCGGCAATGCCCAAATAAATTTGGCATTGCGCTCGGCTTGCACTATCTTTGAACCATGTATCTGAAGAAAATATCGCTGCTCAACTTCAAGAATATCGCACAGGAGGAACTCGCCCTGTGCCCCGGCATCAACTGCCTGGTGGGCGACAACGGGGCGGGCAAGACCAATGTCATCGACGCGGTCTATTACCTCTCGATGTGCAAGTCGTCGCTGGCGATGACCGACGGGCAGAGCGTCCGCCACGGCGCGGATTTCTTCCTCGCCGAAGGACAGTACCTCACCGATGCGGGCAAGACGGAGAGCGTCGTGTGCTCGTTCTCGCGCAAGGGCGGCAAGGTGCTCAAACGCAACGGGAAGGAATACGAACGGCTGTCGGATCACGTGGGGCTGATTCCGGCCGTGATCGTGTCGCCGGCCGACAGTGCGCTCATCAGCGACGCCGCGGACGAACGCCGCCGCTACCTCAACGGCTTCATCTCGCAGCTCGACCGCACCTACCTGGCCGCCGTAATGCGTTACAACGGCGTGCTGGCCGAACGCAACCGCCTGCTCAAGAACATGCCCGACGAAACGATGCTCCGCATTTACGACCTGCAACTCGTCGAGCAGGGCAACCGGATACACGCCCTGCGGCGGGAGTTCACGCAACGGCTGCAACCCGTCGTCGCGGACTATTACCGCACCCTCTCGGGCGACCGCGAGCAGGTCGAACTGCACTACAAGTCGGAGCTGAACGACCGGCCGTTCGACCAACTGCTCCTCGCGGCACGGCAGAAAGACCTCGCCAACGAATTCACCACGGCAGGCATCCACCGCGACGACCTGGTGCTGAAAATCGGCGGCTACCCCCTGCGCAAATACGGGTCGCAGGGGCAGCAGAAATCGTTCCTGATAGCCCTCAAACTGGCGCAATACACCATCGTCGCCCGGGAAAAGGGCGAAAAACCGATCCTGCTGCTGGACGACCTCTTCGACAAGCTCGACGCCGGGCGCGTGGAGCAGTTGATCCGCCTCGTGTCAGAAGATTCGTTCGGGCAGATCATGATTACCGACTGCAACCCCACACGGCTGCGTACGATCCTCGACAAGGCGGGCGGCGAATATGCGCTTTTCACGGTCGGGAACGGGGCGGTGACGCAGGGGAATGCAACGGCAACGACTGCCGCGGCTGACCCGGACAAAGGATCAGCCGGGAACCAGCCCGGGAATGCGGCAACGGACAAGGCCGCGGAACCGGAGGAGGATAAGACACAGGGACAAACCGGGTCTGCGGCCGCGGAACGGACGGAAGGGCAAACCGGGGAATCGCCGGCGGGAGAACCCGCGCGGCGGCCTTCGGAACCAGTCCCGGCACCGGAGCCTGCCGAAGAACCGGCAGCAGAACCCGACGGCAACGGGGCACGCCCCGGGGATGCAGCATCGGAAGGAGGACGGCCATGAGACGGACGAAGACCATGCTGATGGGCGACCTGCTGGAGGAGTTTTTCAAACGCCCCTATGTTGCGGCGAAAGTCGCCGAAGGGAAACTGCCCGACACCTGGCGCGAGATCGTGGGCGACCGCGCCGCGGAGATTACGACCGAGCTGAAAATCGAAAACCACATCCTCTATGCCCGCATCCAGTCGAGCGTGCTCCGCTCGGAGCTTTTCTACCAGCGCGAGGCGCTCAAGGAGGAGATCAACCGCCGCTCGGGCGTGCGGCTGGTCAATGCCGTGATCATCCGGTAAAACACACCGCCGCCACCGCCCGGCAAACACAGGGCTGCCGCAAGACGGGCGGTCAAATACAGGGCTGCCGAAAACAGGGAGCCGGACGCCGCGGGCAAATCCCCGGCCAACGCCGGTGAATCTCCGGCCAAGCCCCCCGGCCACGACAGGCGAAGCCCCGGACGCAGCAACCCCGGAAATCAGGACAAAAAAAAGGTGCAGGACAATCCTGCACCTTTTTCTTTTCTACTTCGGGGGAAGCCCGCAGCCTCGCTCCCGATTACTGGATGATCGCGGCACGGTTGGCGGCCTGAACCTTCTTGAACGGATCGGGCGAGTTGCCCTTGCCCTCGTAATTCAGCTGCTTGGGGTTGACGCCCTTCGATACGAGGAAGTCGAATACCCGCTTGGCACGGTGCTCGGCGACGCGCTTGTTTCCGGCCTTGGTTCCCGTCTGCTGGTCGGCATGGCCCACGATCTGGTAAACCATGTCCTGCGGGCCGTTCTTGATCTTCTCGGCCACCAGCTCGAGGCGGGTCTTCTCCTGCGGGGTCAGCCACGACATGCTGTAATCGAAGAGGATGATCGAAGTATCGGCTGCAACCTGCTCCTCGGCGGCAACGACGGTAGCGGCCGCGGCGGCAGTAGCTGCCGCAGCTGCGGCATCGGCCGTGGCGGCGAGCTCGGCCTGCGAGGCGGCAAGCTGCTGTGCCAGCTGGGCATTCTCGACCTCCATGGCGGCGGCAGCGGCCATGCTGGCGGCTACGGCGTCCTGGAAAGCCTGGATGTCCGCAACGGTATAGCCCGCAACACCGCGCTGCCAGCCGCGCTTGTTAAAGCGGTAGGTGAAACCTGCCGTAGCGCTGAAGCCGAACAGGTAGGAGCCGTCCATCGCAACGGGGCTGACCCGCGAAGGCGCTATCAGCCCTTTGAGTTCGATATTGAAATCGAACGACGGCGAAATGCGGAACTTGTTGAGCCAGCCCAAAGTGAACGCGAACGACTGGTGCGTACCCGAACCGTTGTTCTCGTGGCTCTTGTCGGTGAAGTTCGAGGCCATATATCCGAAACCGGCGAACGGCACGGCATAGTAGGCTCGGTCTTCACGGTAACCCCCTGCCCAGTTGGAGAAGTTGAGCATGAAATCGGCATGCACGAACAAATAGGGCCATTTCGCCTTGCCCAGCACATCGTCGAAATTGGCGAACCGGCCGCCCTGCAGCTGGAGGCGCATACCGGTCACCGGATGGAACCATTTGGTAAGGCCGAAGTTGGCCTCGAAATTGATACGGTCGCCGAAACTCCCCTGGTTGGTACCGTTGGAAAGGGCCGTACCGGCACCGCCTCCAAGCGTAATTTCCCAGTTATCCCAGAAACCGTTCGACACGAAACCGGCAAAGCTCGGTTTTTTGGGCGTATCCTGCGCCCACACAGACGTAGCCAATGCCACGGCTGCCAACAATAGAATAAGTTTTTTCATGGTCAATAATATTTAATCCCAATAATAAAGTTTCTCTTTTCCCGAAACCGTTAATTGACAGGCCATAGCACAAAAACAGCGCCGAAACCGCACAAAAAAGGCTGGAAACGTATGTTTCCAGCCTTTTAAGCTCAGGATTAAATCCTTACGGAATCAACCGCACTTCGAATAACCGCACGACATGCACGTAAGACAGCCGTTCTGGTAGGCCATATTCTCCTGTCCGCAGCTCGGGCACTTGCCTTTCGACTTGGTGCCGTCGACGATATACTGCTTCAGGGCGCGGCAGACGCCCGTCTTCCACGTATTGATCGACTCGCTGTTCAGGTGGAGCGATTCGATCAGCGAGACGGTCTTCTCGATCGGCATGCCATGGCGCAGGACACCCGAGATCAGCTTGGCGTAGTTCCAGAACTCCTCGTCGAACAGACGCGAGATACCGCCGATGGTATTCGTATAGCCGTAACGGTCGGTATACTGGAAGTCGTAACGTTTGGTGCCGTCCTCTTCGCGTACCTTTATAATATAGCCCTTGTCGATCTTGCGGGGGATATACATGGCGTCCTCCTCGATCTTACCGGTGAAGACCTCGTAGGGGCGGCCGTCCTGCAGGCCCACGAAGGCGATCCAGTCCTCGGTGCCATTCTTGAAACGCACGATGTCAGCCGGGATCGACTTGGGACGCTTGGGCACCTGTCCGGGATGCTCCTCGCACTTCGGCTTCTTTTTGGAGCCCTTTTCAAGCAGCACACCGTCGCGGCAGCCGTCGCGGTAAACCGTGACGCCCTTGCAGCCGCATTCCCAGGCCGTGCGGTAAACCTGCGCCACGAGCCCCTCCGAAACATTGTTCGGCAGGTTGACGGTCACCGAGATCGAGTGGTCGACCCATTTCTGGATCGCACCCTGCATCTTGACCTTGGCCACCCAGTCGATGTCGTTGGCCGTAGCCCCGTGGTAGGGCGAAGCGGCCACCCACTCCCCGAGCTCCTCGTCGGAGATCGTCGCGAGCTTCGACGTGTCGTATCCGTTCGCCTCGAGCCACTTCACGAAGTTGTGGTGGTAGACGTTGTATTCCTGGAACTTTTCGCCCGTTTCATCCTCATAGTCCACATGCGTGTCCTTGTCGGAGGGGTTGATCTTGCGGCGGCGTTTGTAGACCGTGCGGAACACCGGCTCGATGCCCGACGTGGTCTGCGACATGAGCGACGTGGTACCCGTGGGGGCGATGGTCAGCATGGCGATGTTGCGGCGGCCGACCTTCTCCATCTCGGCGTAGAGTTCCGGGTCGGCCTCGCGGATGCGGGCGATCATCGGATTGTCCTTCTCCTTGGCTGCGTCGTAGACCGGGAAGGCACCGCGCTCGGCGGCCATCTTCACCGAAGCCCGGTAAGCCTCGACAGCCAGCGTCTTCTGCACCTCGACGGCGAATGCGATCGCCTCCTCGGAACCGTATACCAGTCCCAGTGCGGCGAGCATGTCGCCTTCGGCCGTGATGCCGAGGCCCGTACGGCGGCCCTTCTGCGCCATGCCGAGGATCTTCTTCCACAGCTCCAGTTCCACGCGGCGCACGTCCTCGTCCTCGGGGTCGGCGGCGATCTTCTCGATGATCTGCTCGACTTTTTCCAGTTCGAGGTCGATGATGTCGTCCATCATGCGCATGGCCATGGCCACGTGCGACCGGAACTTATCGAAATTGAACTTCGCATCCTTCTTGAACGGGTTGTCCACATAGCTCAGCAGATTGAGCGCCAGCAGGCGGCACGAATCGTAGGGGCAGAGCGGGATTTCACCGCAGGGGTTGGTCGAAACCGTCACGAAGCCCTCGTCGGCATAGCAGTCGGGCACGCTTTCGCGGATGATCGTATCCCAGAACAGCACGCCCGGCTCGGCCGACTTCCAGGCATTGTGGATGATCTTGTCCCAGAGCTTCCGGGCGTCGATATCCTGCTCGTATCGGGGGTTGTCCGAATTGATCGGGAATTGCTGGTGGTATTTCTTGCCGGCGATGGCGGCACGCATGAACTCGTCGTCGATCTTGATCGAAACATTGGCGCCCGTGACCTTGCCCGTGTCGACCTTGGCGTCGATGAAACGCTCGGCATCGGGGTGCTTGATCGACAGCGAGAGCATCAGCGCACCGCGGCGGCCGTCCTGCGCCACCTCGCGCGTCGAGTTGGAATAGCGCTCCATGAAAGGCACGATACCCGTCGACGTGAGCGCCGAGTTGAGCACCGGGCTGCCCGTGGGACGGATGTGCGAGAGGTCATGCCCCACGCCCCCGCGGCGCTTCATCAGTTGCACCTGCTCCTCGTCCATGCGGAAGATGCCGCCGTAGGAGTCGGCCGGATGCTTGTGCCCGATCACGAAACAGTTCGAGAGCGAGGCCACCTGGAAATTGTTGCCGATACCCGTCATCGGGCCACCCTGGGGGATCACATACCGGAAATGATCCAGCAGGCCGAAGACCTCCTCGCGCGACATCGGATTGGGATACTTGCGCTCGATGCGCTCGATCTCGGCTGCGATACGCTCGTGCATCTGTCGGGGTGACGTTTCATAGATATTGCCGAAAGAGTCTTTCAGGGCATATTTGCTGACCCATACCGTCGCGGCAAGGTCGTCCCCGTCGAAATACTTTTTCGACTCGGCAACCGCATCGTTGTAATCGACTTTTTGCGGCGCTTCGGGTTTTACGGCTTTAGACATAACTGTTATTGCTTTTATTTCAGATTTTTAGCGTCGATCCGGGCGAAACCCGGTTCTACAAAATTCATTCTTTTCTATGGAATAACCCAATGCACAGCACCAAACTTATCCACAAATTATTTACAAAAAGGCAAAACATGCGCCCCACATTTATGGGGCGCACATTTGCTGCGGACGGGATGTCCGGCAACGGCTATTTCGCCGCGACGGCGTCGATCTCGACCAGCGCCCCCATCGGGAGTGCGGCGACCTGGTAGCATACGCGCGCGGGCATTCCCGAGGTGAAGAACCCGGCGTAAACGGCATTCATCGCGGCAAAGTCGCCGATGTCCTGCAACAGGACGGTCGTCTTGGCCACGTCGCCGAGCGTATAGCCGGCCTCTTCGAGGATATGGCGCAGGTTGGTGAGCGACTGCCGCGTCTGGGCCTCGATGCCTTCGGCCATCTTTTGGGTCGCTCCGTCGATGGGGAGCTGTCCCGAAACATAGAGCGTGCCGCCGGCCTCCACGGCCTGCGAATAAGGGCCCACGGCCTTGGGGGCGTGGGGCGATGCGATAATCTTCTTCATAGCGGGGTGTTTTTCAAATTCCACACAAAGATAAGATATATTCCGTATATTTGCACAACACATTTAAGAATATGCTATGAAGATTTTGCTGAGAATCGCAGTTATCGCAGCCGTAGCGGCACTCGCCGCGGGTTGCTGCAAATGCCGTTCCTACCAGAAGAAAAACCGCCGGCCGCTCGTCGGCACCGAATGGCAGCTCATACAGTTGGACGGCAGGGCCGTCAAACCCGAAGAGGGCAAGTTCTATGTAATGTTCCTCGCCGAAGAGAACCGCTTTGCGGGGGTCGGAGCCTGCAACCGCCTGATGGGCAAATACGAAACCACAGACAAGGGCGCGCTCAGGATCGGGCCGATCGCCTCGACGATGATGGCCTGCCCGGGCATGGAACAGGAGGACGCCTTCACCAAGGCGCTCGAAGCCACCACGCATTACGACATGGACGGGCCGATGCTGCTGCTGCTCGGCGACGGCGAGCTGAAAGCCGTATTCCAGGCCAAACCCTGAAACAGCGGTCGGAGAAAATCGGAAACAGGGGCCGGTTCATTTGAACCGGCCCCTGCCGTAACAAGATGCATCCGCCGCCTATTTCAGGTGCGGGTTCAGGCCGCGCCACTTTTCGACGGGCGGGATGATCCCCATCGAGATCACCTCGTCGCGCAGTTTGCAGAGGTGCCCGTAGCTGTCGGCAAGAGCCTTGTTCTCCTCGGCCGTACCCTGCACGTTTTTGTAGCTGATACCGTCCTTCGTGATTTCGGTCTCCATCGCCATCAGGATATGCTTGAACCGGTCGTTGTGTACGAACACGCCGGCCGGATAGCCGAACGGCCTGCCGCCCATCGCCGCGGCAATCATGCAGATCGACAGGTAGGCCGGGCTCTGGAACGACGAACGTCCGCGCAGGTCGATGATGTGCTTGCCGCCCTGGATCACCCGCTGTTGCAGGTCGTGCCAGTCGCCTTCGGGCATCTCGCGGCCGATCAGCTCCGACAGGGGGCGTCCGGCAACGAGCGTCGTCGAAGCGAAGACCGCCATCTGCTCGCCGTGGCCGCCGTAGGTGCGGCAGTTGCGGATCTCGTCGGGCGAAATCCTGAAATATTTGGCCAGTTCGCTCCGCAGGCGCGTGGAGTCCAGCGCCGCGAGGGTCGAAAGCTGCGACGGGCGGATACCCGCATAGATGAGCGTCACCAGCCCCGTGATGTCGGCCGGATTGAAGACCACCACTACGTGTTTCACATCGGGGCAGTAAGCCTTGATGTCCTTGCCGAACTGTGCGGCGATCTCGGCATTGCCCTTGAGCAGGTCTTCGCGCGTCATGCCGGCCTTGCGGGCCGCGCCGCCCGACGAAACGACATAGGCCGCTCCCGAGAGCGCCTCCTTGACATCGCTCGTCCAGGTGATGTTCACCCCTTCGAACGCACAGTGGTAAAGCTCCTCGGCCACGCCCTCGAGCGCCGGAGCATAGGGATCGTAAAGGCAGATGTTGGGCGTAAGGCGCATCATCAGCGCCGTCTGGGCCATGTTCGAGCCGATCATGCCGGCCGCGCCCACGATCGTGAGCTTGTCGTTTGTCAGAAATTCCATATGAGAAATATTTTACATTGGTACAATCCTGTACCCGGGTCTTGCTTGCAAAAAAACGGGCGACAGTTCCGACCGTATTCCGGCATATGTCGTGCCGCAACCGGGGATGCCCCGGAGTGCGCCCCGGCCGCAGGTCATTCGACCTCGCGGCGGTTCAGCAGGGCGTGCGTGATGGTCAGCTCGTCGACATATTCCAGTTCGTCGCCGAAGCCGATGCCGCGGGCTATGGAGGTGACTTTCAGTCCCGGGAACTGCCGGAGGCGGTTCATCAGGTAGAAGAGCGTGGTTTCGCCCTCGACCGAGGTGGAAATGGCGAGGATCACCTCCTTCACGCCGCCGCGGGCGATGCGTTCGGTCAGCAGGTCGATCTTCAGGTCGGAGGGCGAAATACCCTGCATGGGTGAAATGACGCCGCCCAGCACATGGTACAATCCCTTGTACTGCCGCGTATTCTCGACCGACAGCACGTCGGCCACCTGTTCGACGACGCAGATCGTCGTATGGTCGCGCTCGTCGTCGGCGCAGATCGGGCAGACATCCTCGTCGGAGAGGTTGTTGCACTGCGTGCAATATTTGACCTCGTTGCGGAAACGGTCGATGCTTTCCGTCATTTCGGCAACCGATTCGCGCTCCATCCGAAGGATGTGGATGGCCAGGCGCAGCGCCGTACGGCGCCCTATGCCCGGGAGTTTCGACAGCTCGCCGACAACGTCCTGTAAGAGCCTCGACATTCAGATGATTTCGATTTTGCGTCCTTCGACCCAACCCTTCTTGCCGTCGGCGATCACGACCTCGCACCACCCGTCGAGGCGGTCGGTGATCGTCACGACCGTACCCTCGTGCAGCACGAAGAGGTCGGTCGACGACTTGTCGGGCGAACTCTTCACCGCCGTGGAGGCGGTCATCACCACGGCCGAGGTGTCGTCGAGCATCTCACGGCGTTCCCCCACGGCGAACCACGTGGTCAGCATGAACAGCAGCGCCGCGACGACCGTGCCGTAGAAACCCGCCTTGCGCAGCGAAATGCGCTGTGCCAGCAGGTAGACCAGAAACAGCCCCAGCATACAGGCCAGCAATGCGAGCGAAAGCAGGCTCCACGCCGTGCATCCCATCATGTGGCGGATGTCGCGCATCCACGTGACGAAGAAGAACTCGGGGATATCTTCGATGTTGTCTTTGGTGCGGGCCTCGGCGACGCTGAGGTTGTAACGGATGTCGTCGTTGCCCGGCGCAAGGCGCAACGCCCGATTGTAATAGAGGATGGCCTTGCCGATACGGTCATCCTTGAAATAGGCATTGCCCAGGTTATAATAGAGTTTCATGGAGCTCACCCCGCGCGAAAGCAACTCTTCGTAGGTATCGGCGGCCGCATGGAAATCGCCGTTGATATAGGCCGTATTGGCTTTGTTCCACAACTGCTCCGCAGTCTGCTCCCCGGAGGCCTGCGCCTCGGCAGGGGCTTCCCGGGAAACCCGTTGCAAGCTGTCGGCAGGCTCCTGCGCAAAGGATACCGCGGCCAGGGCCAGCGACAACAGAAAACACAAGATCATTCGTTTCATGGCGTTCTTATCTTTTTATCACCGCTTCGATCCGGGAAATGATGTCCACGCCCTCGGCGTACACCTCGCTCATCTGTGCCGATGCAGCAGGCGAATACTGCGCCTCGTCGCACTTGGTGATGATGGACGTGAAGCGCTGCGACTCCTCGGCCGACACGCCGCGCTTGTGCAGCTCCTCGCGGACGTTCTCCTTGGTGAGGTTGGCCACCGGGATGTTGAACTTGTCACCCATGTACCCCCACAGAGCCCGGAGCATCTCCTCGTAGAAGGCATGGCGGTTTTGCTCCTCCATATAGCGTTTAGCGACCCGGAAACGCTGCACGGCGACCTTGTTGGCACGCTTTCCGCGCACCAGCGCGGCGTTCTGCGACTCGCGGATCTGCTTGCGCAGCGCCACGTAGACCGCCGTGAAGAAGGCCAGGATTCCGAAGAGCAGCACCCAGTAGACCGCACCGAAAAGGAACGGCTCGCGTACTGGGCGCAACTGCGCGTTGCCCAGCTTGATGAAACGGATGTCCTGGCCGAGCATCTTGACCTCCTCCTTGGACATGCCGCGTCCCTGCACGACATAGGCGTCGCCTCCGCCGCCCTTGGCATCGGGCGTGATCTCCAGTTCGAGCGGACGCGAGCGCAGCGTCATGTACTGCATGCGCGCCGGATCGAAATAGCTGAATTCGACGGGCTCGACTTCGTACGTGCCTTCGGCGCGTGCGATAAAGGGGTATTCGAACTGGCGGTAGCCGGAAATCCCGGCCGCCGAGGCGTTGATCGACTCGGTCGTCTTGACGTTATACTGCTCGAACGAGGCGGGCAGCGTCAGCTTGGGTGCCTGCACGAACGTGAGGTTGCCCGTACCGGAGATCTTCACCGTATAGGTCGCCGCAGAATTGGCTGCCAGCCGGTCAGGCGGCAGCACCGCATCCATCGCAAAACTGCCTACGGCGCCGCTGAAGCTGGCAGGAGCGCCCGCCGGCAGCGGTTTGACCGTGACGTTTATCCGCGGGCTCTGCACCTTGCGGGGTACGTTCACGAAATCGTGCCCGCCCCCGAAGAAGGGATCGAGGCTGCGCCGGCTCTGGATGACGACCTGCGCCACGGCGGTGATCTCGGCAGGCTCGATGACGAGCGTACCGGCCTGCTGTGGATAGAGCAGGTACTCCTTGGCCACGAGCGTCTCGTAGACTTTTCCGTTGAAGGTTTCGCGTTCGCGGCGGGCGTTCTCCGTATTGAGTTCCTGCGCCCAGAAGCCGTTGAACGAAGGGAATTTCACATCGTTATACCCCACTATAGGAACCCGCTCGTAGAGTTTGAAGGTCACGCGCAGCGGCTCGCCTTTGAAAACCGAAGTCCGCGACACGATGGCCCGCAACAGGATGTCGTCCTTGGCGACCCGGCTCTGCGCCGCACTCTCGGAGGAGGCTTCCTCGCGGCGCTGCGGCTGCCCGCCGGCGGCGGAACCGCCGCCTCCCGGCGCCTTGCCCTCATCCACCACCTCGATCGCCAGCGGCTTGGTACGGTAGGTAGTCCCCTCGACCGTCACCTCGGCCGCACCGACGGTGACGTTCCCAGCGCCCTGCGGCACGAGCACGTAGGTGATCGTGTAGTTGATAACCCGCGTCATCGAATTGTTCACGATCTGGATCGACTGTCCCTGCGCTTCGGCCGGGCCGGCGATCACGTCGAACCCTTCGAACGAAGGGGCTTTGAACGAGCCCGGCTCGGGCTGCGCGTTCAGTGCGAACTCCACGCGGAACGGCTCGCCGACAGCGACCGTCAGCGGAGAATTAGCCTCAAAAGTGACCTTCTCGGCAGCCGATGCCGAGAAGATCGCCAGCACGAAGAGTGCCGTCAGGGATATTTTCGCAATGAAATCTCTCATTGAGCTCTACAATAAAACCTTCTTTCAGATTTTACAACGTAAACTTTTGCCCGTTAGTATATCCGCGGGCCGGTTTTTAATGCTTGAAATCGGCAAAAAAATCGTTGCCTTTGTCATCGACGATGATGAACGCCGGGAAATCCTCGACGTAGATCTTGCGGACGGCCTCCATACCCAGCTCGGGGAAGTCCACGACCTCGACCGATTTGATGGAGTTCTTGGCCAGGATCGCCGCCGGGCCGCCGATCGAACCGAGGTAGAAACCGCCGTACTTCTTGCAGGCGTCGGTCACCTGCTGCGTGCGGTTGCCCTTTGCCACCATCACCAGCGAACCGCCCAGCGACTGGAACAGGTCGACGTAGGGATCCATACGCCCGGCCGTCGTGGGGCCGAACGATCCCGAGGCCATGCCGTCCGGGGTCTTGGCAGGCCCGGCATAGTATACCGGATGTTTCTTGAAATATTCGGGCATCGGCTTGCCCTCGTCGATCATCTGCTTGATGCGCGCATGGGCAATGTCGCGGGCCACGATGAGCGTGCCTTTCAGGTTCAGACGCGTCTTGATCGGGTATTTCGAAAGGATTTCACGCACCTTGTCCATGCCTTCGTCGAGGTCGATGTCCACGGCGGGCGACATGTTGGGCGCCTCCTTGGGCAGGAAACGCGCGGGATTCTTCTCCAGCTGCTCGAGGAAGATGCCCTCCGGGGTGATCTTGGCCTTGATGTTACGGTCTGCCGAGCAGCTCACGCCGATGGCCACGGGGCACGAAGCCGCATGGCGCGGGGCGCGAATCACGCGCACGTCGTGCACGAGGTATTTGCCGCCGAACTGGGCGCCGACACCGCTCTGCTGGCAGATCTTGAGCACCTTCTCCTCCCACTCCAGGTCGCGGAAGCAGCGGCCGCCCTCGTTACCCGAGGTGGGCAGCTCGTCGAGATAGCCGGCCGAAGCCTTCTTCACGGTCGAGAGGCACATCTCGGCCGACGTACCGCCGATGCAAATGGCCAGGTGGTAGGGCGGGCAGGCCGACGTACCGAGGTCGAAGATATGGGTCTTGATGAAATCGGTCAGCGATTTCTCGTTCAGCAGCGCCTTGGTCTGCTGGTAGAGGAAGGTCTTGTTGGCCGAACCGCCGCCCTTGGTAATGAAGAGGAATTCATACTCCATGCCGGGGTGGCCGCCGTAAATGTCGATCTGCGCCGGGAGGTTCGTACCGGAATTCTTCTCCTCGGTCATCGTGAAAGGCACGACCTGCGAATAGCGCAGGTTGCGGTCTTTGTAGGTCTCGTACACGCCTTTGGCAATGTATTTCGCATCGTCGGCGCCCGTATAGACGTCCTCGCCCTTGTGGCCGATGCAGATGGCCGTGCCGGTGTCCTGGCACGTGGGGAGTTCGCCCTCGGCCGCAACGACCTGGTTGAGCAGCATGGTGTAAGCCACGAACTTGTCGTTGTCGGTGGCCTCGGGATCGTCGAGGATGTTGCGCAACTTCTGCAGGTGGGCGGCACGCAGGTAGAACGACACGTCGCTGTAAGCGGCTTTGGACAAGAGTTCGAGGCCAGCGGGGTCGACCTTGAGGATCTTGCGGCCGTCGCATTCGACGACTTTCACGTAATCCTTCGTCAACAGACGGTACTGGGTTTTGTCTTCCCCGACGGGGAACGGCTCCTGATAAATGAAATCAGCCATAATCGTGATATGTTTTGTGTTTGTTAATGTCCGTTTGTCCCGTGCCCGGCATGCAGCGCGGCGCTTTTCCGCAGGCAGCCCCTGCAGCCGGGAGGCATCCTGCGCCGCTCTGCCGCCCGCAATCAACCGCATGCAGGCCGCACCGGGCATACCCTGCCCGCACACCGGGGCTTAAGGCCATGCAAAAATACAAAAAACTATCCGGATTGCACAACAATTTGCCGCCGGCTGTTATTATTTTCACAAAAAGAGAATAAAATAGCCGGATCGGACGCAATTAATTAGAATTTTTATTAAATTTGTGCAGTTTTTCGAGACAAACAATTCACTGCATAAATTAAATTATTATGGTATCGTACAAAGAATTGGGCCTTGTGAACACCCGTGAGATGTTCGCAAAAGCCATCAAGGGCGGTTATGCCATCCCGGCATTCAACTTCAACAACATGGAGCAGATGCAGGCCATCATCTCGGCTTGCGTGGAGGCTTCGTCGCCGGTCATCCTCCAGGTTTCGTCGGGCGCACGCAAATACGCCAACCAGACGCTGCTGCGCTACATGGCACAGGGCGCCGTCGAGTATGCCAAGGAGCTGGGCAAAAACATTCCCATCTGCCTGCACCTCGACCACGGCAACTCGTTCGAGTTGTGCAAGAGCTGCATCGACATGGGCTTTTCGTCGGTGATGATCGACGGTTCGCACCTGCCCTACGACGAAAACGTAGCCCTCACCAAGCAGGTCGTAGACTACGCACACCAGTTCGACGTAACGGTCGAAGGTGAGCTGGGCGTGCTGGCCGGCGTGGAGGACGAGGTTTCGGCCGAGCACCACACCTATACCGACCCCGCTGACGTGATCGACTTCGTTTCGAAGACCGGCGTAGACTCGCTGGCCATCTCGATCGGCACGTCGCACGGCGCCAACAAGTTCAAGCCCGAGCAGTGCACCCGCAACGCCGAGGGCATCCTCGTTCCGCCCGAACTGCGTTTCGACATCCTGGCCGAGATCGAGAAGAAGCTTCCCGGCTTCCCCATCGTGCTGCACGGATCGTCGTCCGTACCGCAGGAGTACGTGAAGATCATCAACACGCACGGCGGTGCGCTCAAGGATGCCGTAGGTATTCCCGAGGAGCAGCTTCGCCGCGCCGCCAAGAGCGCAGTCTGCAAGATCAACATCGACTCGGACGGCCGTCTGGCCATGACCGCAGCCATCCGCAAGATCTTCGTAGACCAACCCGCAGAGTTCGACCCCCGCAAATACCTGGGCCCGGCCCGCGACGAGCTGAAGAAGCTCTACATGCACAAATGCGAAAGCGTCCTGGGTTCGGCCGGACAGGCTTAATCCGAAATTCCCGACAGAAAAATCCCGGACCATCGCGGCCCGGGATTTTCTTTTATACCCGCAAGCCCGGTGCCCCCCGATCGGCACAGCCCGACAGACCGGCACAGCCGCCGTCCCGCAGATCGGCATAGCCCAGCACCTCGCAGTTCGGCACAGCCGGCACCCCGCAGTATACCCCGCCGCCGCGCCAGGCTCCGCCCCAAGGCCACCGACCGTGCCGGGAGGCCGCCTACACGCTGAACCGTTCGGCCTGCTGCCGGGTATTGCGCCCCAGCACATCCGATAAAGCCGCCCCGGTCAGCCGCGCCTCGATCCATGCCGTAAAATCGAAGTATTTGAGTAAAGGCCGCTCGTATTTATCGGCCGCAACCGCCTGCACCACACCGTACAGCCGTTCCCAAAGACGTCCCCTCTCGCGCCGGCTTGCAGGCAGCGGAAAGAGGCGCACAAACCTGAAAACAAGTTTTTCGACCGAGCTGTTTCCGATAGCGGTACTGCGGCGTATGGATTTGATTTCGTTTTCGGCGAAATCGAACCGCCCGCATTCCGCCTGCAGGAGCAAATTCACCAGCCGTGCAATGCGGAATGCCGGGAAATTATAGAACACGAGCCCGGTCGCCTGGATCCGGGTCATGGCCTTGCGGGCTTCGCCACCCCGGTCGCACACCAGATGCAGCACGACCAGATTGAGTTGCAACAACAGTTGGACATCGAGTTTTTGCTGCGACAGTTTGCGGAACAGGGTCTCCTCATGTTGCTTATAAAGTTCCTGCGCATCGGCGAACGCCCCGCAATTGATGAGCCGGAACGAATCGTACAGATAGATAAAGGCCAGCACTTTGCGGACAAACTCATGGGGGTAGTCGCTTTCCGTAAGCCGGTGCAGCTTGGCGATAAAAAAAGGCATCTCATCGTAAAGCCCCGCCGAAAGCAGGCTGTCCAATACCCCCAGCACGGCATCGAGGTAGTGCAACGGAGGGTTGAGCATCCGGCCCGGATTGTGGTCGAACAATTCGAGCAGTTGCTGATAGATGCGGATGGCAGCCTTGTAATTGCCCGACTGCAGGAAATAGGTCGACTGGAACAGCTGGTGGAGTTTATCCACCTCGAACCCGTTGTACGTGTTATTGGCGATCAGGTGCAGCTCGCTCAGCACCAGATCGTTCAGGCTCTGGCACTCCTGTTCGGAACGCACCTTGCTGCGGTAAAGCGCCCGGTACTTGAGGATATCGTAAAGCTGCATGTGCTGGTTGGCGCTGCGCAGATGCTTGAACGTCTCGTTCACTTTCATCTGTTTTTCGACCAACTGCTTTTCGCTCATCCCCTGATAATCCCCGGCACTCAGGTAACGCAATTCCGTCTGCCGGATCAGCATGAGCAAAGCCGTCATCTCATACTGCCCGGCCAGTTTTTTCGCCCGGCTCAGCTCTTCGGTCGCGGCCTGCAGCAAGCCGCAGCGGAAAAGGATCTCCGCCTCGGCCATGCGGTTGGAAATGCGGGCCTGGATGTCATACCGGCTCCGTAAATGCAGCAGGCAGTCGACAACTACCTTATACAGGTGCTTGACGGCAATGTCGAAGCTGCTCTCCCCGGCATCGACGCCAAAACGCCGGGTAACCTCCTCGACCGAAGAGCACTCCTCCATCAGGGCGAACAAAGTCAGATAGACCTTATCGCCCTCCTGCAGGTTGCTGTAAAGTTTGAAATAGCGTTTTTCCGCCTTCGTCATCGAATGGATAAGTACAAGCAGCGAAATAGCTTTGTTCATGGCCTTGCGGGTTAGTTACACAAAGATAGGAATTATTTGCCGGAGATGAAATCCCGGAAATTCCTGATGGAAGATCCGGGTTATAAAGGAATATTCCCGGACAATTTTGCACATATCCGGATAATCCCAAAAAGGTCATTTCACAGCCAAATACACGCAAAACCGGTATTGTCGCTCTATCGGGCAACTTCCCGAGGTATTTTTTACAGCCACAGGCCCTTATAAACATTAAGTTCGGATAAAATCATTTGAAAACAACCGGATAAAACATATAATAACACCCATAGTAATATAGCCACATCTATAATATTCAATATTTTAAATCCAACAATGCAATACATATTATTTTTAATAAATCACTTTGGGTTTATCCTAATTAAAGTAAAAATACACCTCCTTATTAGAACTTTTAAACTTATATTTGTATAACAAACGGCCGGACAAATACGCCAAACGATCCGCAAACAAGGCGACGAACCTATATATTCAATAATTTAATTAACCCAAAATACGCATAACCATGTAACCCAATGCCGGGGCAAAGCCCTCCCACCACCAGTTTAACCAACCAAACCTGTAAAACTATGACCCTAATTCTACGAAAAAACATGCTGCGCACCTGTTGTCTGGCCGCGCTGCTCGGTACGCTGCCGGCCGTCATGCATGCAGCCGGTACCCCAGATTACGACACCTTGCAACAAAACGACACCCGCCGGATCTCCGGCCGGGTAACCGACGACACAGGCAAGCCCCTGATGGGCGTAACGGTCGTCGAGAAAGGTACGACCAACGGCGTCAGCACCACTGCCGACGGCAGCTATACGCTGCGTCTGCAAAATGCGGAAAATGCCGTCCTCGAATTCTCATTCATCGGCTACCGGAACACGGAACTTCCGGCAGGAACGAAAACAACGCTCGATGTGCAGCTCACCGAGTCAGTCACGACGATGGACAACGTAGTCGTGATCGGGTACGGTACCACCACGAAAAAAGAGCTGACCGGCTCGGTCTCCTCCCTCAAGAGCGATGATTTCAAACAAGGGAACATCACCAATCCGCTGCAACTGCTCCAGGGACAGGTTGCAGGCCTGAATATCGTACGCGCCGACGGCGGAGACCCCAACGGCGACTTCGAAATCCAGTTGCGGGGCATGACCACAATGGCCGGCGGCGCTTCGCCGTTGGTCGTCATCGACGGCGTCGTGGGCGGCGACCTGTCGAACGTCAGTCCCGACGACATCGCCTCGATCGACGTGCTGAAAGACGGTTCGGCCGCTGCGATCTACGGCACACGAGGTACGAACGGTGTGATTCTGGTGACAACGAAAAAAGCCCATGCGGGGGAGAACCGTATCGAATTCTCGGCTTATGTCGCCATGCAAAGCGTGGACAAAAAACCCGACGTGATGTCGGCGAGCGAATACCGCAACACGATCCGGCAATATTTCCCCGACAAAGCGTCGTCGTACGATTTCGGCGGATCGACAGACTGGTTCGACGCCGTCACGCGCAAACACCCTGTAAGCCAAAATTATAACGTATCCTCATCGGGCGGCTCCGCAAAACTCAACTACCGCGCCAGCGTCTCCTACACCAATGACATCGGGCTGGTGAAAAAAACCGGGAACGAGAAACTCCGCGGTCGCCTGAACGTGAGCCAGTCGCTCATCCGGGATCGGCTGAAGGTGGATTATAATTTTGCGTACACCACCGGCAAGGGTTCCTATGCGGACAAGTTCATCATGCGACAGGCCGTATTGCGCAACCCGACCGAACCCATTTACGAAACCAACGGCAACAACCCCCAGTACGGCAAATACTTCTTCTCGCCGGGAATCGACTACCACAACCCCGTGGCGATGCTCGAACAACGTGACGACGAAGGCATCCGCAAAGAGTTCTCGGGCAGCGTCAATGCTTCGCTGCGCATCATAGACGGTCTGAAAATCAGTGCCATGGGCGCCATCATCGAGCGTTCGGAACGCTATGGGCACTATTACGGCCGCTATTACCCGGTAAATATCGGCAACAACGGGACGGCGGAAACTTACAACGACCACTACAAGAACAAGATGCTCGAAGCGACGATCGATTATTCGGGCACGTTCGGCGACCACAAACTGCAAGCCATCGCCGGTTACTCGTTCAGCGAGGAAAGTTCGGAAAGCTACGACCAGATGAACTACAAGTTCGATACGGACATCTTCGGGTTCTACAACATCGGCAGCGGCGGGGCGCTCAAGGAAGGGCTCGCCTCGATGGGCAGCAGCAAGGAAGACAACCGGCTCATCGCCTTCTTCGGCCGCGTGATGTATAATTACAAGGAAAAATACCTCTTCTCGGCATCGGTGCGCTATGAAGGTTCATCGCGTTTCGGCGACAACCACAAATGGGGAACCTTCCCGGCCGTGAGCCTCGGCTGGCGCATATCGCGCGAACCGTGGCTGAAGGACGCCAAATGGCTCAACGAGCTCAAGCTGCGCGCCGGCTTCGGCATCACGGGCAACCAGGAGATCGGCAACTACCGTTCGCTGTCGATCCTGCGCAAGGGTTCGTCGAATTTCTATTACAACAACAAGTGGATCAGCACCTATGAACCCGGCAGCAATCCCAACCCCGACCTGCGCTGGGAGAAGAAGAAAGAGTTCAACGTCGGGCTCGACATGAGCGTGCTCGGCAACCGGCTCAACGTCACGGTCGACTACTACAACCGCCGCACCAAGGATCTGCTCTACACCTATACCGTACCCGTACCGCCCAACCTCTACCCTTCGAAATTCGCCAACGTCGGCACGATCGACAACAAGGGTATCGAAGTGACGGTCAACGCCACGCCGATTTCACGCAAGAATTTCAGCTGGAACCTCGCGGCGACGATAAGCCACAACAAGAATAACCTGGTCAAATTCTCCAACGAGGATTACGAAATGGTGCAAATCCAGACCGGCTACTTCCCCGACGACCTGAAAATGTATACCATGCGCATCGTCGAAGGCGGTTCGCTGGGCAACTTCTGGGGCCCGAAATTTTTGGGATTCAACGATAACGGCGGCGCCATCTACGAAGACTTAGACGGTGTAGAGGGCATTACCGAAGCGGACTACCAGGTTATCGGCAACGCATATCCCGACGTACTGCTGTCGCTGCAGAATACCTTCAGCTACAAACAGTGGAGCCTGAGCTTCCTGCTGCGCAGTTCCATCGGCAACGACGTCCTGAACCAGAGCCGTGTCTATTACGAAGGGTTCGGTTACTTCGGCACCCGCAATATTCTGCGCTCGACACTCGACCATGCCAACTACAAGGACGGCGCATACTATTCGTCGCGGTTCGTGGAGGACGGCTCCTACCTCAAGCTCGACAACATAACGCTGAGCTACGACTTCAAACTCAAATCGAAGGTCATCTCCAAGCTGCGCTGCTATGTCACGGCACAAAACCTCTTTACCATCACCGGCTACAAGGGAATCGACCCCGAAGTCAGCATTTCGGGGCTGCAACCCGGCATCGACTGGTATGACTTCTATCCCCGCACGCGTACATTCGTTCTCGGAGCCGCCATCGCATTCTAAATCATCCGACCAACAAACGAACCTATTATGAAAAAGATAGTATCAATCCTGTCCACGATATTCCTGCTAAGTGCAACACTGAGTTCCTGCACCGACCTGGAAGAGAATCCCTACTCCTCGATCCCGTCCGACGAATTCTTCAACAACGAAGAAGAATTCCTGATGAGCGCCGGGCGTATTTACGCTTATCTGGTACGCTATACCTGCTACCGCTGTATCTGGGGCACGATTTCCGTATCGACGGACGAGGCGGTCAGTCCCCTGCGCGAAGGAAACCAGTGGGTCGACGACGGCGTATGGCGCGACATGCACGCACACACGTGGAATTCGCAGATGCAGGATCTGCAAACGATCTGGGAGTTCCTTTTCGGCGGCATTTCGCTCTGCAACCAGATACTCTATGAGTTCGACCAGTCGTCGGTCGATTTCGAGGCCAAACCCAGCCTGGTAGCCGAGGTGCTGGTCATGCGCGCATGGTTCTATCTGAATGCCATGGATCTGTTCGGCAATGTTCCCTTCACCACCGACTTCTCGGACACGAGCCTGCCCAGGCAGGTGGATCGCAAGTTCCTCTTCTCGTTCATCGAACAGCAGATCAAGGATAACGTCGGCCTGTTGCAGGACGTGCCTACCGCCTCGAACTACGGCCGCGTAACCAAGGCGATGGCTTACACCACGCTCGCCAAACTGTACATCAATGCGCAGGAGTGGATCGGCGAGGCCAAATGGGACGAAACCATCGCTGCCTGCGACCAGGTGATCGGGTTCGGGAAACTGGAGATAGAACCCGACTACTTCACGAACTTCAAGGTGGACAACACTTCGTCGAAGGAGAATATATTCGTCATCCTCTACGACAAGGTTTACACGTCGCAAAACTGGTGGCACGTCTTCCGGTTCCACCAGCTGACGCTCAACAGCCTCTCGCAACAGACCTACGGCATCCTCGACTTTTGCTGGAACGGTTTCGCCGCAACCGAATCGTTCTACAACAAGTACGATCCGAAAGACATCCGGCGCAGGCAATGGCTCGCGGGCCCCCAGTACGACATGTCGGGCAATCCCCTCCTGATGCAGAACGGGGAGCAGCTCGACTACACGCCGCATATCACCTCGCTGTTCGACTTCTCGAACCCGGCAAAATCGAACGAAGGCGTCCGCTCGGCCAAATACGAATATGCGAACGGGCTGCAGGGCGAATGCATGGACAACGACTATGTGGTCTACCGTTATGCCGACGTGCTGATGATGAAGGGCGAGGCGCTCGTGCGCCAGGGGCATGCCGATCTGGCCGTTCCCCTTTTCAACGAGGTTCGCCGCCGCACGGGGCTGGAAGACTACAAGGCCGCCGATCTGACACTCGATGAAATTTACGACGAACGGGGCCGGGAATTTGCATGGGAAGGATTACGTCGCCAGGATATGATCCGGTTCGGCAAGTGGAGCGAAGCACGCGACCTGAAACCGGCCGTCAGCCCGGCATACACGAAACTTTACCCTATTCCGGCCAACATCCGCAAGACCAACACGAACCTCAAACAAAACGACGGATATACCGATTGAACACCACCCCGCCCTGCCGGTTTGTAGGAACCGGCAGGGCGGGATAAACAGCCACACAGAAAAAACACCATGTCAGAATCAAAAATTCTCGTAATCGGCAGTTCGAACACCGATATGGTCATCTGCACCGGACACTTACCCCTTCCCGGCGAGACGGTCATCGGGGGCACCTTCTTCATGAACCCGGGCGGCAAAGGCGCCAACCAGGCCGTCACAGTGGCGCGTCTGGGCGGAAGGGTCTCCTTCATCTGCAAAACAGGCAGCGACATCTTCGGACACCAAGCCAACCAGTTGTTCAATGAAGAAGGGATCGACACTTCGTATGTATTTTCCGACACGAAAAACCCGTCGGGCGTGGCTTTGATTACCGTAGATACCGACGCTGAGAACTGCATCGTCGTCGCACCCGGAGCCAACGCACATCTCACCCCGAACGACCTCAAACGGTCGGCCGAGGCGGTCGAAGCGGCCGATATCATCCTGTTGCAACTCGAAATCCCGATGCAAACCGTGGAAGCCGCAGCCGCCATGGCATACCGGCTGGGCAAGAAGGTCGTCCTGAACCCGGCCCCGGCCTCGAAGCTCTCCGCCGGACTGCTCGAAACGCTGTACGCGATCACCCCGAATGAAACCGAAGCCGAAGCCATTTCCGGAATCCGCATCACCGATGAACACACGGCCGAAGAAGCCGCCCGTAAAATCGCGTCGATGGGCGTGTGCAACGTCATCATCACGCTCGGAGCCAAAGGGGCCCTGGTCTTCGACGGGGAACACTGCGAAGTCGTCCCGGCATATAAGATACAGGCTGTCGACACGACCGCCGCGGGCGATGTGTTCAACGGGGCGCTGGTCGTAGCCCTCTCCGAGGGGCGGACACTTCCCGAAGCCGTGCGTTTCGCCTGTAAAGCCTCGGCCATATCGGTGACACGCCCGGGTGCGCAAAATTCCGTACCTTACCGTACCGAAGTCGACGTATTCAACCTATAACGCTAAAACAGACCCGACCATGAAAAAAACCTTTTTGTTACTCTGCACGGCCGCGACCATCGTCTCGTGCAATGCCCGCCCGGCGCCCCGCGAGCTCCCGGAACAGGTCACCCTCACCAAAGAACGGCTGCTCGACAAAATCAAGGGCGGCTGGGCCGGCCAGACTATCGGATGCACCTACGGCGGCCCGACGGAATTCAAATTCAACGGCACGATGATCCAGGAATACACCCCGATCCCGTGGCCGGAACACTACATCAAATGGTGGTATGAAAACACCCCGGGACTCTACGACGACGTATACATGGATCTGACGTTCGTCGAAGTTTTCGACCGCCTGGGCATCGACGCCCCGGTGGATTCGCTCGCCGCAGCCTTCGCCAATGCCGGCTACGTACTGTGGCACGCCAACCAGGCCGCACGCTACAACATCCTCAACGGCATCCGCCCGCCCGAATCGGGGCACTGGATCAACAACCCCCATGCCGACGACCTCGACTTCCAGATCGAAGCCGATTTTGCGGGGCTCATGTCCCCGGGCATGCCCAACGCGGCCTCGGAGTTCTGCGACCGCGTGGGACACATCATGAACTACGGCGACGGCTGGTACGGCGGAGTTTACGTGGCAGCGATGTATTCGCTTTCGTTCGTCTCGGACGACATCGGATTCATCGTCGAGGAAGCCTTGAAAACCATCCCCGAACAGAGCCGCTATTACCGGTGCATGAAAGACGTCATCGCCTGGCACAAGCAGTATCCCGGCGACTGGAAACGCACCTGGTTCGAATGCGAAAAGAAATGGAGCTCGGATATCGGCTGCCCGGACGGCGTATTCGTGCCGTTCAACATCGACGCCGTGATCAACAGCGCCTACATCCTTATCGGCCTGCTTTACGGCGAGGGCGACTTCTCGAAGACACTCGATATCGCCACCCGCTGCGGACAGGATTCGGATTGCAACCCGGCATCGGCCGGCGGTATCCTGGGCGCAATGCTCGGGTACGGCAACATCCCGGAAAAATGGATGCGCAACCTGCGTGAAGTGGAAGATATGGACTTTGCCTATACCGACATCTCGCTCAACCGCACCTACGAAATGAGTTTCTGTCAGACTTTGGAAGTGATCCGCCGCAACGGCGGTTCCGTAGGTGAAACCGACGTGACCATCGCATGCCAGCAACCCGTACCCGTCCGTTTCGAACAGTCGTTCGAAGGGCATTATCCGACCGAACGCCGTTCGATACACAAATCGCTTCCCGAAGCCGGCGGAATCGAATTCGACGGCATCGGAGCGGTATTGACGGGCGCCCTGCGCTGCCCCGACGAGTCGTACGTGGCCGAAGTAACCTTCTCGATCGACGGGCAACCGGTCGAACGCGTCAAACTCCCCGCCCGCTACCGCACGCGCCGGCATGAACTTTTCTGGCGCTACCAACTCCCGTCCGGCACCCACCGTATCACGGCCGAATGGCATAACCCGCGCAAGGATGCATCGTTGCAGATCCGCGACCTGCTGGTCTACGACAAAGCACCGCGCCCGTCCGGAATTTAATCCAAAACCTGTAAAATACGGCACATTATGTTCATCGTTCAAAGTTATCCCCTGGCAATCGCCTTTTGCTTCATCACCATGCTGTGCTGGGGCTCCTGGGGCAACACCCAGAAACTGGCGGCCCGCACGTGGCGCTATGAACTCTTCTATTGGGACTACGTGGTCGGTGTCCTGCTCTTCTCCTTGCTGTCGGCCTTCACGCTGGGCAGTTTCGGCGCCGAAGGGCGCGGTTTCCTCGCAGACCTGGCACAGGCAGACGCAGGCAGCCTCTTCTCGGCATTCATGGGCGGCGTGATATTCAACGCATCGAACATCCTGCTCTCGGCAGCCATCGCCCTCTGCGGCATGTCGGTAGCTTTTCCCGTGGGTGTAGGGCTCGCACTGGTACTGGGCGTAGTGATAAATTATTTCAGCGCGGCCAAAGGCGACCCGACCTTCATTTTCCTCGGGGTACTGCTCATCGCCGCAGCGATCGTCATGAACGGATTCGCCTACAAGAAAGCCCAGACCGAAAAACGCAAACTCACGACAAAAGGCATTCTCATTTCGGTTGCGGCCGGCATCATCATGGCATTCTTCTACCGGTTCGTGGCCGCTTCCATGGATCTGAACGATTTTGCCGCCCCGGCAGCCGGCAAAATGACACCCTATACGGCCGTATTCATCTTCGCTGTCGGGGTTTTCATCAGCAATTTCCTGTTCAACACCGTCGCGATGAAACGTCCGGTGGACGGTGAACCCGTGCGGATCGCCGACTATTTCAAAGGCGGCTTCAAAACCCACATGGTCGGCGTGCTGGGCGGTATGATCTGGTGCCTGGGAGAATCGTTCAGCATGATCGCCTCGGGCAAAGCCGGGGCGGCAATCTCCTACGGCCTGGGACAGGGGGCGACACTCGTTTCGGCACTTTGGGGAATACTGATCTGGAAAGAATTCAAGGGGGCACCCAAAATCTCCCACAGGCTCAACCTGGGAATGTTCCTGCTGTTCCTCACCGGGCTCGGGATGCTGATCTATGCGGGCGCATAGGCGACTGAATACCCTATTAAAAAATCCCGAAGCATTGGCTTCGGGATTTTTTATTCTGGGCAGCAACCATCCCCGCACCCAACGCCCGGGCACCGGATGCGGCCTGGAGTAGCCAGGCGCCGCAATGAGCTACCCGACAATGATCCGGAAGCGGCATTCTCTGCCGCCCGACAACACGGTCTCGAGCTCTTCCACCCGGATGTCCTTGCCGGGCAACAGCTCCTCCATGACATAGAGGATGCTCTGGCGGGAGCATTCGCAATGGGCCGGAGAGTCCACGAACCCGGCGTCGACCTGCGGGCAGAGGCACCGGGGATACCCGACCTCGTAAACCCGCCCCGGCTCGATGATGTCCGCAAAAAAATACTCCGAGCGGCCGTATTTCGTATACTGCCGGTCGAGATCGCGGCCGCATTCTTCGAATTGCCTGCGGAGCTCCCTCAGGACGTCGTCCTTCACACAATCGACGGCACACGGCCGGTAAAGCGCCCCGCGCACATCGGCCGGGAGTTTAGCGACGCCTTCCTCCAAAATCCGGTAGAAGGACTTGACCCGCTGTTGATTATCGTTTTCCATAGTTTATTTCTATTATCCGAAGGGCATACTCCGAACCGGCAGAAGCGCCCGGAAACCGCCCCGGGCCCTTTTCAAGCGGGCCCGATATATTTCCCGACGAACTCCCCGACGCGGCGCGTGTATTCCTCCCGGTTGTCGCGGTACGAAGCGGCATGTCCGGCACCCGGCACGAGCCACAGCTCCTTGTCGCCCGGCTTCGCCTCGAAAAGCGGACGAACCATCCAGGTAGGGACGTAGTCGTCGGCATCGCCGTGGATGAAGAGCATCGGCAGGCGGCATTTCGCGACCTGCGCCAGCGCAGAAGCCTCGCGGAAATTCCACCCATATTTCAGGTCGCACAGCCAGCTGGCCGTATACAGCAGCGGGAATGCCGGCAGCCCGAACGACGACTTCAGTTCCTTGGAGAACTCGTCCCAGACGCTTGTATAGCCGCAATCCTCGACAAAACACCGAACGTAAGGTCGTTGGGGTTCGCCCGAGGCCATCATCGTCGTGGCAGCTCCCATCGAGATGCCATGCACGACCATCCGCGTGTCGCCGCCGAAAATCCCGTCGGCAACCTCCATCCAGCGCAGCAGATCGAAGCGGTCGAGCCACCCCATGCGGATCGCCCGCCCTTCGCTCTGTCCGTGGTAATACAGATCCGGCAGCAGGATGTTATACCCCAGGTCATGGTTATAGAGGTAACCGATCATCAGCATCCGCACGGCGCAGTCCGTATAACCGTGGACGATGACCGCCGTCCGGTCGGTCGGCACGGGAGCCGCCGCGTAGAGGGCGTGCAGCCGGACACCCTGCGGATCGGCGATCACGGTGTCGCGCAACGCCCCGGCCGTCTGCAAACTGTCCACCCACGGGCGCAGGAATGGGTATTCGGCATACATGTATTCATAGGCCGTGGCATTCTTTTCCCGCATCCTGGTGTCGGGACGCAGCGAGAACGCGAGCATATAGAAACTCCCGCCGATAACCGCAGCTACCAGCAACAGGATAAAACCGGTAATGATTCGCGCAATTCGTCTCGTCGTCATAACTTCTGGTTATAGGTCTGCACGCTCGGAAAGCGACATGCCCTGTGTTCCGGCATAAAACATCACCAGCTCCAGCTCCCCGTCGCCCCGGTTCTCGCCGTAATGGCGCGTACCGACCAGCTCCACGATGCCCTCTCCGGCCCGGAACATCCGTTGGGCACCGGTTTCGGCAATGACGGTCGGCTCGCCCCGCAGGATCACCCCCGCATTGACCAGGGCGTGCGTATGCATCGCCAGCGCAGTATGCGGCGGCACCGTTGCCCGGAGTATCGTCACCCGCGGCGCACCCCGCGGATAGGAGGGCAGCGGCGCCCCGTCCCAACTGGCCGCGGTTTCGACGACACGGGATATGGCAACGCCATCGTCCCCCGGATTCACTTCGCGGCGACTTTGGCACGGATATGCTCCAGCATATCGTCCGTCATGCGCGAGAGATCCCATTCGGGTTTCCACCCCCACTCCTCGCGGGCGCAGGTATCGTCGAGCGAGTTGGGCCAGCTCTCGGCGATCTCCTTCTTCACGGGGTCGACGTCGTAGTCCATCGTGAAGCCGGGCATCCGCTTTTGGATTTCGGCGCAGATAATCTCCGGGGTGAAACTCATCGACGCGATATTGAAGCTGTTGCGGTGCACGAGCTTCGCGGGGTCGGCCTCCATCAGTTCGACGCAGGCACGCAGCGCATCGGGCATGTAGATCATGTCCATATAGACGTCCGACGGTACGGGGCAGGTGAACCGGCCCGACCGGATCGCCTCATAGTAGATCTCGACGGCGTAGTCGGTCGTACCGCCGCCCGGCAGCGTGACGTTCGAGATAATGCCCGGAAAACGCACCGAACGGGTATCCACACCGTACTTATGGTGGTAGTAATTCCCCAGCATCTCGCCCGTGACCTTACAGATGCCGTAGATGGTCGTGGGCTGCATGATCGTGTCCTGCGGGGTCTTGTCCTTGGGGGACGAGGGCCCGAAGGCGCCGATCGAACTGGGCGTGAAGAGGGCGCAATGGTGCTGGCGCGCCACCTCGAGCGAATTGTTGAGCGCCCCCATATTGACGTTCCAGGCCATCTGCGGATTACGTTCGCCCACAGCCGAGAGCAAAGCGACCAGGTTGAAGATCGTATCGATGTGGTAACGCGCCACGACCGACGCCATCGCCGTCGCATCGAGCGCATTGAGCACTTCGAAAGGGCCGGCCTCGCCGAGGGCCTTGCATTCGCGCATGTCGGTAGCCACGACATTGTGGTCGCCGTAAATTTTGCGCAGATAGACTGTCAGCTCGGAACCAATCTGGCCTCCGGCACCTACTATTAGTATACGTTTCATGTGCATGGGTTATAATTCAAAAGTAAAGATAGAAAATAATTATGAATTATTCACAATTTTTTGGTCTTTTCATTTTTCTTATGTACTTTTGCACCACTCGAACGGGAAATGTTGCTGTTGTAGCTCAGTGGTAGAGCACTTCCTTGGTAAGGAAGAGGTCACGAGTTCAATCCTCGTCAACAGCTCTCGAAATCAAGCGGTTGCCAAAACAAGGCAGCCGCTTTTTTCGTGCATATACGGCAAAAAAGGCATGATTCGGAGCGGTTTTTCACCCGAATTTTTACCCGAATCCGACGGGTAAACGGCGAAATAGAAACGCGCGCTGCAAATAACGTAAAGCCATGAATATCACCGTTAACGTTGTTTGTCGCAAGGATAAGGCAAACAAAAACGGAACTACTCCCATCCATCTGCGATTTACCCGAGGCTCGAAAATTCGCTGTGTCAGCACCGGAACAGCAATCGTTCCTACGGCTTGGGATGCCCAAAACCGCAGTATCATCATTCAGAACGAGGAGCCGCAGGAAATCCAGTACCGCATCGACAGCCTGCTTGCAGAATACCACAAACGCCTGAAACGACTTGAGATTTTGGAAGCAGACATCACGCTCGATAATCTTCTCGAAACAAACGGGCGGAAAAACGACGGTACGACAGCCGAATATTTTGCACAAGCGATAACCCGGCAACAAGAACGGGCAAGATAAGCACAGCCACCAAATACCGTTTCACACTGGTATCATTGCAGAAAGTCCTGCCCCTACTCAAATTCGACGAACTGACACTTTCGCACCTGCATAATCCGGAGCAAAAGCTCCACGAAACGGACTGTTCCGCTAACAGCACAGCGGCAAAGATTAGCGTATTGAAAGTCGTTTACAAACGACAAAACCGACAACCGGCAGGCCCTTTTCCATCTATTTCACCAATATTATTCCCAAACAGAACTATGCGGAAACCGTGTTTGCCGTAACTTTGTGTTGTAAACGGACTCACATATGAAAATAACGATCAACCCCGCAATACGGCATGTGCAGCCATTCATCGAGCGGCTCCCGGAGGTTTTTCCCGTCTCGGGCGAAGTGCTCCACGAAGGGCGCAACCAGATACGGGCTTTCGACATCGGGGGCGAAAGCCTGGTCGTCAAACGCTACAAACGCCCCCATCTGTTCAACAGGGTCATGTATTCGTTCTTCCGCAAGAACAAGGCCCGCCGCGCCTACGAGCACGCTTTGCGCCTGCGCGGGATGGGTTTCGACACCCCGGAACCGGTGGCATGGAGCGAATACCGCAAGGACGGCCTGATCGCCGACACCTATTTCGTCTCCCGCCGGTCGGAGCTCACCCCGCTCCCGCAGACCATGCGACGCTTCCCGGCGCCGGACACGCTGCCCGTGCTCGAAGCCTTCGCCCGCTTCACCGTCCGCCTCCATGAGCAAGGAATCTGCCACGAGGATTTCAACCAGACCAACATCCTCTGGGAATACGACGGCGCGGCAGGCAACTACCGCTTCCAGCTGATCGACATCAACCGCATGAGATTCCACGCACGGCCGCTGCGCCCCGACGAATGCATGATCAACCTGCGGCGGCTGAGCTGCCCGGCCGTCCCGTTCCTGTACATATTGGATCGCTATGCCGACATACGCGGGTGGGACATCAACGACACGCTGCTGCGGGGGACTTTCTTCCGCCTGCTCTTCGGCCGCCGGCAGCAGTTCAAAAAGCGGTTCCGGGAACGGAAATCGGCCGCCGCAGGCAAAAAACAGGGCTGAGAATTTGGATTCCGCAAATATTTTACTACATTTGTCGCTGTTAATCCCCACAAGAGATGAGACTTTACGGTTTTGCATATTACTTTTTTTACTTTTTCTTTTATAGCAGGAGGAAGAGCGGGGTTGTATGCAATTAGCTGTATGATACGATAGAGTGAAAACACGAAGGATCCCGTTCTGCAAAGAGCGGGATTTTTTAATGCCTAAAATTCGATTATGAAACGCATCACCATACAGGGACAACCCGGATGTTTCCACGAGACCGCAGCCCGGTGCAGTTTCCCCGGCGAGCAGGTCGAAATCCTGCCCTGCGACAGCTTCGACCAGCAATTCGCCCGCATGGCCGCCGACCCGACGCTGCTGGGCATCGCGGCCATCGAGAACACCATCGCCGGCAGCCTGCTTCCCAACCACGAGCTGCTGCGGCGCAGTTCGCTGGCCGTCATCGGAGAATACAAACTCCGCATCTCGCACGTACTGGCGGCACTGCCGGGGGAGGCGCCCTGCGACATCGGCGAGGTACACTCGCACCCGATCGCCCTGATGCAGTGCGGCGACTACCTGAAAGCCCATCCGGCGATGAAAGTCGTCGAACGCGACGACACGGCGGGCAGCGCCCGCGAAATCGCCGAGCAACGGCTCCGCGGCACGGCCGCCATCTGCGGCGCCGGGGCGGCGGAGCTCTACGGGCTCAAAATCCTGGAACGGGGCATCGAGACTAACAAACACAACTTCACGCGTTTCCTCCTGCTGGCCGACCGCAGCCGCGCCGCAGGGTTCACCGACCCGGCGCGCACGAACAAGGCATCGCTGGTCTTCTCGCTGCCCCACACCCAGGGAAGTCTCTCCAAGGTGCTCACCCTGCTCTCTTTTTACGAAATCAACCTCTCGAAAATACAGTCGCTGCCGATCATCGGCCGCGAGTGGGAATACCGCTTCTACGTGGATGTCACCTTCGACGACCCGGTGCGTTACCGGCAGGCCATCGAAGCGGCGAGGCCGTTGACAAGCGACTTCCGCATCCTGGGCGAATACGCCGAATGTCCCAACCCGGCAATCTGACAAGGAACAAACGATAAAAACGAAAAACATAAAACCATGAACGACTTACAACCCATCAATCTCCCGGGGCTCGACCCCCGCCGGCCGCTGGTCATCGCGGGGCCGTGCAGCGCCGAAACCGAAGAACAGGTAATCGAAACAGCCCGCGAACTGGCCGCGGAAGGCTTCAAGCTATTCCGCGCCGGACTGTGGAAACCGCGCACCAAACCGGGCGGGTTCGAGGGCGTAGGCGTCGACGGCATAGCCTGGCTGCAACGCGTAAAACGCGAAACGGGGATGTACACAGCCACGGAGGTCGCTACGCGCAAGCACGTCCTGGCGGCGTTAGAAGGCGGCATCGACATGATCTGGATCGGGGCCCGCACGACAGCTAACCCGTTCGCCATGCAGGAGATCGCCGACGCGCTGCGCGGGCACGATATCCCGGTGCTGGTGAAAAACCCCGTGAGTCCCGACCTCGAATTGTGGATCGGCGGCGTGGAACGCATCTACAACGCCGGCATCCGCCGCCTGGGTGTCATCCACCGCGGGTTCACGTCGATCGACAAAAGCCTCTACCGCAACCACCCGATGTGGTCGATCCCCATCGAGCTGCACCGCCGCCTCCCGGGGCTGCAGATATTCTGCGACCCGAGCCATATCGGCGGGCGCCGCGAGCTGATCGCCCCCCTCTCGCAGCAGGCCATGGATCTGGGGCTCGACGGACTGATCGTCGAGGCACACTGCTCGCCCGACTGCGCATGGAGCGACAAGGCACAGCAGGTGACGCCGCAGGGACTGGCCTACATCTGCCGCAACCTCGTGATCCGTGAAACCAACGCCACGACCGAAAGCCTGACCGAACTGCGGTCGCAAATCGACAAGCTGGACGACGAACTGCTCGAACTGCTCTCGCGGCGTATGCGCGTCTCGCGCGATATCGGGCAGTACAAGAAAGAGCACAACATGCCCGTGTTGCAGGCGCAGCGCTACGGGGAACTGCTGACCCGGCGGGCGGATCAGGCCGTCCGGATGGGTATGGACCGGGAATTCATGCGTTCCGTCCTGCAGGCCATCCACGAGGAGTCGATCCGGCAGCAGATGGCCGTGCTGGGTGAGTGAGAGTCTGTTACATTTCGGTTAAATATGCGGCACGGGAGGTGCAAAAAGCGGTTTGTTACGTACTTTTGAGCCGGATTCCAATCCGTAACAGTTATGACAAAGTACAAAATCCTGGTAGTCGACGACGAAGAATCGCTGTGTGAGATTCTGCAGTTCAACCTCGAGGTCGAGGGCTATGAGGTCGACGTGGCTTACAGCGCCGAACAGGCACTCGACATGCACCCCGAACGTTATTCGCTGATCCTGCTCGACGTCATGATGGGCGAAACGAGCGGATTCAAGATGGCGCGGCAGCTCAAGTCGCGCCCCGAGACTGCCGGTGTGCCGATCATTTTCTGCACGGCCAGGGACACCGAGGACGACACGGTGGCAGGACTCAACATCGGGGCCGACGACTACATCGCCAAGCCCTTTTCCATCCGCGAGGTGCTCGCACGCGTACGCAGCGTGCTGCGCCGCACGGCACAGCCGGCCGCCGAAGAGAAGGCCGTGGCGTTCGAAGGGCTGCGGATGGATCTCACGCGCAAGGTCTGCACGATCGACGGAGAGCCGCTGGCGCTGACCAAAAAAGAGTTTGAAATCCTGGCGCTGCTGCTCTCCTCACGCGGCAAGATCTTCTCGCGCGAAGAGATCCTGCGGCAGGTGTGGAGCGACGAGGTAATCGTGCTCGACCGCACCATCGACGTGAACATCACGCGCCTGCGCCGCAAGATCGGCCCTTATGGGGAACACATCGTAACACGCCTGGGCTATGGCTACGGTTTTGAGGAGTAGGTTTTCCTACCACAGGCGGCTGTTCCTGCTGCTGCTCGCCTTTTCGTGGGCGCTGGTAGCCTGCTTCGTCACCTTCCAGTACAGCCGCGAGAAGCGCTTCAAGGCCGAGCGGCTCGATGCCCGGCTGCAACTCTTCAACCTGCGGCTGCTCGACGCGCTCGGCGAGGGCACCGCACCCGGGGCATTCCTCGCCGGTCATCCCCTTCCTTACGGCGACCTGCGCGTAACGGTCATCGACGACGACGGGGGCGTCCTGTTCGACAACTCGGCCGACTCGCTGCCCGCAGCCAACCACCTCGGGCGCCCCGAAGTCATCGAGGCGCTCGCCCATGACACCGGTTACACCATCCACCGCCACTCGGAAAGCACCGACCGATACTATTTCTATTCGGCCATGAAGGGCGACGGGATCATCGTCCGCTCGGCCGTCCCTTACTCCGTTTCGCTGCGCGAAGTACTCGCGGCCGACTGGGAATTCCTGTGGTTCATGCTGGGCGTCACGCTGCTGATGAGCATTGCGGCTTACTTCACGACCCGCCGCCTGGGGCACAACATCACACGCCTGAACGAATTTGCCGAGCGCGCCGAGCGGGGCGAGCGGATCGACGAGCGGGAGACCTTCCCCCACGACGAGCTGGGCGACATCTCGAACCACATCATCCGCCTCTACGCCCGCCTGCAACGCACGACGGCCGACCGCGACCGGGAACATGCCCTGGCGCTGCACGAGGAGCAGGAGAAGATCCGTATCAAGAAACAACTCACCAACAACATCAACCACGAGCTGAAGACCCCCGTGGCCGCGATACAGGGTTATCTGGAAACGCTGCTGGCCAACCCCTGCCTGACGGCGGAGAAACGCACGGCGTTCCTCGAAAAGAGCTGTGCGCAGGTCGAACGGCTGCGGCACCTGCTCTCCGACGTCTCGACCATCACGCGCATGGACGAGGGCAGGGAGCTCATCGGCAAGGAACCCGTGGTGCTGAACGACCTGATCGACGAGGTCAGGGCCGACATGGAGCTGCGCCCCGAGGGGCAGCGGCTGCGCGTGAACTGCGATTTCCGAGGCCCGGTCGAGGTCGAGGGCAACCCCTCACTGCTGAGTTCCGTCTTCCGCAACCTGGCGGACAACGCCGCGGCCTACTCGGGCGGGCGCGACATCTTCATCCGCCTGCTTTCGGACACGGCAGAGGCATGCACGATACTTTTCGCCGACAACGGCATCGGCGTCGACGAAGAACACCTCCCGCACCTCTTCGAGCGGTTCTACCGTATCGACAAGGGGCGCTCGCGCAAGCTGGGCGGCACGGGACTCGGGCTTTCGATCGTCAAAAACGCCGTCGTGATCCACGGCGGGACGATCACCGTACGCAACGGCGAACGCGGCGGACTGGAATTCGTCTTCACCCTGCGCAAACATTCATAAGGGCGCAACCGGACTGTAACGTTTTTGTAATATTTGTTTCAGACCTTTACGGCGGAAAAATCCAGAAACAGAACAAACCATGAGTCCCCTATTCACTTGTATCGTAATCATCATGGGCCTGCTGGCCGTGATGGGCATCGTCGTGGGCGTGGCCAACGACGCGGTCAATTTCCTCAACTCGGCCCTGGGGTCGAAAGTCGCCCCGCGGCGCGTCATACTTTGGATCGCAGCCGCAGGCATCCTCGTCGGGACGCTCACGTCGAGCGGCATGATGGAGGTCGCCCGAAGCGGCGTATTCTACCCCGGGCAATTCTCCTTCCAGGAGATCATGATGCTCTTCCTGGGCATGATGCTCGGCAACATCCTGCTGTTAGACCTCTACAACACGCTCGGGCTGCCGACGTCGACCACCGTGTCGATGGTCTTCGGGTTGCTGGGCGCCGGGGTCGCGGCGGCGCTGTTCCATATTTGGGGCGACGCCGGGGCTTCCATAGCCGACCTTTCGCAATACATCAACACGGGCAAGGCCATGGCCATCATCGCGGCCATCCTGCTCTCCGTGGCGCTGGCATTCGCCGCCGGGTCGCTGTTCATGTACGTCTCGCGGCTGATCTTCTCGTTCCGCTTCGCACCGGTGTTCCGCCGCTGGGGAGCCGTATGGTGCGGCATCTCGCTGGCGGGCATCCTCTATTTCGCCCTGTTCAAGGGACTGAAAAGCTCGGGGCTGATCCCCACGTCGGTGGCGGACTACGTCGGGGAACACGTGCTGGTAACGCTGCTGGCATTCTGGGCCGCATCGTCGGTCGTGCTGTGGCTTTTCCAGCGCATGCGGCTCAACATCATGCGCATCACGATCCTTTCGGGCACCTTCGCGCTGGCGCTGGCATTCGCGGGGAACGACCTGGTGAACTTCATCGGTGTGCCGCTGGCCAGCTACGACGCATGGCAGATCGCCCGCGAAGCCGGCAGCGAGTCGATCATGATGGGCGAACTGGCCGAACCGGCACGCGCCAATTTCCTGCTGCTGCTGGCATCGGGGCTGGTGATGGTGCTGACACTGTTCTTCTCGAAGAAATCGCAGCATGTCACCGAGACCGAGCTGTCGCTCGCCTCGCAGCACGAGGGTGAAGAGCGCTTCGGCTCGACGTTCATTTCGCGCAGCCTGGTACGTGCCACACTGGTACTCAACACGATGTGGACGGGGCTGATCCCCGTCCGCATGCAGAAGGCCATCGACCGGAGGTTCGAGCCGCTGCCCGCAGAGGAGCGTTCGTCGGCACCGTACGACATGATCCGCGCCGTCGTGAACCTCACGGCCGCATCGATCCTGATCGCCATCGGCACTTCGTACCAGCTGCCGCTGTCGACGACCTATGTGGTATTCATGGTGGCCATGGGTTCGTCGCTGGCCGACCGCACCTGGGGACGCGAGAGCGCCGTATACCGCATTACGGGCGTGATGGCCGTCATCTCGGGCTGGTTCATCACGGCGCTCGGCGGATTCCTGATCGCCTTCGGCGTGACACTGCTCCTGCTGTGGGGCGGCTGGATCGCCGTGACGGTGCTCGTCGCACTCTGCGCATGGCTGCTGGTTCGCAGCCACCGCAACGTCGAGCAGATCAAGGCCGCCGAAACCAAAGAATTGCCCGTCGTCAAGGCCGAGACCCCGGACGAGGTGCTCTGCGTCTGCATCGGCGAGGTCTGCACGACGATGGAGCACGTGACGCGCATCTACAACCGTACGCTAGTGGCGGTATTCAAGGAGAACCGCAAGGTACTCAAAGAGATGGTACAGTCGTCGGACAAGCTCTTCGAAGAGGCGCGCGACCGCAAGTACGGCATCATGCCTACGCTGCGGCGCCTGCAACAGTGCGACATCGACACGGGACATTTCTACGTACAGGTGGTGGATTACCTCTCGGAGGTGACCAAGGCGCTGATCCACATAACACGCCCGGCATACGAGCACATCAACAACCACCACGAGGGGCTCACGAAGGAGCAGATCGTAGACCTGATGCGCGTGAACGACCAGGTGGAAGCGATCTTCGACAAGATCAACGACATGCTGCGCACCAAGGACTTCTCCGACCTGGACATGGTGCTGGAGATGCGCGACAAACTCTTCGACACGATCGTCGAGGCCATCAAGAGCCAGCTGCGCCGCATCAACGGCGACGAGACGGTGAGCACACGCGCCAGCGTCCTCTACCTGACGATCCTCAACGAAACCAAAACGATGATCCTGCAGGCCCGCAACCTGCTCAAGTCGCAGCATTATTTTTTGGAGCACAAAAAATAGCACGGGGCTCCTATACGAAATCCACCCGAACCCTCCTTTTCGAAGGAGGGTTTTTTGAACGCCCCGGCAAACGCAGCCGGAATACGACAGGCCGCCCCGCAAAAGCGGCACCCGCAAAAAGCGGCCGGCAATCCGTCCCGCCGGAGGATTTTCCCGGACAGGGCGGCATTTGTCGCCGGAACGTAACGGGGCCGTCATTCGCCCGTAACGACGGCCCCGTATCTTTGCAACGTGGGAACCGGAAGAAGGTTTCCAAGTTGGTTTTAGGTTACATAAGTAGGTTAGTGGGAGATGCAGTGACGGGATGTCGCGGCATCTTCGTTTTTTCAGGGATATGGCATGGGAAGCGGAACCGCCGCGGTCATAGGGACAATTCCCCGGTGTCTCCCTGTGGAAAGGGAGACCAGCGCGCAACCGGACAAGACCGGCGAATTATTTCTCCATGTCGTGCAGGTGGATCTCCAGCGCACGCACCGAAATCTGGATTTCCCAAATCGACACGCCGAGCGACCCGATCAGCAGCAACAGCGCCGCACCGAAGACATAGGCGGAAAGGAGGATCAGGCCGACGTAGAGAAAGAACATCGTCACCACGCACAGGAACAGGCTCGTGACACCCAGGATCTGCATCGTACGCGTGAGGTGCAGGCGGCGGCGCAGGTTGTCGATCTGCGCACGGGTGACTTTCGAGGGGTGTTGCAGGTGTTGTTCCTTGAGCGTGCGAACCAGCTGGGCATAAGAAAGAAACCGGTTGGTATAGGCCAGCAGGATCAGCGAAACGGCGGAGAACAGCAGCGCCGGGGTGGTAAGTGTCAGCTCTTCCATAACGGGGATATTTTACTCCCGCAAAACTACGCAATAATCCCGCCCCGTGCAAACCCGCGGGCGGAAGCTCCCTATTGTTAGGTATTTTTTAAGTTTTTTTAAGAAAATACTCCGAAGATTTCGGTATTGTGATAAAAATAACATACCTTTGTGGCTCCCAAATACGACAATTTTAATCTCATTTTGAATAACATTCTATGGAATTGAACAAAACCTTTATCGACGGGCTTTGGAGCAAGGAAATCAACGTCACGAGCTTCGTGCAGACGAACATCACCCCCTACCTGGGCGACGCCACTTTCCTGCAGGGCCCTACCGAACGTACCAAGCACATCTGGAACCTCTGCCTCAAGGCGCTCGAAGAGGAGCGGAACAACAACGGCGTCCGCTCGCTGGACAATGCCACCGTCTCGACCATCACCTCGCACAAGGCGGGTTATATCGACAGGGAACAGGAGCTGATCGTGGGCCTGCAGACCGACGAGCTGCTCAAGCGGGCCATCAAGCCCTTCGGCGGCATCAACGTCGTATCGCGCGCCTGCAAGGAGAACGGCGTGGACGTGGACGAGAAGGTCAGGGATATTTTCACCCACTACCGCAAGACGCATAACGACGGCGTGTTCGACGTCTACACCGAGGAGATTCGCTCGTTCCGTTCGCTGGGCTTCCTGACGGGCCTGCCCGACAACTACGCCCGCGGCCGCATCATCGGCGACTACCGCCGCCTGGCGCTCTACGGCACCGACCGCCTGATCGAAGCCAAGCAGCAGGATTTGCGCAACCTGACCGGCCCGATGACCGACGCCCGCATCCGCCTGCGCGAAGAGGTCGCCGAGCAGATCAAGGCGCTGAAGGAGATCCGCACGATGGGCGAATACTACGGGCTCGACCTGAGCCGCCCGGCGCATTCGGCACAGGAGGCCGTGCAGTGGGTTTACATGGCTTACCTCGCAGCCGTGAAGGAACAGGACGGCGCCGCGATGTCGCTGGGCAACGTGTCGTCGTTCCTCGACATCTTCATCGAATACGACCTGGCGCACGGCAACATCGACGAGGTGTTCGCACAGGAGCTCATCGACCAGTTCGTCATCAAGCTGCGCATGGTACGCCACCTGAGGATGCAGTCCTACAACGACATCTTCGCCGGCGACCCGACGTGGGTGACCGAAGCCATCGGCGGGCGTTTCAACGACGGCCGCACGAAGGTAACCAAGACCTCGTTCCGTTTCCTGCAGACGCTCTACAACCTCGGCCCGTCGCCCGAGCCCAACCTCACGATCCTGTGGAGCCCCGACCTGCCGCAGGGATTCAAGGATTTCTGCGCCAAGGTTTCGGCCGACACCAGCTCGATCCAGTACGAGAACGACGAGCTGATGCGCGAAGTGCGCCATTCGGACGACTACGGCATCGCCTGCTGCGTATCGTACCAGGACATCGGCCGCCAGATCCAGTTCTTCGGCGCGCGCTGCAACCTGGCCAAGGCGCTGCTGCTGGCCATCAACGGCGGCCGCTGCGAGAATACCGGCACGCTGATGGTCAAGGGCATCCCCGCCCTTTCTGAGGGCCCGCTGCGCTTCGAGGAGGTGATGCGCAACTACAAGATGGTGCTGACCGAAATCGCCCGCGTCTACAACGAGGCGATGAACATCATCCATTACATGCACGACAAGTACTACTACGAGAAGGCGCAGATGGCCTTCGTCGACACCGACCCGCGCATCAACCTCGCCTACGGCGTAGCGGGGCTTTCGATCGCCCTCGACTCGCTCTCGGCCATCAAATATGCCAAGGTGACCACCCGCCGCAACGCCGAGGGGCTCAGCGAAGGCTTCGACATCCAGGGCGAATTCCCCTGCTTCGGCAACAACGACGACCGCGTAGACCACCTGGGCGTAGACCTCGTGTACTTCTTCAGCGAGGAGCTCAAGAAACTGCCCGTCTACAAGAACGCCCGCCCGACGCTTTCGCTGCTGACCATCACCTCGAACGTGATGTACGGCAAGAAAACCGGCGCGACGCCCGACGGACGCGCCAAGGGCGTGGCCTTCGCACCGGGTGCCAACCCGATGCACGGACGCGACAAGAGCGGTGCCATCGCCTCGCTCGCCTCGGTGGCCAAACTCCGTTACCGCGACTCGCAGGACGGCATCTCGAACACCTTCTCGATCGTCCCCAAATCGCTGGGCCCGACCGAAGAGGAGCGGATCGAGAACCTGGTGACGATGCTCGACGGTTACTTTACGAAGGGCGCACACCACCTGAACGTCAACGTGCTGAACCGCGCGATGCTCGAAGACGCCATGGAGCATCCCGAGAACTATCCGCAGCTGACGATCCGCGTATCGGGCTATGCCGTGAACTTCACCAAGCTGAGCCGCGAACACCAGTTGGAGGTCATCAGCCGCAGCTTTCACGAGAGGATGTAAATTTTCAGCCGCCACTGCCGCGCCACACCACGCCGGATTTCCGCCGCAGGCGGACACAAGCCCCTCCCAAGGGAGGGGTGCGGAGTGGGGTCGGATTTATAAATTGCGGCCTGCAGGCCGCAGATTACGCCGACCAACCGCGAGCAGGGCGACAATATTCAGATTATGCTTCGAATACATTCCTACGAATCGATGGGAACTTTCGACGGGCCGGGACTCCGGCTCGTCGTTTTCCTGCAAGGCTGCAATTTCCGCTGCCTCTACTGTGCCAACCCCGATACGATCGACGCCTGCGGGGGAAAGCCCACGCCTGCGGAAGAGATCCTACGCATGGCCACAGACCAGAAACCGTTCTTCGGACGGCGCGGCGGGGTGACCTTCTCGGGCGGCGAGCCGACGTTCCAGGCCACGGCGCTGGTGCCGCTCGTGCGGCAGCTGCACGGGGCGGGCATCCACGTCTGCCTCGACTCGAACGGCGGCGTCTGGAACCCGGCGGTCGAGGAGCTGCTGGGGCTGGTCGACCTGGTGCTGCTCGACGTCAAGCAGGCCAACCCGGAGCGCCACCGCACGCTCACGGGACGCGACAACGCGCAGACGCTGCGCACGGCGGCATGGCTCGAGGAACACGGCAAGCCGTTCTGGCTGCGCTACGTACTGGTGCCGGGTTACAGCGACGCCGAGGCCGACATCCGCGCGCTGGGCGAACGGCTGGGCGGCTACAAACAGGTAGAGCGGGTAGAGATACTGCCCTACCACACGCTCGGCGTTCACAAATACGAAGCAATGGGCAAAGAGTACAGGCTCGCAGGCGTACAGGAGAACACCCCGGAACAGTCGGAACGTGCCGCGGCGCTTTTCCGCGAATATTTCCCGACGGTCGTCGTGAACTGACCGGCAGGCGGCACCGGGCGCGGCGAACCGTGCGTCCCGGCGCAAGGACAGCCGGGAGACAAGGGCTCCGACGCAAGGGCGGGGTAAGAGCCGGGACGAAAGGGCCGGAAGGCAAGGGCCGGGACGTAATGGCTGAAGCGCAAGCGGCGGCAGGCAAGAGCTCTGACGAAAGAGCCGGGAGGCAAAAACCGAATGCCCGAACAAGGACGCAATGGCGGGCGAGACGGTGTATTCCGGCCCGAACAGGACGGCAGGGCATAAAAAACCGCACGTCCCGGCACAAAAAACGGCGCACCGCTGCGAAAAAAATCGTGGCGGCGCGCTTTTTTTCGTATCTTCGCAAAAATCCGATTAACCCCGACAAACAGATGGAGACCCGACTTCCCAACCCGAACGCCCCGGCCCGCGAACGCATCGGCTGGGTAGACCTGTTGCGCGTGACCGCCTGCTTCCTGGTGGTCTTTTCGCACTGCTGCGACCCCTTTGTCGGCCAGTTCGACAACGACCGCGCCGCATTCCTCACCGGAGCCTTTTCGGGCAGTTTCGTGCGCTGCTGCGTGCCGCTGTTCGTCATGATGACGGGCGTGTTGCTGCTCCCGGTGAAAACCGGCCTCGCCGGCTTCTACCGCAAGCGCATCGGACGTATTCTCGCGGCACTCGTTTTTTGGTCGGTCGTGCTGCCGCTGCTTTATTACGTCTACCTCAATTACGTCACCGCAAGCCAGAGCCCGGCGATCGACCCCGAAAATTTCACCTGGGGCGCCACGCTGCACAAACTCTGGACATTCGTATTCAATTTCACGTTCGACACTACGCCGTTGTGGTACCTCTACATGCTCGCAGGGCTGTATTTGATCATGCCCGTGATCAGCGCATGGCTCGAAAGGGCCTCGCGCAGCGAACTCAAAACGTTGCTCGGCGTATGGGGCGTGACCCTGCTGCTGCCCTACGCCAAGATGTTCGCGCCGATGCTGGGCTACACGGGGAATTTCGGGAACATGGGGCTCTACGGCGTCTGCGACTGGAACGAATTCGGGACGTTCTACTACGTCTCGGGCTTCGCGGGTTACCTCGTGCTGGCATACTACCTGGTGAAATTCCCGCCCGCATGGGACTGGCGCCGGACACTGGCCGTCTGTATCCCGATGTTCATTGCGGGCTACCTGATCACGGCCTTCGGATACGTCGCCCTGCAAAACCACTTCCCGGGCAACTACGCGTACCTTGAGATCGTATGGTATTTCGCGGGCATCAACGTCTTCATGATGACCTACCCGGTCTTCGTGATCGTGCGCAAGCTGGACTTCAAGCCCCGCGCATGGCTCTCGCGGCTGGCAGGCGCGACGTTCGGCATCTACCTCTGCCACTTCATCCTCGTGCAGGCCGGCTATGACCTCGTCGCCCGGATTCCGGCTCTGCCGACGCTCCTGCGCATCCTGCTGATCGCATGCCTCGCCTTCGCCGCCAGTTACCTCGTGGTGGCGGCCATGCAGCGATTCCGCGTGACACGGCGGTTCGTGCAATAGATCGTTTCCGCAGCAAGGTATACGGGGCGGGGTGCTACCAGCACTCCGCCTTGTCTTCAAGCGAGGGAATACGGTCGCGGGTATAGACCGGGTTTTTGATGCCGCGGCGCCGCTGGCCCACGTAGTCGGCCAGCAACAGGAACGCCTGGCGCCCGAGCAGGACGATCGCCACGAGGTTGATGAGGGTCATGAAGGCCATCGTGATGTCGGCCAGGCTCCAGGCCAGGTCAAGCGTGGCGAGCGCCCCGAACAGCACCATCGCACCGACCAGCACCCGGTAAAGGGTCAGTACCCAGGGGCGGCGGGTGATGAACCGGACATTGGCCTCGCCGTAGTAGTAATTCCCGATAATGCTGCTGAAGGCGAAGAGGAAGATCGCCACGGCGACGAAGACACTGCCCGCAGGGCCGATTTCGCCGACCAGCGCCGCCTGCGTAAGCCGTATGCCCGACAGCGAGGCATCGGGGACTCCGCCGAAAAGGATGATGAAGGCCGTACAGGTGCAGATCACGAGCGTATCGGTAAAGACCCCGAGGGTTTGGATCAGCCCCTGCTTGACCGGATGCGACACATGGGCCGTTGCGGCTACGTTCGGCGCCGAGCCCATGCCTGCCTCGTTGCTGAACAGGCCGCGCCTGATGCCCTGCATGAGCGCTGCGCCGGCACCGCCGCCCATCGCCTGCTCCCAACCGAAGGCATTGGCGACGATCAGCTCCACGACCTCGGGCAACCGCCGGAAATTGAAGAGCACGACGCCCAGCGCAAGGACGATATACCCCAGTGCCATGACCGGGACGACCACCCCGCTCACCCGGGCGATACGGTGGATGCCTCCGAAGATGACCAGCAGCGTGAGCAGCGTCAGGCCGGCGCCGACCCAATAGTGGTCGAAGCCGAAAGCACCCTCCCAGGCCGCGCAGATCGTGTTGCTCTGCACCGAGTTGAAGGCGAAACCGAATGTCACGGAGATCAGCACGGCGAAGAGGACGCCCATCCAGCGTTTGCCCAGTCCGCGTTCCATGTAGTAGGCCGGGCCGCCGATATAGGAGTCCCACCCCTTGCGTTTGTAGAGTTGGGCGAGGGTCGATTCGACGAAGGCGCTCGACGCGCCCAGCAGGGCGATGACCCACATCCAGAACACGGCGCCCGGCCCGCCGACGGCGATCGCCGTGGCGACACCCGCCAGATTCCCCGTGCCGACGCGGCTGGCCAGCGACACGGCGAATGCCTGGAACGACGAGACATGCCTCTCGCCCCGGGGGCCGCTTCCGGCCGACTCGCCCAGCACGCGCACCATCTCGCCCAGCATACGGAACTGCACGCCGCGCGTACGCAACGTGAACCAGACGGCGCACCCCAGCAGGAGTGCGACCAGCAGGTATGACCACAGCACGTCGTTGATGCCGTCGATCCATCGATAGAGGATTTCCATGGGAGGCCGTTTCCGGCAAAGGTAGCAAAGACGGTGCTAAAAATGAAAAAAGGCCGGATGATCCGGCCTTTTTCCGTAGTACGTTATTTCGTCCCGTCCACGCGGATCGTCGTCCCCGTGCGCCTGCTGCGCTCGGCGTCGTAGCAGATACGGTGGCTTTCGATCGAATCCTCGATGGTCGTCAGGAACGGATAGCCCGGATCGCGGAGCGCCCGGATGAAATCCCCGATCAGATGCAGGTCGGCACCGGCATGGAACGGCTGTCCGACGATATCCGAGAAATCGTAAGTTCGCTCGTCGCCGCCGCGGAACCTGCGCACGCGCAGCGTCCTCTCGTCGCCGTCGATCTCGCCGCCCGTCAGGCGGACGTGCGTCTTGCGGAAATCGTCGGCCGTGAACATCTCCATCGAAAGGCTCACGGTCACCTCGCCCTCCATCTCCATCGCAAGCAGCTGGTGGTCGACCACGTCGTTGTCGCAGTGGTAGACGCAACGGCCGTAGATCCCGGTGCGAAGCTCCTCGAGGATGGTCTCATCGAGGGTCTTGCCTTCGGGGACATCGAAGTTCGCCACCCAGTCGCGGCGGACATAATAGAGGTCGCGTGCCGAAAAAGGACAGGCGGACTCTATCGCGCAGTCGAGGCAACGGCGGCCCGCACCCGCGGGGGCATTCTCCGCACGGAACCAGCGCAGCGAGCCGAAGGACGACAGGCTGCGGCAATGCGCGCCGGTCAGCCACAGCAGGAAGTCGATGTCGTGGCAGCATTTGGCCAGCAGGATCGGATTCGACTCCCGCTCGCGGCGGAAAATCCCGCGCACGTAGCTGTGCGTGGCACGGTCGAGGCCCACGGCGGCGGTATGGTTGACCGAGACGACCTGCCCCAGCTCGCCCGAGGCGACGATCTCACGGATTTTGGCAAAATAGGGATGGTAGCGCAACACATGGCACACGCCGACCATCACGCCCCGTTCGCGGGCACGGCGGGCGATTTCGCGGCACTCTTCGAGGTGCTGGGCGATCGGCTTTTCGAGCAGGATGTGGTATCCCGCGTCGATGGCCTTGACCGCCGGGTCGAAATGGACGTTCTCGGGGGTCGAGATCAGCACCATGTCGGCTTCGACGCCATCGGCGAAGAAGTCGTCGTAATGCGCATAGCTCCTGCAGGCAGGCAGTCCGAAATCCCGGGCGAAGGCATGGCGGCGCAAGTCGTTCACATCGACGACAGCGACGGGCTGCAGCTGGTCGGGATACCGGCGGGCATATTCGAGGTACTTATTGGCCCGGTTCCCGGCTCCTATCACCACAATCCGCACGGGGCGGGAAACGGTCGGTTCGTTTTTCATCGGAATCCTCCAAAAGGTTATATCAGGCGGCGCCGCAATTCGCACGGCCGGGGCTCAATCTCCGCCCGCGGCGTACCCGCTGCGGCGCGGCACGCCCGACAGGTTACAAGTTTCGGGATCGGGTGCGGAGCGTTCCCGCGCCGTCCCCCGGGGGTCGCCTCCCGTCCGGAAAGAGATCCGGACGGGAGGCCCCGGCGGTTGTTATTTGCGGCCCGCGCCCATATCCAGCACACGCAGGTTGCGGAACTGGATGCCGGCACCATGGCCCAGCAGGCCGATATGGCCCGACTTGTTGAAAAGCCCCGGGTGGTTGCGGTGGTCGGCCGTATAGGGATTGACCTTCGAACCGTCCTCGGAAACATTGTGCCCCTGGCAGGCTTCGCGGATATTGCCGTCGAGGATCACCCGGCCGTTGACCGTGACCGTAATGCGGTCGCCCACGGCACGGATCTCCTCGGTATTCCACTCACCCAGCTCGCCGAACTTCACGCGGTCGGCCGCGATGACGCCGTAAACCGAACCGTGCTGCTGGTAATCGCTGATGTCCTTGTAGATCGGGGCGTCGTGGTCGAGAATCTGTATCTCCATCCCGTGGAACGCGGCATCGACGCCCATCGGCGTACGGATACCGATGCCGTTGTTGACGCCCTCGGTGAGGAACCGGAACTCGAAGCGCAGGATGAAATCGCCGTATTCCCCGACGGTGTAAAGGTTCCCCGAACCGCCGTAGGTGGCCGTCACGTCGATCGTACCGTCCAGCGGCACATAATTGGTCGTATTGCCCGTCCACTTGTGGAGCGAACGCCCGTCGAAGAGCACCTCGTAGCCCGCGGCAGCCTCGTCGGCCGGGAGGGAGAAAACGGGTGTCGACGGCAATTCGTTGATCCAGAGATTTCGGAAGGCGACGGGAGCACCCTGTCCGGCCAGTTCGATACGGCCTTGTGCATAAACCGGCTCGCCGGGCGCGCAGAGGTTCGTCATCATGGCATTTTCGGCAACTTTCACGCCATTCTCCACCAGCGTGATGCGATCGTCCACGACCTTAACATAGAGCGTATTCCACGTCCCCGGAGCGTTGTCGGCAACGGTTCGGGCGGCCTTGCCGTCCGCGAGCCCCGTCCCGGCGGCACCGCCCAGGCGGATCAGCGGCATCGAGCGCACGGCCATGCCGGCCTCGCCCTCGGAACGCCATTCGATCCAGAGTTCGAAATTCTCGTATTCCTTTTCAGTCCCGATCGTCGCGGGAGCCTCAGCGGCAAATTCGAGCAGGCCGTCCGCAGCGCCCCAGTTGGCTGCCACCGCCTCGCCGGCGGCTTTGCGGAGCTTCGCCACCTGACGGGCAGGCAGCCTCTTCGCCTCGGCAGGATTCACGGCCACGGCCGTCCATCCCGCGAGCCCGTTGGTCGGCAGCACGGCGAATCCGTCCGCCGGAATCTTACCGAGCAGACCCGTGATCTCATCCACGGCATACCCGGCGTCGGCGTCGGATTTGGCGAGTTCTTTATAGACCTCGTGCGCCCGCTCCAAAGCCTTGCGGACAGCCTCGCCGCCGGGCATCGGGTTGCACTTGGCAACGATGGTCTTCACGGCCGCGGCGGCCGGGGCGGCAGTCTGCGCATCGTCGAGGTATTCGGCGGCCAGCATCAGTGCCGGGAGGGCGTATACGCCCGAAAGGTAGCCGAGCAATTTGGCCTGCACGGCGGCCGAAGGCCTGAGAGCGAGAGCCTGTCTGTAAAGCTGGTAGCGGCGGATCGGGGTCACGGCGGCCTGCGAAGCCAGGTCGGCATAGCGCATCAGGGCGCGGTCGGTGAGCATCGGATTTTCGGCAGCGATCCCGTAAAGGATATCGGTCATGGCAGGATTTTCGACCGTCAGCAGGGCGGCGAAAGCCGCGTCGCGGTTCCCGGAGCGGAACCCGTCGAGCAGGCTGGCAACAGCCTCCTGCGTGCCGCTCTGCGCCAGCACGGGATAGTAACGCGCAGGGGTTTTCGAGGCCTTCATATAACCTGCGACGGCGCCGTACCGCCTGTCGGCGGGGAGCTGCCCCGAGGTGCGGATCAGCGCCGACTGGATCGCGGCCGTGTGGGCCTCATCGGAAGCGTCGAGCAATTCGGAAAGCCGATCCATGTGCTGCGGCTGGGCGACGAAGGGAAGCGCCCCGTACGCGGCGGCACGAACCTCCGCGTCGGAGGAGCCGAGCAATGCGAACACCCGGTCTGCGGCTGCGGACATGCGGCGTGCGGCAGCCAGTTTGAGCGCGGGAACGAGTGCCGCGGCATCATCCTTCGCAAGCAGCCGTTCCACTTCGGGGTTGATCTGTCCGTTGAATGCAAGGAGGGCTTTCATCGCGGCACCGGCATGGGGGCCTTCGAGCGCCCCGGCCAATGCCCGTAGCGCCTTTTCGCCGCCGATACGGCCCGAGGCGGCAATTGCGGCCTCGGCCACGCAGCCGTCGGGCGACGCTACGGCGGCCGTAATCACATCGGCCTGCGACACAGCGCCGCACTCCCCGAGCCATCCGATAACGGCGGCCTGCGCGACGGCATCGTAGCGCGGCATGCCGGCTGCAACCTGTGCGAAAAGTTTGTCGTCGCCTTTGCCGAGCGATTGCAGGGCGGCGAAGCGGTACTCCGCAGGGCCCTCCTCGAGGGCTTTGAGCACATAGGGCATCGCCTTCTGCACACCGAGGGCATCGGCCAGGATCGCGAGCGCACCGCCGCGGATGTACTGGAGGTCGCATTTGAGCAGCCCCTTGGCGGCCTTTACGGCCCGGGCATCGCCTGCGGCGGCGAGCCTTGCGAGCAGGCGCAGGTAAGCGTCCGCAGCGCCGGCGTCATCCCATGCGTAGCCGGTCTTGGCTGCGGCAGCGGCCAGCGGCTTGAGCGAGGCCTGCGAACCGCAGGCGGCCAGTGCGTTATAGATCTGCTCCGCGGTCTGCGCATCGGCACCTTCGAGCCATGTCAGGAGAAACGGTTCGGCAGCGGCAAGCCGCTTTTCAGCGAAAGCATAGGCGAGCGCTTGTTTGCGGGCAGCGGTAAGGTCGTCCTTGCCGGCCTCGGTGAGCAGCAGTGCTTCCGTACCCGGGGTCGAGATCAGTGCCCGGAGGGCATAGTCGGCCAGGTAGGGATCGTCCAGATAACGAGCCATGGCGGCGGCATCGGAGGCCGTCGAACAGAATTGCAGCTGCGAGAAAAGGAAAGCCCGGTTGGCGTCGTCACCGCAACGGTCGATAGCTGCCAGCAGGCCCTTGCGGACATCGTCACGCAGCGCTTCGTGCGCCGGGTCGGTCACATAGGCCACCACGCCGTTAAGGGCGTATTCGAACGTGGCGTTCTTGCCCTTGTCGGCAGGGACGAGCATGGCGGCGATCATCTCGACACCCTTGCTTCCGGTGGCGGCCAGTTCGCCCATCACCTGGTTGAAAACCTTGGCATCGGCTGCGGGAAGCTGTGCGAGTCCGTCGGCGACGATGGTTTCCGTCGTGCGCTGGCGGGCATCCGGTTGCTGGGCGGCGGCTCCTGCGGGCAGCAGGGCGGCCAATGCTCCCAGCATAAAAAGTCGTATGATTATCTTTTTCATGGTAACTGGTGCTTAAATATGCCACGGGCCGCGCATCGGCTGGTCGATCAGTCGGTTGGCGGCATCGTCGCCGATGAAGAGTTGTTTGTCGGGGTCGAAATGCAACGTGCGGTTCAAACGCAGGGCGCAGGCACCCAGGTTCACGAGCGTCGAGCTGCGGTGTCCCTTCTGCTCGTCGAGCGCAAACTTGCTCCGCGTGCGGACGCATTCCAAAAAGTCGGTGTTCTGCGGCGCAGGGTCGGGCATCTCGGCCAGTTTCTCCATGATGTCGGGGATCGTGCAGCGGAACCCTTTATAGACCTTGCCCAGCGGGCCTTCGATATAAGGCGTGTCGCCGCCGCTTTCGAAGCCTTCGCCTTCGAGGACGATCTGACAGCCGTCATCGTAGGTATAGACGATCTTACGCCAGATACCCACGGCGTCGGGGTGCTGCTCGGGGGCGTCGACCTCGACCTTCACGGGCGAAGTTTCGTCCTTGCCCAGCAGGTACTGCACGGGATCCATGTAGTGTTGCCCCATGTCCGTCAGGCCGCCGCCGTCGTAGTCCCAGTAACCGCGGAAAGTCTGGTGCACACGGTGTTCGTTGTAAGGCTTGTAGGGGGCCGGGCCGAGCCACATGTCGTAGTCGAGATTCGACGGAACCCTCTGCGGGACGAGGTTCTCCTTGCCCACCCAGAAGAATTTCCAGGTGAAGCCCGTGGTGCCCGAGATGGTCACCTTGAGCGGCCATCCAAGCAGGCCGCTGTCGATCAGCTTCTTGAGCGGCTCGACGGTGGTGCCCAGGCCATAGAAGGTATCCGTGAAACGGAACCACGTATTGAGGCGGAAGATGCGGTTGTTGCGCTTGACGGCCTCCACGACGCGCTTGCCCTCGCCGATGGTACGGGTCATCGGTTTCTCGCACCAGATGTCCTTGCCGGCCTTGGCGGCCTCAACGGCCATGATGCCGTGCCAGTGCGGGGGCGTGGCGATATGGACGATGTCGACATTGGGGTCGGCGATCAGGCGGCGGAAATCGCGATAGGACTGCAACGTCTCGTTGAAACGCTTTTTGCCCAGGTCGAGCGCGCTTTGGAGATGCTTGCTGTCGACGTCGCAGACCGCCACCAGACGGCACTCCTTGGTGCTGGTGAAATGGTAGCTGCTCTTGCCGATGCCGCCGACGCCGATGATGCCTTTGGTGAGCTGGTCGCTCGGCGCCACGTGTTTCGGGCCGCCGAGCACATGGCGCGGGACGACCGTCAGCAGCGCCATGCCGCTCAGTGTTTTCAGAAAATTCCTGCGGGTACTCATATCGTGTTCAGGTTAGTGGTAATTATAAGGTTGTCAGACGGAAATTGCGCCAGAGCACCTTGATCCCGCCGCCGTCGTGGATCTGCAGGGCGATGCGCCCCTGTGCGGCGCCGATCCTGGCATCGGTGATGTCGACCATCTCTTCGCCGTTGAGCCACGTCTGCACGCGGTCGCCCTGGACTTTCAGGCGCAGCGTATTCCACTCGCCCTCCCGCAGGATGTCCTCCTTCTCGTCGGGGATCTGAACCAGCCAGCCGCGGCCGTAGGACTCGTAGATACCGGCCGTATCGAAGCCCTTGGGGGCCACTTCGCACTGCCAGCCGTGGACTTTCACGGGAGGCTCGACGAACGAGCGGAAAAAGACGCCCGAGTTACCGTTGGCCAGCTGCTTGAATTCGAGCGTCAGGTCGAAATCGTTATAATATTCGCGCGTGGCGAGATAGCCGTACTCCTTGTCGGGGCCGCTCTCGCAAACCATGTTGCCATCCTTGTCGACATACCACTTCTCCGTGCCGTAGGCCTCCCAGCCCGTCAGGTCTTTGCCGTTGAACAGCTCGACCTCGCGGCCGGCCTTGCGGGGCAGCTCCTTGATCTTCAGGTTGCGGAACGAAGCGGGCGAACCGTGATCCTGCAGGCAGATCACACCGCGGCGCGCAAGGCCGTATTCGGGTGCGGTCTCCCATTTGCCGCTGTGCTTGCGGGCGAACCAGTCGTCCGTCCAGGCTTCGAATTCGAGGATCTTGTGGCCGTTGAGCCAATGCTCGACATGGCCATTGTCGAAGACGATGCGCGACGAGTTCCACTCGCCCTGCGGGTTGACGAACAGCGAATCGGGATCGGGCAGGTGCATGGCGTAGTCCACGCCCAGTTTCTGCCACTCTTCGAGTTTGTTGGGGGCATTGACCTCTTCCCAGCCCTCATTGTCGATCAGCTGGTATTCGGGGCCTGTTACGTAGGGTACCTTGAAGTAGGGGTCTTCGACGACGTGGTAGATCATACCGCTGTTCCCTCCGTGGGAGAGTTTCCAGTCCCAGTCGAGGATGAAGTTTTCGTACTGTTTCTTCGTAACGATGTAGCCAGCCAGGTCGCTGCCGTCGCCCTTGGCCTGGATGCAGCCGTCGACGACATGCCACGGCATGGTCAGCTCTTCGCCGTTGTAGTCCTTCCACTGGTCGAGCGTCTTGCCGTCGAACAACAGTTGCCAGCCGTCGGCAACCTCCTCTTTGGTCAGCACATTCTGTTGCGGTGCGCATGCAACGGCAGCGGACAGCACGAGTCCCAGCCCGCACGCCTGCGCGAGCTTTCTGCGAAAATAAGTTTTAGTTAGCATAATTATGATTGGTTAAATGGTTCCGTCGCCGGGATTAGGACAAAAATACCTATTATTTATGATTATTCCAGCGCACGTATAGAACTATATAGAGGTTTTACAATCTATATAGCATTACAAATCAGAGTTTTAGAAACCGAATCCACACCCCGGATTATATAGACTATCCGAAGGTTCAGAGACCGATCCGCGACACCTGCTGCTCGAAATTGTCCCGAACCAGCGCCGCATTGCGGAGTTTGGTGCGGTAGGTATAGACCGTCGCCGAGGCACAGTTGAGCAGCGAAGCGATGTGTCCGCTGTCGGTAATCCCGAGCCGGATGGCCGCCAGGATCCGCAGCTCGGTGGTCAGCGAAGCGTCGGGGCGAGGCGCGAAACGCGACTCGGGCTGCAGCAGGGCGTTGACCTGTTCGATGAACTGCGGGAAGATGTCGAGAAACGAGGAGTCGAACGACTGGTAGAATTTCGCATACTCGCCGCTGACGGCCTGCGAGGTATTCAGCCAGCGCACCAGTTCGTCGACGCCCTTGTTACGGGCAACGCGGCAGACCTCGCGGCGGAAAGTATCGATCTGCTTGATGTAGTGGACGGAAAGGTCGATATAGTGGCAAACGTAACGGTCTTTGATCCGGTTGGAGTCGACCAGCGCACCGTTGATCTCGCGGATATGGTCGTTCTTGGCCTGCATCTCGTCGTTCTTCGCCTGTAACTGGGCGCTCATGTCGATCAGCTGCCGGTGGTTGCCGCGCAGGCGGCGGTGCTGCCACAGCACGCACCACAGGATGCCGGTCAGGACGACCAGGAAGAGACCGGCCAACCAGATCGTCGTGGTCATCATGGCCTGCCTTTGGGCGATGTTCGAGGAGATGGCCTCGCTGATCTTGACGGCCGCGGAAGAGGAGACCGGTATGCGCACCATCGACCGGCAGTGCATGGCGTCATCGGACGCGCTGCCCATATAGGCTGCCGCACGGTCGTAATCCTTGCGGTCGAACAGCAGCAGCGCAAGGTCGTACAGCGAGGCATAGGAACGGGTGCCGGCACGCAGGTCGGCGACGGACGATTCGGCCAGGTAATAAAGCCGCAGGTCGTCGTCGCCCCACGCCCGCGCGATGCCTGCGAGGCCGTAATAGAGAAGCGCCAGCTCCTGGTAGTCGGGGTTCCGGGCCGTATAGGGCTCGAGCAACTGTACGGCCTCAGCGAAGCGGCCGCTGTCGCGCAGAGCGGCAGCGGCGATCCGCGCCTGCGTCCACTCCGACTGCCCGGGCACGGATATGTGCCTGACTCGCACCACCGTATCGCGCCATGCCGACCGCACGGCTCCGTCCTCGGCTTCGGCCGCACGCCGGGCGGCGATCGAGGAGTAGCGCGAATGCCATGCGGCATACTCCGCAGAGGACATGCCGGCCGTATCTATCCTGCGGAAAAGTTCTTCGGCAAGCCCCAGCTGCCCGCGGCCCAGCCAGACGTCGATGTCGGCAAGCAGGGCGATGCGGCGGATATCCTCCGACCCGGCAGAGGCGGCCAGCCGGTAAAGGCGGTCGACGTAATAAGCCGCCGAATCCAGCTGGTAGGTCACGTAATTCTGCGACACGGCGAACAGGCGCCACGCCCGGTCGCCGGCGTTGCGGGCACGCGCCACCTCCCGGCGCAGGCTGTCGTTCTGCGCCTGCCGCCACTGCTGGTAACGATCCTTGCGGGAAAGTTCCGCATCCAGCCGTTCCAGCACCGCTTCGGTCTGGAGCGAGTATTTCGGGTGCCGCGTACATCCTGCGAGGAAAATGCACGCCAGAAGCACCCACAGGAAGCCGGATCGGGCGGGAAGGGTTCGCAGCATCATGGGTTCGGGTTTTGTGTCAGACAAAAATAAGACAAAAGCCGTTCAATACAAACTTTCCGGGCATAATTCGTCCGCCCTGTCGTCGGAAACCGTCCCGGCAGGACAAACCGAATGCCGCGAAAATTACGGCCAAATGCCTCACGCCATGTTGAAAAACACCGCGCAAGCGGAAAAATATCGAGCAAAACCGTTAACTTCGCAGCAAACGCAAACGACAATGAATACCGAAGCAAACCGAAAGACAGAGTGGGTTGTCGGGATCGGCGAAGCACTCTGGGACATACTGCCCGAAGGGCGAAAGATCGGCGGCGCCCCCGCGAATTTCGCCTACCACATGTCGCAGTTCGGGCTGCGCAGCTGCGCGATCAGCGCCGTCGGCGACGACGAGGCGGGACGCGAACTCCGCAACCAGCTCCGCGAAAAAGGGGTGGGACATATGCTGGAAACGGTGCCGTTCCCGACCGGGACGGTCGAAGTCACGCTCGACGGGGCGGGCATCCCCAGCTACGAGATCCGGCAGGGCGTAGCCTGGGACAACATACCGTTCACCCCGCAGATCGAGGAGCTCGCCCGGCACACCCGTGCAGCCTGCTTCGGGTCGCTGGCACAGCGCAGCCCCGTATCGCACCGCACGATCGGGCGTTTCCTGGAAACGATGCCCGACGGCGAGGGACAATACAAGGTCTTCGACATCAACCTGCGGCAGCACTTCTACACGCAGCAGGTGGTCGAAGAGTCGCTGCGGAAGTGCAACATCTTGAAGATAAACGACGAGGAGCTGGCCGTGGTCGGCGGCATGTTCGGCATGGAGGGGATGCAGCACGGGGAGCAGTGCCGCACGCTGCTCGACAGGTACGGGTTGCGGATCGTGATCCTCACCTGCGGTGCCGCCGGGAGTTCGGTATTCGCCCCCGACACCCGGTCATATATCCCCACGCCGCGGGTCGAAGTGGCCGACACGGTCGGCGCAGGGGACTCGTTCACGGCATCGTTCCTGGCCGCCCTGCTCTCGGGGCTCGGCATCGGGGAAGCACACAGGCTGGCCGTGGATGTCGCGGCCCACGTCTGCTCGCAGCACGGCGCCATGCCCCGTCTGCCGGAACGGTTTACCGCTCGGCTGCGCAATGACGGCCCCGCCATACGATAGGGACGACCGGGACGCATGGAAAGGGCATCCCGCCCCGGATCGCCGCTCCCCTATCCGGCATAGCTGTGCATGCCGCCCAACAGGAAATTGACCCCGAAATAGGTGACCAGCACCGAGAGGAACGCCGCGATGCAGAACCAATGGAAGAACAACGGCCGGCGGAACCACGGCAGGGATCCGGCATGCAGGGGCAGCGCATAAACCAGCAGCGTAACGAGCGCCCACACCTCCTTGGGATCCCAGCCCCAATAGCGTCCCCACGACACATTGGCCCAGACGGCGCCGACGAAGATACCGGCGGCGAGGCAGAAGACGGCCGGATAGAGCATCAGCCGGCTGACGGCCTGCAGCTGCGCGGCCGCCCCGCGGGCGCGGCGGTGCAGGACGACCCCTGCCACGCCGCCGAACATGACGAACGCCAGCAACGCATAGGCCACCATGACCAGCATCACATGGATGCAGAGCAGCGGCGAGTCGAGAACCGGCATCAGCTGCGTGATCTGAGGGTTCGACTCCCCCATCATCGAAACCATCAGCGACAGCCCGGCGATCAGGTAACCGAAAGGCAGCAGGAACAGGAAGCGGCGGGCGAAGAGCAGCGTGAGCAGCAACGTACACCATGCCATGAAGCGCATCGTTTCATAGCCGTTCGAAACAGGCCAGTGGCCGCTGACATAGCCCCGCAGCGCCAGCATCAGCGTAAGATACAGTCCTCCGGCGGCAACGCCCGCAAGGAGCCAGCCCCGGGTTTTCGCCCCGAAAGCCCGCCCGCGCACCATCCGGCGGCAGGCATCGAGGAATCCTCCGATCCCGATCAGGATGAATGCCGCGGCGAGCGGCAGCGACCAATCGAGCCGGTTATAGAGTTTTTCGGCACGGAAACGCAGCCCGGAAGGCATATGCGCTCCGCCCTCCTTCTGCTGGTAGCTGCGGATCTTGCGCAACACCCCTGCGACCCCCGCCCAATCCCGTTTTACGACCAGTTCGCTGACGTAGTTCATGGCCCGGCCGATAAAGAGCGCCTGCCCGTGAGGCAGCTCCCGCGGCAGGCCGTCGACCTGCGACGCCCAGCGCAGCAGGCTGTCCGAAGGGTCGGTATAGGGAAAAATCCGCAGCATACTGCCCGTGCAGACCATCCCGATGATGTTGAATTTCTCATCGGCCTCGCCCGCCGGACGCCCGGCAGCCCCTTCGAGCCGGTATTCGTTGACCCGGTTGCGGAAATCCGACAGCCGCGCATAACGCCCGCCGACCTCCAGCAGGCGGCGTGCCCCGGCACTCCTGATGCGGATCATCGGTTCGCGTTTCCAGTCGTCGTAATAGAACAGCCAGCCGGAAAGCACCTGCTCGGGCGTAAGTCCCCGGTAGCGGCTCTTCCCGCAGAGTTTCACCGTAAAATCCTTAGCCAGGGTCTGCAACGGACAGATACGGTCGTTGTAGTAGACATACAGGTCGCCCAATTCCGCGGCGACCTCGCGCGGAAGCGTCTGCGGCAAGGTGTCAGCCGCCCGGGCACCCTGTACGGCCGCCGTACAGAGGACAAGGCACAGCGCCGCCTTGCGGAGCGCAGGGCTGCGCAGCAACCGCCTGAAACCCCCGCGCCTGTCGCACAGGAACGCCAGCATGGAAACGAGCAGCAGCCCGTACCCGGCATAGGTGATGCCGATGCCCCACGGATCATACGAAACGGAAAGGGTCGTACCCCGTCCGTCCTCGTCATAGGCGGACTGGTAGAACCGATAATTCCGGAAAACCAGGATGCGGTTCATGCCGACTTCACCGTGCAGCGACCCGTCGTCGGCCGTCAGGGTGAGAAGGCTGACGAAATCCATCGGCGCACGGGTGCCGGCATAATACTCGATGCGGAAATCGTCCAGCCGGGCCCGGAAGGGCAGTATTTGCTCCGAACCGTCACGGCCGGCGAATGCGGTCGCCCCGGGATCGCCCGTGCGCAGGTGCAACGTCCCCTGCCGGCCGAAGAGCCATGTCACGGAAGCCCCCGCGAGGATGACCGCGAAAGAGAGGTGCAGCAACAGGACGGCGGGCCTCCGCCACAATTTCCGGCGGAACAGGCAGGCCAGCGCCGCGAGGGTGAGGGCACCCCAAAGCGCGGCGAACCAGCCCGCGCCGTAGATATGCGCAGCGGCGAAATCCGTACCGTATATCTTTTCAAGTACCGTGGCCGTAACGAGCACCGCCATCACGGCTCCGAGCAGCCCGAAGGCAAGGCGTTTCAACAGTTTCAACAGTTTCATCCGTTCGTTCGTGTGTGAATGCATCGTCCGGACACGGCAAAGGCCGATGCACGGGGCACCGGCGCTTCGCACATATCCGGGAAGGGTTAGATGGATTCGATGAATTCGACCACCGCGTCGCGGTCGTCCTTGCTCAGCGTGCGGAACTTCTCGACCGACCAGCGGGCGTCGCTCTGCGCCGCGCCATGCCACATGATAGCCTCGATGACCGTCCGCGCACGGCAATCGTGCAGGCGGTCGCTGGCGCCCGTGCACTTCTCGCTCAGGCCGCGGCCCCAGAGCGGCGTCGTACGGCACCAGCCCGTGCGGATGTCGTTCACCATGAAGAGCCGGTGCTGCACCATGTCGGAGTAGGGCCAGATCTTCTGATTAGGATAACGCGGCAGGCGGCTGTCGCCGTCGGCAAAGAAACCGTTGGGGTCGGTAAAGACATCGTCGCCCGTCGTCCAGGTCGGACGGTGGCAGGTGGCACAGCCGATCTCGGTGAAGAGCGCCTTGCCGCGTTTGACGTCCGCATCGTCGAGGTTACGCGCCGCCGGTACGGCCAGACCGCGGTGCCAGACCATAAAGTCGACATAGTCCTCATCGCTCATCTCGACAGGCAGTTCCTTGTTCATCAGATAGTCGTAAATATCCTGCGCGACGTCGCCCGTTTTGTTCCACGCCGGGAAAAGCGTGTAGAAATCCCGCTGCACATCGGCGTCCTTCGACGCTACTTCGGCATAAGCAGCGGTCATGTAGTGGTAGCGGCGGTCGGAGCGGGTCACGTTGGTAATGTTCCAGATGGCATTGGCACCCGCCGCATCCTGCAACGGGCCGCGGCTCAGGGCATAGGTATAGCGCAGCGGATGGGTGGTCGTCCCATAGGTCTTGACCCACTCGCCGTTCCTGAAGATCGCGGGATTGAGCGGCACGCCGTTCTGCTCCTGGCGAACGTACTCGGCTTTCAGGTCGCTGTCTGAAATGGCATCCAGCAAGCCCGTACCGTAGATGCCGATGGTCGATTCGAGGCGCACGCGCACCTTGGCATAGGGCACCTCGCCCTTGGCGCCGATCAGCGGCACGTAATAGGCGTCCTCGGGGATCGTCACTTCGGGATAGATCAGGCTGTAAGACTCGCCGTCGGGAAACTTATTGCCCCACTCGTCGGTATACTCCTGCCAGCCGATCATGATCTTCGATTCGTCGATCGGGGCTTTGAACGGCGCCACGGCCCGCGTTTGCGGCATACCGGTGAGCGATGTCAGGTAATTGTCGTCCTCGTCGGTGATGACCAGCAGATAGCCGTTGCCGATCTGGTTGGTGTTGAACGCGCCTTCGATACGCTTGCCGTGGCCGTAGCCCGGGTGGCAGTGCAGGCACGAGGTGCGGATATAGAGCGGCCCGAGGCCGTAGCGCACACCCGACGAGTTGGCCGTGAAGGGTTTTTCGAACAGTGCCTCGCCGTTCAGGAAACGCTGCGTCATCGCGGCGTCGTCATCGACGACCGGCGTAGGCTGCTCGTAGGCCACCGACGTGGTGTTGAAAGCCGTGCCGAGCTTGCCGCCGGCGTAATACTCCTCGGGAACAGGGTCGGGATTCGGATCGGGGGCGGGATCCGTCCCCTTGTCATCAGCGCACGCGGCAGCCATCAGGGCTGCCGACATGAACAGGCTGTAAATCAAGTGCTTTTTCATTGCTGAAAAATGGTTATTTTTCGACCGACAGTGCCGTCAGCGCCTTCGTAAGCGCGTTCACAAGGTCGTTATTGCAATAGGTGGCGGCATCCTTCCATGCCTGTGCCGTACGGTTGTCGACGAACGGGGCCGGGCAGGCCTCGATCTTTTCGATCGCCGTGGAAATCGCATTGCGAACCTCCGTATCGAGGACGGGGGCTACCACCTCGATCCAGTCGCTCACCGAAGCGTCGCCGGAGGTCATGCCCTGATAGGTGTTCCGGATGCTGATGATGTTGTCGATGAAATCGGTCTTCGAATTCTGGCTGTAAGGCGACTCGATGTAATTGATATCCTCGGAGCTGGTTCCGTTGGCCGGACGGCCGATCTTCTGCGAGCCGACCTCAGTGGCGATGTCGATGCAGCCCTGGATGATCTCCTCGGCGGCATCCTTATAGTTGCGGTACTTGCTGCCGCCCTTCCCCGAATTGCGCATCGAAGCGCCGTAGTCGAAGGTCGGCTCCAGTTCGGCATCGCCCAGGATCGTCTGCTTCTCTTCGGTGACATTGTCCAGCCCCGCCCACGAAGCTTCGAGGCGTACGCACATGTTGCACAGATCGTTGGCCACACCGACCAGGTATACCAGCTGGGGACGGGTGTATTTGCCGAGGGCGCGGGGGCCCGCATTCTCGAAGAGCATGTATTCCAACGCATGGAACCCGAGCAGGCCGTAACCCAGATTGGCGCTGACATAATCGGGATTCCTCTCGATCTCGGCCATCATACTGTTGTTGTTCAGCAGGTTCTGAAGCGCCGTGCCGTCCAGCGGCCAGGAGTCGATATGCGGGTCGATGTCGTAATCGGCCGCAGCGCCGTAAAGGTAGGCCTCGCTGAGCTCCCAGTGCTTGCGCGTGGTGATCCAGTCGTTGCAGGCGGCCTGCACCAGCGGGGTCGTAAGGGTTCCCGCGTCGAAAGCCGCCAGCATGGCCTCGCAATCCTCCTGCAAGGCGATGCTCCCGTCAGCCAGGGCCTTATAGGTCGGAATCACGTTATTGTCGACGAAATCTACGGCAGCATCCCTGAGCGCCTCTTCACGCTCGTCGGCAAACGTGTAATCGCCGTCGCTGTCGCTGCACGATGCGGCCCCGAGCGCCAGGACGAGTGCCGCGGCTGCATAAACGGAATTTTTGAACAGATTTTTCATATTCTCATTATGATTTGGTTAACGTCTGAAAAAGCCGGAATAGGCGATCCCCAGCGAAAGGGAGGGCTCATTGTTGAAACGCCCCGTGCGGGCCTCCCCGGTGGCGGAGTCGGTGTAGTCGTACGACCGGAGCAGGCCGATGCCGTACTCGGCCTTGATGACAATGTTCCTGATCGGGTAATAGTTGAACCCGACGGCTACCCGCTGGCGGCCGCACCAGTCCTGGCGGATTACCGACTTGGCGGTATCGAACATCGAATCGTAGAACTCATAGCGGCCGAAGACGTAGAAGCGGTGTCCCCTCTCCTTGAGCCTGCGTATCTGCGAGAAGATGTCGTAACCGGCTTCCACCCCCGTGGCGATGGCGTCCGAACCCACATATTGTTTGGGCGAGGGCGATGCGTTGGGCATATCGCGGTTGAACTGGGAAATCTTGTCCGAATTGGTCAGGTGCCCGTAGTCGAAGTTACCGCGAACGATCCAGTTATGGGCATCGTAGAGGAAATCGAAGGCGCCGATCATCACCGTACCCTTCACGTCCTTGTATCTGTCAGCACCGGTACGGTTGGCACTCAGGGTATTGCTGAAACTGTTGCCCGCATAGCCGCTCAGGCTCAGGCGCAAGCCCGGGACGGAGTAGTTGTCGATGCGGAACGCCCCGGCATAGGCATTGGCGATCTTGAATTCGTAGGGGCTTCCGGCACCGCCGCTGACCCAACCGTTGTCGCCGAACCGGTCGGAATCCAGTCCCGGCAAGAACATCACCTCGTAACGCCAGTCACCGGCACGTCCCCAGAGGCTGATGCCCGTTTCGTGCCATGTGCAGGGCAGGATCGTATTCTCGCCCTCGGGACGGTAGACCCCGAAGAACTCGGTGGGCATGTGGTGCTGGTTGGTTCCGCCGACGGGCACGATCATATGCCCCAGGCGCAGGTTGAAGACCGGGCTGAAGCTTTTCTGGAGCCAGAACTGTTCGAGGGCGACCTCGCCGCCGCGTTCGATCTCCGACTCATACTCGCCGCCCTCCTCGAATTCGGTTTCGAAGGCGCTCTCCGTGCCGCCGTGCTCGAATTCGATCTCGGTGCCCATCGACCAGCCGCGCCCGAAATCGTAGCCCAGGTAGATGACCACGTGCGGGAGGTCGAAGCGGCCGTGGCTTTTGTCATTCTTGTACTTGTCGGGGCTGATATAACGCAGGTAGTTGTCGCTGAAAAAATTGCGCGTCATGACGGCTTCGCCGTACCCGCCTACGGTCAGCCGTGAGGGTTTGTCGGCCTCTTTGCTGACGGCGGTCTTCACTTCGGAAGAGAGCTCGGCACGGATCTCCGACAGGAGTTCGGCTTTCAGCTGTGCCTTCAGCCTGGCATTGGCAGCCGAATCGGCCGCAGCCGCAGATTCGGGGATGGGGACAGGGGCGGGGGCGGTCACAGCTTCCTGCGCATGCAGGGTAATACCCGCCAGTAATAAAATAGAAGTAAACAGTAAAATTCCAAGACGCATAGGCTCTCCGTTTATTTTGTTTGCAGTGGCAAAGTTAAGGTGGCCGCCGAGCCCGGGCAATTCCCTGTTTTAGGTAATTTTCGGGACAGAATAATAACATGTAGGTATTGCTTTCCGACGGTGCGGGAATCCGGCGGGTGCCGGTCGTTTCGCCGGCGTTTTTTACCGTTTCGCCGGATACGGGCATACACGAACCCGCAACCGGCCCCGTTTTTACGACAAACGGATGCAATTGTACCTTTCGGCAGCGGAGGCATAGCGGGTTTTTTCGTATCTTTGCATATCCCTCATTAAAGACAACCTCTCCGGTATGAAAAAAAAGAAATGGATCATCACGTCCGTCATCCTCGTAGTATTCTGTGCTGGGCTGTTCGTTTACAACCACTACCGCGGCAGTTCGTCCGCCCCCGACCCGGCAGCAATCAGCATACCCCGGAAAAATAGCGTCCTGAACGTCAACGGGCTCGTCGTGCGGCCGCAAACCCTCACGGACGGAATCACCTCGGTGGGCAGCCTGCTCCCCGACGAGGAGGTAGACCTCTCGTTCGAGACCTCGGGCAAGATCGTCTCGATCAACTTCCAGGAAGGCTCAACCGTCCGCAAGGGCGAATTGCTGGCCAAAGTCAACGACAAACCGCTGCTGGCACAGCTGTCGCGCTACGAAGCGCAGCTCAAACTGGCCGAAGACCGTGTTTACCGCCAGAGTGCCCTGCTCGAAAAGGACGCCGTCAGCCAGGAAGCCTACGAACAGGCACGCACCGAACTGGCGATGCTCAACGCCGATATCGACATCGTGCGTTCGAACATCGCGCTCACGGAGCTGCACGCCCCGTTCGACGGCGTGATCGGCCTGCGCAACGTCAGCGAAGGCGCCTATGCCTCGCCGAGCGTCGTGGTGGCCAAGCTGACCAAAATCAAACCGCTGAAGATCGACCTCTCCGTCCCGGAGCGCTACGCCAGCCAGATAAAACCCGGGACGCGCCTCACGTTCACGGTCGAGGGGTACAACGAGACGTTCCACGCCGAGGTATATGCCACCGAGTCGAAGATCGACCCGAATACTCACTATTTCTCGGTGCGTGCGCACTACCCCAATACGCGGGGCAGGCTGCTGCCCGGACGCTTCGTAAGCGTAAAGATCCGGATGCACGACATCCCCGACGCCATCGCCATCCCGACCCAGGCCGTCGTCCCCGAGATGGGCGTGGACAAGGTATTCCTCTACAAGGGCGGCAAAGCCCACGCCGTAGCCATAAAAACCGGGCTGAGGACGGAATCGCGGATACAGGTTGTCGAGGGACTGTCCCCGGGCGACACGCTGATCGTTTCCGGCACGCTCCAGCTGCGTGAAGGGCTCCCCGTAAAACTCGACACCGTCGAATAAAACCGCCGCCGCATGAATATTTCCGAACTGAGCATCCGGCGGCCGGTAATGGCATCGGTGCTGACGATCATCATCCTGCTATTCGGTTTCATCGGGTACAGCTACCTCGGCGTACGCGAATACCCGAGTGTCGACAACCCCATCATCTCGGTGACGTGCTCCTATCCGGGAGCCAATGCCGATGTGATCGAGAACCAGATCACCGAGCCGCTCGAACAGAACATAAACGGCATCCCGGGCATCCGCTCGATGTCGAGCGTCAGCAGCCAGGGACAGAGCCGCATCACGGTCGAATTCGAACTCTCGGTAGACCTGGAAACCGCGGCCAACGACGTGCGCGACAAAGTGTCGCGCGCCCAGCGCTACCTGCCCCGCGACTGCGACCCTCCGACGGTCACCAAAGCCGATGCCGACGCCACGCCGATCCTGATGGTAACCATCCAGAGCGACAAACGTTCGCTGCTGGAACTGAGCGAGATCGCCGACCTGACGGTCAAGGAGCAGCTGCAGACGATCAACAACGTCAGCGGCGTGCAGATATGGGGTGAGAAACGCTACTCGATGCGCCTGTGGCTCGACCCGGCCAAGATGGCCGGATACGGCATTACGCCCGTGGACATCAAGAACGCCCTCGACCGCGAAAACGTAGAGCTTCCCTCGGGCAGCATCGAAGGCAACACCACCGAGCTGACGATCCGCACGATGGGGCTGATGCACACCACGCAGGAGTTCAACGACCTGGTCGTACGCGAAGCCTCCAACCGCATCATCCGCCTGAGCGACGTGGGACGCGCCGAACTGGGCCCCCAGGATACGCGCAGCTACATGAAGATGAACGGCATCCCGATGGTGGGCGTCGTGGTGATCCCCCAGCCGGGAGCCAACCACATCGACATCGCCGATGCGGTTTACCAGCGCATGGAGACGATGAAGAAAGACCTGCCGGACGACGTGGTGACCTCCTACGGGTTCGACAACACGCGCTTCATCCGCGCCTCGATCGACGAGGTGCGACAGACCGTCTACGAGGCCTTCATCCTGGTCATCATCATCATCTTCCTCTTCCTGCGCAACTGGCGCGTGACGCTCATCCCGTGCATCGTGATCCCGGTCTCGCTCATCGGCACGTTCTTCCTGATGTACGTCGCCGGGTTCTCGATCAACGTGCTGTCGATGCTGGCCGTGGTGCTCTCGGTCGGGCTGGTGGTCGACGATGCCATCGTGATGACCGAGAACATCTACATCCGCATCGAACGCGGCATGACGCCCAAGGAGGCCGGCATCGAAGGCGCCAAGGAGATCTTCTTCGCCGTCATCTCGACGTCGGTCACGCTGATCGCCGTGTTCTTCCCGATCGTCTTCATGGAGGGCATGACCGGCCGCCTGTTCCGCGAATTCAGCATGGTGATCTCGGGCGCGGTGGTCATCTCGACCTTCGCTGCGCTGACCATCACCCCGATGCTGGCGACCAAACTGCTGGTGCGGCAGGAGCGCAAGAGCTGGTTTTACAGCAAGACCGAGCCCTTCTTCGTGGGAATGAACAACTTTTACCAGCGCACGCTGGCCGGGTTCCTGCGGCGGCGCTGGGTGGCATTGCCGCTCATCGCCCTGATGGTCGGACTGATCGGCTGGCTGTGGCGGGCCATCCCGGCGGAAATGGCGCCGCTCGAAGACCGTTCGCAGATTTCGATCAATACCCGCGGGTCGGAAGGCGCCACCTACGAATACCTGCGCGACTACACCGAGGACATCAACCGCCTGGTCGATTCGCTCGTGCCGGAGGCCCAGTCGGTCACGGCACGCGTATCGAGCGGCTCGGGCAACGTCCGCATCGCCCTGACCGACATCTCGGAACGCAAACGTTCGCAGATGGAGATCGCCGAGGAGCTTTCGGCGGCCGTGCGTACCAAGACCAAGGCCCGCGCCTTCGTGCAGCAGCAGAGCACCTTCGGCGGCCGCCGCGGCAACATGCCCGTGCAATACGTCCTGCAGGCCACCGGCATCGAACGGTTGCAGGAAGTGCTGCCCGAATTCATGCGCAAGGTCTACGAAAGCCCCGTGTTCCAGATGGCCGACGTCGACCTGAAATTCAGCAAGCCCGAAGCGCGCATCATCATCAACCGCGACAAGTCGAACCTGCTGGGCGTCTCGACGCGCGACATAGCCCAGACGCTCCAGTACGGCTTGAGCGGCCAGCGTATGGGTTACTTCTACATGAACGGCAAGCAATACGAGATACTGGCCGAGATCAACCGCCAGCAACGCAATAAGCCCGCCGACCTGCGGTCGATCTACGTACGCAGCGACAAGGGCGAGATGATCCAGCTGGACAACCTGATCGCACTGGAAGAGAACGTCGCCCCGCCGCAATTGTACCACTACAACCGGTTCCTCTCGGCGACCGTATCGGCCGGGCTGGCGAAGGGCAAGACCATCGGGCAGGGGCTCGACGAAATGGATCGCATCGCCGCCGAAACGCTCGGCGACGATTTCCGCACGGCGCTGGCCGGCGACTCGAAGGAGTTCCGTGAAAGTTCGTCGAGCCTGATGTTCGCCTTCCTGCTGGCCATCCTGCTGATCTACCTGATCCTCGCGGCACAGTTCGAGAGCTTCAAAGACCCGCTGGTCATCATGCTCACCGTGCCGCTGGCCATTGCGGGGGCACTGGTGTTCATGGCCGCCAACGGGCAGACGATGAACATCTTCAGCCAGATCGGCATCATCATGCTCATCGGCCTGGTGGCCAAGAACGGCATCCTGATCGTGGAGTTCGCCAACCAGAAGCAGGAAGCGGGAATCGACAAACTGCACGCCATCGAGGAAGCCTCGCTGCAACGCCTGCGCCCGATCCTGATGACGAGCGCCTCGACCATCCTCGGCCTGCTGCCGCTGACCGTCGCCACGGGCGAAGGTGCCAACGGACGTATCGCCATGGGTATCGCCGTAGTGGGCGGTATGGTGGTATCCACCCTGCTGACGCTCTACATCGTCCCGGCAATATACAGCTACGTATCGACAGACCGGAGTAAGAAACAGAAATAAGGAAGCCCAATGAAACGAGTGATTTTATCGGCCCTGGCCGCGGGGATTTTCGCAACGGCGGCGGCACAGGAGGAGCTGACCCTCCGCAAGTGCCTGGAAATAGGGTTGGAAAACAACTACGACATACGCATCGTGCGCAATGAGGAGCGCATCAGCGACAACAATGCCACGGCGGCAAATGCCGGCATGGTGCCGACGATCGACTTCGAGGCGGGTTATTCGGGGGCGCTGGACAACGAGCGCACCACACCGCGCGAAGGGGACGCATGGTCGGACAACGGCATCTACGACCAGACGTTCAACGCCGGGATCAACCTCAACTGGACGATTTTCGACGGATTCCGCATCCGCACCAACTACAAAAAGCTCAAAGAGATGCAGGAGATGGGCACTGTCCGCACCCGCATCACGATCGAGGACTTCGTAGCCAGCCTGACGGCCGAATACTACAATTATGTCCAGCAAACGCTGCGCCTGCAGAATTTCCGCTATGCCGTGGCGCTTTCGCGCGAGCGGCTGCGCATCACCGAAGCGCGGGTCAGCGTCGGCAATTTCTCGCGCCTCGACCTGTTGCAGGCACGCGTGGACTTCAATGCCGACAGTTCGAAATACATGTCCCAGCAGGAGCTGGTTTCGGCTTCGCGCATCCGCATCAACGAACTGCTGGCCAACAAGGACGTCAACGAAATGCTCTGCATCCGCGACTCGGTGATCGAGGTCAACGGCGAGCTCAAATGGGAGGAGCTGCTGGCGCAGACGCTCGACACGAATGCCTCGCTGCTGCTGGCAGGGCATGACAATGTGCTGGCCGAACTCGACCTGAAAACCGTGCAGGCGCGCAACTACCCCTACCTGAACCTGACGACGGGATACGGTTACACCTACAACCGTTTCGGGAACGGGACGACCCGGTCGCGCGGAACGCTGGGACTGAACGCCGGGGTGAAACTCGGCATCACGATCTTCGACGGCAACCGCCGCCGGGAGCAGCGCAACGCCCGCATCGACGTGGAAAATGCGCAGCTCACGCGCGAAAGGCTCGAGCAGTCGCTGCGTGCCAACCTGTCGAACTTCTGGCAGGCCTACCGCAACAACCTCGAGGTGATCCAACTGGAAAAGGAGAACCTGATCGCCGCCAAGGAGAACTACGAGATCGCCATGGAACGTTACCTGCTGGGCGACCTGCCGGGCATCGAGATGCGCGAAGCGCAGAAGAGCCTGCTCGATGCCGAAGAGCGCATCCTCACGGCCAAATACAATACGAAGGTTTGTGAAATATCGTTGCAGCAGATCAGCGGCAACGTCATGACTTACATGGAATAAACCCGCGGTTCTCTGCTCGTCCCGGGCATCGGGGAACGCGCCGCGAGGAAATCACGGAACAGCCGCCTGTAATTCCCGCAGACAGGGATATACTCCTTGCGAAGACGATGCGGTTGCGGTCGATCACGCGGATTCCGGCGGGCAAGCCCCCCTGCAAAACAAGGGTGCCCGGCGTGCGTTACGCCGGGCACCCTCTCCTACCCAACCTGTCCGGGCCCTGCCCGGACATCGTTACCCGTTACAAATCAATACGCTTGCAGGACGCACCCGCCACCTCGAAGGGCTTGTCCACGCCGGGTAACGAAACCTTATGTTTTTTTTCATCCATATTGACAACGATATAGACCTTGCGGCCGTCCGGCTTCCGCCACTCGGCGGCCAGCACCGACGCGTCATCGCCGAACCCGGGGATCTTCACGATGGGATTGTCGCCCGCCGGGGTGAGCTCGCGGATGAAGAGGCCGCCGTACACGACATCGTGCAGGCTGCGGCGGAAATCCATGAGCGTCTTCATGAAACGCGCCTCGCTGACGGCCTGTTCCGACATCAGCGGGACGGGGTCGACCCACCCGATCTGCGAACCCCACAACAATGCCTTCGCCAGTTCGTAACGGAAGTCGCCCAGCGACATCTTATCCGCCTCGCTCGGCGTATAGGTGAAGGCGCTGGTGACGGCACGGTCGGAATAGACCATCGGGAACACCGGCCGGATGATGCAGTTGTCCTCCTCATGGGGCGTATTGACGACCAGCAGCATGTCGAACAGGTCGATATAGCACTCGGCATTCTCCTCGCTGGTCAGGATCCTGTCCTCGAGCAGGTGGTGTGCGCGGATCTCGCCGATAAGCCTGCGGTAGCCGTCGTACCAGAAATCGCCGCCCCCGACCGGGTGGCCGTGCGCCTCGTTCCAACAGGGTTCGGGCGCGGCGGCAGCGATCTGGTCGATATAGATTCCGTTCACCCCGATCGCGTGTTGCAGGCTGTCCACCAGCCCGATGATCTTCCGGTGCCAGATATCCGTCGAGGGGCAGGTCACCGTATTGAGGACTTTCGACGTGGGGTAAATCTCGGTATAGAGCGACCCGTCGGGTTTACGGCACGACGCGTCGTAACCGCGGTCGCGCTTATAGCTGTCGGCCGCCGGATCCCAGAGCCGGCCGTTGATATAGGGCGTCACACGCGCCCCCAAAGACTGGGCGCTCCGCACCATCCCTGCGAAACGCTCCTGTGCGGGCAGGTAATCGGGATAGTGGGTATCGTAGGGGTAATGATGCCAGAAATACCAGTGCACCCCCAGCCCTTGCCCGAAATACCGGGCGGCACGCCGGACGGCATCGTACGTCCGGTCGGTCACATGCTTGGCACGCACCCACGCGTCGGCATCGTAACACCACTGCGGGATATTGCGCAAGGCGAGCGGCTTACGACCCCACTCGGTCGTGAAGGTAAACGGACGGTACCACCTGACAACGGCATCTTCCCAACCCTTCGGCGTGAAACCCGTGACCGAGATCCACGGCAGGCGGAACGTCCCGTCCGCGATCCACCCGGCCGAGGCGGGGATGGCATCGCTGAACGCAACCGTCGTCGGCGTACACTGCGCCGAATAGGTCTTTCCGCAGCCGCGGCGGTCTTCCGTCCCGTAATAGAACGCACCCTCGGCATTGTGTACCACGAGGAACTGCATGGCGGAGGCATGCGACGGGTAACGGGCTTCGAACGTGGCGATGTCGAGCGGCTTCTCGACGCCCCAGCCTTCGGTGGTGATGATCCTGCCGTCTTCGGGGCGTTCGATCACGACATTGGGGAATTTCAGATCCGTGACCAGCCACCCGGCGGGCAGGTCGGCCTCTATGTTCCATTGCAGCAGCTCGCCGCCGTCGGGAAGCGTCACGTACATCCGCACGGGATATTTCACCGGCGAGTAGTCCAGCGTCAGCTCCCACGTGAACACCAAAGTTTTGGCATGGGCGTCATCGCGCACCTGCACCCCACGGTAAACGGCATGTTCGGGTTTCAACTCCGGGTTTTCTCCCTGGGAACCTTTGTATATCAGGATCCACGGCGTTTCGTTCTTGCCTGCCGCGACGACCTGTTTCCCGTTGAGCACCAGTTTCTCGATGTCGAAGCTTCCGCTCCCGCTGAAAACGGCCTCGACCGCACCGTTCGACAGGGTGTAGTCCTCGCCTGTACGGCTTGCGGCCGTTTTATCCTGTGCGAATATTTGCGTGTGTAGCAGGAGGCCCGCCACCAGCATACAACAATTTTTAATCATCATTTATTCCGGGTATTTTATTGAATTTTCAACTCAGCGCAGTTCCATGCGGTACGGCCGGCGTAGCCGGATGCGGGCATAAACGGCAAATATAATATACATAGGTATACCTTGTTAGCCGGTAAGCCCGAAAGTTTACAGGACAAAAATAAGCAAAAATATTTTACTTACAAGCCCAGGAACAGTAAAAAACTTTTCAAATCATTGAAGCGGCAAAAATCAGGGCATGCAATTATTATCCGTCAGGAACAATTCGGGAACAAGCGAAATATAAAAATATAAAATATTGTTTTACACAATCTTAAGAACAAAGACCAGCCTAAGCCAGT